>Ga0247763_1000008_pt1 | contig 72367 bp, 46 predicted proteins | sample UWRJL141409B4_FD_179926 | JGI IMG/M metagenome (GOLD analysis project Ga0247763, IMG submission 179926) | Plant litter microbial communities from Arlington Agricultural Research Station in Wisconsin, United States - UWRJ-L141-409B-4 | ecosystem: Environmental > Terrestrial > Plant litter >... | reverse complement strand
CGCTCACGGAGGAAGGCACCGCCTTCGAGCGGCAGCTGCTCGACTCCGCGCGCGCCGACGCGATTCCGGCGGCGTCCCTCCAACGGCTGGCACGAGCGCTCTCGGTGCCGAACTCGCCCCCGGTCGGCCCGCGGGTGACGCCGTCGCGTCTGGCAGGGCAGGGGTCCCTGATGAAGCTCGCCGCGTGGGGGGGGCTCGGCGTGACCGCAGCGACGGCCGCGCTGTTCTGGCTCGCAGCGGAGCCGCTCGGCCCGGAGCACAGCGGGTCGGAGCACAGCGGGTCGGAGCACAGCGGGTCGGAGCACAGCGGGTCGGAGCGCGCGATACGGACGGTGCTCGAGCCCGACGTGCGAGGGGCGGCGATGCTCGAAGCGCCTGCGCTCGAAGCGCCAGCGCAGGGGAGGCCAGCGCACGAGGCATCCGGTGCCTCTCGCCCGGCGAGCCCTCGCGTTCCGGCGACACACATGGGCTCGCAGCCAGCTTTTTCCGTCGAGCGAGCTGCCGGGCTACCCGGCGTGGCGGCTAGCGACCGCCCGCATCGCGCGCGCGCCGGGCAACGGCGCAGCGTTTCGTCTAGCTCACCGCGCGAGTCACGGGCGAGCGCAGCGGCGAACGGCGGCTTGCGCGCCGAGTTGAGCGCCGTCGAGGGCATCCAGCGCGCGCTGCGCGCGGGACGGAACGGCGACGCCGAGCGCCAGCTCGCCGACCATGCGCGACGCTTCCCGCGGGGCGAGCTCGCGCTCGAGGCCGATCTGCTCCGCGTCGACCTCGACGTCGCGCGAGGCGACCTCGAGCGCGCACGCTCGCGCGCGCGAGCGCTGCTCGCCCGCGCGGACGCGACGAGGTATCGAGCGCGGCTCGAAGCCCTCACTCGGCACGCGGATTGATGCGGCCTCGATCGCGGCGAGCGGATTGGATCCACCTCGATTGCCGCTCCCTGGATTGCCGCCACCTGGATTGAATGGGCGAGCCCCTCACATCGGAGAAGCGGAGGTAACTCGATGAAGAAGTCACACACTCGTTCGATCTCTCGCGTGCACGCGGGCCGCTTCGCCATCACGCTCGCCTGCGCCTCGAGCACAGCAGCTTGCTCGGGATACTATCCCCTCGGCAGCGTCTCGCAGGAAGAGCAACCGCTCGAAGGCGGCGAGCCGGGCCCGGGCACGCAGGCTGGCGACGCCCGGGTCGGCGCTCTGCTGGCCACAGCCGAGGTGACCATCGGCAGCCCGGAAGTGTACACAGCCACCCTCGTCGCTGCCGGTGACATGGATGGAGATGGTCACGGTGACATGGCCTACACATCCGACGACCCCGCCACGGGGGTCTACTTCGTGCACATCCGTTATGGGGGGCCACGGCCTCTGGGCGAGGAGGCGGCGTTCGCGTTCGACCGCAGCGGCGCTTTCTTGACCATGCAAGAGTTCCTTCCGCTCTACGTCTTCGCCGCGGGCGACGTCGACGGAGATGGCCGGAGCGACCTGATCGTCAAGACGGTCGAGTGCGACGTCACGCGGTCTGGCGAAGGCACCTATCTCGTGTATGGCGGCGAGCGGATGACGGGGGCCGCCGCGCTCTCCAGCGCGGGGACGTATTTCGCGCCGCCAACGCGCGCTGGCGACCACCTGAACGAGGCTGCCTGCGAGGGGCCTTCGTATGCCGCGGGCCCCGGCGACATGGACGGTGACGGCATCGATGACTTCGTGATCGAGCACGATCCGGGCTCGTTACCCGATGGCTCTTCCCTTTTCGGCGTCGGAGAGGGCGTATACGTATTCTATGGCCGCGCCGAGCGCTTCTCGGGCGATCTCGAGTACAGCGACGCCGACGCGTCGTTCCACATCGCCGACCAGGTCGAGTCCTCCGCCGTGGGCGACGTGAATGGCGACGGGCTAGCAGACTTGCTCGTCACGCCCGTCGAGCACGACTGGCCGCCGTCGCAGCCGGGCTCCTACATGCTCGGCGGGCGCGCGCAGCGCTACGGCGGCGCGCTCGATCTCGTGGAGAGCACCCGGCTCATCGCCGAGGCCACTCCGGGCTGGATGAACGGTCCTGGCGATCTCGACGGTGACGGCATCGACGATCTGGTGCTCGAAGACGCCGACCGCATCCAGCACCTGTTCTACGGGTCGCCCGCCGCGTTCGAGGCCGGCTTCGATTTCGCGCAGGCCGACGCCGTTTTCCCGCAGAGCGAGCTCAGCCAGGCGTATCTGGTCGGCGATCGGGACGCCGATGGCGACGACGAGCTGCTCGACTTCTTCGGCGTACCCAACGGCACGTCTACCCCGCCCACCGATGTGGCCTTCCTGAGCGGAAGCGGGGAGCGCCTCTCCGGCGACGTGCTCTTCCCGGAGAGCGAGGTCATCGCTCAGACACCGAACGGTCGGTTCCCGGAGGATCCGTTCCGTCTACTGGACGCCGCCATCCCCGCGGGTGACCTCGACGGCGACGGCGCGGCGGATCTGTTCACGGTCTCCAAGCAGGTCATCCGGGACGGCAACGGCGGCCTCCTCATCGAAGGCTTCGAACTCCACATCCACTACGGGACGCCGGCAGACTTCGTCCGCGCTCCGCGCTAGCGCGTCCCATGCCCTCGGTTCGTGCGCACCAGCGCGTTGTCCGAGGGCAAACGTTCGGGCGCGGCTGTCCCTCCCGCCGCCGCAGCCGCGCCCTCGCCGGGGCGCTCGCGACTACTGGCCGTCTTTGTCGGCCTTCATGAGCCCCTGGTCTTCGGACAGGCGCTTGAGCTCGCGCTTGACGCGCTCGAAGGCCTTGCGCAGCCGTGCCGACTCTCGTTCGATCGTCGCCTCGTCGAGGTCTACCGTGCCCGACAAGGTCTGCGCCAGCTCGCGCCAGGACAGACCCCGGTCGACACGCAGGATGAGCAAGGTCTGATCTTCGAGGTCGAGCTGCTCGCGCAACGCTCGGAAGTGGTCTTTGACGGCGGTGCGCTTGTAGCACTCCGTCGTCTCCCGCACGCGCCCGACCTGGGCGGCCACCGCAGCGGGGCAGGAGAGCGGGAGGTTGCGAGCCGCGCGCCGGTCGTTCGTGGAGGCGAAACGGACGGTGGCGTTGCGCGCCAGCGTGTACGCCCACGTCCGCACGCTGCTGCGCCAGCCGAACGAAGGCAGGCCATTCCAGAGATCTTCGGCGAACATCGCGAACGCCTCATCCGAGTCGACCCGGTCGCGCAAGCGCGAATGGATGAAGCTCAAGATCTCGTCGCCGTACACGCTGAGGACGGCGGTCGCCGCGTCTTGCATGCGCCCGGAGTCAAACGCCGCTCGGATCTCCTGTTCACGGTCAATGGCCGGTTGTTGGTTCATGGCGTCACCTCGACGAGAGCATCAAATGGGCGCTGGCGCAAGGGATCCCGCGCTCTTGGCCGCTGCCCCCGAGACCCTGCGAGAGCGGCCCGTGCCGTCGTCGCGCCAGGGTGAGCAGGGGCGCGGCGTGGTGGAGCCCCATCAGCAGTCTCCACTAGCAATCTCCCTCAGCAGCTTCCCTCAGGCAAACGTCGTCGGCGCCGCGACGTGACATGGCGAGTGTGATGCGCCGCGCGGTCAGACATGCGTGAAAGATGTCACTGCGCCTGGTTCGAGGCGTTCAAGATGAAGAACCATGGCTCCCAAACTCGTTCCGATCGGAGTCGACCGCCGGCACGTCGCCTCGAGGAGCTTCATGCAAGACTCGACAGAGACTCGAGGTGGAGACACGTCGGCCTTGTTTCGGCGAGCTGGAGAGCGCGCATTCGAAGGCTGCCGCGGCGCTGGAGCGCGCTCCAGAGCGCGGAATCCAGAACCCGCAATCAACGGTTGGCGGTGTGACCATGAATCGAGCAGGCAGGCGTGATGTGGTTTCGCTCAGCGTCTCTCTCTGCGCGCAGAGCCGGCGGGTCAGCAGCATGAATCGCCCCCAGGGCGTCACGTTACCTTGCGGAAGCATTGGGCGCGGGCGTGGCTCGCGGGGTCTCGTTTCGCCGGCGTTTTGCCCCTCCTGCGCCGTGTTTGAAACGGAGAGAAGACGGAATGGGATCAAATCGAGCGAGTCGGAGACTCGCATCGAGTCTCGAGCGCACGAGATGAGCGCGCTCATTCGGTCGAGCGTGGTGTCAACGGGCGGGTCTCGAGGTGATAGAGATCACTCTCGTCGGGTGCAGGCGGTCGTGCTAGCACCGCTACACCTGGCTCCCGCGGGGGTCGCGCCGCTGGCGCGCTCTCATCGGGCGGGTAGCGCACATCGAGCAAACCAGGCGCGGGAGGTATAGAGTCGTGACGCAACAGGCAGTTTCGTTCGCTACTCAGGGCATGGAATTGCCGCCTCGATACGAATACCTGCTCGAGCTCGAGCAGAGCGGTGGCGCTCGTTGCCACCTGGCTATCGATCCGGGCAACGGTCCCGACACCGGCGTTGCATCAGGCGATCGCGGACCCTCCACACGCCGATTGGTTTCGGTGCATCTGGTGCCTCGCGCGGTCGCCGAAGACGACGAGCTGCGCTCGCAGTTTGCGGCGCGCGCGGCGGCCTTTCTGGCGCTTCGCCACCCGAACCTCGTCAGCACGTTCGAAGCGGTCTCCGAAGGCCGGCGATGTCACTGGGTCAGCGAGTTCGTGCCGGGCGAGCCGCTGTCGCGACTGCTGAAGAAGACGAAGCGTGGGCGCCGTGCCCTCTCGACGCGCCAAATCTTGGCGATTCTGTGCGACGTGGTGCGAGCGCTCGAGCACGCGCACGGCGCCGTCGATGCCGCCGGCCTGCCGCGCCCGGTCGTGCACCGCAACCTGCGCCCCACCAGCGTGCTCGTGACCTACGAGGGAATGGTCAAGGTCAGCGGCGAGCTCTGCCATGGCGCTCCCGAGGTCAGGGCTGTCGCGGGCAGTTCTCTCGAGGTCAGTTCTCTCGCGGGCAGTGAGGGTCCGTTCGACGGGCTCCCGGCACGCCTCGCGTACCTCGCCCCCGAGTGTTGCAGTGGTGATGCCGGCGACGTGCGCTGCGACGTGTATTCCGTCGGGGCGATCCTGTGGGAGGCGCTGGCAGGCCGCCCGCGCAGCGCCGGTCTCTCGCCCCAGCAAGCCTTGGCGCTCCGCCTGGGCGGCGGAGAACCCGCTCTCGAGGACGTCTGCCCAGACGTGTTGCCCGCGCTCGCGGCCGTGACCCGTCGAGCGCTGTCGACGGACCCGGGAGATCGTCACCAGAGCATGAGCGCGCTGCGTGAAGAGCTGGAGCAGATCGCCCAGCTACGCGTCCTCGTGAACGAAACGAGCCCGCTTTTTGGCTTCATGTGCAACCATTTCTTCGAGGAGTACACGGCGCTGCAGGCTCTGCTCGAAGAGCACTCGATGTTGCACCTTCTGTTCGGGAGCCGCGCGATGTCGCAAACGGGTTCTCGCGCGCTGCCACCAACGCGCGAGCGCGCGCTGTCGCAGACGGGGGCTCACCCGATCTCGCAAACCGGAGCGCGCGCGAGATCGCAGACGCCCTTCGCGGGGCCGGCTGGGCTGGCGGGCCCCGCGGGGCCGTCCAGCCTCGTGGCGGCCGCGCCCGAGACCGGGCGCTACCTGAGCGTGCGAGAATCGGGCCTGCGGCGAGTCCCGGAAGCGAACATGGCTCCGCCGACGACCCCGCCCGTCACGCCCCGGCCGGCGCTCTCGCGCCTGATTCTGGATCTGCCGCTCGCCAAGCTCCAGCTGCCCGAGGTGGGTTTGCCCCTCGCGCGAGCGTTCGGCCGAACCAGAGCCTCGGTCATCGTCCTCGGGGTGGCCGGTGCCCTCATCGCGCTGGGGGTTTCATGGGCGGGCAGCGGAAGGCGCACCACGGGCGCCTTCGAGAGCGCCGAACCGGCGACGGTCGTCTCGAGCATCGGTCAGCAGCTCCCGGAATCAGGGCACGCCGAACCCTCGGCTGCCGCGAGCGCCGCTCGCTTCCCGAGCCCCCTTGGCTCGGTCATGAGCATCGAACGCGCATCCGCTGCGAGCTCCGCTCGCACCCCCGGTGACGTCAGCTCGATAGCGACCATCGAACCCACGAGTGCCGGCTCCACGCCTGCCGCCCACCGCGTGCCCGAGCGGGGCATCTGGAAACGTCTCCGCTCCGAGCGGGGCAACTCTTCGGCGCGCGCGACGCGGCGCAACAGCCCCATCGAGCTCGCGGGCGGCAGGGCCACGAGCGCGTTCGTCACGCGCGACGGAGCGACCTGGTCTGATCTCGACGGGGAATCGACCGACGGCACCGGGGTCGATCTACGAATGTTGAAGGAACGCCCTCCGCGCGCCATCGACAAGCAGAATCCCTATTCGCCATGAGCGATCGAGCTTTGGGTACTCTGGCGTGTGGTGCGGGGCTTTGGCTCAGCGCCTGCAGCCTCGCCGTCGACGCCGATCGCCAGCAATGCGCGACCGACGCCGACTGCTCGCGCCTCGGCCCCGCCTTCGAAGATGGCGTGTGCGTCGACGCCCTCTGCCGCACGAGGCCCGACCCGCGCTGGGACTGCCTGGATGAAGAGCAGACGGCTTTGGACGCGCCGGTGCCCGAGCGCGTTCGCGTCATCGTCCCGATCGTCGATGTCGTCACGGGCCAGCGGGTCCCCGGGGTCGAGGTCATGGCCTGTGGAGGGCTCGACGGCGAGTGTGTGATGCCGCTCGCGACGAGCGTCACCAATCAGCAGGGCGAGTCTGACCTGCTGCTGCCTGGCGGCTTCAACGGCTACCTGCGCTGCGAGGCGCCCAACATCTTTCCAACCCTCTACTTCTTCGGAGCACCGCTCACGGGAGACGCGACCGCTCTCGTGAACGTGGTCACGCCCGCAGTCGTCCAGGGTCTCGATTCGCAATCCGCGGAGGTCTCGGCCCCGGGGCGCCCCGTGGTGGTCGTAGACGCGCTGGACTGCACCGGCGCGCCCGCTGCGGGCGTCCGTGTCAGCATCCCCGAGGGCGACTCGGCGACCATCGTGAGTTACATGGTCGACGGCCTCTATCCGCCCAGCCAGACGGAGACGAGCAGCAGCGGCGTGGCTCGCATCCTCAACATCGACGAAGGCAATGTCACGATCAATGGTCGGCTCTTTGACGGTCGCTCGATCGGCTCGGCCGCCGTTCTGACCCGTCAGGGCTTCGTGACCCTGGCGAACCTGCGCGCCGGGCAGTCTCCCTGATCGGTTCACGGCGACGGCATGGCGCCGCGCATGCCCACGAGGCCAGCGCGTCCGCTCGGTTCAGAAGCTCTTTTGCACGCTGACCCCAGAGCTACCGACCCGCACGCTAACCCGGTCGGCTCGAGCGGCGGGGCTCGCTTCTTCATCCGAGCCGGCGATCGCGAAGAATAGCGTCGCTCCGAGCCCCACGAACGTGGCCACGCCGAAGCCGTCTGTAAGCGCCGCATAGGTGCGCACGCGCGACCGTGTGTCGTCGAGCCGCGCCGAACTCTCCTGGTACTGGCGGAGCTCGCGGTCGAACTGCGAGTTCTCTCGCGTCGCCAGAACGGCGAACGTGGTCGTGGCGCCCGCGAGGATCGTGGTCGCCCCCAGACTCAGCCACAGCTCGGTGTTCGCGCCGCCTCCCGCCTCTCGAGGCCCGGCATTCGCCGCCGGGCGCACGACAGCCTCGGCCGGCGCGAGCCGACCGAGACGCATCTGAAGCACCACGGAGTCACCCCCGACGATGGTGAGCTGCCGCGACGCGGGTTCGTAGCCCGACTTTTCCAGGCGAACGTCTGCCATTCCGGCGTTGAGCTGGAGCGTATGGTTCCTCGGAACGACGCCCCGCGCGCGACCGTCCACCCAGAGCTTGGCGCCTCCGACGTTGCTCTCAATCTGCACGGTGGCGACCCGTCCGAGCAGGCTCTCGCGCTCGCGCTCGGTGGCGGCGCTGCGCGCGGCAGGAATCTCCTCGCCCCCCTGCTCCAGATATTCACCGAAGAGCCGGATCGCGTCGACGTAGTCGTGCCGCTCGGCCTGGGTCTGCGCCAGGTTGTAGAGCACGCGGTAGTTCGGAACCAGCTCGTGGGCGCGCGAGAACTCTGCCAGCGCGCCGTCGTAGTTTCGTTCCTCGTAGAGCTCTACACCGCGTTGAAAGTGACCTTGCGCGCGGCGGACACGGGGGTCGCCTTCCGGAGTCGCGCTCGTGGTCGACGCGCGACTCGCTTCGAGCGCTGGCGACGTCGGGACCTCGGCACCTGCCGAGACGGTGACGTGCGTGAGAGCGGACCAGAGCAGCAGCGAATGCGAACGCTTCATGGCGGGTACGGCTTCTCCTTCGATGCCCCCGTTGCGCTTTCTCCTGGCGCCGGGCAGGGTCGCTACCGAATCTAGGTACGGGCTCCGGATGGCGTCGTGACATTTCTCGCAAGCGGACCCGTTGTCGCCCGTACGATGTTACAGCGCCGAGTCCTTGCCGTTAATACCTGCCTCGAAGAACGGCCCGGCGCCGGAGCCGTCGCCGCCAACTGCAGATTGGCGCAGCGGATGGGCCCCTCGCCGTGGCCTCGGGTCGGGTCGCTTTGGGGGGCCTCCGGGGCGCCGCTCAATGCCCCCCGGACTCCCCCACGATCAACCCAGGTCTCCCATCAACCCGTGCGGCGCTCTCGACCGGTAGCCCCGCGCAAAGCCGTGTAGACCGTCTTGAACACTTGCTCGATGGGAACACGATCGATGTAGTCGGCAGCCCAGGCCGCCAGGCGGCCACGCGCGCCACGGCTCGAGAGCTCGCCCGTCTTGAACGGCACGGGTAAGAACTCCCTGTCTCTGGGTGGTGACCAGATCCTGATCTCCATTGCATAGATCTCGCTGATAGGCACCCTCGAGTTCGAGATCAGGGGGACCTTCTTGATGATCCCGAGAGCGAGCATCCTCGCCTCGAGGTGGGACGATACGACCTTGCTCGGGACGGTGCCGACCACGTTAGCATAATGTTCAGGGTTCGCCGGTGTTGATGCGTCAACAGCCCCGGGTCGCGGTGGCTCGGTGACCTGCCTCAGATAGTGGGCGATCAAGAGGAGCTCGAACTCCTTTTGCGCGTCGTCTCGGTTGACGAGGATTCCAACGGGCTGGGCCCTGAGGTTCTTGCGCAGCTCCTGGACGAGGTCCTCGGCGACGGTGTTTCTGAATGTATCCAGCACGAGAACGATTTCGTTCTTCTTGTCTCTCTTGGTGGTCGGAAGGGTCGGCTCGACATACGAGGGATCGAACATCCTCTGCATGAACACGACGTTCGGCTCAGCCCTGTTGTATTTGAAGATCCAGAAATGAGCCGCACACACGACGCTCTCGGCGTTGTCGCGATCATCGCTCCACTCCGCCAGTGCGTCCTGGACTGCACTGACCAGCGCCTTGGCCTTGTCGCGGCACTCGAGGTGGACTTGGTTCGCCACGTGGTCACCGTTCGACTTGTTCGGGGCCTTCAGCTTCAGCAGATTCACCGGCAGAAATCGCTTCTCCCACTTGTCGATAGTGCTCGCCACGCCTGGATTGGGCACCTTGCCGAGGTTCTGCAGGACCTGATTGAAGTCCTTGAGCTCGCGCAAAACGGGGTGGCCTCCGATGTACTGGATGCGCGCGCTGCGTGTCATCTCGCCCGACGTGATGACGTGAGACAGCGTCACTCTCCCGCTGGATTCGTTGCTGGCGTGAGGAAATGGGGCCTGCATCACCCACTCGTACGTGCGGTCGATCACCTTGGCCCACGACTCCTCGCCGCACACGCCGCGTACGACGGCGCCCACGATGGCGCCAAACGGTGGCGGCACAGCCGTCGTCAGGATGAGCCAGGTCGCTCTGGCGGCGAACCCGAGGCGCGCGGTGGACGTGTCGCTCGTCGCCTTGACCGTTTCCTTCACGGACAACTGAGCCTGTTGAGAGATGTGCACGAGCTCGCGCGCGAGATCGGTCCACGCATCCATCAAGTGCGCGGCATCGAGCACCTGCCAGGACGCCAGCGCGTTGCGCATGTTCGTCTGAAACGTGCTGGTGATACCAACCCAGTTGATGTCGGGATGCCGACTCTTCAACATGCTCCGCCCGGCAGGATTGGCTTTGTACTTCTCGATCAGATCCTTGAACACGACATATTCTTGCGGAATGAAGACGGGTGCTGGCACGACTGCTCCTGACTGGTTTGTTGTCTAGGGGATGACGCGAGCCGCGCATTCGGAACAGCGCGGCGACGAGCTCGCAGATCGGCGACGAGAAGTCCCGCGAGCGCGTCTCGTGGACCTCTCTCGATTGCGCCGAGCAGGGGCTTCCGTCCTGCTGACGGATGAACAACGCCCTCCCTCGAATGCCCGTTGCTCCACCCAAACGAGGCGCTCGACGTGCAGTGACAGGGTGTCACTTTCGAGCGCACAATGTCACCTGTCCGTCAAATACACATCGATTGTCGACGTATTAGTGGCGCGTCGTGAAGGCGTGCTGCCGCGCACCCCGGGGTGCCAGCGCGGCGGCGATCGCGCTCGCCGACGGGTCGCGCCACCATCCGCGCGGCCACTCCGCACACTGCATTGACAACGATCGAAGAGACCATCACGAAACTGACGGAACTCCGCTCACCAGCATGGCAACTGCTGTCCGAGAGCTGATGCTGACGGCGCCCGGTCACCAGCTTTCCTTCGAGGAACAGCTCGGCATCGTCGTTGATCGCGAGTGGACGGAGCGCGACAATCGCCGGCTCGCCCGGCGTCTCGAGGACGCGAAGCTCGTGACGCGCGCATCGATCGACAGCCTGATCTGCGACCCCGAGCGCGGCGTCGACAAAGCGACCATCCGGCAATTTGCGACCGGCAAGTGGAGCCAGTCCAAGCACAACATCATCGCGGTTGGCAAAACCGGCGTGGGCAGGAGCTACCTCGGCGCGGCATTAGCCGACTCGGCCTGCCGCACCGGGCATCGCGCCGGCTTCTTCCGCGTCGAGCCTCGACGCGATCGTCAGTGTCAACAGTGGCGCTGACCGACGAAGCCGACCGACGCCCGAAGGCGCGGCTCGAGCCCGAGACGGGGCACGCTGGGATGTCACGTCCCGAGCTGACCGACGTTCTGCACTCTGGAGCGAACTCGGGCCGCGATTACAAGGAGGCTGGTCGCCGCGGGTCCTGCGGCGCACGAATTGGCCGACCGCCTCTGCCCGCGGGTCGGTTGTCACCAGGCGACCGCAGGAAGCGTAGTTGCACCTGCAAGCCAATTCCGAAAGGTCTGTCATGGCATTGATCACAGATGTGTTTTCCGACCTGGAGTCCCTGCTCGCGCCGACCCCGGGGGGGTCCCCCGCAGGGGTCAACCTCGACGGAAGCCTCGAGCTGAATGCGCTCGAGCTGGCGTTCGCAGAGCCCGAGGACGCCGTCGTTCCCGGTGTCGAACGGGACGACCCGCGCAACTGGCGCAAGATTCGCGACCAATCAACGACGCTGCTCGCCAAATCGAAGGACCTGCGCGTGGCGGTTCCCCTCGTCCGGGCACTTCTGCAGACCGAGGGGATCCCGGGATTCTGTGCGGGTGTCGGGTTCATGTGCGAGCTCACGCAGCGCTACTGGGATGTCCTCTATCCAGCGCTCGATCCCGAAGATGGCGACGCCGTCATGCGCGTCAATGCGTTGCAAGAGCTCGTCAGCCAGCCATTTATCGCGCAGCTGCGCGTCGCGCCGATGTTCGGCAGCGACAGGAGTGTCAAGGCCACGGCGAATGACCTGTTGCTCGCGACGAGTAGCCCGCTCGGCAAGGCCGAGCTCTCGGAGATGCCCTCGCACATGGTTTTCACCGCACTGGAAACCGTGGGAGCGAGCACGTTGCGAGAACATGTAGCGATGCTCGGCGACGCGCGCGACCGACTGTCGGCTCTGGTCCAGTTCATGTTCGAGAGGATCGGGTCGAAGGTGCAGATCGGCGCGATCATCAAGCTCGAAGCGAGAGGCGCTCCAGGCCTGCTCGACGCGCTCCACGCGTCGTTGTCCGATGAAACGGATCGTCTGGCGAAAGACAAGGCGCCAAAGGCCCCGGCCAGCGTCGAGAATGGCCACGGCGAGCCGCCCGGGGGCAGCGGCGGCGAGATCACGCGGCGAGAAGACGTGGTCAGAATGATCGAGCGCATCTGCGGGTACTACGTGCGGGTCGAACCCTCCAGCCCGGTGCCACTCTTGCTGCAACGCGCGAAGCGCTTGGTGACGATGGATTTCGTCGAGATCGTCCGCGACCTCGCCGATCAAGGCCTGCCTCAGCTCGGCAGCGTCGCTGGCATCGCCATCCCGGGCGTCGGCGGTTCCCCCTCCCCGGGCGTCGGCGGCGGAGACGAGCAGAGCCTCGAAGCGGGCTATTGAGCGCTCGTGCTCTCTCATGGCTTTGCTTGGCCCGCACACGCCGCACGTCACGCCCGTTGCTCGTGGACGTTGGAACTAGCATGACGCTGACCGAAACAACCCCTGTGCTGAACCAACCCACCCCTGCTCCGACCGATAGCCCGACGGGCGCTGTGCGCGCCCCGGCCCAACCGCATCTGACGCCGCCCGAGCGCGACATGTTCGATGTGTTGGTGCGCGGAAAGTTGAGCGGTGTCTTGTTGCAAGATCTTGCAACGATCCCGACCAGCATCCCCTGGCTGCGCTCCCAGCGCTACTGGGCCAACGCTGGGGTGAACGTCTTCCTCTCTGGGGAGGTTCCGTATGGCGTGACGAACGGTGGAGAGGCATCCAGCAAGGCGGTGGAGATCTACCTGGCCAGCCTGCGGGCAGCAGAGGAGGCTGGCTGCCGCGAGGCCTCGAGCTACGTGCTCGAGCTCGGCACCGGCATGGGGCTCTTCGCCAAGCTGTTTCTCGACCAGCTGCGAGCGCTGTCACCGCGAGACTACGAGCGCACGACCTATATCGTCGCCGACTACTCGAAGGGCCTTCTGGAGGACACGCGGAAGACGGGGGTGTTTGCTGCTCACGAGGAACGGGTTCGGCGCGTCCACTTGCCGACGCGAGACTGGCGAAAGGCCCTGGCGGCAGCGCTGCCCGATGCGATCGGTGCCATTCGTGCCATCCACGGCAACTATTTGCTCGATAGCCTTCCATTCACGATCCTGTCGCATTTCGAGGACCGCCTCTTCGAGCTCCGGATTCGCACGCGCCTGCGCCGGGAGCTCTTGCGGCCCGGCATGAACCCTCCGTCGACGAGCGACGCGCGCGAGGTCGAGGCTTGGCTCGCCGACGTTCTCGAATCGGCGCCGGAGGCGGCCAATACCGCGCTCGAGTTCGAGGCGGAGTACGTGCCGGTGGAGCGAGCGTCGTTGCCGAGCCCCGAGCTGATCCCGTACCCAGCTCCCGGTGCTGTGAAGAATTCTACGCCCGGCACCAGCCTGCAAGTCCTCCACGGCTATGGTGCGGTCGAGTTCGTGGAGGAGGCGCTCGGGGCGCTGCGCGAGGACGGATACTTCGTGGCCATGGACTATGACATGCGAGGCGTCCGTTACGAGCCGATCGACTTCCAGACGTACGGCTCGAGCGTGGCCGCCGGGGCGAATTTCGAGCAGCTGGTGGCGTATGCCCAGGCTCGCCCCGACTGCCAGGTGGGCGTACCGGCGGTTGACCCGATGTCACTACAGGCCCGGTGCTTCGCCCGCGGCGGGGTTCCGACCGAGGTCATTCAGCTCTTCGAGGCCATCTATTCGAAGCAAACTGTCGAGCAAAGGGATGCTCCGATCGGCCTCGCTCATCAGGCCGCCCGCGATGGGAATCACGAAGCGGCTCGCGCATTTTTCGCGCAGGCGTGCCAACTGCAGCCCTTCAACTGGGTCTTGCTCGAGATGATCGGGGGGTATCTCGCGAACACTCTCCACGAGCATGAAGCTGGCCTGGACGTCGCGCGGCGCGCCTTGCTGCTCAATCCCATGTCGCCGGAGCTCTGGAACCTTGCCGGCGACTGCCATTTCAACTTAGAGGACATGGCTGCCGCAGAGCACGCATACCGGGAGGTCGTACGCATGAAGCCGACCCATCCGAGAGGCGTCGCGAACCTGGCCTGGGTGTGCCTGAAAAAGGGGGACAATGCCCAAGCGCTGCGCCTGATCGGCCAGGCAATGGCGCTCGACAGGTTTGGGGAGCTCACTGACGAGCTGCTGCACAAGCAGAAGGAGGCGATGACGGCGCGCGTTTCGGCGTCGCAACGCGATAGGAACCACGCCATGCGCCGTCGCAGCGGGCACTTCGCTCTACCCGGAAGCGTTCCCGTGACCGACGCATCGAGCGATGTTTCGGCGCCCGCCCCATTCAGCAGGGTCTCGGCCGCTCCCCCATCAAACGAGGTTGTGGCGCCCGCCCCATCGAACGGAGCCTCCGCAGCCCGCGCATCAAATGGCGTCGCGAGAGGAGCGGCCTGAGGCCCTCACGGCTAACCGACGAGAGCGATCGACGCCCCCAGAGCTCGTGGCAGCGCGCCGTGAGCTCCGCGGGGCGTCTGTCTTTTGTACGCGCTCTATCAAACCCATCTGTCCAGCCCAGCCAGCTCGTGCCCCGGGGGGGCGCCCCGATCACGCCGCTGGGACGGTGAACGAGCAGAGCGAACCCCCGCCCCCGCAGCCAACCCCGCCGCCCGGAAGATTGGAGCCCCGAGGAGGCAAGGACAAGGCGCTCGCCGAGGCGGCTGCGCTGCTGGTGCTGCAAAAAAGAAGTCCGATCTCACTTGGGGGAAGAGGACGACGACACGGGGCCGAAGAGCGACGAATGATCATCAGCACATCGATGAAGCGGTCGCTGCCGGCGCCCGCCGGCAACGAGCTGCCGCCGTAGTCGGGCTCTCCGACCGCGCCATTGCCCGGTGGCGTGCTGAGGCTGGCGGTGACGATCGCCGCCGAGGACCGAACACGGCACCGCTGCACCAGCTCACAATCGCGGAGCGTGCCCGGGTACTGGAGACGGCCAACAGTCCCGAGTTTCGCGACCTGTCACCGAGGCAAATCGTGCCGAGTCTGGCTGATCGCAACGTGTACATTGCCAGCGAGTCGACGTTCTACCGAATCCTCAGCGAGGAAGGCCAGCTTGCTCATCGGCAGCACGCCAAGCCCGCCCGGCGCCATCGTCCGAAGGAGCACGTTGCAAGAGGCCCGAATGAAGTGCGGTCGTGGGACATCACGTACCTGCGCAGCTCGGTGCGAGGTGCATTCTACTACCTGTACCTGATCGTCGACATCTGGAGTCGCAAGATCGTCGCCTGGAGCTTGCGGCACGAGGAGTCATCCGCGTATGCACGAGACCTGATCCAGCAGGCCATTGAAAGAGAAAGCGCCGATCCGAAGAAATTGGCTCTGCACTCGGACAACGGCGGCGCGATGAAGGGCTCAACGATGCTGGCAACCCTTCAACGGCTCGGCGTCGTGGCGTCTTTCAGCCGCCCCGGCGTAAGTGACGACAACCCTTTCTCTGAAGCGCTCTTCCGGACCTTGAAGTACCGCCCAGGCTTTCCTCGGAAGCCCTTTGAGGGCTTCGAAGCGGCGTTGCTCTGGGTCGACGGTTTCGTCCGCTGGTACAACGACGAGCACCTGCACAGCGCGCTACGTCACGCCGAGCGACCGTCACGCCCGCAACGACCGTCCCCTCCTCGCCAATCGTCACGCCGTCTACACCGCCGCTCGTTGCCGAACACCTCGGCGGTGGTCGGGCGACACCCGCAACTGGGCCCCCATCGGGGCCGTGTACCTCAACCCCGTCAAGCAGGAGGTCAAAGTCCAGCCAATCGCGTCGCCCCTTCCAGCGCTCTCATCGGCGGCTTTTGAGCGAGCGTCAGCCGATGGGCCCTAGCTTGGGCGTTGCCGGAGGCGACGGCAGGCCATTGGCCGGCATGCCGGGCGCGCCGCCCAATCCCGGAGCCCGCTTGCCGCCGATCTGGTCTGCAGGTATCGGTTCTGTCGTGGGGACGGCTGGCGGCCCCGGCACCCAAGGCCTCGGCCCCAACGGGAGCGTGTAGACGGCGGGCGTGATCATCGCGTTCGCGCTCATCAAACTAAAAATGGGCGCGTCGATGTCGACCTGAGCTGCCTGGATCTGGATGCCGAACGGCGTGAGCTTGAGGATGGTGGGCCCGCAAACGAGCTCGGTCGATACCAGTGAGTTCAGTGCATACTTCTGCGTCACGGAGACGTATTGCGTGCCTTCCACTTCCTCGGTGTCGTCCCCGCCGACCTTGGTGTAACGATCCTTCTCGACAACCGTCCTCATGTTGTTCTGCGCACGCAGATTGATGACCTCCTTGTCTTTGGTGTCGTCGAGGGACAGCTCGTTGTAGCGCGTGCCGCCGTTCAGGGTGCTCTTGCTCTTCACACCGCTCACTTCTTTTTGGTCAGGCAATTTGAACGGCGGCAGGTTCAGACCATTGTAGACGCTGCCAACGACCAGCGGCCGGTCGGGGTCACCCTCGAGAAAGCTGACGACCACCTCGTGGCCGATTCGCGGGATGTGCTGCGAACCCCAGTTCGGGCCGGCCCACATTTGGGCCGTGCGGATAAAGCACGAGCCGGTATCGTTGGCCTTGCCTTCGCGATCCCAATGAAACTGGACTTTGATCCGGCCGTAGGTGTCAGTGAGGATTTCCTCCGAGCTCGCGCCAAAGACCGTCGCCGTTTGCAGGCCAGCGATCACCGGCCGAGGCGTGACCCGAGCCGGGCGGAACTGAATTGAAGACTCGAGCGCCGTGAACTCGCACTTCCAGGGTTTGGCTGTCAGCAAGTCCGTGGCTTCATAGGGTGTAAGGGCGAAGCTGTACTCCGCGCGGACCGTCAGGTACTCCACGTTCTGCGCTGGATCGTTGTTTCTGCCCATCGTGAAGGTGTAGCCGGGCGCCAGCCCATGTGAGTCGGCGACGCCCTTGCGCAGCTCCCCATGCGCCCGCTGTTCTTGCATGCGCACCTTCGCATACTGTTTACCGATCGAGGACTCGGTGAAGCCACCCGGATAGTCGAAGTTTTTCAGAGTGGCCCCCTTGACCAGCTGCGTTCCGGGGTCGTTGCCCTCGACCTTCACCGTCGGCTTGATGAAGTCATAGTCCTTCAGGTCGTGCATCTCGGTCCGCACCCCTTTCCCGGGGCGCCAGTCGTAGATGCGTCCGCCGAACGTTTCGGCGGAGGAGTCGGGAAACGTCGGGCTGCACTCGATGGTCTCGTACGTGGGCCTGGGCTTGTGCCGTGTCGACTTGTCCGTGAGGATCAATTTGTGCTTCTGCGCATCAAATTCGAAGAAGTAGTAGATGCCCTCTTGTTCGAGCAGACGGCTGACGAAGTCGAGGTCGCTCTCACGATACTGAACGCAGTACTCGCGCGGCTCGTAGGTTTCGTCGAGCCGCAGCTCGTAGTCCTTGAAGCCTCGATCCGTGAACACCTTCTCGACGATCTGCGGGACGCTCTTCTGTTGGAAGATGCGGCAGTCCGTGATCTTTCCGAGCAGCCACAACCACGGCCGCAGCTCGACGGTGTAGAGCCACTTGGTGTTGAGCAGGGCTTCCCGGGAGACGCTGGTGACATAGCCGTTGAAGTAGCGATCCTCGTGCTTCACGCGCTGCGCGGCGGTGGATTCTTCGCCCACCGTGACGTGAACGATCGTCCCTAGCAACGCGGCCAGGTCGACCGATTTTGCGTCTTGGGTGACCAGGGTCAGGGTGAACTTGAACGGTTCACTCAGCGCTTCGTGCCCATCGAAGCCGTGCAGTTTCAGCACCTCCTCCCCGAGCACGGTCGTTGCCTTTATCTTGCGTGGTGTTGATGCGGCCATCTTCGCTCCTTAGGGCAAGTACTCTGCCGGGTCGATCATCAGGTCTTGAAACGAGGCGACACCCCCATCGCTCTGGCCCAGGTTTGCAGTCTGGCCGAGCACGCCGACCGAGCCGAGAACCGTGGGGCGACGATCCGCCTCGCGCAGAATGAGGCGCATGTCCCAGCGGGCCTCTTCGCCGACGTAGCGGCGCACGAGCTCGATCAGCTGGCCCAGCAGATCGCCTCCCGGAAGGAAGCGGCGGTGCTCTTCGAGCGCTACCGGCCCGACGATCAGACGAAACTTCGACTGGCGATCGTAGACTTGCGTGCCGGCGCGCGTGCTGACGCCGAGCACGCCGAGCGTGCCGTCTACATCGGGCAGCGAAGGCGGGAGCACCCAGCAATACGCGGGCGGGACGTCGAGCCACTGTCCGACGAACTCTTCGATGGCGACCGGTACGCCAAAGCAGAGCTGGAGCGTCTTGCGCAGGCCTTCTGCGTGCCGCGTCGGTCCGACGAAGTGCATGGCCGCGCAGAGGGCGAGCTCGTCCAGCTCGGTCGGCGGTCGCGCCTGCGCCCCCGTGCTGTGGCCGATCAACGCGCCCAGGTAGCGCGCGAAGCGATCCGACTCGGGCCGATCGCGGCTGATCGTGGGCTGTGCGTTGGCCCACGCGCGGTAGAATAGTCCGATCAGGCGGTGGTGGAAGATGTCCAGGAAGCCGACCCACGTCCCGTCGCCATGTCTGCGCCGATCGGCGATGTATTGAGTCAGGTGCGTGGGGAACGGGCCGTGAGGACCGAACGCGCCGAAGTAGCTCATCCGCACACGGGCCGGTGAAGCTTGGTCGCCATCGCGTACGTTGGTCAGCGCCGAGGCCTGAAATGCGAGCGATGGGTCCTGACCCAGGCGCACGGGCTCGAGCGCGGGATCGCCCGCCTCCCCGAAGCGCGGTGCGCTGCGAAACAAGCTCTCGAGCTTGCGCATCGCCGCGTAGAACGTGAGATGCAGCGTGCTGCCGCCCAACAGCTCGCTGAGCCCCGGCCGTGCGACGGCCACGACGCCCTGGTGCGCCTCGCGCAGGAGTCCATCCTGCACCACCTGCTGCTGAACGATCCGGGCAGTTTCGGTCCGTTCGACGCTCACAGCGTCGAGCGGTGACCTGCTGCTGTGGGCCATCGCATCACTTCTCCCCGCTGCTGTGAACGCAGGACCGTTTCCGTGAACGAGTTGATGGAAGCATACTTGGCAAAGAACCGATTGAGGACGCTGCCCAGTAAGAATGAGCTCGATCCCACGAACGCGCTCTCGTCGCACGTGACCGTGACCTCGAGCCCGCGGCCAAACGTCATCGGACCGGGATGGGGCAGCGGCCGAACTACCGCGCGAGTGGTGAGATCGACGATGCCATCGATCTGCGCGTAGTGATCTCGCGCCGCCAAGCTCGAGTAGAGGCTGAGCAAGTGGCGGAGGGCCCCAGCCCCTTCGCCGGGCTTGCGCAGCAACGTGGCGAAGTCCATGCTGAGGTGCGAAAGCAAGCCCCAGGACACGTCGCCGAAGGCGGGCGAGGCGCGAGGTGGCGTCGGGCCGGCGACACAGCGCACGGCCTCGACGGGGGCGCCGGAGTTGTCATCGAACTCGAGATGCCCGCCGCGCGGGCGGAGCAGGAGCGGTAACGCGCGGTTGGTGCAAAGGGTATTGACACCGAGCTGGCGCATGCCCGGTCGGAACTGCCCGTGATCTCCGTCCACGAGCGAGAGGTAGATGTCCGACGGAATGTAGGGCGTGCGTGCGTCTTGCGCGCGCTCGAGCGCGTCCGACTTGAGCTCCCGCGGCCTGCGCCGGATGGTGTAGCTCATGTTCCGGCGACCGTCTCCGCGAGCCAGGCTCGGGGTGTACATGGGCGTGAACTCGCCAATGTCAGCGCCTGGGTCACCGTAGCCGACGACCCGGGTGATGGAGTGGACCTCGAAGTCGTTCGGGCGCATGCGGTCGGGAACGACCTGGTGCTCATAGTTGTTGGGGTCGAGCTGAACTCGATCACCCGTGCGCGAGACGAGGTTGATCGCCGGCGTGCAGAACAACGCCAGATTGGCGCCTTGCACCAGGCCCTCGAGGCGAGGCTCCACGCGATCGAAGAGCAACACGAGCTCGATGGTCTCGGTCTTGGCCTCGCGGAGCATGGGCGCGAGCTCGCACAGCTTGACGAACATGAAGCGCTGCGGGAGCGCGAAGAACTCGTGCAGGAGGCGATAGCCCTCAAACGTGCGGTTGCCGGTGGGCAGCAGCGCGTCTTCCTCTTCGAAGCCCAGGGCGACGATCGCTCGGCGACGGTGCACCGGCATGAACTCGACAGGCCGCGTCGTCGGTTGCACGACCATCCCGATGTTCGAGGTGACGAGGTGCTCGTACAATCTTGCCGCGATCTCGTCGCCGCGCAGAAACAACGGCAGCGACTGGATCGGGAGCTCGTTCCATTGCATGCCGCCGGCTGTCTTGAGCACGATGCGCAGCGCCGCCTTTGCTTTCGGCATCGCGAGCCGTTCGGCGTGCACGAACTCGCCGGGGTTGGCGCGGTAGTCTGCCGAGACGATCGACACGGGCCAGAGCTCTACGGGATGCGCGGTTCGGTACTCGCAGGCTGCTCGCTGGTTGTCGCCGACATCGCTGCGCAAGACGCTGCCGCGCGGCACCTTGGCGCCGCTCTCGAGGGAGCCCTGGCGACGGCTCGGAGTGAACTGCATGACGGCCATCGACGGGGTGGGGGCGAGGTACTCCGGATGGACGAGCTGCAGCATGTGCTCGGTGAACTCGCTGTGCGCCGCGCCCAGCTTCAGCTGAATGCGCGCGGTCATGAACGCAAAGGCTTCGATCAGGCGCTCGACATACGGGTCGGCGCAGCCGAACGCATCGAGGCCGAGCCGAGCGGCGATCTTGGGATAGCCGCGAGCGAACTCGCCGCTCATTTCGCGCACGTGCTTGAGCTCGCGCTCGTACTGGTCGATAAACCGCGGGTCCAAGATTCAATGTCCTTTGTTGGCGTCGCCGACGTGCACGCGACCCGTCTCGACGTCGATCTCCGTTCGCACGTAGAGCGCGAGAGGCAGCGGTTCGGAGTGGAGGTCGGCTCTGATGTCGATGACGAGAGCGGCCGTTCCGAACGAACTTTTCCCGAGCCTGACGGAGACCTCCAGCGACTCCGGCAACAGTCGCGGCTCGTAGTTCAGCAGGGAGGTTCGCACATGCGTCTCGAGCTGCCTACTATCGATGCTGCTGAGCAATTCACCGGTCAGGCTGACGATGCCGTAGTTGAGGATCGAGCTACCCACCTGCGGGTACGGAGCGAGGTCCGTACCCGCAGCGAGGTGTGTGGTGTTGAAGAGCCAGCTCAGATCACGCCGCACCTGCTCGCGAAGTAGCGCTTCGTTGACACTCGCGTCGTCCGTCGTTTCTCGCGCCCGTTCCGGATGGAGGTCCGTTAGACGATCGAGGAGTGATGGCCGAAGGCGACTTCTGCTAGCGGGTTCAGCCATGGCCCAAGCTCATCGATCGAGATCTCACTGAGTCTGGATCTTGCCTTTGCGGAGGTCGAGAATGGTCGTGACGGCTGGGTTTGCTTGGCCGTTCTTTTTATAGCTGATGGCACTGCGCTTGACGTACGTGTACTCGAAAGTGAGCTGTACACTTCCCTCGAACTCGCCTCCTTGGGGCACTTCTTCGGCGCCCCTGAACGTAATCTCCTTGTACTCGCGCTTGGTCGCGTTTTTGCGACCATTGTCGAAATACAAATTGTTCGTGTAGGTGACGTTCGTTGTTTTGATGCTGTTGCCAACGGTGGCTCCGAGAAACGTCTCGTGTACGTCGGACCCCCCTTTGATGGTAAAGATCACTGTGCCGACGCTGCCGCCAATATTGGCGCCTTGGTTAGCGACACTATCGGTCGGAGCTACCCAGAGGTCAAAACCGCCCTGGTTATCTGTGTACTCCGATTTGCCCTTTGGGCCGGGAGTCATCTTGAGAAATATGAGGTTGTAATTGGCCATTTAGTCGTCTCCGTGTCCTGATGATGATGTGAAATGATGGCGCAAACTACTTCGATTCCGCCTTCAGGCGTGATGCCAGCCGCAGGGATACGGTGAGCCCTTCGAGCTGGTAGTGGGGTTTCAACAGAAACTCGGCGTGGTAATAGCCGGGGTTGTCTGGTTGCGCCTTCACGATGACTTCCGCTGCGGCGAGGGGTTGCATCGCCTTTGACTCTTCGGTCGCGATTTCAGGCTGCGGATGCACGTAATTCCCGACGATCCAGTTGTGGAGGTACAAGGACAACTCATCAGCGGAGCTGAAGGTGCCGCCGATCTTGTCTCGGACCATCGCCTTCAAGAAGTGAGCAAATCGGCAGACGGCGAACATGTAGGGCAGCCGAGCGGAGAGCTCGGCGTTGGCCGTCGCGTCTGGGTCGTAGTAGCTGATCGGCTTTTGCACCGACTGGGCGCCGATGAACGCCGCCATGTCGCTATTCTTACGGTGAATGAGCGGCATGAAGCCGTTCTTGGCGAGCTCCGCTTCGCGACGGTCCGAGATCGAGATCTCGGTGGGGCACGCCATGTCGACCCCGCCTTCGTCCGTGGGAAACGTGTAGATCGGCAAGTTCTCGATGGCGCCGCCCGACTCGACGCCGCGAATGCGCGTGCACCAGCCGTAGTGTGAATAAGCTCGAGTAATGTTCGTGCCCATCGCGTAGGCCGCGTTCAGCCAGCAGAATTTGCTGGGGTCGGAGCCGCCCGTCTCTTCTTCGAAGGCAAACTCGTCGACGGGGTTTGTCTTGGCGCCGTACGGCATCCGGCCGAGAAAGCGCGGCATGGCCAGGCCCAGGTAGCGTGAGTCCTCGCTGTTGCGCAGCCCGTTCCACGCTGCATACTCCGGGGTGGAGAAGATGGCGGTCAGGTCGCGCGGGTTCGGAAGCTCTTGCCAGGACTCGAGCCCCAGCAGGGTGCTGTCGGCTGCGGCGAGGAACGGGACGTGTGCGGCGGCCGCGGTCTTCGACATCTCTCGAAGCGTCTCGCAGTCCGTCGCGCTGTGGTCGAAGGAGTAGTCACCGATCAAGACGCCATAGGGCTCGCCGCCGAGCACACCAAACTCGGATTCGTAGATCTTCTTGAAGATCGGGCTCGTGTCCCACGCCGCGCCCTTGAACTTGCGCAGTGAGTTGCGCAGCTCGGTCTTCGTGATCTGCATCACGCGCACCTTCAGCTGGTCGTTGATCTCGCTGCGGCTGACGAGGAACTGCAGGCCGCGCCAGGCGCTCTCGACCTTCTGGAACTCCTTGTTGTGAAGGATTTCGTTGACCTGTGCGCTCAGCATCCGGTCGAGTTCGCCGATCATGCCTTTGATCGTCTCGACGGTGTCGGTGGATACGACGGTCGTGCCGCGCAGGGCCCACTCGGACAGCGTCTCCATCGACGCCTGGATCGCTTGCTGGCGCTCGTCGGTCGGTGGTTTGAAGCTCTTCTTCAGGAGCTCGGAGAAACTGCCCTCGGCGGCGAGAACATCGAGGGGCTGTACATCGGGCGTAAGGTTGATGGCTTGCTGGGTCATGGCATTCACTCGCTCTTTCCGTTCGGCTCGCCGTCGGCGGGGGTCTCGGCTATTTCGGCCGTTTCGGTGGCCGGTTCGGGCTGGCTCAGGCTGGTGACGAGCTCGCGAAGCTTCTCTGGATCGCGAAGGCCTGCTGCGATCAGGGTCTCGGCGTCGCCGCGACCGTCCATGTACGCGATCAGGTCTGACAGGCGCTTGCGAGCCTCGAGCAGCTTGCGCAAGGGCTCGACGTTGTTGGCGATCGCAGCGGGCGAGAAGTCGTCCATGCTCTTGAAGACCAGCTCGATGCCAATCGAGCCTTCGCCTGTGAGCTTGTTGGCGACGCTGGTCGCGACGCGCGGCTTCATCGCGCGCAGGCGGCTGTCGAAGTTGTCGTGGTCGAACTCGAGGAACTTTCGATCATCGAGCTTGGGTGGCGGTTCTACTTGGTTGCCGGCAAGGTCAGCCATGACGCCCACGACAAAGGGCAGCTGAACCTTCTTCTCCGAACCGTATGTTTCGACATCGTATTCGATCTGGACGCGCGGCGCGCGGTTCCGGCGAATGAACTTCTGTCCACTGTTGCTCATCGACATGACATTTTCTCCTGTATGCAAATGCGGCGGGGCGGCGGCGTGCTGGGTAGAGAGCTACCGGGTCGCCTGTGACCGACTTTTTTCGTGTTTCAGCGTGGCAGGAACCAGCCCAGATCCAGGCCGATGCCGGGGATGAACGCCGCCGACAGGTCCTCGCTGCAGGAATCGGGGCGGCGGCACGGGTCGTCGCCGATGCCGACGGCGGTGCTCTTGAATGGGATCGCGAGGCCGAGCTTCCCGGAGACGCCCAGGAAGAAGTGTCCGAACGCCCAGCGGTAGCCGAGGTCGAGCTGCGGGACGAGCGCGTGCGTCTGGTAGCGCGCAAAGTCGACGCTGTCGTCGCGCGTCTCCACGAACACATATTCCAGGGCAGCGCCGCCGTACAGGCCGCGCATGTTCCCGCGTTTGGACGAGAAGAAGTGCACGCCGAGCGCCGCCCCCGCGCCGAGCCGGAGGTCGTCGTCGCCGTCGCGACCCAGCAAGAAGTAGCTCGCCAGGCCGGTATTCATGAAGCGCAGGCGCAGATAGCCGCTCACGCTCTCGCCGACCTCGATCGTGGGCGTCAGGCCGAACTGCAAGAGGCCGGCCGCGTCGATGTGGAGGTTGACCAGGGAATCCGCGGAGGGATCGCGCTCGGGGGCGTCGTGCGCGGGCTCGCGCTCTGTGTACGCATCCATGTGGTCGGCGAGGCGTGCAGAGATGCATTCGCCGTTCGCGGTGCAGACCTCGTCGGCTGGACACAGCGGGTTGCACAGAGGAACGCAGCGCGAATGCTTGCAGGTGAAGCCGCTGCGGCAGGAGGGTTCACAGCCCATGAACGGCTCGACCGATCGCGACTCGAGCGCCTGCCGCGGCGCCGCTTGCTGGAGCGCCGAGATGCAGCCTCCGTCGGCGCTGCAGAGATACCCTTCCTCGCATGCCGGTGAGCACACCGGCGTGCACTCGCCTCGCCGGCACTCGTAGCCGCTGCGGCAAGATGGCTCGCAGGCAGAGTTCGGGCGCTCCCAGTCGGAACCGCCGCTGTCCTGCGCTCCGCTGACCGCAGCGGCGAGGGTGACCAGGGTGCACGACCACACCGCTGCCGCCACCGTGTTCCGGCGCCTCGTGGCGCGCTTCGTTTCATGCCTGACATTCACGACAGCTACTCTCCTGGACGTTGTTGGCGGAGCTGTTGCGCTCGGGGCCTGGCTGAGCTCGGAGCGCATTGCTCGGCATTCACAACGTCGCCTCGCCGCCGGGGTGACATGCGCCGGCGCACCCCGGCTTTCAGCCCCGGGCGTCCTCGGGCCGACCCATCGCGGCCAGATAACTGCGGGAGAAGACACGCCCGAGGAAGACGCGCTCGTAGCGCGCGCCGTCCGTGAGTTCGTCGTACATGGTCAAAAATTTTCGCCACAGCCCGATGTCGCCGGCGTCCTTGCATAGGAGCCGCGTCCAGAACCCCGCCGCGGGCTCGTCGTCGGCCGCGTCGTCGTCGGCGACTGCGCTCGACGCGATCGTCTCCGGCGAGAGCGTGTTCATCAGCGAGCGTGCCCCGTCGAGTGTGGCTCGAAATAGCGCGAGCTCGTGCGTGACCGCGTCGCGCACGCTCTGCTCCAGCTCGCGCAGGCGGTCGTTCCAGTCCGCTCGCGGGTTGAGCAAGTAGGCCAGCACTGCGTTGCCGTCGTCGCTCTGCAGAACCGAGCGGCGCGCGCTGCGCCCGAGCCAGCGCCGGCGCACCGACTCCTGCGCGTCGTGGATCTCGGCGAGCGACTGGACCAGGACCTCGAGCAAGCCGAGCACGCGCGTGAGCGCGAGCTGACCATCGAACGGGGTGCCGTTCGGAACGATCTCGGGGCTTATGGCGCGCAGCCAATCGCGCAGCTCGGGGACGTCGATGGGCGGTTGAATACCGGCACCCTGGAGCTCCTGCTGCATGTCGGGATCGCTGGCCAGCGTGGGCTCGCGCCGGATGATCCAGGCGAGAAACTCGCTGCGCTGGGCCTCGGGCAGCGCATTGTGCTGCGCGCGGATGTCGGCGAGCAGCGCAGCCCTCGCCTCGTGATAGCCGTTGCGCAGTTTGGTGAAGCTGGCGGCGGCAGCGGCCGGGCCAGTGCTTCTGGCGGCGGCAGCGGCCTGGTGGCCGTTGCTGCTGGCGGCGGGCGCGCCAAACCCAGCGCGTCCGGGCGAGGGCTGCTCTTCCGTGAGGTCGAGCTCGAGCAGCGTCGGCCCACTGAGCAGGTTGCGCCGCGCGTGCGCCTCGTCGCCGAGCGCGATGCACGACTGCGGCGCGATGGAGGCCGCGCGCTTCGCGGCGACGACGGCGAATGGCGCCCCGTTCGCCGCTGGAGACGCCGCCGCAGGTGCCGCCATGGCCGCCTTTGCTCTCTCGCCGTTATCCGAGCTCTCGGGTGGAGCGCTGGTTTTGACCTTCGGTGAGCCCGCTGCCGGAGCCGACAGCAACTTCGCCCATGCGGGCGCGTCGAGGTACTGGGTCTTGAGCCCCGTCGCGATGTTTTCGCGCGTGGGTCGGCGCTTGCCCTTGCGCCGCAGGTCGGACTCGGGGACCGGCTCTCGCGAGAAGCGCAACTCGAGCTCGCCTAATTTGAGAACGCTGTCGACGCTGAGTGGAACGTCATCCTCCAGCTGCGTGAGCTGCTTGCCGTCCACGTAGGTGGCGTTGGTGGCTCCGAGGTTGAAGAACGTGATCTCGGTGGCATCGAAGCGCAGCGTGCCCTCCCAGCGCGAGATGAACGGTTCGGTCAGCTGCAGCTCGGCGAACGGGTTGCGCCCGATGCTCACCGGCGATTCCGCGAAGGCGTAGCGGCGAGTGCCGCCGTCGGCTTGTTCGACCGTGATGACGAGGGGAAGCATGATATGACCTCTGATCGAAAGGCGGCGGACGCCGCGCTCTAACCGGAAGTACGTACGCTCCGCGGCTCGGGCCGGTGACATGGGCCCGAAACGCGGCGCAGTTGCGCACGAACGCGGCGCAGTTGCGCACGAACGCTGCGCAGTCGCGCACGAACGCTGCGCAATCGGTCCAGGTGGCCGTCAATCCCCGCTCTGGCCGGCAGAGGAGTCCGGGGAATTAAGCGAAGCTCTTGAACGTGCAGAGCCGCAGATCGAGCTCGGGGTAGCCCGATATTGTCCAATCACAGAAGGCGTCAGCTAGGCCCGACAGGGGTCGTGCAAGCCCCGCTGCTCCGGAGCGCCTAGCATACGTTTCCCGAGCGCCCGGGTAACACGGCCGGCGACGGTATTGGCAGCGACCGCAATGTCACCGGCGGAGACGGCCGACGTTTGAATACCCGACCGCGCCTGCGAGAGCTCGCTCGCCGCGCTCTCGCAGATGCGCCGTCCAACACATCTACCGACCCAGGACCACTACCATGATCGACTCTCGCGGTTCGCGCTCTGCAAGAGTACTGGCTCGTTCACTGTTCGCCGGGCTTTTCGCCCTCGCCTGCGGCGGGGCGCCCCAGGTCCCGCGCTGCGACAGCGCCGAAGCCATCACGCTACACATCCACCCCGCGAAGCACCTGAACCCGGATCGCGCAGGGCTCCCTCGCTCCGTAGTCGTTCGCGTCTATCAACTGGGCGACGCACGTGCCTTCGCGAATAGCCCGTTCGAGCGTGTCTGGGCGGGGGCCGCCGAAGGGCTCCCGAAGCCGGAGCAAGTGATCGCCCTGCCGGGCCGTAACCAGGTTCACTCTCTGCGGCGTGAGCCGGGGGCTCAGTACCTGGCCGTCGCCGCCAACTTCCGTGAGCGCGAAGGCGACTCCGACGGGCGTGCGCTCGTGAAGCTGCCCGCGCCCGAGAAGATTTGTGGGCAGCGGCTGATCGACAGGGGGGCTCCCATCGAGGTCACGCTCGCCGATTACGGCGTTCACCTGCGCTGAAAGTCAGGTCTCCAATGCAAGACGAAGCGATGGATGCCGCGCCTCGGCGCGTGAAACGAAAGCAACCGGGGCGGGGCGGCGGCAAGGCGCAGCGGCTCGAGTCGCCGGAGCGCCCGCTCCACGAGGCGGTGCGCCCGCTGCTCGTCGAGCTCTCGTACCTGCGCCGGCGTGAAAACATGCCGGTCGCAGACGTGCTGTTCGAGTATGCGCGCAAGCAGCTCAATCGCCTGCGCACCAGGCTGGAGGAGGCAGGCCTGCCGCCGGAAGACGTGGCCGACGCCTACTACGCCCTCGTCGCGTACGTTGACGAGGTGATGCAGGCGGATCAAGGTCCGCTCAAAGACTTCTGGCAGGCGCACCTGCTGCAGCTCGAGCTGTTCGGCGAGACCCGCGCGGGGGAAGGCTTCTACGACCGCTTGACCCGAGCGCAGGAAGACCGCCGGCTCTCGGTGCTGCGCGTGTATTACCTGTGCCTCTTGTTCGGGTTTCACGGCATCTACGCGCAGCACGGCGAGCTCGAGCGCGAGAACCTGATGGAGAGCGTTCGCGAGACCCTCGGGGTCGCGCTCGAAGACGGCGCACCGCTCGCGCCCTTCGGGCTGCGGCCAGACGAACCCGCCGCCGACGACGATCGCAACCGCCTGCTGCAATGGCTCGCCATCTCGGCGGCGGCGCTGACCGTCGTCGGGTACATCGGCGTCGCGTTCAGCGTGAACTCCAGCGCGAGCGCCCTCGAGGGCGCGCTGTCTCGAGCCGCAGACGACATCGCACAAACCTTCGTGGCCAAGCTGCCGCGCTGAGCCACCCCACCGCACACCGGGCCAATTCTCGAGAGAGCACATGCAATCCAAGACGCTTCTGATCGCGCTCGCGCTGCTGAGCGCCGTCTTCATCGGCTTCGTATTCTGGGTGTACTTCAGCTCGGCGGGGGGCCTTCCGCTGATCGTGGTGGTGCTCGCCTGCCTGCTGCCGCTGCTGATCGCCGGGTCAATCTGGGCCTTTCGGCGGCTCGCGGCCCGGCGCGCGTCGGGCAAGCTCGAGCAGGCGCTCGCTGACGACGGCGCGAAGGAACGCCGCGCCGCGTCCGAGGCCCGGGGGGCCGAGGTCGACCGCTTGCGGGGCGAGTTCGAGCGCGCCATCAAGGCGCTCAAGACCTCCAAGCTCGGGCAAGGCTCGCAGAGTGAGGCCCTTTACCGGCTGCCCTGGTACACGATCATCGGTCCACCCGCCTCGGGCAAGACCACCGTGCTGCGCAACTCCGGGCTCAAGTTTCCGTACCTGCCGGGCACCGGCGATCGCTTGAAGGGCATCGGCGGTACGCGTAACTGCGACTGGTGGCTGACCAACCACGCGATCTTACTCGACACCGCGGGCCGCTGGTCGATCGAAGAGAGCGAGCGCGACGAGTGGCTCGCCTTCCTCGACTTGCTCAAGAAGCACCGCGGCGATCGGCCGCTCAACGGTATCATCGCCGCCATCAGCATCGCCGGCGACGACGCGACGTCGATCAGCGGCGCGGCCGATGACGACCTCAAGGACATCGCGCTACGCATGCGCGAGCGGCTCGACGAGATCACCGGCCGCCTGGGTGTGGCGCTGCCCGTGTACCTGATGTTCACGAAGTGCGATCTGATCCACGGCTTCGTCGAGAGCTTCAACAACTTGAGCGGCGAGCGGCGCAAACAGATCTGGGGCTTCACCGCGCCCGTGCTCACTGGAGCGCGGCGCGACCCAGGCAACTACTTCGCGCAACAGTTCGATCTTCTGCGCGAAGAGCTCGAGCAGCGCTCCGTCGTGCGCATGGCCGAAGAGGTGGACCCCAACCTGATCCCGTTGATCTACGAGTTTCCGGCGCAGTTCGGCGCGCTCAAGGACAAGCTGACCTTCTTCGTCGACGAGCTGTTCGACTCGAGCGCATACCGCGAGACACCGCTCCTGCGCGGCGCGTACTTCACCAGCGGCACGCAGGAGGGAGCGCCGGCGGATCTTCTGTTCGAGGAGATGGCCAACGCGCTCAACCTGCGCCCGCAGGTCTACGAGAGCCGCGAGGAAGAGAAGAAGAGCTACTTCCTGCACGACATGCTCATGCGCGTGGTCTTCGAGGACCGCTCGCTCGCTACCGCCAGCACGGTAGAGCTCGCACGCCAGCAGTTGAAGCGGCGCATCACGACGAGCGGCCTCTTCGCATCGGCGCTCGTCGGTACGGCGCTGTCCATCGACGCTTGCCAGCACAACCTGAACGCCCTAGAGGCCACGCAGGAGGCTCTCGTGGCCAGCGAGGCGGCGCGCCAGCGAGCCGAAGGGAGCGGGCTCGGCGTGCACCCGGAGCCGGTCGTCGAGCTCGTCGCGCTCGAGCGAGAGGTCCCGCGACACGCGCTCGGCTCCCGTGGTCTGCGCGATCTCGGCCTCTACGAGGGCGAGCGCATCACGCCTCCGCTCCGGCGCTACTACCAGGACGCGCTCACCCGCGCGGTCGTGCGGCCGCTGCTCCAGCAGAACCACGCCACGCTGCTCGCCCGCACGCGAGAGCTGCAACTGAGCGCCGGGGCGCGACGCTCACAGTCGCTCGATGAAGGCGCGCGAAACGAGCTCTTCGACGCGCTCAGCCTGCATCTGCTGCTCACGGGTCCGCGCGAGAGCTGCACTCCCAGACCGCTGGCGCGCAAGGACTTCCTCCTCGGGCAGCTGCTGGCGCTTTGGGAGCGCGCCGAACCTGCCGATGAGGCGCAGGGTGACGAGCGCCAGCAGCTGCTCGAGCGCTACGTCGAGCTGGCGGATCAGGCGACCGTTGTCGCGACCATGAGCGTCGAGCGCGACGAACGCGCGGTGACCGAGGCGCGTCGTGCGCTCGGTGAAGACGACCGTGTCGGACGCCTGCTCGCCCGCGTCCTCGCGAAGTATGCCGAGACGCCGCAGACGCTGGCGACCCTCGTCGGGCCCAGTGTCGCGATCCAGGGCAGCGCGTCTGTCGGCGGCGCGTTCAACCTCGAGGCGTGGGCGCAGATCAGTCGCGGCATCGGCGCGGCCGACTTCAGCGAGAGCGACGGGGACTGGGTGTTCGGCTGCAGCGGCACCGAGGACGATGCGGCGCGGGCCGCGCGGGACAGTGAAGCGTTCCAGAAGGCGTACTTGAAGCGCTACGCCGTGAGCTGGCTCGAGTTCCTGTCGGGTCTCGCCGGGCGCGCACCGAAGGACGCGGCGGAAGCCGAAGTGATGCTGGGCGAACTGGTGAACCGTTCGGGTGTCCTCGGCGCCCTGTTTGCGAGTGTGCGCGAGAACACCGCGCTCACGCTGCCGGACGAGCCGAGCAAGCTTCAGCCCACGCCCGAGATGCTCGAGAAGGCGAAGACGGCCCTGGATGTCAGCACCAAGCTCTCGACGGGCACGCTCAATCGACGCGCGGCCCAGGGGCTCATCGTCATGGACGCGGCCAACGCCATCGCCCCAACGGCGACTGCGCCCGAGTATGTCGAGCCACTGCACACGCAGTTCGCCGACTTCACGAGCCTCGATCAAGCCGCCCAGGGTGGCGCCGGATCGGGCGGGCTCGATCAATACCGGCGCCTGCTCGAGCCGGTGCTGGTTGCGCTGAAGGCGTATCGTGCGGATGAGTCGCAGGTCGACACGCTGGCGAGCGCCACCCAGAGCGCGCTCGACAACACCGATCTCCTCATCCGCAATCACGGCGGGAAATGGTCGGCGCAGCTCACCAGCGTGCTCGTCCCGGTGCTCTCGGGCGTGCTCGACCTGGTTCGAGTCGGCCGCGGCAATCAGCTCGCGCGCGGCTATTGCGACGCGGTCTACGCGCCGTTCCAGCGCGAGCTCGCCGGTCGCTTCCCGCTCGCGCCCGAGAGCACGGATCCCGCGAACCTGGCCGCGTTCGCCCGCTTCTTCCAGCCGGGCAGCGGCACCCTCTGGGAGTTTCAGAAGACGCACCTGGCGGGCTCGGTGAGCTCCCAGGGCGGCCGCTTTCGCTTCACCGGCGCACAGGCGCAGAGCGTGTACCGCGACGAGCTGCTCGGCTTCCTGCAGCGCGCACAGGCGATCTCGGACGCCTTCTTTCCGGAGGGCGGAGGGGGGCCGCGCATGTCTTTCCGCCTGCGCGTGCGCGGCGCACCGGGCTACAGCCTGACGACCTTCCGCGCCGGGGCGCGCACGGTCCAGTACGACAGCGGGGAGGAGTCCTGGGTGCCCGTGGAGTGGCCCGGCGATGCCTCGAACGCGGGCGTCGCGCTGTCCGTGACGCCATATCAAGGTCCGAACCCGCGACCCCTCCAGTTCGACAACCCGTGGGGCCTGTTCATGATCCTGGAACCGCGCGTCGGGGCGCAGCTGTTCGAACGGCGGAAGAACATGAAGAGCGTGGGCTGGAGGCCGAGAGGGTCGCTCAACTTCGTGAAGGTCGACTTCGCGAGCGACGATCCGCGTTCGCCGATCATGGCGGCGCCGTTCTCATCCGGAGGGAAGCTGTTCCCGCTGCACGTGCCGTCGCGCATCTCTCGAATCGGGGCCGCGTGCTCCACGAGCGGACGATGACCCCGATGAAACCTCGCCTGCTCCGATCGCCCGCGCCGACGGCGGCATTGTTCGGCAAGTTGCCCTGCGCGCTCGACTTCGTGCGCGTGAACCACGACTCGGCGGAGTCGATCGCGCTCGATCGCTGGTTCCAGGCGGCGCTGCAGCGCTTGACGGCGCGGAGCCGGCCGTGGCCCGCGGGGCAGCTGGCGTTCGCGTTCGCGGTCGACGCCGAGCACAGCGTCCTGGGCGTCGCAGCCGACAGCCGCGATCGCGCCGGGCGCCGCTTTCCGGTCGCGGTCTATGCGCGCGTGCCGCGCCCGACGAAGGTTCGCTGCGCGACCGCGGCGCTCGTGCTCGCCAGCAAGCCCTTCGTCGAAGGGGCGCGCGCGCTGCTCGCGCTCAGCGCCGAGCTCTCGCCGACTCAGGTCCCCCTGCGCTTGCGACGCTTGCGCGCGCCCGACCCGAGCGACTTGCAGGCCGCGGCAGAGGAGCTCGACAGGGAGCTCGCGACGCGCAGCCTGGGCGCGTTTGCGGCGGGGGTGTTCGCGGCGGCGTCTGCCCCCGCGAGCTCTGCGCGCTCGGCGCTCGAGCGAGTACAGAAGGGCCGCACGCCGGTGGGCAGCCCCTTCGAGTGCTTCGAGCTCCCGGTCAAGAGCGCCCGGGACCTCGCCGTGTGGGCGTACTGGCTCGAGCGCGCCCACGGGCGGCCCAGCGCCGCGCTGTGGGACCTCCCGGGGCGGGAGGGCGCGTTGCTCGCGTCCGGGCCGCTGCCGGAACGCGCCCCCCTGTTCTGGACGCTGCCCGTCCAATCGTACCCGCAGCTCTGCCGGATCGGCGAGGACGCATCCGTCGCGTCTGACTCGGGTGGGGGCGAGCGCAGCCTGGCCGCCGTGTTCGAAGAGCTCACCCGAGGCCCGACGGAAGCCATCAGCTCCCGCTGACCATCGCCGCACCGTTCATCGCGCGGGCGCCCCCCACCCGCGCAGGGAGACAACCATGCCCGCGCCCGAGATACGTCGCGAAACACTGTTTGGTAAGCTCAACCCGGTCGCCTATCAAACCATCGAAGCTGCCACGCTCTTCTGCAAGATGCGGGGCAACCCCTACGTCGAGCTGGTGCACTGGGTGCACCAGCTGCTCGAGCACAGCGAATCCGACTGGTGGCGGGTGCTGGAGCCGTTCGGGGTCGACGCCGGACGGCTGTCGGCCGACATGACGCAGACGCTCGACCGCCTGCCGCGCGGCGCGACCAGCGTGCAAGACCTGGCGCCGCGCGTGGATCAGGCCGTGGAGCGCGCCTGGATGTACACTTCGCTGTCGTTCGGAGAGACCGCCGTCCGCACCGGGCACATCTTGTACGCGATGCTCAAGACGCCCGAGCTCAATCAGGCGTTGCGCACGATCTCCAGGCAGTTCGACGCCATCGGCCCGGACGAGCTCGGGCGCCGCTTCGAGGAGCTCTTGGGCCACGCGCCAGAGAGCAAGCTGGCGCGCGCCGACGAGAGCCCTGCCAGGAGCGGCGGCAGCACGCCCGCCCCGAGCGCGCTCGGCAAGCGCGAGGCCCTGCAGCGCTACGCGGTAGATCTGACGGCCAAGGCCAGGAACGGAGAGCTCGACCCCGTGAGCGGCCGCGATCCCGAGCTGCGCCAGGTCGTGGATATCCTGATGCGCAGGCGACAGAACAATCCGATCCTCACCGGCGAAGCGGGGGTCGGCAAGACCGCGGTCGTGGAAGCGCTCGCGCAGCGCATCGCCCAGGGCGACGTGCCCGAACCGCTGCGCGACGTCACGCTGTACGCGCTCGACCTCGGCCTGCTCGCGGCGGGGGCGAGCGTGAAGGGTGAGTTCGAGCAACGCCTGCGGCAGGTGATCGACGACGTCCAGGCCTCGGCGCGGCCGATCATCTTGTTCATCGACGAGGCGCACACGCTGATCGGCGCCGGCGGAGCCGCCGGCACGGGCGACGCCGCCAACCTGCTGAAGCCTGCGCTCGCGCGCGGTCGCTTGCGGACCATCGCCGCCACGACCTGGGCGGAGTACAAGAAGCACATCGAGCCCGACCCCGCGCTCACACGCCGTTTCCAGGTCGTGCAAGTGGCGGAGCCGAGCGAGGAGAGCGCGCTGCGCATGCTGCGCGGCATGGTGCCCGCGCTCGAGGCGCACCACCGCGTGTCGATCTCAGACGACGCATTGGCAGCGGCCGTCGAGCTGTCGCACCGCTACATCCCCGCGCGCCAGCTGCCGGACAAAGCCGTGAGCCTCATCGATACCGCCTGCGCGCGCGTCGCGATCAGCCGAGAGGCGCCGCCGCCCGAGGTGGAGGACACGCGGCGCACGCTCGAGGCCCTCGCCCGCGAGCATGAGCTGCTCTCGCGGGAAGCGGCGATCGGCAGCGACGTCGCCGAACGCCTCGCGCGCACCGAGGAGAGCCAGCGCACGGCTCGGGCGCGCCTCCACGATCTGGAGGAGCGGTGGCGGCGCGAGCAGCAGCTCGTCGAGCGCATCCTGAAGCTGCACACGACGTTGCTCGCCGACAAGAGCGAGAGCCCTGCGCGCGCGGAGGCGCTCACCGAGCACGCGCGCCTTCAAGCCGAGTTGCGCAAAGTGCAGGGCGACGCGCCGCTGATCGCGCCGACTGTGGACCACCACGCGGTGAGTCGCGTGGTGAGCGATTGGACGGGCATCCCCGTGGGCCGCATGGTGCGCGATCAGGTCCGGTCGGTGCTGCGCCTCGCCGATACGCTGAGCCAGCGCGTGCTGGGTCAGCGCCACGCGCTCGACATGATCGCGCAGCGCATTCGCACGACGCGCGCGGGCCTCGAAGATCCGCGCAAGCCCATCGGCGTGTTCCTGCTCACCGGGCCTTCCGGTGTCGGCAAGACGGAGACCGCGCACGCCCTCGCGGAGGCGCTGTACGGCGGCGAGGAGAGCCTCATCACGATCAACATGAGCGAGTTTCAGGAGCCGCACACCGTGTCGACCTTGAAGGGCGCGCCGCCGGGCTACGTCGGCTACGGCGAGGGCGGCGTGCTGACCGAGGCCGTGCGTCGCAGGCCGTACAGCGTCGTGCTGCTCGACGAGATCGAGAAGGCCCACCCCGACGTGCATGAGCTGTTCTTCCAGGTGTTCGACAAGGGCATGATGGAGGACGGAGAGGGCCGCAGCATCGACTTCCGTAACACGCTCATCCTGCTCACGACCAACGTCGGCAGCGAGCTCATCCTCGACGCCTGCCGCGGCGGCTCCGAACCGCCCGCGGAGGCGCTCGCCAAGGCGCTGCGCGGCCCCCTGCTCCAGGTGTTCCCCGCCGCGCTGCTCGGGCGCATGGTCACTGTGCCCTACTATTCCATCGGCGACGCCCTCATGCGCGAGATCATCGCGCTGCAGCTCGGGCGCGTCGCCGAGCGCGTGCGCGCGCGCTACGGGGTTCCGCTCGAGTACGGCGACGACGTGCTCGCGCTGCTCGCGAGCCGCTGCGATGAAGTGGAGAGCGGCGCGCGTACGGTCGAAGCGCTGCTGGCGACCACGCTGCTGCCGCGCCTCAGTGAAGCGTTCCTCTGGGGCCTCGTCGACGGCGCGCCCATCGAGCGCATCCAGCTGGGGGTGGCCCTGGGCGAGCTGACGTACGAATTCTCGCGCGCGCCCTGAACAGGTGAGCTGCACGAAGCTCGGCAAAGCTGCTCCGTCCAACGGCCGGCCCCTGGCGCCGGCCCCCCGCGCCGGCCGAGCAGCGCTGGCCCCGTGACCAGGGGCCGCCGGCGATGGATGAAGAAAAAAGTCGATTCGCGCGGTCACGTTCCTTCGGCGGCCTCTCTACCTCGGCAAGGACGAGGCAGGGCCTGGCGAAAGCGCAGCGGTATCGCTGCGCGCGCCGGTCGGGGCCTCCAACACCCGAAGGTAACGCCATGCAGCCCGCGAACCACACGACGACTCGAGCCCGATACATTGCTGTCCACACCCAGCCGAGCGCGACGGTCTCCGGGCGACCCAAGAGCCAACCGAGCGTGCAGACCGAGCGCGCCAACGCCGCGATGATCCGGTACGCGAACGGCGACGACGCCGCCTTCCCAGAGCTGTATCGGCTCCTGGCCCCGAGCCTGTATCGGCTCTGCCGCTGGCTCTCTTCGGGCGACGCCAGCGAGCTGTTCCAGGAGGTGTTCCTCAAGATCCACCGCGCGCGCGCCACCTTCGTCGACTCCGGCAGCGTGTTCGCGTGGTCTTCGGCCATCGCGCGCAAGACGCACGTCGACCTGGTGCGCTATCGCGCACGGCGCCCCGAGACCGCGCTGCCCTCGAACCTGCTAGAGCTCGCGCCTCCTTCCGGTGGGTCGTCTCCCGAAGCGCCGCTCTTGCAGCGCGACCTGGAGCGCGAGATCGAGCGCAAGCTCGGGCTGCTCTCGGACAACCTGCGAATGGCCTACGACCTGGTGAAGATCCGCGGGCAATCGTACGCCGACGCGAGCGTGACGCTGGGCGCCCCGATCGACGCCATCAAGCAGCGCGTCCACCGCGCGACCGAAGAGATCCGCGCCGGCGTGTCGCTCTTGGTCAACGCCAACTGATCCGAGGGAGGCCAGCTCATGACGATGAAAGTAGCGGACAAGGTCGCGTGGTCCGAGGGCGTGCTCCTGCGGCCCCAGCACTTCCAGCAGTTCGACCGCTACCACGAGGCGCTCGTGGCCGCGCGGCTCGATGCGATCGATGCGCTCAACTGGGGCGCGCTCCACATCGAGTTCGACGAGCGCGCGCTGCAGCAAGGGCTGATCACGCTGAGCGCGTTTGAAGGCATCATGCCGGATGGAACACCCGTGCTGCTCAACGCCGAGAGCCCGCAGGCTGCCCCCAAACCGCGCCCGCTCGAACCGCACTTTCCGCCGGCGCAGCCGGGCGTGGTGATCTACCTGGCGATCCCGCAGGAGCGCTCCGGCGTTACGAACTTTACCGAAGACGGCGACCAGCTCCGCTACGCGCTGCGCACCCGCAAGATCGCGGACCTCGCGCGCGACGATCGCCACACCGAGATCCAGATCGCGCTGCCCAACCTGGTCCTGGTGTTCGGCGATGAGTCGCGCGACGGCTTCACCGCGATGCCTATCGGGCGAGTCGTGCGCAACGAGAGCGGCGTGCCGGCCTTCTCCGACACCTTCGTGCCTCCGTGTCTGCGCATCCAGTGTTCGGGCGCGATCGTGCGGCGGCTCGAGCACCTGTTGACCGGCATGATCGCGCGCTTCCGGGTGCTGCGCGAGGCGCGCCGCATCACGGGCGAGAATCGCGTCGAGTTCAACGCGGCCGACGTCACGCGCTACCTCCAGCTCCATGCGCTGAACAGCATGCTGCCGAGCATGTTTCACCTGGCGCACGCCCGCGAGGCGTCGCCCCGCGAAGCATTCTTGCTGCTCTCGCAGCTCGCCGGGCAGCTGGCGACCTTCGCGCCCGACGGCGACATGACCGCCCCGATCCACTTCGACTACACCGACCTCGAGTCGAACTTCACCGCCATTTTCGATCTGTGCGAGCGACTGCTGGCCGCGCTGGACACCGAGCGCTACGTCATGTGTCAGCTGAAGCTGCAGGGCAGTGGCCGCTTCTACGCCGACCTCAGCGACGTGCGCGTCGGAGCCTGCAGGCGGTTCATGATCGGCATCGACAGCAAGCACGCTCGCGCTCTCGTCGTGCAAGAGTTCACGCAGCGCGCGAAGCTCGCGTCGCACGGCGATATCGACTTCGTGCTGAGCAGGAACGTCAGCGGCATCCGCGTGAACATCTGCGAGCGTCCGCCCCCCGAGCTGCCGACGCGGCCCGGGCTCACGTATTTCACGTTGCCGCTGCCCGACGATGACGTGTACTGGAAGCACGTGCGCAAGGACCACAACCTCGTGGTCTGGCTCCCTCCGGCGCTGGACGCCGAGCAGTGCACGGTGGCGCTGTACGGGCTGCTCGACAGCTGAGCAGGCCGCGCCTCAGGGCGCCCTCACCGGCGCCTCACTGTGCGCTCTCACTGTGCGCTCTCACTGTGCGCTCTCACTGTGCGCTCTCACTGTGCGCTCTCACTGTGCGCTCTCACTGTGCGCTCTCACTGTGCCGTGGCCGCGCACGTGCCCGAGCCATCGCACACGCCGCTCTGACAAGCGTCTCCCGAGAAGCAGGCATCGCCCGCGATGCGCGGCCTGGTCACGGAGGTGCAAGACAACGCGAAGCCATCGACCCAGCTCCCGCTGCTCTCGAACAACCCGGCCGCGACATTGCCGTTGTCACAGCCGAGCGAGTATTGCTCCGTGCCGGAGAAGGGCAGGGCGCTCGTCGCGTAGAAGCTCGAGCTGGCGCGGTCGATGACCACCTGGCTGCTGCCCGGGACCTCGTACACCGGCGAGCACTCGAGCACGATGTCGCGAATGATGTACGTCGAATTGACCAGATCCGGATCCATGTTGCCCTGAGCCCCCGCGAGCACGAGCGGCGGCGGGCACACGAGCTCGCTGAGCAACTGCGCCGGGAACGGTGGGGGAGGGTCACCCGCGAGCACGTCCGTCTGCGGCCAGAAGTCCGCTGCATCGTCGCGGGCCCACTGGAGCGGGGCGAAAGGGTCGTCGCCGAAGCGCGCGCACACCGGCGCGAGGAAGCCCAGACGATCGCCGGCCCCCACCCCATAGAAGTAGAACGACACGCCGACCATCACGCTTCCCCCGCCGCATATCCCGCGCCGCTCGGTGCCTCCCTGAGCGCCTACGTAGCCGGAGTCTAACAAGGCGTTGTTCACGAGCACGGGGCGCGTCGGCGGCGGGGCGGACGGCTGTGTCACGGGAGGCGGCTGTATCGTCGTTTGCCCTGACGTCGCCGGCTCTGCCATCGCCGGCTCTGTCGATGTTGGCTCTGTTGAAGGCTCTGAGCCCGCGTCGGCCGCCGCTGCCGGCGCGTTCCCGCCCTGTGATGACGGCAGCTGGGTCGAGAGGGGAGTGGAATCTCGAACGGGCGTCGCCTGTCCCTCGTTTGACGAGCGAGTGGAAGGGTCGCTGCTCGACGGCATGGTGCCCGAGGGCGCGCTGCCCGGCTGGAAAATGCGCGGACCCGCGTCGACACCCGCGAAGTCAAAACGATCGAGATCGAGGGAGACCTGGCAAGCGCAGCTGGAAAGAGCCCCTGCCACCAAGAGACGAGCTCGCTGAGTACCCTTCAGCATGAGCCGAACAAATACATGGATGGCGGGGCCAAGCACAAGGCGCCAGCGCGCGATAGCTGCAAGCGTCGCACGCGGGGTGCCAACTATCAGTCGCGAGTGACAACTACCGCACGTCTTTGCGGCCGACGCGTAGATGGGAGGAGGCATAAGGCAGCAGTTTGCTTCGCTCGCACACCTCGGTGTTTCGATCGCAAGTCGAAACACCACGTTGCGGGCTCGACCAGCGCGGCCACGAGCCATCCTGGCTCGTGCGACCCGTCGAGAGTCTGCAGCACGAAGCACGGAGCCCCTGTCACTACCGCCGCTCGATATCGTAATGGATCCGATCCCGGCAGCTGGGAGTGACCTCTTCGAGCCGTCACTGGCAGCGCCGGATGTTCAGCTCAGCCCTCTGGGACCGAGCTTCCGGGCGCCGTCCTCGCGCCGCGAAACATGCTGGAGCCTTCCCATGATGCCAAAGAATACCGGGATGCATAGCCTCGAGAGCCCCGTGAGCAGAGGCGTACCCTCGACACCAGTCGTCAGGGAGGCACCGGCTAGTGTCGGCAGTGCAGGGCACGGTGGCGGCGTCGGTGACACGAGCACTGACGCCGGGTATCCACCGAGTGACAAGCTGTTGAAGCGAGCCGCCGTCGATCCATCGGCGCCGCACGGCGGCCTCCCCGACGACGACGAGTACGAGGAGATCGATGACCTGATCTACGAGCGGACGGGGACGCTTTGCTTTCCTTACCCGTCGCGCCTCATCGAGAAGGCACGCGCGAACGACGGTGCCAGCGCCAGGCCCGAAGCGAGCCGGTCGCCGTCCATGGGGTCGGAGTCATCGGCAGCCATCGGGCACCTCGTGCGCGACTTGCGTGCGGCGTCCGCGGACACCCCGGGGGTTACGATGCTCGCCACCGTCGACATCGTGGGGGGGGCAGCGGTGAGCGCGGCCCAGCGACGCGAGCCTCCGACGCCACCCTCCGTGGCCAAGGCCAGGACCAAGGCAGATAGTCCCTCCTCGACCAGTATCCCTCCAGTCAGCCCGGCTCCAGTCAGCCCGGCTCCAGTCAGCCCCGCTCCGCGCGTTGCGGCCCCACAGGTAGTGGTGGCGCCGCCCACCGTTCCACCTCGTCGCAGCCCGGTGGTGGCCAATCGCTCACTCACCAAGGTCGCCCGGACGAGCGTGGCATCGCCGTCGTCCCCGGCACCACGCCACTCGGGTCCGAGTCGAGGGCGCGAGGCTCGGTCGTTTGCCGCAGATCCCAATGCGGAGCGGACGACCAAGCCGAGCCTTCGTGCCAACCAACGAGTCATTCAGTCGTATCCATCATTCCGTCAACGAGTCTTCGCCGAGGTGCGGCGGGTCCCGCTCGCGAAGAGGAGTCTGGCTTTGGGTGGCGGGGCCGCCGTGCTCGTCGCAGCGATCGTCCTCGCGTCGAGTGCGCTCGTGCCCCGGAACGTCCCTCCAGTGCAGGCGGCAACCCCCTCGGGCGTGGCGGCGGTGGTCGATGCACGAACGCCCAGGACCGAGCGCCTCCCCAAGAAAGTGGTCGTATCCCCCTCGAGCGCGGCGCCGGTGGTCGATGAACCAGCGCGCGCGACCGCTCCGGCTCCCGGCGAGCCCCACGTCAGCGTGCTGGTGCCGGAGGAGTCCCCGGAGGTGGCGCCCGACCCGTCAGCGAGCGACGCGCGGCTCGCCGGTGATCATGCGAAGGGTGCAAAGGCGACGGCCCGTTCGAACGGGAGGGCCTCGACGCCACCCAGGCGGCAGGAGTCTTGTGATTGCTTTCCGGGCGATCCGCTGTGTGGGTGTCTCGATTGAAGGGCGGGCCTGGCAGATCATGACGCTCGCAATGCGGCGGCCACCGTCCGACCCGCATCACAGCGCGGGCGGCCAGAGCCTCACGTCGTTCGGGTCGAACACCGCCAGCGTGCCATCGTCCTCAACGGCAGCGTAGGCGCCGGGTGCGGTGAAGGTGTCGGTGGCCCACTGAGGAACATCGTTGACGTCGTAGACGACGAGGTTGCCGTCGCGTTGCATGATGGTGATGGACTCGGGCCCCCCGCCGAAGGGGCTCTGGAAGGTGGCGAAGTTCTGCGGATCGACGACGCTCAGGCGACCTTCGGCGTCCATGAGGAGGCGGAAGAGACCGTTGCAGGAAGACAGCGGCTGGCTCTCGGCGGGGTAGACGACTTGATTGGGCTCGAGGCGGCGGCAAACGTCAGCGAAGCGGCGGAAATTCGTGTCCGTGGTCCAGCGCGCGAAGCGTGGCAAAACGGCGTCGTTGTCGTAGAGGACGACGTTGCCGTCGTTCTGCACGCGCAGGGTGGGGCCGGTGACCGAGCCCGCTTCGCTCGAGATATCGGTGACGCTGCCGTCGCGCGAGAAGACCACGAAGTGGCCGTCGTCTCCGAGCGTCGCCACGTGCGCGTTCGATAGGGGAAAGCTCGCGACCACCGCTCGCACTTCGTCGACCTGCTGGTGACTCACCGTGAGGCTGTCGGGCTCGAGGCGCAGCTCGACGTGATCGTTGCGCGAGCGCAGCGGGCTGCCGACCACGAGGACCTCGGCCGCGCGCATAAAGCCGGCGCTGGCTCGAGGCAGCATCTCGAGCGCGGCGACGACTGGCGCGAGAGGGACCTCCCCCGGCACAGCCACGCCGGGGGGCGGCACCGGTCCGGGGATGGGGCCCGGGTCGGCTCCCGCCGAGCCCCCCTGCGCTGGCGGCGCCCCGGCGGCGCTAGCATCGCCGCTGACCCCACCGGAGCCGCTGACTCCACCGGAGCCGCTGACTCCACTGGAGCCGCTGATTCCACCGGAGCCGCTGATTCCACCGGCTCCGCCGCTGACCCCGCCGTTGCCCGTGCCACCCGCGTCTGCCGCACCCGCCGCGCCGCCGTTCTCGAGTGGCGTTGCCCCGAAAGTGTATTCGTCGACATCGACCATCGCCTGACAACCCGGAAGCGCGAGCGCTGCGATCGTCGCCACGTTCGCGGGCACGAGTCGTGCCCACCAGCACCGTCGCTCGTCGAGCCTGCGGGCTGAGGGCGCAGGGGGGGGCCGGTGCGCGTCGAGCCGGCGGGAGCGCGGTAGCGAGAGATGCTCCACGACAGTGGCGTCGCACACACGGCGCGCGAAATCAACGCGCGCACGCGTCGGCGTGACCATCGCGATGTCTGCGCACGCACGCGCTCGCTGCGAATGAACCCTCGGTTCAGCGCGTGTTGTAGGCTTCGGCCAGGCCCGGTTGCGGCGTGTTCTCGGGGTAGGGATCACCCGTGCTCCGTTCGGGGCGTGCTTCTGATTCCACGCGGGCGCGCTCCTTGCGCGGGCGGGAACGCGCCGGGCTAGCGCCGGCTGCGAACGGGCCCTCCTTCGCCGAGACCTCGCGCCGAGCCCGTAGCTTCTGCGAGAGCGCGCTCGCTTCGGACGAGTCAGCCTCCTCGGTGCGCGGCTCGGGGGGCGTCCAGTCTTGGAGCCCGTCGTCGGACGGCGGAGCCGCGCGGAGCGCTGCCGCGGACTCCAGCAGCGGCCGGATCTGGGGTTCCGTGCCCGCGCTCCGCCGGTTATCAGCGGGCGCCGGCGGCGCTGCGGCTGCCGGCGACGAGCTTGCCGAGGAGAGTGGTGCTGATGACGTTGCCGCGTCGCGATCTCTCGTCACCAGCCAGCCGATCGCGCCGAGCAACAGGCCGCCCCCCGCAGCCCCGATCACCACCCAGCGCAGCGGAGCAGTGAGCAGTGCTCGAGCGAGCGCGGAACGGCGGCGCTTCGTGCGGCGCGGCGCGAGCGGGCGCCGCTTCATGCTGGCCAGGACGGAGCTCGAGCTCTCGGGCGCGGCGTCCGCCTCGTAGACGGTCTGCGCGAGCTCGTTGACCGGCACGGGCGAAGGCTTGGGGGCCGTGCGCGGCGCCGGTTCAAACGCTTGCGCGAGCGCCTTCACGGCCTCGCCCGCTGAAGCAAAGCGCTGCAGCGGGTCTCGATCGATGCAGCGTAGCATCCAGGCGTCGAACGCCGGCGGCAGCTCGACGCTCGACTTCTGTTCGCGCAGCCGCTCGCTCGGGGCCTTGCGCGGCGAGCTCAGGATCTCCGAGAACAGCGCCTGAACGTTCGCACGCTCGCCATACCCGGCACTCCAGTAGCGGGCGCCCGTGAGCATGTGGAAGGCGATCAGACCGAGCGCCCACACGTCCGTCTGTGAGAGCAGCGTACGCCCCGTGATCTGCTCGAATGACATGTAGAGCGGTGTTCCACGCAATTCCCGACCAACGGTGCCGGGCTCACCGAGCACCTTGGCAATCCCGTAGCCGAGGATCTTGGCGACGATCGACCCGTCGTGCTGGCGCGCCAGAAATAGATTCGCCGGCGTGAGATCGCGGTGCACGATCGGCTTGACCGCGCCGCCCGGCTCCCGGTGAGCGTGGGCGGCGTCTAGCCCAGAGGCCACCTGCTCGAGCAGACGCAGCACGGGTTCCGGCTCGAGCGGCCCCTCTCGACGTATCCACTCTTCGAGCGTTTGCCCTTCGAGCAGCTCCATCACCAGGAACGGCAACTCCGTCTGTTCGTCGTACCCCGCGTCCAGCACCTCCACGATGTAAGGGCTCTTCACGCGCGCAGAGATCTTCGCCTCGAGCTCGAACTTCTTGCGCGCGTCGCCGACGCTCATCATGTGCGGAAAGAGCTTCAGCGCGACGCGACGTTCGGTGGTGATGTGCTCGGCTTCGAAGGTCGCCCCCCTGCCGCCTCCCGCGATGCAGTGCCGGATGCGATAGCGCGACGCGAACACATCGTCGGGAGCGAGCAGCCCGGGCGGACGCGCAGGGTCTGTGACGGCACGCGCGAAGCCAGCGGCTCCACGCGGTCGGTCGTTCGAGGCTCGCCGAGCCGGCGCGCGGGGCGGCGCAGCGCCGCGATGGATGTCGGCGCGCCGCTGCGCGCTGCCGAAGGGGGCGAGCAGGTCGTGGAGCGCGTCGACGGTTTGCGGGCGCGCCTGCGGGTCCTTCGCGAGCGCCTGCAAGATCACGCGCTCCAGCTCGCCCGGGATGTCGGAACGAACCTCGGACGGCGCTTTGGGGATATCGTGCGCCACCGCCAGCACCAGACCAGAATAGCTGTCTGCCACGAACGGGAGCCGCCCCGTCAAGGCTTCATACAGCATCACGCCGAATGCATAGACGTCCGCGCGCGCGTCTGCGTCTTGCGACGACACGAGCTGCTCCGGTGACATGTACGCCGGCGTTCCCAGGATCGTCGAGCCGTCGGTGAGCGTCGGATGGATCGGGCTCTGCACGACCACGGCGGAGACGCCGAAGTCGAGCACCTTGGCTTCGCGCGCCGAGCCGTCTGGATCGGTGCACAGGAAGATGTTGTCAGGCTTGAGATCGCGGTGGATCACGCCGGCGCGATGCGCCGCGCTCACCCCCCGCAGCGCGGGCAGCAGCAGGTCGATCGCCTCGGAGCTCTCGAGGCATCCACGGTCGAGCCGCGCGCGCAACGTCTCTCCGTGCAAGAGCTCCATCACCAGGTAGGCGCACACCCCTTCCTGACCAACGTCGTACACGTCTACCACGTTGGGGTGATCGATCCGACCTGCGGCGAGCGCCTCGCGCTGCAAGCGTCGGTGAGCAGAGCCGTCCGTCGTCGCCCGCAGCATCCATTTCAGCGCCACCGCCTTGTGGCTCACGAGGTGCGTCGCTCGATAGACCACGCCCATGCCCCCGCGCCCGAGCCGAGCCTCGATCCGATACTTCTCGCCGATGACTTGACCTAGCCGAGGCAGCGGCGGGTCTGCGCTCACATGGCTGACGTGCGCGATCTTCCGCAGTATCGAGTCAAACGCCGAGTCGTTATCGCCGGCGACCAAGCCCGGCGCCGCGGCGCCAGCAGCATCGGCGTCGTCAGCGCGGCCTTTCATGGAGGGTATGCGCTTCATGCTGGGGGGATGCTATCCTACCGCGGTGCTGCGTTTCGCAATAGTGACCGAGATGTCACCTCACTGATGCTCGGATCGCGACCGCACGAACCCGTTGCGCAAGTCGGTTGCGCAGCTGCAGCGACGGCATTGGCAGGAGAGGCCGCGCGTTCACCTGCAACCGCTGGTTGCGCACGCAACACATGCTCCGTTGGTTTCGCGAAGCACATGAAGCGGAGATGCGATCTCGGCTCCGCGCCGGTCGGTGTCGACTCGGTCCGCGTCGAGTGTCCGACTTCGAGACACTCTCCGAGCAAGGGGCTTCAACGGCGGTGAACTGCCGACTGTGCGGGTAGACGTTTGAGCAGATCTCTCGCTGCATTTCGGCACGTCACACTCCTCTGTCACGGGCCCGCACGATGCGCGCCAGCGCGGCTTCGACCTGCATGCGCCGCGCGGCCCGCTCCTTGGGCCGCACGCCGGCCATCACCGCAGCCAGCTCCGCGCGGCCCGCGCTCCCGAGCTCGCGCCGCTGCCAATCCTTCAGGATGCGCGCGACATGCGACAGACCGGCGAGCGAGCGCGAGGACGAGAGCTTGCCGATGCGCGCCAGCACGGCGCGGATGGCCGGGCCCCGTTGCTTCGACAGCAGGTCATCGATGGCGGCTGGTTCAGCATTTGACGGCGGGCCGCCCCACGCCTGCGACTTGAACCCGAGCACCTTGACGTCCCCCCCCGGGGTGATGAACACGTTTGCGGCTTCGAGCGGCCGGCATGCGAGGGCGCGCGCCCGTGGGGTGTGCGCACAGGCAGCGGCATGCTCGACCGCCGCGAACAGGCCGACGAGGATCCGCGCGGTGGCCGTGTCTGGCAGCTTTTGCCCGCACCCGTCGAGCCAGCGCAGCAGCCGTCGCAGCGTCGTGCCCTCCAGGAACTCGCTGACGATGAAGTGACGGCCCATGTCCCACCCGCACTCGAGCACTCGAATCAGGTTCTCGTGGGCCGGCCCCGACGCCAGCTCGAGCTGCGCGCCGGCCTCCGCTCCGCCAGGGTCCGGGGCGAGGTCGTACGCCTTGATGACCACCACGTCTTCGATGCCTCGAGCGAGCCTCGGCAGCGCCACGAAGAGCTCGGCGCGGCCGCTGCTGCGTAGCTTGCCGATGACGGAGTAACGGTCGCCGAGTGGTGCGAAGAGAGCGCTCGACGGGTCGCCGTCGCGTGGCAGGAGGCCGAGCGCTGACTTCATCGGAGGCGCCACGACCTCAATCCCAGTGATTGGACATCGCGGCGCGCGAGGTCGAGTGCCACACGAACTGTTGCGGATAGTTCCCGTGCACCTCGCCCGAGCACATCACGTAGCCCTGGAGCGGCCCCCCATTGCCGTCGCCAACCTCGTCGCAGTGCGGAGCGCCGAACATGTGCCCCGTCTCGTGCACGAGTACGATTTCCTGACGGTCTGCATCTCGATCGATGAAACTGCCGACCGAGACGTCGAGCCAGTCGCAGTTGACCCCGCCGCCCATGTCCGGCGTGAGGCCCAGCGCGAAATCGAAGCCATGATGGGCGGGATCCGTGCCGGGGGTGGTCCACGCCGTCTGCAGGCCCAGCACCTCTGCGGCGTGGGCGGCGACGTCTTCGCACCAACCCTGCGCGGTGACATTTTCGCCAGGAAAGCCCGGGAAGATCCGGAACAGCTGGCGCACGCCCAGCATCTGGTCGAAGCCGCGGGGAAAACTCTGAAATGTGCCAGCACCGTCCGGGTCGGCCGCGCTCCTCGGGGTAAACACCTGGCTCGGGCGGGTGTAGACGCGGTCGAGGTATTCGTGCGGCGTGCCGGTGAAGCCCTGGATCTCGTCGAAGTACCGCTGGTCGTAGACCACCACGCCAAACAGGGCCTCGCTCCCCGCGACCGTGAACGTCGCACCAGCGAGCCGCTCGTCGAGCCTCGCTTCCTTGCCCTCGAGCTCGTACCTGATCGTGAGCCTGTAGCTCCCTCGCCCGAGCGCGTACTCCTTGCCCTGGGTCGCGTCCGACAGGAACGGACCGCCCGAGAGCGTGATATCGCTCTCGCCGCTGCCGACCGTCACGTCCGCGCTGCCGAGCGGCACCGCCGCGAAGTCCGAGAAACGCTCGCTCGTGACGAACACGGTCAGACGCAGCCTGCCGGCTTCGGTTCCGGCGTTATGCACGCGGAGCTTGACCGTCAGGGCTTCACCCTTGCGCGGCGCTGCACCGGTCGGGCCGGTGACGATGGCCGACAGGACATCGAGGCTGACGTTTGCCTCGGGCGCGTCGTCGGGAGCCGTCACGTCGCTGCCCGTGTCCTCGGTCGCCGTGGCCGCAACATCGGGCTCGAGCCGCTCCGCGCCTCCAGCGTCCGAAGGCCCGCCATCACGCGATTCCGGAGGCAGAACGACCGAAAAGCAGGCAGAGACGAGGCCGAGACCGAGGAACGAACAACGGTGACGCGTTTGCATAGAACACGGGGAACAATCACGAGCACGCGGGGCGCGTGACGCGGAAATTGGCGCGAGAGAGGCGCCTGAGCTCGACGAGGCCTGACCGGGAGAGGCGCGCAGGCTGGCTCGGACGATCACAACGTCAGCCGCGAGCCGAGGTGACATCGGCTCGCGGCATCGATCTTCGGTGAACGCCGCGCGGCCCAGCGGCGAGCGCGGCTCCGGCGACGCCGGCCGCCCCGCGTTCGGCACGCGACTCAGAAGTGGCCGTTGGCGACCAGACCGCAACCGCTGCCAAAGCAGCCCGCCTCGACGCTCGTGCTCGGCGCGTCGTTCTGGCTGTCGAGCACGAACAGCGTCACCCCGACGCCGGCGGTGATCAATCCCGTGATCCAGAAGACGTCGGCGAAGGCCGCCAACGTCCTGGCGCTATCGCGCGTCCCCTCCAGCTCGAGCGGGCACGTGGTGCCCGAGCACTCGTTCTCGAGCTTGTTTTCCCGGGCGTTTGCAGCCAGCCCGGTGACGAGGCTGGTCCCCAGCAAGACCGCGCCGGCGCCACCTAGCACGTAGGGCCAGGGCCCGTATTGATCGCCGCGGGGCGTGCCTTCGGGGCGCGGGTGGCCGAGAGCGTCGTCGACCTGCTCCGGCGTTCCGCGCGCGTCTGTCTCATGCGCCATCGTGTCGGCCTGGAGCGCGGGGACATCGATCACGAGGCGTTGCCCGGGCACGATGTCGAAATCGTGCTGGAAGGCGCCCTTGCCTGGCGCGCTCACCTCGACCAGGTGTCGGCCCGGATTGACGCGCAGCTCGCCGCTGGTGCGTTCGGGCGACCGCTGATCGAGCAACTGCTGATCGAGCGACAACCGAGCATCGGGCGGCACGTTGCGGACCTTGATGCGCGGGACTCGACGCGAGAGGCTCGCGATGCGCTCGCGAGCGGCCTCTGCCCATAGCTCTTTGCGCCCGGGGTCGCTCGTCCGCTGGGCGTCGGCGAAAGCTTGCTCGAAGGTCTCGAGCGCCCGTAACAGATCGCCCTGCGGCTCGTAACAGTTGCCGAGGTTCAGCAACGTGCCCGGCGATGGATCGAGCTGCTGGCTGAGCTCGAATTTTTCGCAGGCCTCTCCGTAGCGCCCGAGATCGAACAAGGCCCGCCCCTCTTTGAAAGCGGCGTCAGCACGCCGGACCGCGCTCGGGCTGGTGGTCGCACCAGGACGAGCCGCCGACCGTGAGGAACCGGAGGTTTGCGCCTGCGCGAGGCGAGGGGCGTAGCTGGCGAGCGAGCCGCTCGCGAGCGTGGCGCCCAACGAGAAGGCGATCACCCGCTTGATCCAGCGGGTGTCGGCGCGATTGACCTCGACGCAATCGGCCTCGACGCAATTGGCCTTGACGCAATTGAAACTGCGGGGACGCCCGGATTTCGATCCCCCGCGCTCGTCGATTGCACTGCTACCGTGATTGATCGCCACTGTCGGAGCCCCAGGCAAGAACATCGAAATCCCCGGCGCGGGTCAATATCATACCAGGCGGCCGCAGAGCGGCGAAAGCTCGTGGCTTCTCTCGCAGGGCGCCGAGCATGCAGGGGCCCGCCCCCATTGCCGTCCGCTTGGATTCGGTTGAACGCGCAACTCACTGGGCGTTCACTGGGCATTCGCAGACAATTCTGGCGTCCGAGGTCACCAACCGACCCGTCCGTCGTTTACAGCTGTTGCGGCCGGTCCCTGGTGATGAGCGCTCGAGCATTGCCACACGCACGATCCGGCCCCATCTCCCGCAGAATCAGACGAAATCCACGCTAGTTGCGCTGAAGGCGATGGGCTACATAACCCTGCGCCGGCATTTCTGCGGATGGATCAATCATCCACGACTGAAATCAGCGTCAGGAATACATAGGTCCAGAGTCGCGTGTTGCTCGAACCCGGTCAGATATTCGCCTCTCGCTACCGCGTCCTGCGATGTATCGCAGAAGGCGGCATGGGGGCCATTTTCGAAGCCGAGCATACGGCTACCGAACGCCGGGTCGCCCTCAAGCTCCTGTTCCCGCACATCACCAGCGTGGGGAGCGTGCGAAAGAAGTTCGAGCTCGAGGCGAAGATCTCGGCGCGGGTCAACAGCCCTCATATCGTCGAGGTGCTCGACGCCGGCTTCGACGAGTCGAGCCAGTCGCCGTTTCTCGTGATGGAGTTGCTCGAGGGGCAGACGCTCGCGGAGCGCATCTACGAGCAGGGGCCGCTCGCGCCGCGCGAGGCGCTCCGCCTGCTCCAGCAGGTGGCGACGGGGCTCGACGCCGCGCACGCTTATCGCGATCCAGACGGCACACCGAAGCCCATCGTTCACCGCGATCTGAAGCCCGATAACCTGTTCTTGGCGCGCGGGCACGATGACGTCATCAGCGCCAAGATCCTCGACTACGGCATCGCCAAGATGCTGGGCGACAGCATCAACCTGAGCCAGGAAGTCCGGGGCACGCCGCTCTTCATGGCGTTCGAGCAGATCACGGCGGGCTCGCTCTCCGCACAGACCGATATCTGGGCGTTCGGGCTGATCGCCTTCTACACGTTCGCTGGCAGGCACTACTGGCGTTCGGCAGAGCGAGAGCACCTCAGTATGCAGGCACTGTTCGCCGAGATCCTGACGCTGCCGCTCGAGCTCCCGAGCGTGAGGCTGCGGGAGCAGGGCAACGGCGTCGAGCTGCCGCCAGCCTTCGACGCCTGGCTGCTTCGTTGCATCGATCGCGAGCCGTCGCAGCGCTTCCCGACGGTGACGGCAGCGGTCGAGGCGCTCGCTCGAGTGTTCGATATCGTTCTGGAAGACTGCTCGCCATCCCCCGTGCGGCTGCTCACGAGCGCCGAGAAGGCGCCGAACGTTTCGGGCGCGCCCGCCCCGGGCAAGTCCCCGAGCGGGCGCTCGGCGCCTGCGGTGCCGGCGCTGCCTGCGGTGCCGGCGCTGCCTGCGGTGCCGGCGCTGCCGGCCCCCATACCCCGCCCGGCGCTTCCGGCGCGCTCGGCGCCTAGCTTCTCCTGGCATTGGGTCGGGGCGGGGGCCCTCGGAGGGGCGCTCCTGCTCGGCGGTATCGCCTGGCTCGTTGCAGATGGCGACGTCGCCCCGACGGCGGCGGCCGTGCCAGCGAGCGAGCCGTCCGCGAGCGCCGCCTCGGGCCCAGCCGACCCGCTCGCGAGCGGCCGCCCAGAGAGCCCCCCTGGCTCGCCAAGCGCCTCGGGTTCAGCGGGCGGCGGCCTCGCGCCCGCCGAAATGGCCGCGATATCGCGTGTTCGCTTGCTCGAAGGCGAGAGCCCGCCCGACGAGCGCCGCCGGGGCGAGGCCAAACGTTTGCCGAATGGCGCGGCCGAAGGCTCCAGCGCACTCGAGGCCCCGGCTCCTTCGCCGGGCGATCCGAGCGCGTCCGATTGGCAAACAGACTTTCGCGACGAGGACGACGTGAAGCCATCGCCTGCGGCCGAGTCGGGCGACGGCGCGAGCCAGACGCGCACCCTCTCGCGCGCAGCCCAACCGGCCAAGCCCAAGCGCAAGGCGCGACGAGCGTCGAGCGAGGCCTATCGAGTTCGCTGACGGTCCAAGCCGAGCTCCAAGGCCGAGCGCGGGCGATACCCGCCGCGTCCGTCACCCGCTCGACGTGGGTCATGCTGTCGGACTCAGCTCTTCGGTTTCGATCGCCTCTTTCCGCTTTGTCGGGCTCTGGTACCCGCGTGTACGGCGGGCGCCTCGATCGAGCGGAATGTGTCGCGGAGTCGTTCGACGGCGAAGTCGAGGAAATGGCGCACGCGGGGCGACAGCTGCCGGCCATTCGGAAACACGGCGTGCAGGGGCTGGGTGGGCGCCGAGAGGTCGGGCATCACGTGCAGCAACCGTCTGGCTCGGATGTGGCTGCCGACATCCCAGATAGACTTGAACAAGATGCCTGCACCCTCCAGCGCCAGCCGCTGCGCGGCCCCACCGTCGTTGACGATGAAGGTCGCCCCGATCGCCACCGAGAGCGGTTGGCCGTCGACGTGGAACAGCCAGTGCGCGGAGGGGCGTGCGCCGTAGACGATGCACGAGTGGTCTGCGAGTTGCGAGGGCGCCGTCGGCAAGCCGTTGCGTGCGGCATACTCGGGCGACGCGCACAGCACGCTGTACCCCGGTGCGATGAGTCGCGCCGTCAGCGTCGAATCGAGGAGCGCGCCAAAGCGGAACGCGACGTCGACGCCAGCGTCGACCATGTCGATCACCTCGTCATCGAGCAGCAGGCGGATCGACAGCGCGGGATATCGGGCTCGAAACTCCGCGATCAGCGGCACGATGTGCTGCCGACCGAAGGTGCGCGGCGCGGTGATGGCGAGCTGGCCGCTGACCGTATCTTTGCTGCCGGAGATGAAATCCTCGGCGCCCTGCACCTCGGCGAGGATGCGGACGCAGCGCTCGTAGAAGGCGTGCCCCTCGACCGTCAGCGACTGGCTGCGCGTGGTCCTGCGCAGCAGGGTCACCGCCAGCCGCTTTTCCAGGCTCGCCAGTCGCTTGCTCACGACCGCCAGCGACAACCCGAGCTCGCGCGCTGCTGCTGAGAGGCTACCGGTAGCGACCACGCGCACGAAGACTTTGATGTCCAGCAGGTCGTCGAGCATGATCACCAGCGGCGGGGCAAGACTGCCTTCGAGCCGTGGGGGATTATCAACCATTCGTCAAGACTGCTTTCGAGCAGCCGAGGATTATCACCCGCGCGGCGAGCACCATAGTCCCTGGGCGGTCACGAGGACCGCGACGTGCAACTCCCTCGAAGGTGCTTCGATGATTCTTCCCGCAATCGCCCGATCGATGCTGGTCGCCGCCCTCTTCGCCGCGGCCCCCACGGTCACTCCCGCCCTGGCGCGGGCAGAGGCCAAGCTCCAGCTGAGCCAACCCGGTTACCATCGCTTCACGATCGGCGATATCCGGGTCACCGCGCTGTCCGACGGTACGGTACCGCTCGACACCAAGGTCCTCACCAACGTCTCTCGGCGAACGGTGGAGGCGCTGCTCGCGAAGGCCTTTGTGGCGTCGCCCGTCGATGCCTCCGTCAACGCCTACCTCATCGAGCTCGGCGACCGGTTGGTGCTGGTCGACACGGGCGCTGGTGAACTTTACGGACCGGGCCTGAAGAAGCTGCCGGAGGTCCTCCAGGCAATTGGCCACCCACCCGATCAGATCACCGACATCCTCGTGACCCACATCCACACGGATCACACCGGTGGGTTGATGGACGGTGAGCGTCGGGTCTTCCCTGCGGCAACGCTGCACGTCGAGCAGCGCGAACTCGCCTTCTGGCTGACGCCATCCAACATCGAGCGCGTGCCGGCGCCTCTGAAGCGGCTGTTCCGCGAGGCCGAGCTGAAGGTGCGGCCTTATGTCGAGGCGGGCCAGGTCCAGACCTTTGACGGGGCGACGCAGCTGTTCCCCGGCATTCGCGCGGTGCCGAGCCCGGGGCACACCGCCGGTCACACCTTTTACTCCCTCGAGAGCAAGGGTCAGACGCTGATGTTCTGGGGCGATATCCTCCACGTCGCGGAGGTCCAGCTGCCGCAGCCGGCGGTAACCATCGAGTTCGACAGCGACCCGGCAGCTGCCGCGGCCCAGCGGGCGCGAGTCTTTGCCGACGCCGCTCGGCGCGGCTATCTGGTTGCGCCTGCACACATCGCCTTTCCCGGCGTCGGGCACCTGGTGCGTGACGCCGCCGGTTATCGCTGGATCCCGTTGCCCTATGTCAACGACGCGGTGCCTGCGGGCACGCCGGAGTCGAAATGAGGGCCATGCCGGTGGCCAGCACTTCACTCCGGGCGCGGCTCGGATGGCTCGCTGGGATCGCGATCGCCTGGTGCGCCCTCGTATCGGCGCCAGCTTCAGCAGACGTACCCGCGGCCTCTCCCGCGGCGCGCGGCCTCCAGGCGAGCGACTTCCCGCGTGTCGTCGCGCTCGGGCCCGGCGTCTACGGGTACGAGGATTTGCGGGAACCTGGCCTCACCACCGTCAGCATGTTCGTCGTCGGCCTCGACGGCGTGCTCTTGGCGGACGGCCAGGGCAGCCCGGCGGCGACCCAGCGCCTGATGGCCGCCATCGCGTCCGTCACGACGAAGCCGTTACGCTGGTACGTCGTCGGCTCCGACCATGCGGATCACACCGGCGGCAACTCGGTTCTTCCGCCGGGTGTCGAGTTTATCGTGCACGCCACGTCTCGACGGCAGCTCGCCGCGGACGCCGAGCGCCGCGAGCCGTCCGCGCCCCCGATCGTCGTTCCGACAGCGGCCATGGCGAAAGACCAGACGGTGATCGACATCGGTGGGCGCCGGGTGCACGTGCTGTTTCTGGGTCGGGCGCACACCGGTGGCGATCTGCTGGTCCACCTACCGGCAGAACGCATCCTGTTCATGAGCGAGGTGTTTCTCAATAGCGTGTTTCCGCCCATGCGCAGCGCCTATCCCAGCGAGTGGCTCGGCGTGATCGACAGAGCGTTGCGCTTGCCCGTCGATCACTTCGTGCCGGGTCACGGCTTCATCGATTCGCAGACTGCGTCCCGCCGCCAGCTTCGGGAATTTCGCGGCGCGCTGGCCGCGGTGATCGCCGAGGCGCGCCGGCTGCGCAGCCTCGGGCTGACCATCGAACAAGCGATGGAGCAGGCGCGCTGGGGACCGTACGGGAGCTGGATGCTCGCGGACACGCAGCGCATCGTTGCATTGCGGCGCGTGTTCACGGAGCTTCCCGAGAGCGTCGCGGGGCGACGGTGAAGCTTTCTCGCCACATCCGAGCCCGTCCGCCCTGGAGAGTTTTCGCTGGGCAAGGCCCGAGCTCTGCGAGCAGACTGCGCGCCATGCTTCACCCTCTCCGCCCGCCTCGCGACATCGCCCGACGCCTCCTCGGCAATTCTCTGGGGAACTCCCTGGGAGCTGGCCTGGGAGCGTGTCTCGCCCTCGCGCTCGTCGCGGGCTGCACCAAGAAAGATCAATCCGCCCTGGAGGCTCCGCCGGCCGGCGAAGCAGCCCCCGCAGCCGCATCCACGGCATCCGAGCCGGCTGCGGGCGAGCAGGGGGCCGCGACCGGCAGCCCCGGCGCGGGCCCCACCGAGGCGCCCAAAGGCAGCCTGTCCGAGCCGGGCCCCGGCGCTCGCAACGGGCCGAGCGACTCTCCGCCGAAAGGCGCTCCGACGCTCGCCGGGCTGACGCTGCCACCCGGCTTCTCGATCGAGGTGTACTCCGCCGAGGTGCCGAACGCTCGCTCGCTGACGCTCGGGCCGAAGGGGGTGGTGTTCGCGAGCAACCGCAAGGAGGGCGACAAGATCTACGCGCTGGTCGACGCCAACGGCGATCACAAAGTCGACGCGGTGAAGGTCGTGGCGAGCGGCCTCGACACGCCGAACGGCATCGCCTACCGCGACGGCGCGCTGTTCATCGCGGAGGTCGGGCGGCTGCTGCGCATCGACGGCATCGCCGGCAAGCTCGACGATCCGCCCAAGCCCAAGCTCGTCACCGATCAGCTGCCGAAGGAGACGTGGCACGGCTGGCGCTACATCAAGTTTGGCCCTGACGGCTGGCTCTACATCCCGATCGGCGCGCCTTGCAACCTGTGCGAGCGCGAAGACCCGCGCTTCGCGAGCATCGCGCGCATGAAGGCCGACGGCAGCGGGCTCGAGGTGTTCGCGAGCGGCGTGCGAAACTCGGTCGGCTTCGACTTTCATCCGCTGACCAAGGAGCTGTGGTTCACCGACAACGGGCGCGACGACCTCGGCGACGACCAACCCGGCGACGAGCTGAATCGAGCCTCGAAGGCGGGCCTCCATTTCGGCTTTCCTTACTGCCACCAGGGCAACCTGATCGATCCGTCGTTCGGTAGCGGCAAGTCGTGCGCGAGCTACGAGCCGCCCGCGCGCGCGCTCGATGCGCACGTGGCCGCGCTCGGCCTGCGCTTCTACACGGGCAAGATGTTCCCCGAGAAGTATCGTAACGCCGCCATCGTCGCCGAGCACGGGTCCTGGAATCGCGCCCGCAAGAACGGCTACCGGGTAATGGTGGCTCAGCTCGACTCCGAGAGCCGCGTCACCTCGTACGAGCCGCTCGTCCAGGGTTGGCTGGACAAGCAGAGCGATCAGGTCTCGGGCAGGCCTGTCGACGTGGAGGTGCTCGACGACGGCTCGCTGCTCGTCAGCGACGACTATCGCGGCGCCGTCTACCGCATCACTTACCGCACGCCCTCCTGAGAGAGGCGCCCTCCGAGCGGCGCTGCCCGATCGCCAGCGCCGCTCGTGAGCCGCTCAAAGCGCGGCCCTGCTACGAGGGCGTGGCTTCACCAGATGTGCACGCGGGCCTCGGGCGCGAGGTACAGGGGGTCCGTCGGTTCGACGCCGAACGCTTCGTACCAGGCGTCGACGTTGCGAACCACGCCGTCGACTCGGAACAACGCGGGGCTGTGCGTATCGGTCGCGACCTGATTGCGCAGCGCCTCTTCGCGACGCAGTTCGCGCCACACCTGCGCCCAGGCGAGAAAGAAGCGCTGGTCACCGCTCAGACCGTCGAGGACGGGGGCTTCGTCGCCAGCCAGCGAACGCTGGTAAGCGGCGTACGCGATCGAGACCCCGCCCAGGTCACCGATGTTTTCGCCCACGGTGAGCGGGCCGTTCAGGTTCAGGCCAGGCAGCGCCTCATAACCCGCGTACTGGGCGATGAGCGCGTCGACCAGCACACGGAAGGCCGCCTCGTCTTCGGGCAGCCACCACGTACGAAGCACCCCTCGCTCGTCTGATTTGGAGCCCTGGTCGTCGAAGCCGTGGCCCATCTCGTGGCCGATCACCGCGCCGATCGCGCCGTAGTTGACGGCGGCGTCGGCGTTCGGATCGAAGAACGGAGGTTGCAAGATGGCGGCGGGGAACGTGATCGCGTTGAACGTCGAGTTGTAGAAGGCGTTGACGGTCTGCGGGGTCGTCGTCCACTCGTCGCGATCGGTGGGCCCGCCGAGGCGGTTGAGGTCGTACGCCCAGGCCCAGGCGCTCGCCCGCACGGCGTTGCCGAACGCATCTCCCGCCCGCACCTCGATGGCGGAGTAGTCTCTCCACACGTCGGGGAAGCCGATCTTCGGCAGGAACGTCTCGAGCTTCTTCTGGGCGGCCTGCTTGGTCACGTCCGACATCCACGCGAGCTCGGCGAGACGAACCGAGAACGTCGCGCGCAGGTTCTCGACCAGCTCCAGCATTTGCGCCTTGGCCTGCTCGGGAAAATACTCTGCGACGTACAGCTCGCCGACGGCTTCGCCGAGCGCCGCGTTCGTCGCTCCGATGGCCCGCTGCCAGCGCGGGCGCGGCTCGGGCTGACCGTTCAACGTGCGGCCGTAGAAGTCGAAGTACTCGTCGTCGAACGCCGAAGGGAGCACAGCGAAATGGCCCGCCAGGTAGCGGTACTTCATGTACGAGACCCACGTCTCCACCGGGACGGTGCCAAACCACACCCCGAGCGCCTTGACGGCGTCGAGCTCGGCGACCACGAACTCTTGCTGGCTGCCGAGGCCTGCTGACTCGAGGAAGGCGCCCCACGGAAAGTCTCCCGAGTCGACGCTCAGCGCTTCGCGCGTGAGCAGGTTGTACGTCAGGTCGCGATCGCGGCGCATGGCGATCGGCCAGTGCAGCTCGGCGATCTGCGTCTCCAGAGCGATGACCGCCGCAGCCTTCGTATCCGCGTCTGGCTCCTCGATCAGCGCGAGCATGCGGGCCACGTGCCCCTGATAGGCCGCGCGCAGATCCTGATACTGCGCCGCGGGGTTCAGATAGTACTCGCGGTCGGGCAGGCTGAGGCCCGACTGGGTGACGTCGACGACGTAGCGGTCGGGGTTCTTTTCATCCGCCGACACAGACAGGCCGATCGGCGCCAGCAGATCCAGATCCGGGCTTCCCAGCAGGGTCGCGACCTCTGCATGCGTCTGCGCGGCGGCGATCGCACCGAGCCCCGCCTGCGCGGGCCCGATGCCTGCCACCTCGATCGCATCGGTATCGAGGTAGGAGCGGTAATAGTCGTTCACCTGCTGGGCGGGCGCGCCCGCCGGCGCATCGACGGGCAAGCCATCGAGCAGCCCGCGCAGCTGCTCTTCGGTGCTGGCGGCGAGCTCGAGGAACGAACCCCACGCCACGCGATCGGCAGGGATCTCGTGGGTCGCCATCCACGTGCCGTTCGCGTGGGCGTAGAACGAGCTGCCGGGCGCGATGGCGCTATCCATGCCAGCGAGGTCGAAGCCCCACGCGCCGATCTTGGCGGGGAGTAGCGGAGCGCTCGCCTGCGTCGGGCTGTCGCCTTCGTCCGAGCAAGCGCTGACGACCAACGCCAGAGAGACGCTCGCGAGAATCCGGCCTGAGCTGACGGTAGTTCTGGTGGTTCTGGGTTTCATGCGTCCTCACTGATTCCCTGTAGGGCGCTCGCGCGCACCGAGCCTTCGCCTGCGTCCGTGATGTTTCCCGAGCGATCCGCGATCTCGGGCCGTGCAACGCTCGCCAGCGTCGCGCCGATGCATCGCACCACGAACACGATGTCATTGCAACGCGCGCCGAGCGCTCGACAAACCACTCGAAAGCACTCATCTCACGGGCGCTTTCGACGAGCCGGCGCGGGCCACCGGCGTGCGGTCGCGCTCGAGCGTTGCGGTTTGGCTCGCCGAGAATGAAGTGCTCGATGAGCTCGAGGCACTCCAGCCGCTCGACGAGCACTCTTGCCACAACGCTCGGCGCCATTCTCAGAGCCGTTTCGGATCTTCCAAAACGTGCTATGAGCGCCAAGCGTGGGGTTCCACGTTTGGAATTTGTCCGAAGGGCTTTTTCAGTGAGCGGCATCAACGGGTCTTACAGGCGGGTGAGCAGACGCTCGGGGGCGCCCCGTAGGCGCCCTGTCGCGGCTCGAGCCTGGCGCGAACCGCTGGTCTTACTGCTCTTTTCTGCCGCGGCGTGCACCGCCGCGGGCGAGTTCGAGCCGGCCGTCGTCGGCGTCGATTCGGCCGCGGGGGCCGCGGGCAGGGAGGCAGCGCCGCCCGGGCCCGGGCCGTTGCCCTCGAACAGCCCCGCGAGCCCCGTGCTGGGCCCCGGCGAAGCTGACGCACCCGTCAGCTTCCTCCCTAATGACCCGAGCGACGACCCGAGCGACGACAACGCGGGCGCCACCCGCTCGGATGCAGAAGATACGAGCGTCATCCTGGATGCTGGTCTCGATGCCGGCGACGGCGGCGGCGAAGGCACGCTCGACGCGGGCCGCTCGCCGAGCGACGCAGGCGCGCCGGATGGGCCCGACGCGAGCGCGGGGTCGGGCACGCTCGACGCGAGCACTCCTCCGCCTTCGATCACACCGCCACCGGTCACACCGCCACCGGTCACACCGCCACCGGTCACACCGCAGCCTGGCGAACCCTGCCCGGGCCTCGTGTTCGAGGGGACCTGCTACGAGTTCTTCGACGAGCCCCTCGCGTGGAACGACGCCGAGTCGAGCTGTATCGCGTGGGGCGGGCACCTCGCGAGCGTCGAGTCGTCCGAAGAAGACGCATTCATCGGTGCGTGGCCCGCGCTGCTCGGCGTCCCCTTGCTGGATGGGTCGGGCCTCTGGCTCGGCGGCAGTGATGCGCGCGCAGAGGGCGACTTTCGCTGGTGGGACGCTCGCCCGCTGAGCTTCGCCGGCTGGGCATCAGATCAGCCCAACAACGGCGCCGGTGTCGACTGCATCGAGAAGCGCAACGATGCGACGCAGCGCTGGTACGATCGTCGATGCAACGACGGCGAGCGCTACGTGTGCGAGCGACCGGAATGACGGCGAGCGCCGGGCGCGTCATTCGTTGCGACGCCCCCCTGCCTCGGCGACGGCGCTAACCAGCCCTCTCAGCGCGCAGCCGGCCACGGACGCTTGCCGCCCCCAGATTCATGTCAGTTTGGACTGTCGTGGACGCGGACCGACTTCTGCCTGCCGGCTGGCTCCAGTGGCGATGGCGGTCCGGTCGCTCACGAGATGGGGCACCGTGCGCAGCAGATGGTCTTTGAGCAGGATGACTCGAGGAATTCAATCATCGGCGGCTCATGGAACATGGGCAACACCGACAATGAAACGGCGTCGGGAGCCATGACCGGCGGCACACGTCAACAGACGGGGCCTCGAGCTCGGAGTCGACGGCGTTAACGCTTGGGACGATCGGGATTGGGGGGTCGTGTTTGGCGGATGCAGCGCAGAGGCGACGCTGGTACATCACAGCTGCCTGCAGGCATATGACCCAAACTGAATCAGTATCATGAAACCCGCTGTAAAACCAATCTTGTGTCTTGCAGCGGCTCTCGCTTGCAGCGAGGAGGGCGAACAATCCGCGCGCAACGACGAGCTAGCGCAAACGCCTGAACAGCGAGCACGCATGGTGCATCCACCACGGTGCGAGGCCGGCGCAGCGCCGAGTGGAGTGCCAGAATTCCGCGAGGTTCAGCTTCTGACCGGTGTTGGACCCAATATCTCTCCCGTCATGGCGCTCGTCGATTTCGCTGACGGTGACTCTCGAGCGGATCTGATTCTTGGCAGCTCATTGAGCTATGGGAACGATGTACCTGCCCCACTGCTGATGACCGTCCTCACCGGAGACGCTTCGGGTGGGTTACAAAACCCGGTAGGGCCATACGAATTCGATTCTGCTGCGCCACTGACGCCAATCGACTTTGATGACGACGGCCATACTGACTTCGCGGGTCCCGGAAGGCAGATTGCGAGAGACGCCGTGCGATCTGAGTTTGCCGATGTCGTCCGGCCACAGACTCCGCCCAATGCTCAGCATTACTGGGGCGACGTCAACAACGACGGTCGGATGGACTATGTAGCCGTGGGCGCCTCGACAGTAGACGTTGGGCTCGGAGATGGCGATGCCGGCTTTCAGCCAACAATTCGCAATCTTATTGCGATCCCCTTCCTGATGGAAGGCACGCTCGTCGATGTCAACGCGGATGGCAATCCGGATCTCGTTGGCATCCGGTTCATGCGAGATTCCGAGGTCAGCACTACTGGTGGAAGTGTCGTTGAAGTGCTGCGCGGCGACGGTGCCGGACGCTTTGTCATCGATCGCGCTGAGGACTTTCAGGCGAGCATCGTGCGGATGAGAGTCGGAGACTTCAACTGCGACTCCTGGAAAGATCTGGTGCTTGGATATGGCGATGGGCGCGTCGTCGTTCGATCGGGTTCTGCAGAGGGCTGGCTCGCTGGCGACTCGGGGGTTGTGCTGTTCGACCGCCCAGTGAACGCAGCGGCGCAAGCGGTCGACGCACTGGTCGCAGATGTGAACGGCGATGGCGCTCACGATGTTGTGTCAGTCGTAAGGGCGCAATCCGAATCTGGCGCGCATGATGTGCGTCTGGCGATACATGTTGGCGATGGGAGCGGCTTGTTTGCCGAGCCAGCGGTCCTTCAGCCCACTGTGAAGCCAATGCTCCCATTCCTCCTCGGAGCTGGAGACCTCGATGGCGACCGCCGCGACGAAGTGATCGCGATCGATCCAACGATCGATTTGGTGGTTACGCTATGGGACAGTCAATGACCGTCGTTGGCGACTCCCCGCCGGGTACCGTCGCCCCGAACCGCGCGTCACGCCCGGCTCGCCGACGTCTACCGATCTTCGTGAGGGCCACTACCGCGACTGCGGCGTGCATGCGCCTCGTCGGCGGTGCGTTCTACGCAGGCCGAGTGGGGGAACAAGGCTACTGGGACCCCGACGCGGGCATCGATCGGTCAGCGGGACCCAGCTCGAGCGGGAGATATCAACTGTTCGATGCGCGCCCGAATTGGGGTCGAGGTTCTGTCGCGCTCGTCAGGAAGCGACGGGAGCCGCAAGAAGCGGCGACGATCGAAGGGCAAGTGCGTCATTCTCCCCTGAGCGAGGGAAGGCGCCCGATGGGCGCCGGGCGCCCTTTCACTTCGAAGGCGCCCGCGCTCCGCCAGCGACCGGTGCCCTCCGGAGGAACGTGCCCGAGCCGGGCCGGTTCTCTTTCGAAGGCCAGCCGGGCTGCCACCAGAGCGCGACGTCTTCTTCAAATCTGTCGTCGGCGTCTCGAACGATCAGGTTGAGGCGTACCGCGGTCCATGGCTTCTCGCCGTGCATGCGATCGAGAACGCCGTGTGGCACGGCGACCTCGACGGAATAACCCGCCTTGGTCCGATGCGTGGCGATGAGCACACCTTCGGGTATCTTGCCGTTCGGCTCGAGCGCCATGGCCTCTCGCGACTCGGCGGGGCTGATCGACAGCCAACCGTACTTCCCCCATCCGTCCTCGGCCTCGCCGCGGTTGTTCGCGCGCGCCGGATCTTCCCGCGAGTCGAACAGGAGCTCGATCGCGTCTTGTTCCCTGGGGTGTCGATTCCGTTCTGCGAGCAGATGCTCATCGATGACGTTGACCGCGACGTAAAGGTGCTCGGGCCCCTCGGCGACCTCGAATCGATAGTCGAGGTCCTCGAAGCCCCTCCAGGCTGGGTTGTCCTTGGGAACGTGAGCGGCCTGTTTGCCTTTGAACCGCAGCGCGCTCCATTCGTCGAGCCGTCCGTCGACGGTGATCGGCTTCGGGGGCCGCACCGGAGCCAGCGGCTCATAGAGCGGGAGCGCCGAGTGCTCGTGCAGCTCGAGCGGTTGCGCGACGGGCGTGCTGCCGTACGCGGGGACCTCGAACCGGGCAGTCCATTCGTAATCCAGCGCGGGCAACTCCCCGAGCGGCCGAGCCCTGTCCACTTTCAGTACCAGGGGCACATGCTGGGTCTCGCCGGCCGCGAGCGACAGGGTCACCGAGGCCGGCTGCGACCAGAGCCGCTCCGAACCGGAGAGATCCAGCTCGAACTCGGCGGCCATTGGCCCGCGGTTCACGAGCTCGAGGTCGAGCTTCCCGCCCGCGAATCGAGCGCCCCGCACGAGGTTGCCGCCGATCTGGAGCGACCACCCTTCCTGGATCTTCTGGACGATGTCCGCCTGCGAGGCCGTGTGCACGCTCTCGTCCGCGATTCCCTCCAGCATCAGGTTCGCGATGCGCGGACCCTGGTCGGTCATCGTCACCCACGCCACGTGATCGAACTCGCCGAAGAGCGGCCCCCGCAGCCGGCTGCCGCCACCCGTCGTGGCCAGCACGATGTAACGTCGATCGTTGCGCAGGTGCCGCGTGTAGCGGTGAAAGTGCCCGGCGAAGACCGTGTACGGGCGCCCCGCGAGCTTCCGTTCGATGCGCTCGAACTGGAGGCGCCCCGGCTCGCTCTCTTCTCCGAGCCAGAGCGGTCGGTGCATGAACACCAACGTCCAGCGCACTTCGGGGTGTGCGTCGATGGCGCGGCTGATGGCATCCACCTGCTCGTCACCCAGCCCCGGCTTCTGGCCGTCCTCCGTGTTCAGGCACAGGAACAGCACGCCCCGGTGCACGAACGAATAGTGAGCGGGGCCAAAGCGCTCTCGCCACGCCTCCGCGAGCGCCGCCGTCGTCATGTCGTGATTGCCGGGCACGTAGTAGAAGCGCATGTCGAGGCGCTCGACGAACGTTTGAAACTCGTCCCACTGCCGGTCGATCACCGCGCGATCTTCGGTGTAGCCCTCGATCAGGTCACCGACGCTCATCACGAACTCGGGCCTCAGCAGGTTGGTCTTGTCCATCGCAGACTCGAACACGCCTGGTCGCGCCCCTCCCGTCCGATCCGTGACCACCACGAACTGAAACTCATCGGGGTCATCCTGCAGCGCGCGCGCCGTCCAGGGCCCCTTGCCTTCCGGCTGGTGTCGCGCCGAGCTCACCGCACCCGTGCGACAGTTCAGCAGCAGAAGCAACCCGAGCAGCCCCCCAACCCGGGCCGCTGCCCCCCGCCCGACGCGATGCCGATCGCCGATGAAGCTCGTTCCGTCGCTCATGATGTCCTCCCGAGGTGTACGGCCCACGACGCACGAGCGATGATGCCTCTCGAGCTGCGTCCGAGCGTTGAGGATCGGAGGTCGGAGACGGGTGTGCGAGGCTTGGGCCGCCGTCGGGCCGGGCCACTCAGCGAGCAGCGACCGGCGCGAGGGTCCTTTCCGTTCGCACTTTACCGAGACTCGGACTCCGCATCAGACGCCAGAGCGTCGTCGTCGTTCCGATGCGCGCTGGCGACTCCGGCGACGCGGGCGAGCGGGTCGACCGTGGCAAAGGGATGGGCCGCGACTCGAGCGGGCTGCGCGGAGAGGCAAGCGCTGGTCGATATCACGCAGCCCAGCCCGAGGAGGAGCGCGACGCGGGCGCAGCTTTCGGGCGTGGTTCGACGAGCGGGGGCGGAGACGTTTTGCTTGATGTCCATGTCCCCATACTGCGGTTCCGCTGCCCGCCAGGGTATCCGGGCTGGTCCCTGATTTTACCCTGAGCGCGACCCCTGCCTCGTGGGGGGGAGTGGGCGCTACCTCGGAGAGAGCACGACCGTGACGTCGACGTCGTCCTCGAACCTGACCCTATCGACGAAAGGCTCGAAGCCCTTGGCTTCGGCGCGGAGCGTGTGCCAGCGCTGGTCTCGCGGCGCGGAGGTTCGCAGCGGGTTGGATGCCATCTCGACGTCGTCCACGTACCACTTGGCAGTCTTGGGTTGTGCGCTGGCAACGATGCGAATGCGTGACGCGGGCGGCGGCTGTGTTTCGGCTTTGACGCTCGGGACGCTCGGGACGCTCGGGGCTGGCTCCGCTGCCCGGACGGCGCTCTCCAGCGGGGGGGCTGAGGCGGCTGGGCCCGGTCGGCGCTCGGGGGCGCCCAGGCCGAGCGCGAAGACGAGAGCGGCGATGGTTCCGAAGCCCGCGATCGCGACCACCGCCCTCGCCATTGGGCTCGCGCCGCCGGTCAGGCGAAGCGGCGCGCCGTCGCTCGACCCCTCATCGCCGGCGACTGGCGGGCGTGCCTCCGACGCCGAGGCTTCCCGCAGAGCCTCCGGCGAGGTGGCAAACTCGCGCGTCGCTGCCTCGGAGAGAGCGCGCAGGGTCGCGTCTGGCGTGCGGGACGGCGTTTCGAGCGGGTAGGGGCTTCGATGGGGGCCGCTCGGGTGAGCTCCGCTCGTCGGCGCTCCGCTCGTGTGATGCGGTCGCTGTCCGAGCGAGTACACGCGCTCGCCGCTCGTCGAATCCGGTGAGCTTCTTCGCTCGGGCTCACGCTCGCGCCCCGTTGCACCGGGCGAGATCTGCTTCGGCCGGACACGAGGGCTCGTCAGGCCGTCGCCGCTGTCCGTCCATGACAGCCCATGATCCGACAGTTGCCCGCGGATGTCGGCCCGCAACGTCGCCCTGTCCTCCGGGCACGTCCGGCTGACGAACTCGCCGATGGCACGCTGGTTGATGATCGCGCCTCGGGTCGCCAGATACCGTTCCAGGTCTGCCTGCATTTCGGCGGCTGACGCATAGCGGTCTTCCGGGCGCAGCGAGAGCGCTCGGTCACAGATGCGCGAGACGTCGGCGTCGAGCTCCGCGCGCGCCTGCAGGTGCGGCAGCTGACCGCTGACCAACCTCCCGATGATGGCGGGCTCGAGCGAATCACCCCAGTAGCGTCGGCGCGCGGCGAACTCCCACAGCATCACGCCGACTCCGAAGATGTCCGCGCGATGGTCCGGCGCGCTCGTGAACTGCTCTGGCGCCATGTAGGTGAGCTTGCCCTTGACCACCCCCGTTCTCGTTCGATGCTCCGATCTCGCGAGCTTGGCGATGCCAAAGTCGATCAGCTTCACCTGCCCGTCGTACGTCACCATCACGTTGTGCGGCGACACGTCGCGGTGGATGAGCCCCAGCGGCTCGCCCGAGACATCGTGGAGTGTGTGCGCGTAGTGGAGGCCCGCCAGCACCTGCGCGAGGATCGCGACGATGAGCTCCAGGCTCGGCAGGGCCTTGCCGTCGCCGGCTCGCGCCAGGATGGCGTTGAGGGGCTGGCCGTCGAGATATTCCATCACGATGACCGGCGCGCTGCGCTGCAGGAACACCTCGTAGACCTGGACCACGTTGGGGTGGTTCATCAGGGCGGAGAGGCGCGCTTCTTCCAGGAACGTCCGCGTCGCCCGGGCGTTCTGCGCGAGCTCGTCGCGAATGGTCTTGAGGACGACCAGCTTGCTGAAGCCGGCGATGCCCTCGGCGAGCGCGATCGAGAGCGTGGCGGAGCCGCCGTCGGCGAGCGGCTGTAAAATTCGATACCGACAGCCGGCGCTCGAATCGTCAGCGTGTGACCCCGAGACGCTCGCGACGCCTGCGTCGGGCGCCTTTCTATCATCAGCGCTCATGGATTTCCGTTTGAGGGGCTCCGGAGCCAAAATGAGATACGCCTGCTCGTGGGGTGACGCGCAGCGGCCAACCACCAGGCGGCGCGGGTGGAGAACGACACCCGGTGCTCGAGACGCAACCGAGCGTTGGTGCCGTGAAACAGCACCGCCTCAGAATCTACCGCATTTTTGTCGCCAGGCTCACACAATCCTCGGCCGGTGAGGCCTCGAACGGCTTGGCGCACTGCAGAAAGCACTGAACCGCTGTAGACATGGTGGTCCCAGCACTTCGCGCGCGGCTTGTTCGAAGCCGTTTTCTGCGAGACCATACGTCGAGACGCGAGCGCAGACCTCCCGATTGAAGCGCCTCGCCTCGAGACGCGACGCATCGCGGCCATGTCGCCGACGGCGACGAAAGCCAGCGCTGCGCTGCGCGTGCTTCGCCGAAGCGCCTCTTCACTCGTCAGTTTTTGGCGACCCGTACCCGAAGACGCCTGCATGCAAAACCATTCCCTGCGAAGAATTCTGGGTCAGCCCGCGCTCCACATCCTGGTCGCCCTGGGTTTCGTCGTGGCGTTCGCGTGGCCCATTTTCGTTTTCACGCAGCCCCGGCAGATATTCTACTTTCTCTATGCCGCTTGGCTTTCGGCCATCGTCGGGTCGTTCCTGCTGAGCCGCGGGCAGTCCTCAGAGCAGAGTCGCGATGTCACGGCCGGTGATGCCACGGCCGGTGGTGTCACGGCCGGTGGTGCCGCGCTCGAGGCGCGAAGTGCTCACGGTACTGGGGAGGGGAGCTGATGTTTTCGCCCTTGTTCGTGATCGCGGTGATCTTTGCGTACATCGCGCTGCTCTTCATGCTGGCGCAGTTCGCGGAGCGCACCCGCCGCGGCCGCGCGTTGGCCAATCAGCCCATCACTTATGCGCTCGCGCTCTCGGTCTACTGCACGACGTGGACCTACTACGGCAGCGTGGGCCGAGCGGCGACGGGCGGCATGGGCTTCTTGCCCGTGTACCTCGGCCCGACGCTGGCGTTGCTGGTCGGGGGCCCCGTGTTCAGGCGGATCGCGACGCTCAAACACACGCACCGCATCACCAGCATCGCAGACTTCATCGCTGCCCGCTTCGGGAAGTCTCGAGCGGTCGCGGCGCTGGTCACGGGCCTCCTCACCATCGGCATCGTTCCGTACATCGCGTTGCAGTTGAAAGCGGCGAATCAGACGTTTGGGATGCTGGTGGCCGGGGGCAACGTCGAGAGCACGGCGCTCGCTCACGCATTCGGCCCGATCTCGGCGGCCCTGATGATCGTGTTCACGATCGTGTTCGGCATACGGCAGCTCGACCCGACGCAGCGGCACCCGGGCATGTTGCTGACGCTGGCGGCGGAGGCGTTCGTGAAGCTCGCCGCGTTCCTGGCCGCCGGTGGCTTCGTCATCGGGGCCGCGTTCGGCGGCTACTCCGGCTTCGACCGAGCGCTCGCCGAGATCGAGCCCGAGATGCTGCCCCTGTTCGGGCGGTCGTCGGCGAGCGATACGCTCACGTATGTCGTCGTCATGCTGCTGTCTGCCGCGGCGTTTGCCTTCTTGCCCCGCCAGTTTCATGTCGGTGTCGTCGAGAACGACCGACCCGATGACACGCGGACCGCGCAATGGGTGACGCCGCTCTACCTCCTGCTGATCAACCTGTTCGTGCTGCCGATCGCGCTCGGCGGCAAGCTGCTGGCCACGAGCGAAACGTCGGCGGACTTTTACGTGCTGGCGCTGCCGCTTTCGGCTGGAAAGGCCGGGCTGAGCCTCGCGGTGTTCCTCGGCGGATTCTCGGCCGCCATCGGCATGGTCATGATCGAGTCCATGGCCATGGCGACGATGATCTCGAACCATTTGCTGCTGCCGGCGACAGAATGGATCGAGAGTCTGAAGAGCCTGCGGCGCTACATGCTCTTCATGCGCTGGGGCGCCGCGGCGGCCTTCATCCTGGGCGGCTACCTCTTCGCCGAGCTGATCGGCAGCGCGTATCCCCTGGTGTCGATCGGTTTGATCTCGTTCGCGGCCGCGTTCGTGCTCGCGCCGGTGGCCCTGCTGGGCCTGTATTGGCGCGGCGCCAACCGGGCTGGCGCGCTGCTCGGGCTCGGCGGAGGCGCGGGGGTCTGGTTCTATACGCTCATCGTGCCGACCTTCGTTCGGGCGGGCTGGCTACCGAGCGGTCTGCTCAGCGAGGGACCGTTCGGTCTTTCGTCTCTGCGCCCCGAGGCGCTCTTCGGCTGGGCGGCGTTGCCCTCGCTCGCGCACGGTGTGATCTGGAGCTCGGCGGCGACGCTCGTCGGGTTGCTGGGCGGCTCCGCCGTCTTCCGGACGAGCGACGACGAGAGGCGGCTCTGCGAGCGGTTCCTCGGAGACGCCCGAGGGCAGTTCGCGCATCTCGACGACTCGAACGATGACATCGATCTCGCCCCGTTGCTGCTCCGTGCCCGAGAGGTCTTCGGCGAATACTTCGCCGGAGAGGAGACGGCGCAGCTGCTCCGGCGGGCGCTCGAGCGGGCCGGCTGCACCGAGCACGCCGGGGTGACTCGGGCCCGATGCGCAGCGTTTGTGTTCGAGCTCGAGCGTGTGCTCGCCGGTGCCCTGGGCGCGCCGTCCGCGCACCGCTTGATGAAGACCTTTGCTCCGTTCGTCCTCGAGCACGCCGTTCCGAACTCCGTCGACGACGGCCGCCAGGCGACGCCGACCCCAGGCCTCGCGGCGCGCGAGCTCAGCCTCGCGCTCGCGGGGCGGGACCTCGAGCCCCACGCCCTCGAACGGCGCGTCGCCGAGTACGCGGCGCGCGAGCGTGAGCTGTCGCTCGAGCTCGAGAAGCGGAACGAGGAGCTCGCCGAGAGCACGCGCCAGCTCCGCGGGATCGTCGAACGTGTACCGTTCGGGCTGCTCACGATCGATCAGGAGATGATCGTCCAACCTGGATACTCGCCATCTTGCCAGGCGCTGCTCGAGACCGACGACATCGCAGGCCGACGGCTCGGCGACATCCTGCGGATGGGGCCGGCGCTGGAGGAACGATACGAGCTCTGTGTGAGAGACGCCTGCGCTGGCTGGCCGCCGGACGAGGCCGCGCTCGAGGACGCCCCCCAGCTCTTCCAGAGCATGAGCCAGCGCACGTTGCTCATTCAGCCGCGCCTGCTGCCCGGGGGCTCCGCGTCCACCCTCGTGCTGCTGACGATCAGTGACGTCAGCGAGCTCACGAGAGCGCGAAGCGCCGAACAGACCCATCGGTCGCTGATCGCGATCTTGCAGCGCAAGCCCGCGTTCGAGCACTTCCTGGAGGACGCGCGGGAGCAGCTGCGCAAGGCGCGCGTGCTGCGCTTGGCCTCCGACGACGGCTTCGTGAGGCGCGTTTTGGAGGGCATCCGAAGCCAGGCCGACTCTTACGGGATTTCATCGGTCGTTCAGTTGATCGACGAGCTCGAATCCCGGCCGCAGATCGATCAGGCCGACCTCGACGCCATCGCCGAGTCGTTCCGCCTGTTCCTCCGGGCGCACAGCTCGGTCCTCGGCCTCAGCTTCGAGAGAAAGTCTTCGCCGTACTCGAGCCATGAGCGGCTCGAGCGGCTGCGCCCCACCGCGCCGACAGCGGGCGAAGCGGAGCTCGGTGGCACCGAACCGCTCCCGCGCGAGTGGAAGAGGTAGCCGCGCTCGAAGGACGGTCCCGTCGGGGTGCTTGGCGCGGTCACGACCAGCGGTGATGTGGGCAGAGGCCCGCGCACCGAACGATCCTGCTCCAGAGTGCCCGCCTCGAGCCGTTGACCCAGCGTGGCCCAGACGGGGCCACGCCACGACGAGGGCCAGCTCGGTGTGACCGCCAGGAGGCGTCGTCACGCCCGGCGCCCGTCAGGAAAGGGAATACACTATGCTGCGGACCAGTCGAACTGCTTGCTTTTGGGCCATCCTCGCGACGAGCGCGCTCGCGTGCACGACGGAGACGGAGCCCGACGACGGGGTCGGCGGCAGCGACGCCGGGGCGGCGGGCAGCGGAGGGGCCGCCGCTGGCTCGGGCGGCTCGGCAGGCTCGGGCGGCTCGGCAGGGGAAGACCCCGGTGACGCGGGCAGCGGCGTCGTCGGCTGCGGCTCGCGCAGTGTCAGCGCCGCGACGGTAGTTCGCGACACCATCTCCACCAGCCAGACCTGGGCGGGCACGGTGCACGTCCAGGGAGACGTTTACGTCGTTGAAGGGGCGGTGCTCACCATTCAGCCCGGCACCCACGTCATCTTTGCGGCGGACGCCCACCTCGACGTGGGCTGGAACTCCGGCGCCGCCACGCTGCTCGCCAGCGGAACGGCGGCTGCGCCGATCACGTTCTGCGGAGAGACGGGCGACCCCGGCTACTGGAGGGGCCTGTCGATCCAGAACAACGTCACGTCCAACAGCGTGCTCGAGCACGTGCTCATCGCCGACGCCGGCGGCCAGGCCCAGGCACTGCTCGTCAACGCCGAGGTGAAGGTGAGCGACGTCCACGTGGACAACTCCGACCTGGCCGGCGTGCGCGCCGCCGCGTTCGGCGAGAGCAGCGCGCGGCTCAGCGTGTCGGGCACCCGAGGCGCGCCGGTCGTGATCACGTCGCCCGAGGCGCTCTCGCCGTTTCCGCTGGGCGGCGAGTTCGAGGACAACACCGACAACACGGTCCACCTCGACTTCACCGACATCCCCGGGCCGACGGTGCTCCACGATCCGGGCATTCCTTACGTGCTGGATAACCCGGTCGACGTGACCGACGGCGCCGACCTCACCTTCGAGGCCGGCGTCGAGGTGCGGTTCGCGGCCGACGCGGGGCTCGACATCGGCTGGAACTCGGGTGACGTGGTGCTCGCCGTCAACGGCACCGCCGCGGCGCCCGTCGAGTTCCGCGGCGTGGCCGAGGAGCCCGGGTTCTGGGAAGGCATCGCCATCCGCTCCAACGTTCGCACCTCGTCCACCCTGTCCCACCTGCTGATCCGTAACTCGGGCGGCGGCGAGGAGGGCGCCCTGCGCGTCGAGGCCAAGATCCGGGTGAACGACGTGCAGCTGGCGCAGAACGACAAGGGCGCCTGGATCGGCGCGCAGGGGCTCGCCACCGGCTCGGCGAACCTGAGCATCACGTCGACCGAGGCCGTTCCACTGACGGTCAGCCCCGACGCGCTCATCAGCCTGCCGGAGGGCGGCTCGTTCACGGGCAACAGCCTCGACCAGATCGCCGTCGAGGCGGGTGACTTCTCGGTCAGCGGCAGCGTGCCGAACCTCGGGGTGGCTTATCGCGTGCTCGGCGACATCGACACCGTGATCGACAGCTCCATGACCATCGCGGCGGGCACGCACTTCGTCATGACCGCCGACGCAGACATCGAGTTTGGCTGGAACAGCGGCTCCGCCGCCGTCATCGCGCGCGGCACCGCGGTCGCACCCATCCAGTTCTCGGGCGTGGAGGAGACGGCCGGCTTCTGGGAGGGTCTCAGCGTGGGCGTCGCGGTGCTGTCGTCATCCGCGTTCGAGTACGTCGAGATCTCGGACGCCGGTCCCAATTGCCTGACGCTCCAGCGCGACCTCAGCGTGACCAACTCCAGCTTCAACCGCTGCGAGGCCTACGGCATCAGCAAGCTGTCGACCGACTTGACCGACTACACGCTCACGAACAGCTTCACCGGCATGGGCACGGGCTCGGTGTTCGCGGGGCTCTAGCTTCCAGACCGGCTCGGGGCGAGGTGCGTCGCGCTGGCGGATAGCCGGCGCGACGGAGCCCCATTTTCGCATCGGTGACGCCGTTGAGGGCGGAACGGCGCCCCGTGCGTCGGGCACCGAGGGGGCCCGCTCGACGAGGTGTGGTACCGGCGCACCTCTGCGCATGCCCCGTCGGCGTCGCGAGGGCGGGGAGCCGGGGCACGCCCGAGTCCTTGATGGCGAGGCGCGTTGGTCTTCGTTAACGGAAGCAAACGCCGGGCATCTCACTTTCCGGGCTTGGGTGAAGTGAGGAGCACTCCGCTCGGCGCGGCAACGCCACTGGACCGGTTCTTGCTCCAAAGGTTGCGTGGATGTCCTCGGCGGCGCTTTCCGTTGCGAGCGCTTGCGACGCGCTCCGCGAGCGAGCGTCTCGATCTTAGGGGGGTGTAGTGCCTCGTACTCGCTTTGAATTTCGGGCACGCGTCGAACGGGCCCGACGGCTTCGACGAACCACCCGGGCCAGCGGCGCCCACGGGGCCACCTGCAGCGCAGCACGCGAGCAGCGCTCGAACGGCAGATGTGCCCCAGAAGCCCTGATGAAGGAAGGGCAGTCGCCGTAACATGGTGTCGTAGCAGGCTGGGGGGTCTGCGCTTCGGGGCAGGGGCTTGGGGGGGAGATGAAG
>Ga0247763_1000007_pt1 | contig 78638 bp, 81 predicted proteins | sample UWRJL141409B4_FD_179926 | JGI IMG/M metagenome (GOLD analysis project Ga0247763, IMG submission 179926) | Plant litter microbial communities from Arlington Agricultural Research Station in Wisconsin, United States - UWRJ-L141-409B-4 | ecosystem: Environmental > Terrestrial > Plant litter >... | reverse complement strand
CAAGTCGGTATTGAAGGAGGGTGTCATCGGCTACGAAACGAAATTTCCCGCAAAACTCGTTTCAATGGCTGCCTAGGTCGAACAAACACCTCGCAGAATACAGTTCTTACAAGCGATGCCTAGGCGTGCCGGCCTGGCGGAAGGGTAGGGGGTTTTGCAACGCCGGCGTTACACTCGGCATCACGGCAGCTCGTCTCACTGAATACCGACTCGAAGGGCCGGACACCAGGGTGTGCATCTCGTAAACAACCGGTGTGCCAAACTCCGAGAAACACCCGTCGTACGATAGCCCTAGCTTGAGGAGTGACGCGGTTGTTTGTTCGATGCTCCATGATATGAAGCTCAACTAAAGCCGCTTTATTATTGTGTATTCCTCCTACCCCTCGCCCATGTGCTTGCAAGCCGGCCTTGGCTCATTCGAGTAAACTCCTTCAGGATCGTCAGCCGCAAGGCCTTCTGTAATCAACATAATCGGGCTAGGCTTGGTCAGACCGTTAGGGAGAAATGATGCGACCTCGGCATTCTGGTATACCTGCTCGCGTCAAGGTCGACGGTGTTCCAATTTTACACCTACGATGAACCAATGTCAACGTTTTATCAAGCTTTCTAGCGTCTCTACATATGTACAGCCCAGCCCCTGAAAGATTGTTCGCGCGGTACTTTACAGCTTGGCAGCGGCAACCCGTAAGTATCCTCAGAACCCACCTTGGGGCATATCCGTACAAGTATTGCCCACTCATCAATGGTTAGGTGAAGACATCGAAGGCCTCAAATATCTTTGCCTAACGCCTCGTAGTTAGTTCTACAATCTTCCAAATACAGGGCAAGTCTTTGATCAACTCCTATTGGCTCCCATGCTATCAATCCTTTAACGGGCTGGTTTGTGTAATATGGCCGGCCGTTTGTTGGCGATGAAACGGCCTGGTTATAACTAGCGTCCCTGGCTAATATCAAAAATATTACTTCTTTCCAATCAACCACGGTTTCCATGTAGAACTAGTGATTGGAGGGCAACCTCACCAGATATTGCACGCGGTCGCATTCGTCCCACCTACATCACAGTCAGACAAGCATGACCTAGCCAGGAAAACAAATAACGAGACACTTCAAGCAACATACACACGGCGGTAGTCGGAAGGGCTTGATGATGGTTGACCGAAGACGCTGTCGATCTCATCTGGGTGGAGATCTCGGATACACGCGGCTGCCGAGCCGAGCGATCGGTGCCGGGGCCTGGAGATCTCAGATGAGCTGCGGGGAATCCCCAAGATCGTGGGGGTGGGGGGTGGGGGCCACCCGCTCAAAAAACATTGCCATCTCCCTCATCGAATTCATGAATGTCAGATCCATCATGGCAGTCCTTTTTCGGAGCTAGCTCGATCTACCAAGTTGGACACTGCCTGACGTTTTAGTCATTAAAATCACCGACAGCTAAAGATGCGATTTCTTTGACATGAATTGACCGAATGACGAACTTTGTGGGCCGCACATATGCCTACCGTAGGGCACTCAAAATGACTCTCGAGCTTTGAACCTGGAGGCTGCAATTCCCGTCATTATGATGTGTCGGAATTTCCCTGCGTTGCAGCCGAAAAAAGCTACAACCTAGATGTCGGGAAGGCTCGCTGCGAGTTGGATCGTACCCACGATAAGGGCGAGCCGAGAGTCGGTTCTCGGAAGCGCGCGGCCGCCCACCAACCACGCACATGGCGATCTTGAGGGAATTGGATGGAGCCCAGATCACTATTTCCGTCAAAAACGACGCAGCCACAATAGCCACCCAACCTTTTCCAAGAGCTACACCGCCACGGCCCGCCGTCAACCCCTCAATAACCCGGCAACACCGCCAATATGGCTCAGTACGCTGCGAGCAGTCTCGGACAAACATTGTGTCATCCTTGAAATGATAGATATCTATCAGATCTGACACTAACCGCCCGAGCCCCCAGCTCCGGCGCGCTTCGCGTACCGTTTCCGCAAGTCGGAAGTGTGGGCAGCCTCAAGGTTGGCCTTCGTGGCTTCTCTCAGAGAATGCAAGCACCATGCGACGGACAACGTCGGGATGAGGACGACATCCGGTCATGATGATTACAGCAAGAAGAGGGTGATCGCAGTCTCTCTTAGGAGGACGTTGAATCAGAGTGGTGCGGTGAAACAAGACGGGTGATATAATGCGGCGCACGTGGCGGGCCTGTCTCACCTAAGAACCGCGCTGCTAAACCTGCCGTACCGAACAGGAGACAAGACAGGCCTGGAATTGGCATGGCATAGGACCCGGTCAGGAAACTCCCAGTTCAACACTGGATGGCCATCGATGTACGCCTGACAATGGGCCAACCCCAGGTACTCTCGCCTGCACCATGTCGGCACTTTGTCCTCTGCCAGGCACAGCAGAGGCGCGTGCCACCTGCTTGTGCTGTCGGGGGAGGAACCTTAGCACAGCTCTGGTTCCTTCCACTACCCGCCATGGACTTGCAAGCCACAACATGACCTTGGCTTCCTCTTCCCGACAAGCTGCCGGGCCGGGCTTTCTTTGGCGACATGGGACAACTCCCACGACTTCCCTCAACGCTTGACAGCCTTGGGGCCGTGCAGTCGTCCAAGAAACCCGCACGCGATCCGGGGCTCATGCGCCTTGTCTTGCCAATACTGTTCCATGCGTCACCGTTCGGACGTTGACACTCCAGCTTGCGGCCGTGCTTCTGGTGTTCTTACTGATCATCAGTATTAATACACTGCATGTATCCCCTTGTTGTCTCTGGTCTCCCTTACGGTCAAGCGAGGTTATTTTTCACCGTTCAAAACAGTAACAACGAATATGGTATCTCTTACATGGGCGAGCCTGGTTGCTCAAGCTGCGTTTGTTCTATCCTCTCAGAACATCGAGCGTGTAGCCAACCAGACCTACGCTCAAAACACACTGGCTACTGCCCGCTCCCTCCACCACTGGTACGAGACACCGGCTGGTCTCTGGTCCACCACTGGGTGGTGGAATAGCGCGAACTGCTTGACCACATTGGCCGATTGGGCTCTCCTCGACGGCTCTGGGGCCGCAGGCTTGAATATTTCCAACATATTTTCCAACACGTTTGTCAAGGCTGAGACGACACCACCCAAGGCGATCAAGCGGCTCTCGGCCAATGGTTCCTTCACATCGATATACACTTACAGCACCAAGCGAGACTCGCGGCCTCGCGGCTTCTCAGGATTTCTCAACGAATTCTACGATGATGAAGGCTGGTGGGCGCTCGGTTGGATCCGGGCTTGGGATGTCACGCACGATGGACGATACCTGAACATGGCCGAGAGTATTTTTGCGGACATGCACAACGGCACTGACGACGTCTGCGGTGGTGGTCTCTGGTGGTCGAAGGAGCGCAAGTACAAAAACGCCATTGCCAACGAGCTCTATCTCAGTGTCGCCGCGAGCCTCGCCAACCGTGTTGCAACCCGCAAGGAGTTGTATACCGCTATTGCAATGCGCGAATGGGACTGGTTCAAGCGCAGCGGCATGATTAACTCCAAGAACCTCATCAATGACGGCTTGGCCATCAAGCCGGATGGAGCCTGTGTCAACAACGGCATGAACACGTGGTCATACAACCAAGGCGTGGTGCTTGGTGGGTTAGTGGAGCTATCTTGGGCTACAGGGGACGCATCATATCTAAACGAGGCTGCCGTCATCGCTACGGCTGCTATTGCCCTTCTCTCGGATGATCGCGGCATAATGCGCGAGAGCGGCGGCTGCGAGCCTAACTGCGGAGACGACGGCAGCCAGTTCAAGGGCATTTTTGTCCGAAATCTGCAGGCGCTGCACAAGGTCGCCCCCCGTGACATTTTCTACAAGGCCATCACCGCCAACGCCAACTCCATCTGGGTCAATAACAGGGATGGCAAGAACCAGCTCGGTATCAGCTGGGGAGGTCCTGCTGGGGCTGGCGGCGGACCCAATGCCTCGACACACAGCTCGGCGATGGATGTCCTTGTGGCGGCTATGGCGGTTTCCCCGTAGGGGACTGATGAGCTCTGCCCTAGGGTGGATGGATGTGCCATTCATACAAGGCGACAACACAAAGTTTTGATGGCGGAAGGGATGAGTTTGTGACTGTCCTGTGTTGCATTTTGGTTTTATTCTCACGACTCGACGGTCAGCACGTCGTTTTGCATTAGCGGATTGGGATACTACCTTTATAACATCAGATTTTGCATGGTATTGGATTGGTAGGATACCAGGCAGGCTATCTGGCTTAGTTAAATAGGATACCCATGAACTTCATCACGGCCTAGAGTACATGCCTACTTTATTAGGTACCTACCTAGGCAGGGAGGTAGGTACGATGCTCGGTAGCCGGTAATTCCATAAAACTTTAATATTTTCAATTTTGACGTCTCTCCATGAATGACCCCTGACTAACGCTAACAATGCAACATTATAATTGTTGTAGCACGAGCCATAGAATACATATCACTAGAATTATACCACATTGTTCTATGTCCTTTTCTAAACCATGATCCTCCGTAGCCCCTCGGTCCCGCCAAGGACTTTCCTTCCCGTGACCGCACACCTCCCCTCGCCGCTCTCCCACTTGCCAATCTTGCCAATCATGAATGTTTCCTGGCGCGGGTGCGTCCCCGTTAGCCACTTGTGTATACAAGCGTAGCAGTAGACGATCCCCGTCTGGCATGCCCCCGCCGTGGTGATCTCACCTCTGCAAATAGGGCAGAGCGAGGAGTCACTCGGCGCGGGGACCGTATAGATGGGAAGCAGAGACGAAGCCGCGACAGGGGCGTTATCCTCATCAACCTCTCCCCCCTTCTGAATCTTGTTTTTCCCCGGCGTCGTCAACACGCCATTCTTCTTCTTGTCCTCCTCCGAACCTCCCACCACGGGCGGCGGCAAATCCAACCCCTCCGCCGCCTTTCTCGACAGCTGTTTCGCAAAGTCACTGGCGTACCACCACTCGAGGAACTTGAGCGCAAAGATACTCGCCGGCAACACCAATGACAACCCACTCATTAGTTTGCCCACCAAACTTGCCCCCCCCCTCTTGCCTGCATTCTCCCCCAACATCTCCACCGCCTTATAGTCCGCCGCCCCCATTCTGCGCACTCTGGTCCCAATCATCCACAAAAACGGATCATGGCTCCTCACCCGATCAAATAGATACCCCAAGTTAAACACCAGTAGCGCGAAATAATACGCCGCGTTGACAGAAGGATACACGTTCCGCAGGAACCACCTTGCATAGTACACCAACCTCTGTTTCACCGGCGCGCCCTTGGGCGGCGGCGCATTATACGCCGCACCGAGCAGTGTGCGGGGGGCATCGACCTCGTATGCCTCGTCAAGCTTGCGCTTGAGGTAGGGTATAGCAACCGTGACGAGTAGATTCCGGTTTACATCCCCGGTGGATAGACGAAGAGCGTCGCGCACGACGGATGGAGCGTGCGAAGCCGCGCGGGGGATCTCGGACGCGAGGGAGCGCTCGCGCTTGAGTCCGTAGAAGTGCTCGGTGAAGGTCCCACCGCGCGTGAGGAGGTAGTGGCGCTCGACAAGGATGGCGGCGAGGGCGTAGAGCTCGTCGAAAGAGTTGAGCAGGCGAAGGAGGTGGCGTGGGTAGCGGTGCGTGGCGAGGGTGAGGAGGTAGCGCAGGGTGGGCGGGAGAAGGGATGCGAGCTGCTGTTCGGAGAGGAGCTCGAAGAGGGAGGGCTTTTGCGGGTCGAAAGTGGTGCGTAGGTTGGTGATAAATTCCATTATGTCCCCTCTCTTCTATTCTCTCCCACTTTTTTTTGTTGCCAGTTATTTATGGGATTATCATCGCTATAATCAGGCGGGAGTCAATCACGTTGGTTCAATCGGCGCGTCGGGTCTGCGCCGGGCGGTTTTGGTGAGGTGTTGTCGCAAAGCATGATGAGGTCAGGTTAGTGATAACTGTGGGGTGAGGGATTCGGCGCGTGTTGAGTACGTAGTTGAGGATCGGCACAGGGATTAGTTAGTCGTGCAAACTGCCGAGGTACGCTGTCTAAGTCCAATGCTCGCAACATGAGGAAGCGTAGCGTAGGGAACAGGAAAGAGGATTGTCGAATTAAGTTACAACTCTCGAGACACATTTTGCTAGATATACCAGGAAAGCAATACCCCAATTCATCAGATTCATGATCTGGTAAGAGTTTCATGGCCTCACCATGTGATGACGGTAACCCTAACCCTAAACCTCGAAGTACACAAGTGACAAGATTGTCATGATGATGATGATGAGGAAAATATCTCCCTTGCTCTGACCTTGAAAAAGAGCATACCTACCGAGGAGGAGTCTTTGATCTCACAAGAGACAAGCTCGAAGGGGCACAAAACCTAGAATTTCGACGGGCGCATGCGACCCGGATAGTAGTGCAATGGGAGGAGCAAATCTGAGATGTCGAGATACACAGACCTTCCATTGCAATCATGTAGGAAGCTATCCCTCCTGTACTCGGGAAACTGTGTCTAATTCTCGATCACCGTCCCTGACAACGCCGCTGGGACTAATATCCCTGCCCCGGTGATGCCGCCGTCATGGCAAGGTCTCAGTATAATCCTCGTCGATCCCCGCCTCTCCATCACTTGATCAATAAACTCTTGGGTATCAGCTAGATAGTCCTGAAAGTACTGGATGCACCCTCCAGTGTATCCCACCACCAGCTCCCTAGACTGCGACGCTAACTCAGCCTCGGTAATCTCTCCCGCGCAGTCCAGCAGTCCCACTGTTGATGCTGCTACGATACCCGATGCCCGTATCTGAATGGCTTTGGATATGCGGTACAGTGCATAAGCCTGGGTCTCCGTCCATTCAAACCCAGGAAATTCGGCTTGGACTTGCTGGACAAGGCCGCCCCGGGGGCTTCCTGGATAAAAGTGGCTCGCAAATGTCGTTGACAAGCCAAACCTTTTGTGTAACCTAAGTGGAAGATTCTCGGTAGATATTCCATCCATTGTGCTCAGGTAATCGACAAACATGAGACGCGCTAGTTCACCCAGGTACCGACCCGCCGTCATGTACTCAAGTGGTTGGAAGCCAGGCGCTTCCCCGGCCTTGTCAAGCGTCTCATCCCACGGCGTGGTCCAACCAAACTTGCGCAGCGGAGGTGCCGTGCCATTGATTCCCAGTTCTGTATTGACAGCAATCTTGACATCGTCGGCCTGCTGACTAGGTAGAACGCTGATAGAGATGGGCCTCTTTGCCTGGTGCAGGCTGCTTAATCTGAGAGGTATTGTGGCGTTGCAGCCGGTGCCGACAATCAGGCCCATCACGGCCTTTTGATGGGCCTCGGCCGGGAACTGGTAGATGAAAGAGACAAGCGTGGCCACGGCGTCGTTGGAGATGGCAGTGATTCTGATCGCAGGCATCCCGCATGTGCGGTGCTTCTCGTAGCCCTTCATCAGGTGCCCTCCGAGGTCTAGATCTGACGTGATGGCAAATCCCTTTCCCATGGCCATAAGTGTTGCCTGAGAAAGTGAGCTTTGCTTCATGGGGAAACTAAAGGTGACGCCCATGGCGAGTTCACTCGTGGAAGAGAGGGCGAAGGCATCGCAGCCCTTGGCAACCACCAGGGCTACCCGTTGGCCGATCCAGGAGAACAGACTTTCAGAGTTCTCAATTTTCAGGTGGTCTTGTATGGGCCAAGAGTGTTCCAGGTGACGCCGCAGGTGGCGAGCACGCCGTGTCTGCTGGATGGCGCCGCTGACCTGTTGCTCATCCAGGTTGGCCAAGACCTCGACAAAGGCAACACGTAAGTTCGTCCCTCCGCTAGAGACGTCAGCGATACGGCGGTGATCCTTGGTATATACATACGAGAGGGTGAACTTACATATCAATAGCTAGGAATCTGAGAGAAGAAAAAATGGTATTAGTTCGATCAAGATATCCTTTTATCTCGGGATCACCCACCGGCCGCTTGTTCCCCCGGTATCTGGCCGTAGCATCGACTCGGAAATAGGCGTGGCTAGGAACTGGTCATGTGAGTTCGCCGAAAGCTCCTTGAAGACCAAAGCAAACTCCCTGGCGAGTTCCTCGACGCGCGAAGGGCCCGTCTCGAATGGCTGCAGGAAGGAGTCAATTAAAGATGTGGAGGTCACCATTGCGACAGCATGACCTCATGGCCAGGAAAATACCAGAAAATCCACCAAAAAAAGGAAGGCCAGTCCAGGTTTTATAATTACGTGAGGTAAGAAGGAGCGAGGGGGAAACTTGATTATAACGGAATACCCTGAGCTTGTGTCGTTCTTCATCTGAACGGATGTCACGTATCATCCATGCCGGGAGCCAATCCGAATCCCCATCTGGCGGGACGGGGTGTGTGGTGCTGCCCAAGGAAGGCCCCAGCCGTGGGGCGAGGGCCGCCAGGCGGGTGATCTTCGCTGCCTGAGTTGAGTCGTTCCTCCGAGAAACCCCCCTGTCAAACCTTGGAGATACGCCTTTGTCCCGCTCAATGACAATCGTTCTGCGAAACAAACAAAAGAGCGCAAAAGCTGCATGGTGGAATTCATTTTTTCCCTTTTGCAGCCCACTCAGCCGCTTCCATTGGCAATAATATTCCGACCCCAAGCCGTTCTAGAAGCCGCGGGTCGGGTACGCGCCTGCCTATATTTGAAGCTCTATCTGCTCGTCCCTTGCCCCGCAGTCACGCCCTGCCGGGAAATTGATTAGGTTGCTTCCCAGTCGGCGCGACTTGGGGTTGGCGTGCTTTCGTTTGCTTCGTCTCGCCGCGCACCGGTATTTCTTCCGTCCAGCAGCACGCCTCCCTATCCCCGCCTCGCCGAGCCTTTCTCCCGACGTTGCCGTTCGAATCTTCCTTTGCGTGGACCTCATCCCTGCGCCCTGCGCCCGAAACGCTGACGACGCCCGCCTCAATATACCTTACGTATAGTGATCGATCGATCCAGTGAACCGATTCGGTGATACTACCTTGGGTCCTTGAGCCGCCAGACGGAACGGGGTCAAGTGACGGAACTGCCCGACGCGGCCATGGACGTGAAGCAACCACGCTCCATGTCGCCAATCAGGGCAACTTGCCCTAGCCGTCGCAGCCGACCGCTGCTCTCACTCCTGCTCGCCGCCGCTGGTCTCTGCTACCTTTACTATGTCCACTCCCTTTCACAACTTGCATCGGACCGATGGCGAGGCAAGGCTCTGCACTCGCATCCCATCCAACCCGCCACGGCGAAGGTCCCTCTCGAGGCGCATATTATGAGCAAATGCCCCGATGCTAGGGTATGTCGGCCGAGATACTGGGCTTTGGGGGTCCTCTGACTCGCTTTAGGATTGCTTGAAAGAGCTGGTTCTCCCTGTGATGCAAAGGACGCATGATAAGGTGAACTTTACCTTGTCCTTCATTGGGCGGTGCGCTATCCCCAGCCAAACTCAGCTTCGCAGTGGCCAGCTGACAGGATACATCTTGTACACAGGCCGACAGATAATGACGGGGTAGCATGCAAGCATGGCCCGGAAGAATGCCTCGGCAACATCATCGAGTTGTGTGCCCAGAAGCTATACCCGGACCCGAAGACGTTTTTGGGGTTCACCATGTGTGTGACCAGACAGTATAGACTCATCCCTCAGCGGACCTTGATCGAGGACTGCGCGCTAGAACACGCAGTCGACTTTGAGGCACTTAACAAGTGTGCCACCCAGGACGACGGAGCGTTTGGAGTCGGGATGCTCAGGGGAAGCGTACGAAGAAGCGCAGCGGTAGGAAACAGCACGGCACCTATACTTGAGTCTATCTGCTAACCCTGCCTGACAGGCTGGTGTAACCAGGAGTTGCACAGTGAGACTCGACAATGAGATATACTGCGTCCGCGACGACGGTGAGTGGAAAGACTGCCCTTCGGGCGCCGGCGTCAACGACCTTATCATTGCGATTGAGAAGCTGTACCGCTCTTGAGTGGCTCGAATATATCCATCCAGAGGTCGCTCGCCTCGCCCAACGTATAGCACAATGTAATCCTATCCATACCTGCCTCGTCATCACCATGCATCGCCTCAAGCTGCTCGATTGTGCTGTCTAACCCGACAGCTTTTCCCACCGCCTGTGTTGCGCCGGCCTCGAGCGCCACGTGCACAATGTGGATATGGAAGTGGTAGTAGGTCGGCTGGTAGTGCACGTACAGCTTGAGCTGATCCCGCTCAATGGTCGGGAACACTTTTGTGGTCGCCTCCAAGAACTTATCCTTCATGTGCCTCAACCACGGGACATGTTTCTTCCGCAGATCTCGCAGGCTCCAGATATCCCGTCTCTCAACCAAGCCCAGCAGGTGCAGTGCATCCACCGTCTTGCGATCCCAATTCAGATCCGGCAGCAGCAGGAACCCCTCCTCTGGATCCTCCCCGTACGGCGTCCGGTAGATCACGTCATCGACCTCTTTCCGGCCCTCAATGATGTTAAACACCCAGTTCAACCGCCCTGCCTCGCGCTGCGCTTGCATGTAAGGGTGCACGTGGTCACGGTAGATGGCGGGTGTCTCGGTCACGAAGCGCACACCTTGCTTGCTGTACTTTTTGATGTGCTTTTCCGTACACGGGTAGACGAGATTGATTTTTAGGTCCGCAAAATTGTCGGCCTCATGGGGTACCATGCCGCTGTTAGCGAGATACCAGTGGTAGATGTCGTTGGCGCCGAGGTTCTTGATGGTACGCAGCGTGGTAGGGACTGCACCCAGGTAGTCAGGGGAGGAGGGGAAGGGGGCTCGTTCAAGAATGAGGAGCGCGGGCTGCGAAGAAATGGTTCCGTAGAGTGAGGTGCGGCGACCTGCTTGGTCTGAACGGGAAGGGTTGAGCGAGGATCAGGGCGCGAACGCAGGCGGGAGGGTTTGGCAACGAACCTTGGTTGAGGACTCGTTCGAATCTGAACTGAGGCACGAGCGCCTCGACGGTTGCTTTGGCTGAGGACATGTTGGTCGAGTGTTGGGTAGTCCCCTGCGGCGGGATTGAACTCGGCTTGGAGATGTTCACCAATGTGCGGGAGTACCAAAGGCACTGGGCCCGGCGCCTTGGCGGGGTTTGCTGGCGGTACGAAAACCCACCGGGGTGGCTGGCTGCCGGCTTGGCGAGTGGAGCTTGGCCGGCTTCACGATTGTTGTTAGCTTGGGACTCCCATAGCTTGGGCAGTGGCCAGCCATGTGGGAGATTTTGCGGCCCCTAGCTTGGCATGTACCTGTGGTCTGGAGTTCTGAAGCTCAGGTCTTCAGAGCTTTTTTCCTGACTTTGGAGCCGGTCTCCTGCTAGCACTTCTCGCGCTGGTTGTGACACCACTCAAAGGGGACGCCTCACTTTTACTGAAGAGCATGTGCGTAACCCCGCTTTCTCCAGCATAGTTTGGACATTCATCAGATCATTCGGATCGAATCCAAGCAAAGAACTACAGCCGCAAACTACTGATCAATATGGATCTCAACGGAAGGAAGCTAGGTCCGTGGAAGGATGTCAATCCACAATACCAGGCCCCTATCTTCCGTCTCCCCCGGAGCTACTCGCCGAGATCTGGGACCTCACCTTCATTGCGAAGTGTCGTGGAGGAGGCCTCAATTTCGACATTCGCTTCGACCACGAGCTTCCGGGCGATGAAGGCGACGAGAACACCGACCGGAGGCTACCTGCGCGAATCCTCGGGGACTCGCTGCTGACCTATGCGAATCACACCAACGCCATCGGCTTCATCGGTACCTGTCGCCGCGCTTATATCGAGACTTTCCATCTTGCTTTTGAACACACGGAGCTGTGGATGGGCGAGCCGGCGGCCAAGTACGCACACACACGAACAGGGGGAGAAAACCGGGAGACGGGACCGGGCGAGCTGCTTGCAGCTCTCAACAAGCAGGCCCAGAAGGTGTTGGCCCATAAGCACGCCGTGGTCGATCGCGCACGCCTCTTCTTACCGACTTACTGGGTCAGGGCCTTCTTCAACCGTTGGGTACGCCCGGATATGGCCTTTCGTACCGATTTTTTCGCAGACGAGATCAAACCGAAAGTGTACTGCCCGCGGGTCAGCGTCCTCGACAACGTCAGTTATTTGCGTTTTACCTTCCGCAGTACTGACTGGTGGCATTGGAGTGAGCCAGACGTCCCGCTCGACGTGAACCCCTTTTCACCCTTTCCCATCTCTAGCGGCATGTATCAAGGCGTCACGCCGGCAGATAACGAGGGATTTTTGCTCGCTGATTTCCGTTCCTGGGCCGTGGCCTTCGCCCTGATGCGCAACCTGCGTACCATCGTCATAGACTTTGAAGGGACGGAAGACCGCCGCGCTCAGCTAGAGCGCTTGGTCGATAATGCTGCCAATAAGTGGCAGTTCCTGGTCTTCAGCAACCCGCCGCCACCAGTTGTCAAGCTCGACGGCGAGTTACTCGCCTGGGCCCTCGACACCTCTGAAATTCCTGCTGGCCGCGCCCCCTGGATGAGGATGACCAACCCCATGTACCGTATCCGATCAGGCGAGCCCGGCATCGTGTGTTCAGATGGGAAACCCGTCGCCCGCAACTGGTTGACCACAGAAGGCAACGAGATTGTCAAGATGAGTTGGCGCGGCCTGCCTTTCCACTGGACGTTCAAATGTCCTGACTGTAACACCGATGGTTGGGGTAACAAGGAGTGTTGGACCTGCGACTATGAGCAGAGGATGAGGGGAAAGGGAAAGGGTCCTAGACTTTATTCCTGGACCGTCACTTGGACGGCGAAGCCTGAGGAGCCGGTCCCGCCTGGGTCGGCGGCGATCACGACAGCGGACATCTAACAACCTTTGGGCGAAGACGAGCGGTAGAGGCTTGGTGGTTCCCTGGCCAGTGGCGTTTTGGATTACGATGGGTTAGGTGGCTACGGATACATATGAGGGTTATTTGGACTTACGCGACATATTCGTTACGTTCTCTCTTTTTCTTTTCGGGTGTGGGGAGCGGAAATTTGGCTCGTACCTAGGTACGAAACGCACACGGGGGTTATGGCAAGGGACCTACCTAGCTAGGTAGGGAGGTCGACCATCCAGGTGGAGACGGACTAGGGGTACAATGCTCACGAGAACCAGTGAAGGCTCTTTTTTGGCGTGTTATTATTGAGTATGCAGTAGATGAGAGCCATTGAGGACGGTGGGCTGAGGCAGATCAGCTGCAGTTTGACACCAAACTGCCGAAAGCAACAACATAGACTGTGACTTCTGTCTCCCGGGTCGTTCTCAAAAGATGCCAGGAAGGCTTTGTCTCCAAAGCTAGTCGCACCCACGCGCTGAGGAGCCCGACCTTCACCAATAACCTCACAGGGCGACCAAGTGGCCGCAATGTGTCATAGAAATAGCACAAGATATCGTGAGTCCCGACCGAGACACCTACCGCAGAGCAGGTCAAGGGTGCCCCTGGGCATGAAAATGGTTAAGGATTGATGTCTTCAAAGTTACTGACATGCGCGGAGCCCGTCCCGATAATTAGGCATCCTTCAACCAGACCAAGAATAGTGTGCTGTGAAAGACAAAGACAAAGGGACTGGAGTGACGTGATAGCACTCGGGACAAGCCCCAACAAAGTCCTCTTCATTATTAGGTACCTAGTGACGGCAGTTTCGACTATGAAACTGGTCGCCATCACACGCTAGATTTGCATGGCACTGATGATCAAGATCGGGTTGTTGTCTGCATTGGTCCGGCTCGGTATGCAGGCATCTCGGAAGATTAGGTTTAATGTCATCAGCGCCAGATGCTATTCTGGCGTAGTAATGCGCTGTGGCATTTTCCTAACAACCTTGGCGGTTTTAATAATCGTTGGGAATGATGGACTTAACGTAGAGAACGTTGGTGGTGCAGCCCATGGACCTATCAGAGGCAAACCAAGACGGTCGAACGGTCTTTCCGGCTAAAAAGTGCGGAACAGCAGCGCAATGGGTGATACCCGAAAACCACCCGTGGGAGCGTGGATATGGCGATTGTCGGAATTCTCATGTGATCAGAAGCACCACCCAGCAGCTTCCATGATTTCACCTGCGATTCCATGCGCTCCAACGAAATTAGCGCAATGATCTCTCAGCCCTACAGTTGTCCTTGGCGCGTTGCTGGGTGGCGCCGACCCAGGACTACTCCGCATCGCCCCGTGGCATTTTATCCCCCTTTTGTCTCCACCAGCCTCGACCCTACCTCACATGCCGAGAGCTCCTTGATCTGACAATCCCGCATTCCCTTTTTCGGTCGGAATGGCTTTACCACGAGTAAATCACTCGCTTCTGCTGCTCCTGGCGGTCGGGGCAGCGATCGCATGGGCCAAGTCTGAAGTCTCGAGCTCGGCAGGGACACCCCTCTCGAACCTGAGCCTCAACGAGCTCGACGACAGGTTGCAGGTGTGATTGACTTCCCCCTTCTATACTCACAGAGATCCAATCGCTAACCAGGGCCAAACCTCCAGCAATGCGCTATCGTCCAAGAACTCAACGAGGAGAAAGCGGCCGCGAATGCCCAAGCTACCTCGTCCTTCGTCTCACGCCTGTTCGCTATTCTTTTCCCAGGGAGCCCCGCGGTCAACGCCCTTCTCGCGACACTGTACATTTCGGGCCCGCCCAACTTCCTACTAGCACTATGCCCGACCAATATTGACCCTTCGTCCCTGTCTGTCATGGTGGCCTTTGCTGTGGGTGGTCTGCTGGGTGACACCCTCTTCCACCTACTGCCCGAGATTTTTGTCGGCGAGGATAGCCCCGACGGTGTTCGCTTTGTGCTAGTCGAGCCTAACCGCAACCTGCTACTGGGCGTGGCCATCTTGGTTGGCTTTATGACATTTGTAGCCATGGACAAGGGTCTCCGCATTGCCACGGGAGGAGGGGGCAGCCACGACCACTCTCATGGACATTCGCACTCCCATTCCTCCGCGTCTGACGGGAAGTCAAAGTCAACCGCTGTGGAGGGGCGTGGGCCTGATGCGAAGGGCGTGGCCAACCGATCCAAGAAGGACAAGGGCCCTCCATTGGTCGGAACCAAGGCGGCCCAGGACGTCGCGCCCAAGGAAATCAACCCCTCAGTAAAGCTAGGCGGCTTCCTCAATCTCATGTGCGCAAGAACAACTACATTAGTACCTATTGTGGTCTGTCCGCATGCCTTTGGCTGATCCTTCCATAGTGCCGACTTCACCCATAACATTACCGACGGTCTGGCCATGTCTGCGTCGTTTTACGCGTCGCCGACCATCGGCGCAACCACGACCGTGGCCGTCTTCTTCCATGAGATCCCTCACGAGGTTGGTGACTTTGCCCTGCTCGTGCAGTCGGGCTTCTCGAAGCGGCAAGCCATGGGCGCGCAGTTCGTCACGGCCATTGGTGCCCTCCTTGGCACGCTGATTGGTATCGCCGTCCAGGAATTTGGTGGTGGCTCCAGCAACGCCGAGGGCCCAGGCAGCATGACGAGCGGGATCTGGGGTACTAGCCTGACTTGGGGAGACATGTTACTGCCCTTTACCGCAGGGACCTTCCTCTACGTCGGCACCGTGGCTGTCATCCCGGAGCTTCTCGAGACCGGCCCTAACAAGGGGTTAGAACTGCGCAAGACGCTGGTGCAGTTTGCCGCAATTGCATTTGGAGCTAGCATCATGCTGTATATTTCTTGGCATGACTAAGCAGGTTTTCCCGGTAACGGGGGATCGGGCGGTGTGAGTCCTCTCCCTTGCTTGGTACTGGTGAGGCGTTCGGTTTCTGCAATAGCTGCATGAATGCTATAGAGACACAATCTTGGATCAGGGATAGATCATAGACGGGTAGTAATATTAGCCATCATTACAACAAGGAGATAAGATAATATTGATCATTTCCAGCTTTCTATCGGGATCACCGATGGGGGGTCAGAAGGTAGATGCAAACACGGTGTAAACCGCCATGTCAAGTTTCCATGACGAAGACAGCAATCTACACCAAACCAGGTTGTAGTTGCGAATTGCGACATGCACCACAACCCTACCTAGTTAAGTTACCCACGTGTAACGACCTCATACCAGCGGCAACAGCAATGAGTCCTCGGCGTGGTTGGTTGCAAGCTTAACTGCACCGTTGGATTATCAATATTTCCTAGCTGACAAAGCAGTCCTTTTCAGCTTTTACCTGACACATGTCACAGCATTGGACGGCAGCCTTGAAATTGGTAAATGTAGCAACCGCAACCGAGCGACGTTCTTCACCGCTCGCTGCACACACGTCTCTTTCTCTTATTACTCATGTCAAGCTTTTCCCGGTTGACTCATGCCGGAACCGGGAGATTTACACCGAGTTGGTCTCCACATTCAGGACACTCGTTATTGTTTTTTTTTATCTTTCATCTTCTTTAGGCTCATGCATGCATGTCTTTTTTTTGGTGGGGGAAAAAAAAATTGGGCACGACAGAAAAGTGGAAACCTTCATTGGTGAGGGCGGGAGGATCTAGCTGCTGTTCGTGTAAGGTAGCGCACTGCGAGGGGCGAGGTCTGGCCCCCTGCTGACTTGTCGAGCGAAAGGCGTAGACTACCTAGCTATTAGTCTGCTCCGTATGTACTTGGTACTTGTTTCAGTGCCAGAGTTAGTAGTGTGCCGGAGGGATTGCTGGAGCCTGTACTTCGTGAAAACAACTAGACTAAACTGACCAGCCAAGCCAGCCAACCAACGAGCCTCGCGACCACCACCGTGATCCGACATGGTGGATTGTTGGATGCTGGAGACTGCTGTCTGCTGTGCTGGCTCGTGTTCTTACATGGTGGTCTAGACGACGGATGAACAGAAAGCGGATGTGCATTAACCACTTTCGCCCTTGGATGGTTAGGGGTCACCTACTACGGATGAGCACGTGGTGCCAGTTTTGATCCGCTCATGTGGAAAGCGGCAAAATGAAATGGTCTGGCTCAACGCATGAAAATTTGATGATATCCTATTTTGACGCTGGCGGCAGAAGGGATACTACGCTTGCACGCCTTGCACGCTCGTCGGGGGGGTGTTTTGATGTTGTCAAGTGATCACTCGGATTGGTAGGTACGTTGGAGGCATATGGATCAAGTGGATACCCAGGAACTTGGGAGGCTGGCGGTGGTCTTTTTACCAAAGGGAAAAGAGTTTCCCAGGCTTCGGCCCGTGTCCTGGGCACCTCTTGGCAGGTCCGCCACTGGGGAAGGCGAGGCCGAGGGCGAAGCAACGTCGGCTGTGAATTTGGAGTTGCGGATGAGGGACGGCAGAGCTGGGTGTAAGTTTGCTCCTTGGGCGACGCAGTTTGCGTGCCATAGCAACCCGGCAGTTTCCTCGTGAGACCCCAAACGGGTACTGGCTGCTTATTCTTGTGTTACGACTACCATCAACTTGGTGTTATGGGCGCGCTCCGTAGATTCGGCCGCGGGGAAGAGAGAGCCCAATGGAGGGGCAGATGGTTGGCGAGGCGGATCTCGGGGTCGCGCCATCGACGCGAGGCCCAACTTCCAAGAGACCCCGTTGTATTGCGCCATGGTCCTCCTCCATGTTTGGGTTCCAATTGACACATCTAATTGGAGGAGTCAACTTCAGAATGAAAAACTTGCTGCTCCATATGCTGCGTGGTTGTGGAAATTTTTCTTTCAGGCGGCCTGGCTCGGGGTTCCGAAACCGGGGACATGAGAATGGGGGCGGGCTATCACTGTTGCAGTGGGAGTGGTTCTCGGAAAAAAAAACTTGGACAAAGAGTCCCAGCATGGTGAGCAAGGCTGTAATGTTCTGTAGCTGGTAGCAGCTCCTGTTTCCCAATGTCATCATCGATGACGAAGGTTTGGAAGATTGCTGCGTATTGTAAAGGGTAGACGTTTGTCCTGCGTATATGAGGATTCCAGATCGACTGGCGGAACATTCCTTCGCGGAGCCGAACGGAGACCGAGGCAAGTGAGGGCAGCAAAAAGCGGCTGTCAAGTTCCTTGAGGCGATCAAAAACGACATGATCGACGGCGAATGAATGGGCGTCGGTCTGTGCTCTGTCATCGGATTCGTCCCTTCCTGCGCCGTTAATGGGTGGTAGGTGTCTTGGTGTGTATGGTAGGGCGTGGGTGGGGTGATGGTGCGACGAGTCCAATGGGAGACGGCGACTGCTTGAGGAGCAGTCACAGAGCTCCTTGCATGGACTCTCCCACCCCGCCTCCACCTCCGCCCACCTCGTCGACGATGACCCGTCCCATGTCCCATGCGGCCATGCAATCCGCGCACCCTTCGCTCGACATGCGCCAAGCACCCCAAATTCGTGTCATGGGTGTGCGTCCTTGCCCGGCCCGGGTAGCAACCTCTGTTCGAGGAACATCATCGAAAAGGGCGGGCTAATCCCCGCATCCATCCAAGACGCAAAGCCTGACGACCAGCTGTCCAAGCTTCGCTTTGTAATGACTCAAGAGCCTACATCCCTAAGGCCCCTTCTTTGTTTCCCCTAGCCGCTGACGATTCGGGAACGGGCTTGGTGGAGGTCAGGCTATAAGACACGCCGCGCGCCTTGTCCAAGAGACCGCCTTGTTCATCACATCACATCCACACCACGCCGCCAAGCCGCTGGGGACCTTTAGACCAGCACAGCACTAAAAGATCCCACCAACTGGCAGGATTACTGTATGAATACAATTGTTTTTGTTTCCTTGCTCTGCCGGCGACTTCGGGTCGCACCGCATCACACCAAGCTTCCTTTCTGTTTAGAGCACTTACGCCCGAGTCCGAGTCGATAAACTGGGCCGGTGCCATGTCCATCGCCCTGCTACAAAACATGACTGAGGCCTCGTCAGCCATGGCGTCTAGCATCAGCGACAGGAGTAACAACCTCCCAACCGTAGGAGGGAAGATGCCACCCTTTCCCAAATCCAGCATCGACATCAACTTGGACAACCACTTCAAGGCGAAGATTTACACGACTTCGTCTCCCATCACTGGCAATGTCACCATTACCACCAAACGTGACGTCCGTTTCGACGCCATTCAGATCCTGCTGATGGGCCACACCAAGACGAGGGTAGATGGCATTAGCTCACCCCACGAAGTCACACACACTTTCCTCAAGATGGTCATGCCGGTTCCCGAGTCCACCTACCCAGTGCCGCGAGTCCTAGAGATTGGAACTACTTACCAAGTGCCTTTCAACTTTGTGATACCAACGCAGCTTACCATCAACGCTTGCAACCACCCGAGGCTCACGGATCAGCTCCAGGACCACCATGTACTTCTCCCTCCCACAATGGGGCGCTGGTGGAGAGACGATATGTCACCCGAGATGGCTAGGGTCGAGTATGTGATCAAGGCGAGGGTGCTGCGACAAGACGATCTCGGAGGGAGAAGCGTGAGGGTCGTTGAAGCCGTGCAGCCTATCTACGTTCTCCCGGCGTCTGCCGAGGAACCGCCCCTAAATGTCGGAGAGCAGGATCGACTCTACGATATGTGCAAAACCAAGTCATTGCGCAAGAATCTTTTGACCTCGAAACTGGGCAGTCTGAAAGCCGAGGCATCTCAGGCGACAGCGGCTGTTCTGCGAGCAGATGGCGCCCAGCTAGTTTCGCAGCCTACAGCACTGGTCAACCTGAACTTCCAACCGACTGCCCCCGACGTGCTACCACCCAAGATCACGGCGATTTCCGGCAAGGTCACTGCCTACACCTTCTACAGCTCAGGCACCATCGAGACCTTTCCTAACATGGGTCACTGGAACCAGGAGTTCGCCTCGATCTCAAAGCGTGGCACATACGCCACATCCGTTTCTCTCCCACGTATCCCGGTTCCGGAGATCCGCTGGACACAGCACATCTCATCGACCACAAGACGTGACTCAGGTTACGGCAGTGACGGCAACGAGCCGTCCGATTCGGCGACCAACGCTCCCCGAAAGTCATTATCGAAGCATCATCGTCGACGATCGCAAGCCAGTGTCACCAGCACGTCTCCCATCTATCATACAACCAGTCTTCAAATTCCCGTGAACCTTCCAACGGACAAGAAAACATTCATTCCCACCTTTCACTCATGCATCGCCTCACGCGCCTACTCGCTCCAGCTGTCGTTGCAGGTGGGCGTTGGCTCGGCGTCAACAACATTGACGGTTACGGTGCCTATGCAGGTGGCAATTGAGACAGACTTTTCTCAGCAGCCACAGATTGAGCTTCCCAGTTTCGAGGAAGCCCAAGCTGATGCTCATTTGGAGCCTAGAGTGTTGGCGATTCCCGCAAGGGCGTACCGGGAGACAAGTGTCCTCCCTGGCTATGCTTGAGTGGTAATAACTCCCATTGTCTCTTGTTCTGGTTCTCGGTTTGGAGTTAGCTAGACTGGAACCAACATGGGTGTTCGGAGATTCAGCATGAATGGATACCAAGGATACCCTTCTTACAAATAATTCGACTTTTGTATCTCATCTCGACGTGAATAGGGGTGGTCATCGGCTGCACATGACGCAATAACGTTGCTACGGGGCGGATATACCCATTGGAGCTGTTGGCAACGGGATGAACTGTATTTGAGGCTTCAAATTGATATTGTTGTTTGAAACACTCACGTGACACCTAAGTGATCACATCAAGTGGTCGTTCAGTATTCTTCGATGTTGATTTATGCATAAAGTGGACTGACGTATTCTGAGTAGTGTGAAGTTTGGAGGCTTCATGTGTCATTCGGAAAGTTTCCCAATGGTCATCCTGACCAACTTGATTAGGGGGGGGGAGGCAAGACAATTTCGCACTGTGAAGGGCAAGCTTGTCCGTGATGGACACAACGTGCCATAATTCTGACTCAATCAGTTTGTTCTCAAAGTTGCCATGTCGGTCTTGGCCCAGACACGTTGTGGTTTCGAGACGAACCATGGGGGTTGGAGGCCGAGTCCACGGCGAGGATGAAAGGTTTGGACGATAATACAGCCGAGAATCCAGCACTGGCCGGACCGGCTAAAATTAGTTAGTGGCTCGGGAGACTGATGACTAGTGTAAGTTGGAGCGTCGCATCCCGGCAAACCTGGATGGCGCTAACTTGGTTAACTACCTAGCGGGACTGAACGAATTCCCCTGGCCCCTCGGCCGCTGGAATCTAAAAGGATCTCGGGGAAAAAACCTAACGACCCTTAGGACGTGGAATTGATTGAACGCTTGTCAACCACTAACTTTTTCTGTCCCTCGCTCCTCTCCATCAAGATCCAAACCCAACTGAAGCTGCCACTAGGTTCTGTGCTTCTGTTCTTGTGTTGTACGAGCTGGGTTCCTCTGTTTGGTCTGGCCTGCGTTGAGCTGAACCTTTTTTAGCTGACGCGTACCAAATCCCCTTTTCGGGATACCACTCCGGCACTCGATTGCCGATTCCATTCGTTTCTCATCCCCGAATTCTTTTGTAACCCCTCCCTGTTAGCGTTCTAGCGCCGTTGTCGTCGTCGTCGTCGTCGTCGTCGCATTGCTGCATCGTCCTGGTACGATAAGCTGAACTGTCACGACCTCCTCGATCACGCCGCGCGAGTCGCCCCAACGCTGCTAAATCACCCATCGTCAGCTCACCCGTCCACGATCTCTGTGCTCTTGATGATTTAATTGGATTGTCAACCCCCAAGGGAAGGGCTTACGGAACCGGATATCAAGAAACGATGTTTTCGAGGACGAATCGCATAATGGGGTGGTCTGGGTGGATGTCCCTCGTCCCAGCGCTGTGTCTCAGCCAGGTCTCGCACGCCTTCTACATCCCAGGTAAGTAGAGCTGCAGCTGAGATCGCGTCCTCGCCTGGCTTTAACTTATGTGGTCATTGGCAGGTTGGTCAATCAAGAGCTACATAGACAACGAACCGATTCCGCTCCTCGTCAACAAGGTATACTCCGACAATACCCAATTGCAATATGCGTACTACGACCTCCCATTTGTCGTGCCCCCGACGGGTCACCGACGCATCGGGTCAGGCTTTTTCAGCGGACAGAGCATCCCGCTCAACCTCGGCGAGGTGCTCCGCGGAGACCGCATCACGGTATCGGACATGGAGCTCTCAATGAAGCACGACACCCCGTGTGCCTACCTGGGTTCGCGGCAAGTCAACCATCGCGACCTCCAGCGTGCCCGCAGCATGGTGGCCGACGGTTACCTGGTTGAGTGGATTGTCGATAATCTACCCGGCGCGACGAGTTTTGTCACGGTCGATAAGTCACGAAAATACTACGCCGCGGGATTTAAGCTTGGCTTCGTGGACAACTCGTCCGGCCGCTCACGCTACTTTTTGAACAACCACCACACCATTGTCATTCGATATAGGAGGGCACCCGGCAAGGCGGGAGATAAGGGTGGCAAAGTGGTGGTGGGATTTGAGGTCTACACCAAAAGCATCGGGCCTGCTACGCCGAGGAATGATACGGGTTGCCCGACGAACCTGCGTGAGATTGACCAGCCGTTTGAATTGCGGATGCTGTCAAACAGTACTGCGGACGCACACGAGGTTAATGTCGATGATAACGCAACCCTGAGCATCCCGTACACATACTCGGTCTACTTCCGTGAGGATTCAGCAATTGAGTGGAGCCGACGATGGGATCTGTACTTCGTCAATCAGGATGAGGGCTCACGCATCCATTGGCTAGCGATTGTCAACTCGCTGATTATCTGTGGCTTGCTCACAGGTATTGTCCTCATGATCCTGGCGAGGACGATCGGAAAAGATATTAAGAGCTACAAGGACGCCATGAGCGAAGAAGGTAAAACGAGACGGCACCGGACTGGCGGTAGCAGCGGTTCCCGGACCCCCAAGGAGAAACCGAGTCTGCTTGAGCAAGTCGGCGAGGCTGAGGAGGCCGATCTCTCGGATGAGGACGAGGTACTTGAAGATGTCAGCGGTTGGAAAATGCTCCATGCTGATGTGTTTCGGACACCCCGTAACGGTCATTTGCTCGCGCCGCTCGTTGGCTCGGGTATGCAGCTGCTGTTCATGGCCGTCGGCTTGGTCCTGCTCAGTGCTTTTGGAATTCTCAACCCCAGCTTCCGTGGAGGCTTCATCAGCTTTGGTGTGGGCCTGTTCGTCTTCGCTGGCGTCTTCTCGGGCTACTTCTCGGCACGTGTTTTCAAGACATTTGGCGGACAGGACTGGCGACGGAACACGGTGGTGACGGCAGTGCTCTTTCCGGGTCTCTTGTTCTCGGCTGTCTTCGTTCTGAACCTGTTTGTATGGGCGCAGGCATCGAGCACAGCTATACCCTTCGGGACACTGATCGCCATCATTTTCCTCTGGCTGTGCGTGCAAGTCCCTCTCGTCTACGTAGGCTCGTGGTACGGCTTCATCCGGGCTGGTGCATGGGAGCATCCGACCAAGACCAGCGCCGCACCTCGCCAGGTTCCCCAGCAGGCGTGGTACATGCGTGACCTGCGAACCGCGCTGCTGGCTGGGCTGATACCCTTTGCTGTCATCTTCATCGAGCTGCTCTTTGTCTTCCAGTCGGTCTACCAGGACAAGAGCGGCTACTATTACGTCTTTGGCTTCCTAGCTGTCGTCTCCGCAATTCTGATGGTGACCATCGCCGAGGTCACGGTTGTAACGATCTATATCCAGCTGTGCGCTGAGAACTATAACTGGTGGTGGCAGTCGTTCATGGTGGGTGGCGGCAGCGCCGTGTGGGTATTTGTGTACTGTGTTTGGTACTACTTCATGCGGTTGCACATCACGGGGGTGATTAGCAGTGTTTTGTTCTTTAGCTACAGCTTCATGGCGTGCTGCGTTTATGGGCTGTTGACGGGGACGGTGGGCTTCTTGACGGCATATGCATTTGTGAGGAGGATCTATGGGTGAGTCTATCTTCTCACTATCTCACTATCCTTTTGGATGGAACTGACTGACATGAAACAGGGCTATCAAGGCAGACTGAAGGGGTTTCATTTCCTTTGTTGCATTTTCTCGTGGCGTAAAGCAGCATATTTGGATGGGAGTGTGAGGCGTTGGTTGTGGCGGAAGAACTGCTTTGGATTTTTTTTCTCTCTCTGATTTGGGAAATGGAGAATCCCTGTGGTGGGGCTTCGTGGGTTACGAACACCAAGATCCAGCAGCAGAACAAGGGTGACACAAGAATGTGGTCCAGAACACGTAGCGGATTTAATATTGTAAAGAAGAAAATATTTGTTGATCCCAATGTACAAAAGGCCTCCAACCGTTCAAAGAAGCGTCCGCCGTAAGCAAAAGCTGGCTGTTTAAACAGGGGGTTGGACCATGACTGAAGTTTATGATGAAATAGCGGCAGGGACAAGCGGGTCCTCAGGGGTGGTGGCACAGCGGCCCTCCCGACTCCTTGGCACCGAGCTCTCCACCATCAGACCATGCATTTGCTTTGGCTCTGCCAATTCACCTTTGCCTGCGGGTGTTGTATTGTCGGCAAGCCTTGTAAAATCCTTCTCGACAATTTCTTCAACACCCTCGGCAATTGATCGTGTGCATTCTCGGATTATTTTTATTCCCAAGAGTTATGAAGTGGGGGTTCGACACCTTGCTCGCGACGACCCGGTAACAGTTGGCGCGTCGAGTATTGGGGGGGGGAGAGAAAGTAGAAGGTGGGAGAAAGGGGAGGGAAAGGCGGTGGAAACGAAAGGAGAGGAACAAGAAGGAAGATCAAAAACAGAAGAAAAGTACAGGAGAGAAAGGGGGGGACAAAACAAAGTAGAGGGCAAGAGTACATATCAAAAAATGGGCATCCTCACCCTCCTCCACCTCCGGCGTTCTTCCCCTTGGGAAAAACCCACCCTCCTCGACCAGCTCCTCGCCTCACCGTTTGCTCTCATCGTTGCCACCGCCTACCAGGTTATCCTCTTCCTCCGCGGTCACCCATTCCGTCCTCCACCTGGGCGTCCGCCCATTCGTGTGGTTTGTCTTTCGGACACGCATGATCGGGTGCTCGACCATGTACCAGAGGGTGATCTCCTTATACATGGGGGAGATTTGACCGAGGCGGGCACGGTGAAGGATATTCAGAGGCAGGTGGATTGGTTGGCGGGCTTGGAGCATCGGGAGAAGTGAGTACACTCCTCCGTTTTTTCCCCGCAGTGCTTCACACTTCAGTGAAGGTTTATAAACCATACGTTCCAATGATATCTCTCCTCTACACTGTTCATATTTTTTTCAACCTGGTTCGTATCTACCACATCGGGCTCCCCTGTTCCGAGCCTACCGTGGAGGACATCACATGGTCAGCAAGGACAAGTCAGGGTCAGCTAACATGATTATCAAGAATCGTTATAGCAGGTAACCACGACAGCTGGCTCGATGAGCGGTGTAGGACCCCAGATGAGCAGCGGAAACCAAACTCAGCTATCGACTGGAAGGGTATCAGGTATCTCCACGAAGATATGATCACGCTGTCGTTTAAGGGAGGAAGGATGCTGAATGTATATGGCCGGTCAGGTGTGCCGCGTTGCGGTGACGGGAGGAACGCGTGAGTTGGATTTGCTCCAGAGATACGAGAGCTGTGGCTAACCGGTGGGCAGGTTCCAGTATGATCGGGATAAGCATCCATGGCAGGGGGCGATCCCGGAGGAGACGGACGTATTAGTTACGCACACGCCGCCGGTATTCTCCTTCTATTTTTCTTTACTCCCCTTCCCTATTCTCTTTCATTTCGTTTTCTTTTCTTCTCTCTTGTCTTCTTCATGGGCTAACTTGGCAGGCCTTTCACGGCGACCTGCGCCTCGGTTGCGAAGGCTTGTTGGAGGAAGTCTGGCGGGTCAAGCCCAAGCTGCACGTATTTGGCCATGTCCACTGGGGTCACGGCTGCGAGTCAGTCTACTACGACGAGTGTCAGCGCGCATTTGAGTCTTTTATGGCAAGAACGGGAAAGGGGTTTATATATGACTTTTATCCAAGTGCGGCGTGGATGGACGCCTTCAACGTTATTTGGTATGGCATCAGCAGCGTCTTGTGGAAATGGGTTATGCTGGGTCCCGGGTCGAATAATGGGGCTGTCATGGTAAACGCTTCGGTCATGTATGGGAATACCGGGAAGGTGAAGAACCCCGCCGTGGTGGTGGATTTGTAGATACATACGCAAAAAGTCTGGGGCTTTTTCTTGGGGGTGTGTTCGGGCGAATTAGGCCCGGAGCTTCAGGCAGCGAGTTGAGGATAAACAAACGGAACTTCTACACGCATCGCGACTGGACCAAAACTGGCTCTGCTGCCTGGAGCAACAATATCACAAATAAGCACTGGAATGAACTGCACTTTTGTCAGCTGTGTGTAGCGAGGCAGCCTCAGCCAAATTCATATCATCACGAGCAAAAAAAAAAAAGAAACCAGGAATCACGACCCCACCTTAGTACATCTTGTACCTCACCTCAACCTCAACTCAACCCAACCCAGCATCTCATCTCCCCCTCATTACACCACTGCGCAATTGTCAGTTGCGCGAAATGGATGCACCCGAAGAAGACTACGACATCAAACTGCAAAAAATCTCCGGCGATCTAATCGCCGAATTTGACAAGAAGCTCCCCTCCTTTCTCCGCAAACCCAAGCCCAATCCCTCTCAAAATGTAGAGACAGCAGCAACAAGCGTCATCCGCACCCGAGTGAAAACCCGCGAAATGCACGCCCTCATGGCCGGCCTGCTCGACCCCTTCCAGGAAGTGCCCCAGCTGCTCGACCCATACCTGCCCAAGTGGCTGCCCCAGCTGGGTGATGCGTTTCTGGAGTATTACTCTAGCTCTGGATATGCCCGGCGCCAGAGGAGGGAGCTTGAGGGAGGTGGCGAGGGAACGAAGTCGTTGTCAAAGTTGCTTACCCCCTTGCCAGCGGCCGTGTGTAAGATTTTGTATACGTTTTGCAAGATCCGGGGGGAGAAGGTAGTAGTGCGGTTTCTGAGCAATGAGACCAGGTTTCTAGAGCTGCTATTGGGGGTGTTGGAGGAGGCGGAGAGGAGGGATACTGGCGAGACCGCGAAGGGATGGGGTTGGGAGTGGGAGGAGAGATATGTGGTTTTATTGTGGTTGTCGCAGATGATGTTTGTGCCGTTTGACTTGGCGACGATATCTTCGACGACTTTCGAGACGGGGACGGTGTTGGGTGAGGAAGACGACGGAGAAGAGGGGAATGGACTGGCTAAGATTCCGGGCTTTGTTTGGCCGAATGGGGGGAGGCAGCCGGGTATTGCGGTCCGGATTCTGCCAGTGACCATCAAGTATCTGTCGTCGGCGGGGAAGGAGCGCGATGCCGCGAAGGCGCTGCTCGTCCGTATCGCGATGCGGAGGGATATGCAGGAGTTAGGCGTGCTGGATGCGCTCGTGAAGTGGGCGGTAGATGCTCTGCGGCCGGGGACGGATGGAGACGGAGGACAGCAAAGGACGCCTTATCATTATATTGGCGTGTTGTCGTTTCTGGCCGGGATATTGACCTCGTCGGCGGATACGTCGGACATGGATGAGTATTTGTCCATGGTGTTCCGGGCTGTTCACGGAGCGGCCTCCGAAGCCGATGAGAGGCAGACCTCGTCGGCCGTGTCATCGGCGCTGGCCCGCAAGGCGGTCATCAAGGTTATTCGGGCGGTTGCCGTGCTGGCGCTGCGGAACCCGAACCCAGACGATGCAAGCATCGAACTGGTCGAAACTACAATTGGATTCTTGCTGGAGAATCTTGCCGATAATGACACGCCTGTCCGGCTGGCGGCGAGCAAGGCACTGAGTGTCATCACGCTCAAGCTAGATCCCGAGATGGCGTCGCAGGTTATAGACGCCGTTCACGAGTTGCTGCACAAGAACGTCCTCTGGAAGAAGAACCCGAATGACCCCAGCGCACCGCGGACCAGAGATCTCAATGCTGTCAACCCCCTGGAGTGGCATGGACTCATGCTCACCCTCTCCCACCTGGTCTATAGACGGTCGCCGCCGGCGGAGAATCTATCCAACATCATCCAGGCGTTAATAACGGGCCTGGCCTTTGAGCGCCGCAACCCGTCGGGCGGCTCGATCGGCGCCAACGTCCGCGATGCTGCATGTTTTGGCATCTGGGCACTCGCTCGCCGCTACACCACAAAGGAACTCCTCGCTGTACAGACACCGGCTTCTCTGGTACCAAAGTATAACGCCACGGATGCTTCGGTGTTGCAGCTGCTTGCTACAGAGCTCATCGTAGCGGCCACACTGGATCCGTCGGGCAACATTCGAAGAGGGTCTTCGGCGGCTTTGCAGGAGCTCATCGGGCGCCATCCCGACACAGTGGAGAAAGGTATCTGGGTCGTTCAGACAGTGGACTACCACGCTGTGGCGCTACGGTCTCGAGCCCTCCGGGAGGTAGCGCTAAACGCCACCAAGTTGTCAGCACAGTACGGCGAGGCCATACTCTCTGCGCTGCTCGGATGGAGAGGCGTGGGAGATGTTGATGCTGCCTCAAGACGGGCGGCCGGTACATCCTACGGTACAATCACGGCGGAATTAACAACTGGTGCTTCGGATCCCGTTGAGTGGTTAACAGCATCCGTCCAAGAGGTTCTCGAACGCATCAAGGCGCTTCAGACCCGCCAAGTTGAGGAACTACACGGTCTGATGCTCAGCTTCGGAGCGGTTCTGGACTCGCTCCCTCGCATCACCAGTGACAAGGATCAATCTACTCTGAATAACCTGGTCGGCACTTCACTGGCAGGACTTGAGCATATACTAGAAAGCTGTAACACCAAAACATACCGAAGGCCGGAGCTGGTTGCCGAAGCAGCAAGCTGTTTGGTCATCTCTGCATTTCCGCTCCTCCAGGTGGCTACACTGGCTGCCCGTCACGAAATACGGGACAGGTGCACTGTTACGTTGCTCACGGGCCGAGAGCTGCTTGACAAGCCAGGTGAGAACATCTCCCGTCTCGGTGCAGCACTCGACCCCAGCCCAACATGTCTCGTCAGGCTCACGGGACTGCTCAAATCCTACCTGCACACGTGCCTGCTCCGTCCCGAGGAGGAAGTCATCGCGCCCGCGTCAGAGGCCGGACTCGTGTTGCTCATATTCTCAAGCAAGATAGAGCGGGAGCGTATTATTCGCGAGTGGGCCGATGTAGTCCGGCAGCGCCAATCGGGCCGCTTCGGCACCGCCGGTGGTTTCTTCTCTGCACTTGTCCTGTCATACTCGGTGCTCACAACGCTCGACCTGCCTGATGAGGACAGCGCCCTCATTTGTGACGCCCTACTCGAGCGGTGGAAATCGGACAAGGACACTGACACTCATGTGCTCATCCTGCGCAGCTTAACAGGCAGTGAGCTGCTTGTCCGGAATCTGCCCACGCTGATCGGCCTAGTGGCTGAAGGCTTGGATGACTACACGACCAATGCCCGTGGCGATGTTGGGTCGCTCGTGCGTTTCCGGGCGTTGAAGGCTGCCAAGGCGCTGTGGGAGAAATTTGTAACGGACACCACTGCAGAGACTACTACGACAGGTCAAGAGGGATTGCAGCTTGTGTCGTCACTCTTCCTACGTGTGCTTCGACTTGCAGCAGAGAAGCTTGATCGTGTGCGCGCCGAGGCGCAGACGGCGTTGGCGGCGGCTTTGGTTCCGAGGTGAGTCCACACTGGTGAAAGGGTTACGGATTCATTGAGGTGCATACATGGCATGAAAGGAAGTCCAGGCGAAGGCTGACATGCATGAGATATTTTTTTTTGCATCACTTCCTCTTTTTGTTTCCACTATTGCTAACCAGACGGACGCGGTGCTAGCTATGCCACCACACTGCGCATGTCGACCTTCTCGTCTAGGCCGTATTTTGGCTTCCTGCTCAGCATGTTCGGGGACCGGGGCCAACGGCTGCACCCCGCCATGCATCGGGCACTAATGTCAACATTGACCATAAGCACGCTGGAAGAGCGGTGGGTGGAAGAGCTGATGGCCGGCATCGTATCATCGGCTGACACGGGCAACGAAGACTTGGTCATTGCCGCGCGTGCAGCCCTATGCGACTTTTGTGTCACCCCCTCCACCATCTCCTTGGTGTGCTCGGCGCTGGTCCGCAACTTGCGCGCCCACCAAGGTAACGACCGGGTTTTGGTGCCGACTCTCGAAGTGGTTGCCTTCTTGTTCCACGTGGGCGTCTTTGGCATGTGCACCTCGGTCGACCTCAAGGCCCTGTGTCTGCTGGTGCAAAAGGCTGGGTATAAGACAGGCAATGTGCGCAAGATTGAGGCTTGCATCAGGGTTTACGGCGCCCTGGCTCTTCAAGGGCTCGCCGAGGCGAGAAAGCGGCTCGGCGCTCTGCTGTTCCATCCCTGGCCGAGGGTGAGGAGCATGGTGGTCGACGAGCTGTGGGGATTGTTGAGCGGGGATCTCGGAGCGGATCCAGATCCGGCCCCGGTCTCTTCTCTTGTGACAGCGACAGCGACAGCAACACCTCAAAGACTCCTGGGGGTGGACTGGGGCGTGGCTGGGAAGGCGCAGGTCAAACAGCTGGTGGAGGAGCTGGGGTTGGTTTGACAACTTTCTACTGAGGTAATGAATCTCAACATGCGATTGGTAGCGTATACGCTCATGTCTTCTCTTGTGTCTCTGATCAATCAACCCCTTTTGCCTGGGGCGAGGCGTGCTTCCAAATGATTCCCAGACCGCTCTTTTGTTTTTATGCCAGTTGTTGCATTGTGAAATTCATGCAATGCGAACGCCCCACGAAATCCTCTCTCGGGGTTCCCCTGCTTGTTTTGGCCTGACATCGCATGGGTGTGTGTTGTTGGTTGCCTCTCATCAGAAGGACAACTGTCAAAAAAGGTACTGTGCAAAACTGTGTTCTTTCTCGAGAGATTTTATTAACATGTACTGTACTCGCTGGCAGCACACTGTAATGTAGCCACTGTCACTGCATCCGCTGAATGATTTTCGATCGTGGCAAGTACGAATGGTGAAGCAAAAAAGCAAAGCCAAAAATGTGAAGAAAGTGCATGCCCACAGTGTGTCTTAACGTATATACACTGTGAAACTACCCCCATTTTAAGCCACGTCCGGAGCTGGGTCCGCACCAATCATACAACAAGGCAGTCGGATTTCATGGAAAGCGTGGGGGTTGCGATGTGTTGGCGGGCATCCCGCTTTTCACAAAATTGTCCTTAATTTTTCTTACCTCACAGCTCTCTGCAGTGGAAGATCAAACGATATTTTTTTCTTGTCTCTTTCGTTCAACTTTAGTCCCGACATGTTGTTGGGGTGTTTGGCTTGTTTGTTTTCGTTGGGCGAAAACAGTTTTGCCCTCTTTGCAAAACGGGGGGGGACACAAATAAAGGTTAGCGGGTGAAGAAACTACAGGGTAAAAAAGCCCGGTTGGGGATGGTGGTGACGCTCAAAAAGCGGGCAGTTACACCTCCGCAGGGATTACAAAGACTAGTGCGGTGAATTGGTAGGGTTAAAGCCAGGGAGGGCTTACAGGGAGGCTACCCACTGAAGTTTAGTGGCCGGGTGCGCTGGAATCATCACTGAAGCAAATTTTCCAGCACATTCGGTGAAGACGCCACCTAGATCCGAACAAGAAACAGCTATCAACACCACCAATATACCCCTGGTAAACTGTAGGCTCTAGCGGCTTGGCTGTACCGCACTAGTCTTTGTAATCCCTGCGGAGGTGTAGGTGGTTTGCGGGAACACTAGTGTCCTAGATGATGAGTTAAAGGCTTGGAAGTTAAATTTTCATTCTCTCGTAAATTTTCGTCACCGTCTCCTGACCTTGGAAAGAGGTCCCTCGAATATCCCTCCCTTGGACTCCATGAGGTCTCGATTCCTTTTCCAGGCTGGGCTGGACTTTGGAAAAAGCGAGCGATTAACTGCCATTCAAACTAAACCGGGATAACCCCGACTTTCCACCTCAGGACGGATAGTTACTTCGTAACCACACTAGTACCACACTACACTGAAAGAGGGCGCGACGTTTGTCGATCTCTGCGTAACCCCGCAAATGGCTTGCCAAGCAAAGGACAAACAAGAACCTCCGACAGGGCAGCAAGCGAGGTTCTCCCACAAGGAAGAGAAAAAATGGTCGCTCCACCCGGATCGAAGCAGAGTTTGCCGCGGCAGCTTGCTAGCTTGGCCATGAGAAATGATTGGTCTGGAATGCGATCCCGCTGCTTGTTCTGCGGGGTGGGCGAGACCAAAAAAAAGGTCTTCTTTCTGGCTTTCCGGAATTGCCCCGCGAATAAGAAGAGACACCCTCCAGAGCCAAAGGAGGGAAATGCACAGCACTTTTAAAATGGCTGGCTGGCTGAATCAATCGCGGCCCACGATTGGGCAGAAACATCTATGGAAGAAGGGGTGGAAAGCCTTTTTGCTAAGGCATGGACCTACACAGTCATTGCAAAGAGACGGTGTGGTGCAACCTTGTCATTCCCCATTCCCAGCGCAGTCGATGACAGGGCCAGGCATCGGAAGGGAAGCCGAAACAGTCTCCGGATCATGAACCCGGGCCTTGTGTGGTCAACCGTCAAACTTCAACCTCGAATGGAGCAGACGTGATCAAACTGGTAAACCCTGTGTTCCAGGTTGTGACAAGATCGTTTTTAGCCTCTGCTACGAAGCTACGTGGGTACGTAGTGTAGCCAGTATTCGTACCTAGTGTAGTGTCCTCGCCGAGGCGGGACCTAACGTTGCGGTCCGTCACCGTTTTTCGGGTCCGGTATCCACCCCCCTCAACAAAAAATTGCAACGGATGGAGGGTGGTCACGGAGCGATTGCAAAAGAACGAAGGAATCTCTAAAAGAAAACGAAGCTCGGAACTCGCCTACGGGGCGGTGCGACATTACCCTATCCCATTGAAAAACGTGCTCACAAAATAGTGTGATGGAGAAAGCCGGTGAGATTTCGATCTGTGATCCATGATCCATCCCATCATGGCTGGGATATCGAAATTCGGTTTGGGAAGGTGTTGCATTCTCATGTCATCATCTCATCTCATGCCATCTCATCCTACTCCGTACCTATACCCCATCTCACTCTCACACATGGCTCTGAGTTCAGGGACAGAATATACTATCTACCAGTTAGGGGCCCTAGGACCGGTAGTGCGCAAATGCTTCAGAACACAAAAGAGTTACATCAACACCACCTTGGGTACCTCGCGCCAAGAGATCAAGTCGCCTCGTGTCGCTGTCAGACGGAGCAATGTTAGGAACGTTTGAACATACATACGTGCATGGCAGGGGAATGGCAATATGGATGAAGGAGAAGCCGCAAGTGCGAGCCGTGCAGTTGGCTGGATGGATATTGTGGGATGGGGTCGGTGAGAGCCGTCTGCTCCGCCCAGTGCGGGCGATTCCGCACCGCACCCCCCTCGGCCTGTCTCTCTCTCGGTCAAGCCACCATGACGCCGGCAGTCAAGTTTGAACACAATGCGATTCGATCTTGCCGGTGATACTTTAAAAAAAAAATTATGTTGTGTGCGCGTCAAATTGGGAAACGCGCATACTGCGTCCATATTTTCTCTTCGCCGAAGCCTTACATATCCGCGTCCACATGATACAATTTTTCACTCCTCACCACAGACATGCTGCCGTCGGATACTGATTTTTTTTTTCTTGCTCTTGCCAAGCGGCCTGATCCACAAAATGTCCGCGCGCGATGTGACGGGGAACAATGTCGCCGCGCTCGTCCCGCTCGGCAATTTCGTCTTCAAAGCTCAGGGCAGGGCAGAGAGCAAATCAGCAGTTTGTTAACGAGCACAATTCGCAAGCTGCAATGCCTTAACCGCCAGGAGTGCAGCAGAAAAAGAAGCGGGAACCGAACAAAATCATGGACAAGCTTGGGGCTGCCAACACCACAACCAACCGCCCAGTGAGTGTGAGTTGGCTGTCGTGCGAAGCAAGGGCAAAAGAATCAGGCCGTTTCCGAGGCCAAATTTACGGTGTAACATCCAAGATCGATCTGCCATATCCATTGGCCAGCTCGTTTCCATGTCCTCTTTTGGACTGACGCCTCACCAGCAATGTGGACCGATCAAGAATACACTAATTACTGTGTAGTTAACTTATCACAACTGACCCACCCTGCTGAGAGACTAGCTGAGAAACAAGTTGTCTTCATTCTCGGCTCCTAGACCCGATCAGCATCGGGCCTTTGTCGATACAAGTCAGAATGATGCCGAAATGACACGTTTGCCTGTGACCACGAGAGTCTGGAAAGGTTGCAGTAGCAATGGGGTTTGGTTGTGGTCCTGGCGTCCGTTTCTGCATGTTCCAAACCGGCCAAGGCTCTCGGTCATCGAGCACAATGTTTCTGCTTTGGCAGCTGCGCAGCAGCACTCATGCAGCACCTCGCCTCGCAGCTTGACACTCGGCGAGCGGGGTTGTCGATTCAAGTTTGGTCATGCCAACAACCGCATTGTCAGAGAATAGGTAGGTTCAAAGATAGGTAGGAAGTCGACCTAATACGGCCTCGGTCAGCTATGGATGTTCGGAATGCCACCGTCACACAGCGTCAGGAATGGGCAGCTGGCGAACAAAGATTCGTCCGTCACGGCGATGCAGCAGCCCACATGAGCGGAAGGCAATGGGAACTCAGGCGGGGAGCGATGCAGCTTCGCTGGCCGAGGGAGATGTGCACGAACCGCGACAAGTGAAAAAAGCCACTACTCCTGCCTAGGCAGTCTGAGATTGTCTCAATTCAGCCGGGAATTCTCAAATCCTGAGGAGACAAGGAGTTTGTGCCCGCCTCAAAGATTTGCGCGAAAATGCCCGCCGGGTTTAACGTGCGAGCGAGGTTCAAAGGACTGCATTCTACCTGCGCGGTTACAGAAACCTTCGATTGTTGGCTTGGCGAAATCTGAGAGAGCATCATCAGTCATCGATATTCCTCAGCGAAGAGGCCGGGGTCGACAGCGGGGAGCGGCTGATTGGCAGCCTAATTGATATCAATGGTCTCAAGTCATGTTATACCAATGTTATATACAATGTCGACATTGTGTAGCTATTCTCGTCCCTAGCTCCAGTGTGCCAGAGTCGTCACCACAATCTCGAACGGTTTGGCGCAGTTCGCTTTTCCGAAAATGATCGGGGTGAAAAGCAAAGGGGGGGAGGGTGCCCCCGCCTTCCATCACGGCCAAGCCAACCACCTTCCCGCCTTCTTCTCCCCACCGCCTTACATCGCTGGGGGGTACTGTCTGACCCCCGCTCGCATCCCTGACCGCCCGCGCGTGGCAGCCCTTGTCGACTCCCCTGGTCCGACGCACAACGCAATTCGCAACCTCAAGCCCGCTCTGGTTTGTTCTCCATCGAGCCGTTCTCTCCGAGCGCCCTCCAGCGCCTCTTGTCTCTCGCGCTGACTGAAACACGGCCGATGCGGCGAATGATGTGGGCTTTTTCTGCAGCAGCCACCCAAACAGGACACAATCGCAGGAAATCTTCAAATCAGCATACTGCACAGTATATGTGGTTCGGTGGACAAGGTCCAATTCTTGCTCGCTCGCGGCGGACTGGCCGTGATCGACATGCAGGACCAAGACGGGGCATTGGAGAATGAGCGAGTGAGTGCCTGACCATCGCGCCCCGCCTAGTCACTCATCCCCAATAGAGGTGGCCTAAGTGGTGTGTCTCTGGCGTGTCATCTGGAATTAGGACCAGGTGAGGGTGAGTCCGAGCTTTGTCTGAACAGTTTTTTCCTCTTGTTCATCTTGACGACTTGCTGCGAACAGGTGGACCGGCTTGAGGCCCGTCACTCCCCTGGAAAGGGAAACAGAACGCGCCCGCGGATCAAACCCACCCGCTTTGCTCAACCACACATCCTGCCCGCACTTGATTCAATCAAATCAATCCCACGCCCAGCGCGCCATAGAACCCTGCACCCGTCCCTGTTCCCGTAGTCAATGAAAGCCTGCCGCTTGCCACCCCCCTCACACAGGAGCAATTAGGTACAAAGGAAACCACCACGGCCACTCTTCCCCCGGAAGCCGGGCCTGCCACCATTTTCCCCAATCGCTGCATTTTTCGAACCGATTCTAATCTGCTCCTGCCACCACGATCAGCAGCACCTCGACATCGCACACGCTTTCGAATATTTATACGACGATACTAAACTTGATGTTATAGTTTGAGGGGGTTCTGCACTTTATTCGGCCATGACTGCATCGCTCTGAATTTCCGTTCGATCTTCGACGCCTGATCGACCCCCTATTCCTACCCGCCCGCCCACCCAACCCCGACTTGTTGGCTCAATTCCACGCAACAGCCCGAAGATTGGGATTTGGGATTAAGTCGGGCCCTACGCCTGAACGAAGAAGGAAGAGAAGTGACATTGAAACGAAAAACGAACCGCGAGTGCTTTTGTTCTAGGGTTTGTTTTTGGCGGCCGCGCTTGGTGTTTACGTCTCACCAGCCTAGCACGAAGCTTGCCCAACCTTGTCGCGTTTCGTTAGGTACGAAAGCCGGCCTAGCAAAACGCACCCGACAACAATTCAGCACGGCAACGCCACGAGGACTAGACGTACTTGGTGGAGACGAGCCGGATCTCGCCATGGACGCACTTCGACACCTCATCACCAACATACCCGACTGGCTCAAACGCCTTGAGGAGCTCAACAACCAGATCGAGAAGCGACAAGTGCAATTAGCCCTCGTCGCCGAGCAGTCCAAATCGAAATCCAATGGCGTTGGCACGCCCGCGACAAGGTCACTGCGAAACAAAGGGTCGACAGAATCCCTCAAACCCAAAGGCGAACCCCCAGCCCATCCTCGAGAAACAACACCGCCTCCCAACGATGCCGCCGCGAAAGCCCCCGGCGAGCAGGCTCCACCAGCCAGCCCGGCAGAGTCGCAGTCACCTTCAGCCATTGCCCGCATGACGATGCAGGCCCGCGCCGCCGGTCAAGCGCGTGCGCGGCAGACGCTGCGGCGAAGACAGCGCTCTGACTCGGTCGTCAGTGCTGAGGGTGCCGCGCCCAAGTTCCGCACGCGCAGCATGATAATTGTGTATTACGACAGCTATGTGCAGCTCTTCTTCGAGGACCTCGTAAAATTTGTCAGTGCCAGCCGCAACATGATGCGCAAGGCCAAGATGGCGGCCAAGGTTGCCCAGATCAAACGGTTGGCCGAGCTCGAAATGCCCGACGAGAGCGACGAGGAGAGCGAAGGCGGCTCTCCTAAACGTGATGGCAACGCTCCCATTGCCCCGATGGAGGCTAAGGACGGTGACGAGGAAATGCCCAGTCTGCGCTATATAAGCACGCGGCGGCTGCAGACGCCCGGCATGCTCATGGCGCAGGCGGCCCTCGGTCGATCCATGTACTCGCGTGGCGCCCGTCCTGGCTTCGGCACACGCGGCCTAACCAATCCCGCTCTGGACCCTCTCGAGCCGGATGTCTATGATGACCTCGACAAGGGGCTTGAGTATGTCCAAAGCATGTGCGAGCACGCCGCCCACCAGTTTTTGCGCGATGGCGACTGTGCCGAGGAGGTTGGCAATATTGAACGCCGCCTCAGCGACACCAAGGAGCTTGCCGACCGCGAGATGAGCCGCATAGAGCGTGACGACCCGGAGCAGCTGAAGCAGCCACCTGAGGAGCGCATCAGGAGTTATCGCCCGCCTAGCATGCGCAAGGACATTGCGAGCTCCAGCGACAAGAGCGAAAAGTTAAAGGACGCGAGCAACAGCCAAAAAGAAGCCACGAAGGCGAAATTGGCTGCCAGCAGCGAGCTCGAAGTCGATGAGGGCATCGAGGATATGGACACCGAAGTTGCACCACGACTCGTCTATAAAAGCACCAGAATGATGACGTGATCTATTCTGAGAATCAGGTGTTGTAGCGACGTGGAGGAACGGACTCGGAGCAGGAAGCTCAGAAGAGAGACCTTTAGCGACACTCCTGGCTTACTAGAGCCGAGAGTTTGTATCACTGTCCGATAACTAAGATTGTCCTTGCGGCAAGATTGGTGGGCAGATACGAACGAGGGGAGAAACAGTCGCTGAAGTGCCAGCTCCATTTATCGATTTGCGGGCGGCAGGCCGCGGTGGGAGCGTAGTGGTTGAGGTGGGTGGTTGCCTAGATAATTTTAGGAGAAAGACTTCTGCACGTTAAGACGAGGCCTGGGCAGGTTGCGAGGGAGCAGTGGTGGAATGGGCAACAGTGTCTTGGGGCATCAAACAAACCAGGAACGAATGAACAAACGACCGAGCCGAGAGGTTGAAATAGAGCTCTATGTGACATGGGGTTTCCAAAGCTCACCTCTTCACCCGAACTCGAACTCAACATCAAACCCTTGACGCTTTTTTACGAATCTTTTTTATCATTCGCGGCAGGCAAGCATTAATCGGCAGGCATAGCACCGGAGTTTCAGCCTATCTTTTTTGTCTTGGCTTCGTCAGTCTCTCGCCTCGTGTCTTCCTAAGGTAATCAAGCATACCTCACATGCAAAAAGACAACTTGGAAGGAAGGGGGCGAGCTAGCGACGGGCTAAGACTCAAGGGATAAGGGAGGGAGGGGCGAGGGGAAACCTACCTGTGATGTTGGTTTTTTCTCTCTGCATTTATATTTCACATGTGTGTGTTGATGGGCCTTTTCTTTTGAGCTAAATCTTGGAGATTTCTTTTCTTGTCTGGAGGAAACAATTGTTTGTCTGGTGGAAGCGATATGATCGTAGATATGATGGATATGGAAACTTGAATATGGATGGATGGATCTGGGAATGGGAATAAGGGAATCATCGAGATGCACACCAAGTCCACCGGCAAAGACATGTACCTCTCTGATGAGGGTCTCCAGGGGTACAAAACATTGGCAAATGAATCGAGATATTGCGTATTCTTCTGGTTTTGTCTTTTTGCCATTTTTGTTTTGCTTGTATGACGAGTGGTTGTTTGCTGGATTTTGCTTGGTTATGGACATTGCACTTCGTCATGTTCATGGTTTGCTTGCTTGCTTTGCTTTGCTAGCCCTGGCACGCTCGCACGGTTTGGCTCCAGTATTAGCTTTCCGCCTTCCGTCCCTACACATACACTCATGACCACCAGAGCGCGCACACATTCCACATCTCACATTACATGTCCTGTACAAAATCTGTGTCAACCTAACCATAATACACATACACAGCTTTGCACTGGGAAAAGGACCCAGCTAGATCGCGGATGACAAAATGGGACAGGAACTCGACTGGCTGACGAATCACGAAGAAAGGGACGCTTTAGGTACAAATACAGTATATATGGCTGGGCAGATAGCACCCAACATATATTCAAAGCTATCAAATATCTACATTTTACCTAAATCTTGGGGTCGATCGCAGCTACATCGAATTGAGTAGGTAATGAAGAGGGTTATCTCAAAGCTCAGACCAGTTTTCTCGTGGCTCCACTATAGCGTAAGCACTTTGCCAAACTTGAGGGAAAACTGGGCGAGACGGAAGCGGAAGGAAGCCTTTGTTCATGGGCGGGGTCACCGGTTGGGAAACAGGCAGACAAAGGTGTGGTTTGGTAAGAGTAATATGTGTTGCCGAGGCTGCTTTGACGGCGATGTATGTGTTGGTGTCCAGCGTGCCAGCGGATCTCTCATTGGCGAACTTTGAAACGGAGTTGTGCAGGCTGTCCCCCCATTCTTGCCTTCAAACAACCACCAGGCACCAATACAAGCAGATGAAGGCAATATTTGGGACATGGAAATAAGATTATTATTGTAGTAGCAAGCTCATATGGACCTGGACTACTTCAAATGCTCGACTCCGACTGGCGACTCACGCCGTAGAAAAATACTGATCAAAGAACTATATGTGCCGAGACAAATGCGATGCTAGAGAACTCGGAGAAACACTGCAAGCGCCACCGCGGCAGCGATAGCAGTGCCGACGGAACCAGATACTGCGGCTGCCATCCCTCTTAGGTTAGTGTCTTGCGTTGCCGATGGATGTGATGTGTCCGAGGTTGCGTTTGCGGTATTGTTGGGTCTAGCCCTGGTTGTTGCGGTGGTAAGGCTCCCCGAAGTCATGAAGAAGCTCGAGGTTCCCAACGAAGCCTGGGCACTCCCGAGTCCGGATACCGCACCCAGACTGCCGCCACTAGCCCCTCCGGTTGGAAGACTTGTGACCGACGAGGCCGGTGGGCTAACAACGGACATGAGATCAAGCTTGAGAACCTACAAGATGGGGAAAGGCTTACAGATTCTTGCATGAGATATCGTAGAGAGGCGATGTCGTCAAAGAATTACCGATCAGCCCAAAGCTAGGATTGGGCGTGGCCGGGACAGCGTCCTGGAACGTGTACCACCAAACATTAACGGTACCGAACATGGGGCAGCCGACTTGATCCCAGTATGATTTTGCGTTCTCCAGTCCAGGCACAGCGAGACCTACTGTCTTGCCACTAACAGGATAGCCAGTTTCCGTGACCCAGACAGGCTTTCCACCCACGGCGGCTTTGGTAGCAGCAAAAGCGGCATCGAAGAGGGCCTTGCTATTGGAAATGGTGTTGATTTGGGTCTCCTGGAAGTAGGGATAGGCGTCGACTCCGATCCAATCCGAGGCATCAATGACGGCTTGATTCGAGCCATTGACCCACGCCGTCCAGGTGTCTACATGGCCGACAAGAGCCCCAGCCAAAGGGGTTTGCCCAATGACATCACGGACTTGGCCAATGTAACGAACGATGTCAGCGGGGTTCTTTCCGGGATTTTCATTGTTCAGGATACCGGTCGGCGAGTTGCGGTACAGGTCCTCGCTGCCAACGGATATACCGGCGACGAGCCCAGCAAGCGCGGTTCCGTATTTGCTGATGGCAGTCTTCAAGGCTTGTAGCTCGTTGTTGACGGCAGCATCGCCGGCAGAACACCACAGGCCGAGAAGCAAGGACGTATTGGTAGCAATAGCCGCGGGGATGGCGGAGATAGGTTCACGACCTGTACCCGCTTGCTGTTTCGATGCCAAAATTAGACGCTTTTTAGTCAACAACAATGATGACTCTGTCACATACAACTGTTGTGTATAAACGAGCACTGGTGAAGCCTCCTCCCGGGGCTCCTTTAAGGGCCCGCGCTGCCCTGAACTCGGCCTCAAAGTCTGACTGGAACTTTGGGGCACCGGAGTTGTACGCTGAGCCGTAGTTGAAGCCCTGGAAAACGGCCAGGGTTCTTGAAACAGTAGCCGCGAAGGCCGCAAGACGGGTTGAGTGCATGTTGGCAGAACAGGCGCGTCAATCAAGAGGAAGGGTGCAAATCAGATGTTCAAAACCAAGGGCGAGTAAGGCCAACTCCACTCCAAAGATGACAGTGGGCAAGGATAGGTGAAAAAGAGGAAGCAGATGGTCTTCTCAGGATAGATCGTCTTGTATGCTACGCGAGCATGCGAGAAGCGTCGTATAGGTATAGGCCACGGCAAGTAGGAACGAACTAGGCGTTGGTCGCGGCGTACAGCACGAATGGCAACACGAGGTGATGTCCATCTCAGGGATGCGGAAAGGAAAGAGGGACGGTGATAGATATTAGGTAGGTAACTCAATCGGGCGAGTAGCTAAGCAAAGATGATCAGAAGTTGATATCCCGACGTTCGAGAACGAAGAATTTGCAGGACGAAGAAACGACGCACGAGCAGACGAGGACTCCATTGTAGCAGACCAGGCATCGTATTTGGAAGGGAGGAACGACTGAGTCGGTCTTCTCATCTTGAACCCGTACGAGGAGAGGAGATACGGAAACAGGAAGCAGCGACCGTCATCCACCACCTGCACCTGGGTAGGTCAGTCAGGCTTGTTGTCATCGCCTCCTATCTTTGGACGCTTCGGTGCGTCGAACCTGATCCGGTGGCGCCGAGTCCCCAATTAGGACGCCTCATCCCCTGACGTCGGGCTCGACAGCAACCCCCGTGCCCACTTTGGCGTTGTTGCGGGTGGGAGAAGCCATGAAATTATCAATGAGAGACAAATTGCTGGAGGTCGAAATGAGTTAGGTTGTTCGAACCTTGACAGCTGGGAGACAAGCCATTGCATAGGCCAGGTCTATTGTGGCCGGTCGACGACAATCCGATTGCTTGTGTAACTGGCATACACACAGCCCGACTGTTGATGAGGCGGGCTACCCCGCGGATGCTCGATATAATCCAACCTCTAAATTATTGTTAGCGCAGGACTTGACGGGGGTAACTAACTAGGTAAGTCTTGGAAGCTGTTTGTGAGGCGTCAAGCAGGGAAATATATATTTAGGCTTTAGTTTTAAACTTTATGGGCTAACATACATCTACATTGCGCCCTTGAATTTTCTTGTCGGGCCCTTGAATATTTTACCTCCAGCCCTTTTGGAAGAAAGGAAACAATACCCTGACGGATTGGTCTTGGGTGTGTTCCGCGGTACCCTCGCGGCTGCCAAGCTGCATGAGCCATCTTTCAGGGTTTGGGTTGTACTTGCATCCCCAACTCACCCGCCTTCGTGACGGTGCAACCCTGGAGATTTGAGTCTTTGTCTGCCTGGAGCGTTGCCTCGTCTCCCGGGCAATTCCACTTGACGACAGAATTGACAACGGCGGTTTTGGCGTGCCTGGAGATGAGGCCTGCGCCGCACCCATGCCGCGGCCCTGGGGTTCGGCATTTAGCAGATCATCCAAACTGGGCCCGCGACCAACTCGCCGTGACGGCGACAGATCAGGAAGGTCAGGTGTTTTGCCTTGAGCAGGCACACACTGGAAGAATTCCTATTTCACAACCAAAAATCCCAACTCGTCTTTCTTCACCCTCGCCCTCTTCGCGTCCAGAAACAGAAATGCCCTGAGATACAACCTCAGCCAACCGCGTTGGGTCACTCTCCAGTGAAGATTGCAATGGCTTCCGCTTTTGTCTGGCCCTGGGATGGGAACCCGGACCTGCAACTCGGAGAGAGGTCATTCCAAGTCCTCACCGGCCCGCACTCAAGGTAAGAAATGCCGTCCCGACTTCTCTACGGGTTATGGGGGGGATGCTGACACCCCGATGAGCTCAAGCAGTCAAGCGGTCGAATGGATTGACCTCACGTCCGGCCTGGCCAGATCGGGGATTATCCAGCTCGCCCTCTTTGTCGCGCTTTCAATATGGGTGATAGGAACTGCATTTCGGCGGCAAACGCCCGAGGATGCCGCCGTAAGGTCCAGAGCATCCAGAGTTCGCCCGGCATACGAGATAACCGCCCAGTTCGCCCAGGCCATTGCTATTGCTTTCCTCGCGACTGCAGCGTTTCGTGATCCAGCACAGTGGCCCAACGTCGTCACTGTCAGCTTTGCATTTCTGCTGAGCCTCGGCCGCCTTTCAGCATCTCTCAAGTGGCGACACACGTTGTTGCACCAAGTCAACACTATCCTCACGGTTTCGCTAATTCTTTTGTTGGCCGACTACCTCCTCCCACGTCTCAAGGCTGGCATTGTTCATGAGCTGGAGCCGGCGAAACTTGGGTCCGTTTGCGCTCTTGGAGCTGCCGTTACCGTTGCTGTCTTGACCCCCAGAGAAGTACGCTTTTCACGGCCACATCTGACGCAGGATAAGTTTGAGTACTGACAAGCAACGCAGTGGACTCCTCCAATCGTGGAACATCCCGAGCATTACGAACTGCCCGAGTTCAAGCCCAATCCTGAGGAGACATGCAACTGGTTTGCACGCTATGTGTCATTCAGCTACATGAGCACCTTAATCTGGACGGCCTGGAACCGCGACTTGACAATGGACGATTTGTTTCCCCTGCCTTGGTATGACGACCCCTTGGTGCTTCTTCCACGGGTTATGAAGGCGCGAGAGAAACACAAGACTACGCTTCGCACCATCTTCGCCTTCCAAGGGAGCCAGGTTCTTTTCATGTGTCTTTGGGTTGCCGCCTCCAATACCTTTCAATTACTATCGCCCTTTGCCATGTACCAGCTCTTGGAGTACATCGACTCGCCGGAAGAATCCTCTCTACACCCAGCTATATGGCTATTCCTTCTCTTTCTCGGTCCGATTCTGAAGTCTCTCGCATTTCAGCAGTACATCTTTTTGTCCACCCGACTCCTTGTACGATGCAAATCAGCCATGACCCAAGAGCTCTACCACCGATCTATGTCTTGTATGGAGCTCGAGGAAGACGTCATAAATAGCATTGCAACAAGGGGGGCAAAGGAGGATAGGGGCGTTGAGAGCACCTCGGCAGGCAGGCTAGCAAACCTGATGGCCAGCGATCTGGATGCAGTATTTCGAATGCGAGACAGCCTCATCGCCATTGTTGGTGTGCCCGTAAGCGTCGTTCTCACTGGCATCGCGCTCTATCAAGTCACTGGTTGGCCTGGTCTTCTTGGAATGTTGTTGCTAATACTATCTATCCCAATACCGGTTCGGCTGGCCAAACTGATGGGCAGTGCCCAACGCAAGATCAAGTTGGCACAAGACTCGCGTATCTCGCTCATCACTGAATACCTCGGATCCATCAAAGCCATCAAATACTTTGCATGGGAAGATGCCGTTGTTGACCGGGTCCAGGGGGCCCGCGCCAGCGAGCAGAAACAGCTTTGGCGTCTCTCCATTTTCGGAACTCTTATCGGCGAGACTGCAGATCTCATTCCGACCAGCTCGCTGTTGCTTATCTTTGGGCTATACGTCGGTGTTCTCAAACAATCGCTGACAGCCTCCGTTGCTTTTACCACGGTTACTCTAATCAATACAATGCGCCGGAACCTCTCAGTGATGAGTTGGGTGACGAGAAATGTTACCGATGGGTTCATATCTCTCGACCGCCTTGATAGGTTCTTTGCAAGCACGGAGCCACTGACACGATATCCCAAAGGGCCGCTCCGAGCCCAAAACGCGACGTTCCGCCGCTCGAGGAATGCGATGTTTCGACTTAGAGATATTTCCGTCGATTTCGTCGAAGGCGGTCTAAATGTTGTTTCAGGGCCGTCCGGGAGCGGGAAGACTACGCTCCTCCTCGCGCTACTAGGGGAGTTGGTTTTGGAGTCGGGAACCGTTACGAGCCCGGGCGATGTCGCATTCGCATCACAATCTCCCTGGCTCCAGAACGAGACTATTCGCGACAACATCCTCTTCAATTCACCATTTGAGCAAGTCAGATACAACCGCATCATCGAGGCCTGCTGCTTTGGCCCTGATCTTGCAGATCTCTCAAAGGGCGACCTGACAGAAATCGGCGAGAACGGCACCATTCTTTCCGGCGGTCAAAAATCCCGCGTGGCCCTCGCCAGGGCATTGTACTCGAAATCTTCTGTCATCTTCCTGGATGATATATTTTCCGCCCTCGACGCCAAAACGGCCGCAGCAGTGTGGAAGCTCTGTTTCTGCAGCGATCTGCTGAAGGAGAGAACAATTGTGCTGGTAACTCAAGTCCCATGGATCCCGCCGCAGGCCGACTTGGCCATTTCAATGGAAGACGGCCGCATCAGCAATGTCGAACGCAATATAGGTGTCACACGAAAACCTATCATGACCGAACCTGCGCGTTTGGAGGGCGAAAGCAGTAATTCCGCCGACCCTTCTGCAGAACCCAAACCGGCCGCATCCGAAGACAAAACTGACCAGATCGCTGACGAAATGGAAGCGGCCGGGAGAGTCAGCCGCTGGATTGGTGAGACCACCACTGCCCCCCTGAGCGTTGAATTTGAGCATCTCTGATTAACCCTATCGTACAGCGGTGCAATATCTTCGCTATTACGGTGGACCCATCTTCCTCATTTTGATGGTCGCCATAACGCTCCTAACTAATGTATTAAGCATTGGGACAATGTATTGGCTGACCATTTGGGTCGAAGCTTATCGAAAATCGCCATATGTTGAGATTGCCTTTTACGTCGGAATCTATGCCGCGGTCAACCTTGTTTACGTCGTTGCGGACGGCCTCCAATACCTCACGTTCACTCGGGGTGCGTGGAATGCAGCTAGGCAACTTCATTTGAAACTTTTGCAGGGCGTCATGGGAGCTCCTCTGTCATGGTGGAAAAATATTCCTATGGGCCGGGTGGTTAACCGTTTCTCTCGCGATATCAAGTCACTGTAAGCTGGGCAACCGCCCCCTGTTCTCTGAGGCGTACCATGGGACTGACCATGACTGCGAGCAGAGACAATTCAGTTGGTGACATGGTATACATTGTCGCCGACACGCTTATCAGAATCCTGTTCAGCGTTGGGGCTGCAAGCTCAATCCTCCCGATCTTTATGTTACCAGCTTTGATAAGCGTGCTCATTGGCGTTCTGTGCGGTGAGATGTACACCAGGGCAGGAATTGTGTTGCAGCGAATACTCAGGGCATCTCACAGCCCAGTCTTTTCTCAGTTCAGTGACACACTGACTGGTCTCACCGTTATTCGTGCCAGAAGCGACATGCCCATTATGTTCTGTGACAAACTGGCGCAGAGGATGCGCCCCCTTTCCCGAGTCCAAGAAGCCAGCTTCAACTCAAATCGCTGGATTGCGGTTCGCGTGGATATCATCACGGCAGTCGTCAGTTTGTCCGCCGGCATCATCGCTGTTACCAAGGCCAGCTCCCTGGGAGCTGGGTTGGTGGGATTTTCTCTATCAAACGTCTCAGGGCTGAGCGGCTCAATTTTGATGCTGGTCAGATGCTTGAACCAACTGGAAGTCGAGTTCCAGGGCGTAAGTAGTGCTCTTTCTCTTGCCTTCGTTGGGGAGTCACGAAATGACCATATGCAGTTTCAACGAATCGAGGAGTATACCAAGATAGAACCGGAAGAGAAGGCAGCCAGCGTCGGGGGCCAGCCATCTAATGCAGGCCAACTCACTGGGCTTCCGAGTACGGAGTTGGTCCCCCCCGACTGGCCCCGTAGTGGCTCCATTGAGCTACGAAATGTCACTGTCCGATACGATCTAGATGGGCCGGATATTCTCAAGGACGTCAACCTCAAATTTCAGGCTGGTGAGCGGGTTGCTATTGTAGGGCGGACCGGCTCGGGAAAGAGCACGGTAAGTGGGCGGCCGAAAGCGTGGAGACCTTTCAAGGTGACTGATAACTTGGCCAACAGCTTGTCTTGTCCCTTCTTCGCTTCACTCATATCACATCGGGCCAGATTCTTTACGACAATGTCGACATCACGGACATTCCGCGTACAAGACTGCGCCAGGCACTCACCATTATTCCCCAAGAAGCCGTTCTGTTCAATGGGACTCTTCAATCGAACCTTGACCCATCGGGCGCCGTACCAACCGAGGTATTAGAATACGCCTTGGAGTCGTGTCACGGCATAGCCTCCTTCAGTTATCGTGGGAATGGTGCAAAGAAAGCCGACCGTGTCACCCAAGACTCGAGAAGCAATGATTCGTCTGATACTGAGGCTACAGAGCGAACCCCCTTGCTGCCGCAGCCAGATAGCACCAGCAATACACCCATCAACTCGGGGCTTTCCCTGTCCATGATGGTGACGGCCAAGGGCGAAAACTTTAGCCACGGTCAACGCCAAGTCCTCTCTCTTTGCCGTGCCCTCATTCGGAAGAGCAAACTAATGCTCCTTGACGAGGCCACTGCGAGCATGGACTACGAAACTGACCGCGGCGTCCAGGTGGTACTTCGCAAGGAGCTGAACAGCACCGCAGACGGTGTCCGGGACCGGACGCTGGTGACGATTGCGCATCGTCTGCGGACCATCATAGACTACGACAAAGTCGTCGTCATGGGCGGCGGGCGCGTCCTGGAGGTCGGCTCACCTAGGGAGCTGTACGCTCGAGAGGGCCAGTTCTACGACATGGTTAAGCATAGCGGCGAGGAGGAGCTGACCAGGCTTTTGGAGGGCGAGGGTGATGACCTTACGGAAGTTGGGAGTGAGTGAATGAGGAAGGACATTGAGGACCCAAGTGGGCATCTGACATGGCGAACACGCAAGGAAAAGAGCAGTAGTATCTTCTGAAGAGTAAGATGAATAAATCGCACGACAATACGAAGTACAGCGAAAAAAAAAAGGAAAGAAAAAAAGACTTTCAAGGCACACAGCCACACATTCGACTAGGGTTGCGTAACGAAATTCTTTCACATCACTTTTTCCCTTGAAACATTTTCTGCAATGACGGGGTAGTGAAATGACAGTTAATGAGGGTTATATATTTGACAGGTTAAGGGTCATGGCTAACCCTCAGGTGAGAGTTTGCGTATACCTATTCAAATTCCAGAATTTCAAACATTTGATGAAAGGGTGCATTTTCGGAAAACCTCAAGCTGAACTGAAATGACGCAACCTTGCACCCGACTAGTTAGAAGGAATCTTCTGCCGACCGCCAGACCCTAACAATTTCGTGGCGGTTTGATTGGTCGCGAAACGAGCGTCTCTTGGTCAGTTCATGTACCGTACCGTATTCTCTTACAACAATCAGAATTAGCCTAACTGTGTTTGGACCGATGTCCCAGGCCATTTCCGCGTTCATACTGATCGCGACGAATATCGCACGTGACACCCGACTGTTATCAACGTACAAGCCAACACCGCCTACAAAACCTATAGAGCATACTAACCAAGAACCGTTAGGTTAGTTCTGATTGTTGTAAGAGAATACGGTAGAACAGGCGGCGAGCCAGTGTATTTTCAAGCATTACGTTTCTTTACACCATTCCACGATTTTTTTTAGAATAGACAATAATCTATCTGGCAGAGGCCAGTTTTGGACTTCCAACCTAATCGATCGACTTCAAGGGTAAAAGAAGGTAATTATAGGCAATATTCACCGTCAAGATGCGCGCATGAAGTGTATTGCCTGGGCCCTTGGTAAATACCGGACAAAGTAGAGAATCGTGAAAAAAACCGTTGGATGGTGTATATATAGTAGTACATAGAACGCCGCACGTTCCCCACGGAGGTGCACATATGCTCCTAGTCTCTTCCGCCGTACGTAGGAACGAGGTCAATTCTGCCTACCTATGTGTCTATTTTAGTTCCAGGCGCTCGCGGTGGTCCCGGCACCTCGGACGCCAGAACATCACCAACTTCTTCCATGACCTCGTCTTCGCCCTTGAACTCGGCCGTTCTCTCAGCGGCATCTGCGTGATCAGCCTCTATGGGTTCCTCATCCTTAGTCTCGGTCTCTTCTTTGGCCCGAGTGTCCTTCTTATCTTTCTTGATTCCCATGTTGATGAGAGGTGTCGTGTCGTTGTATATTCTCAATAGCATGGCGCTGCGATCCTCTTTGGGCAGCATCAGATTCAGCGAGTGGAAACTCTTCCAGAGCGGCAGCGCCATGGTCTCGCTGAAGTCCTCATCGCCACCCTCGGGCTCTACCCTTAACACGCAGCATCCGAGCTTCAAGTCACGGACGCGTTCGCCAATCTCATCGAGGCGCTCCCACTCGCCGTTGGCGATCTTGGGAAACATCTCGATGAGTAGCTTCTTCAGCGTATCCTTCTTGCGTAGAACAACGACACGTTCCTCGCCGACGTAGCCATGCAGGATCGGCATTCCCTCGGACTGGATGCGCCAGCGGCAGACATCGGCTGAAGGCGAATCCTGCTTGACGAACATCTTGACACCACCGTGGATAAACTTGACTCCGCGACCCTCGTTGTAAATTAAAATATCACGAACCAACGCACTCGTGTAATAAATAGCCTTAGCAGGCTCCCCAAGGGCATTCCTGACCATGTAGCGGTCAGACGGGAATCGCGGTGATATCTTGTAAAACTCTGCCACATTGTTGATGACGTCGTGTTCCGGGCTGAGGAATTTGAATGGCTCCTCGTACGGACCTTGCTGTTTCACCTTTCTCTCTGGTTGCGGAGGTTGGTTGGATTTGGAACTTTCCGAGGCGGGTGTTTCGACCTTTGGAGTGAGGGCAGGTGATTCCGACGAATCTACGTAGGGCATGGGCTCATCCTTGATCTTGAATTTAGCCTCAGGGGCTGTGTTACCCTCTGTCTTATCCTCAACCGCAACAAGGGGCTCTTCCGTCTTGATCTTGGGTTTAGGCTCTGTATGTTTCGCCATCTCAGTGGGCGTAGTCTCGATCTCAGGAGCTGACGGTGTTTCTGTGCCAGCTGTGCTTGTCGCGGGCTCTTCAGAGACTTTTCTCTTCTTGATTTCGGGTTCTTCAACTTGCTCCTCCTCAAGTCCACGCTTAGGTGCATTCGAGCCGTTAGCACCGTGTGTAGCACCATTGAAATTTCTGCTGACGGGCTGCGACTTCCTCAGCGAATCCTCGGGCTTAGCCTTGAACTCGGCCTTTTTGTGCAAGGCTGTGATAAAGAAGCCGCCAGTATCCTGTTGGTGGGCATATACTCTCATGCATCGGTGCAGGGGAAGGTCATAGCAGTCGTTGCCCTCCGGAGCTGGAAACATGGTCTCGACGAGCCTGCTCGGTGTAATACCCTCTCCATCGGTCTTTACATGCTCTTCAACCTCCTCCCACGAGTTCCATATTCTCCCTGATTTGTCCATGACTTGCCATTTCGTCAGGCCTGGCCTGCGCTTCAGTAGAGGAAGTTGATCGCTGCAATCCAGAATCTCGATCTTCTCAGGGCCGCCGCATCTTTCAATTGCGGCCGAGACAACTGATTCGTTCTCAACTGGGTTCATACTACAGGTGGAGTACACAACTCGGCCACCAGGCTTGAGCATTTGGAGCGCGCGAACAAGGATGCGCACCTGGGTTAGGTGGAGGCCCAGGGCGTTGGACGGTGCCCAATCTTTCCAAATGTTAACGTTCTTGCGCACAGTACCATCTCCTGAGCAAGGGACATCCGCCAAGATGCGATCGAACTTGAGGTACTTGGGCTTGTGTGGTTCATCTAAGTTAGGGATCCTGATGGGTGGGTACATCGTAGCATCGTGGTTCGTCACGATCATATTCGGTGAGGACAATCGCTTCAGTTGGTGGATCAACATATGGCTGCGCTTGTAATCAGCGTCATTGGCAATGAGGATGCCAGTGGCCCGGCCATCGTCGCTCGGATCAGCTTCAAGCTTTGCGGCCTCGTCTTCCTGATCATCAATCGTCGCTGCTGTGCTATTGACACCCCCCGAAAAGCCTTGGATAACCTGTCGAATTCTCGCCTCCTCGCCCCTGTGGATCATCTCGAGCAACTGAGCCGACTTGCTGCCGGGAGCCGCGCACAAGTCGAGTACGGTCATGCCTGGGCGTAAGTCCATCAGCAAGGGCGGGATCATGCTGACAACCTCTTGCCTGCTGATATTACCGACGCTCGTCTCAGACACGAGAAACTTCTGGAAGGCGGAGAAGGGGGGGAATTTGCGGATAACGTTCTTGGGAGTGGTCATCCACCAAGCGAGTGAATCGGGGTACCAAGGGACAGCCTTGGGAGGGTCAACTAAGACACCATCGTGCTGGATACGAGTGATCTCGGGAATGTATCGGGTCTGGAGAAGTCTCTTGACAGCAAGCGCATGCCTGAGCAGATAATGAGTCAGCAAATAGCACTACCGAACCAGAGAAATTGGAAAGTGAAACGCACCCCTTGGAGCCACAAAACCTGAAGCTGTTGGGAAGCTCTCTCCGCAACGCGGCCCAGAATTCCTGGCGCTCTTCCTCAGACACGTCTACGAGCCCATTATAGAAGATTTCGAATTTTTCATTTTCCTTCTTGACTTCCGGGAACGTTTGGTACGGACGGTGTGCGCGATTGTCACGCCCACCAACGCCGCCTCCGCGGCTGCCTCGATTTTTCTAATCCTCTGTTAGGAACGCGGGGAGCTGGATTGGCTGGACCTAAACTCGCCTTGAACTTCCCTCCGCGACCCATGCTGTCTGCGATCGCAGTAGAGAACCGAGTTGCGATGCGACCCAATTGAGTTGGCACGGCAAAGGAAGGTGTCTTGGAGCAGTGAAAAAACGTCGTCCGCAATATGCAAGGCCAGATGGTGTCAAATTCAAGCACAGCTATCATGTGGGGGAGGGGAAATCGTAGCGGCAGGATCAGATAGTTGGGTGGGTCTGCGAGCGGCGCACACCCCAACCCTGAAAAAGAAGCGTGACACCTGATGGGGGTGTAAAGGGGGGTTTGTCCAGTGCGTGTCTAAATTGCTGGGTAGCAGTTTGAAAGGCGTCGAGGAGTAATGTCGACGCATTTGATCTCGGATTGGAGGTTTCCAAATCATGAATTTACCTCCCCAAACCCTTCAATCTTCCTAAGGTACTGTAGGCTGGCAGCATGCGTAATGAGGTAGGATCCGCTGTACAAGCTGTGAATTGCATGAAGCAGTCTTCCATTGGTGTGGAACCTCCTTGTGAACATTCCAACCGTTTTAGAGGTAGGTCACTCGGTATTCATTTGTACACCCCGACTGGATTCTTCATCTTAACTACAAGACGTCTTGTTGCTTTAGGCTAGGTGTATGGCAAACCAGTAACTTCGAGAGGTCAAACTAGACCCCTTACGGGCCGGTGATTACCCACATCGAAGAATGCAGTGAGCTTCGGGTGAGGCCAACAAACAGGTTGCCAGCCTCGACAAAAAAATGCTGGCACCACGGATTGTGATGGGTTTCGACTCAATCAACCTCGCCGTCAAGGAGGCCGACTGTCCAATGTACAATCCTGTCGGTCCCCTGGCCGTTGATAGCACTGACGGGAATGGCCATGCAGTTTCGCGTCCACGCTCCTTTGACCCCGCTGGGATGCTCAGCCTCACCCCCGTTGATGCTCTCAAGGTAGTTCCTTAGATGCTTGAAATTGACCTGGGTATTGGGGAGGTCGCCCTTGGTTGCAACTACAAACCATGGCTTCGCTGCGATCGACAGGCCTGTAGGTTCAGGCTCGGGCACTGGGTAGTCGGCCCTGGCCATAATGGTCATGAATGGCGAGTCACTGTCTGACAAATCGGTCCCCGCTCCGACGCTGTAGTCAATTCTCGACTCCCGTTCGCGGTCACGTTCTTCGTCCTCTCGCATCTGTGCGTACAAGCCCACCTCGTTCCAGAGGGCCTTGAGCGCCTTGACAGCATCCCCGGCGCTGAGATCAATAACGAAGGCTAACACTCCCGCTCTCTCCACGTGGCGCAGGAACTCCATGCCGAGCCCCTTATCGAGATGCGCACCCTCAATCAGTCCAGGAATGTCAGCAATTGTGAATCGGGTACGGCGCTCAAGTTCATCCGCTCTCTCATCTGGGGCAGCGAAGGGGTCTTCTGCTTGTCGTCGGAAGCTCGTGACCGCTGGCCTGCCTTTGTTATTGTCAAGGACAACTGTACCAATGTTTGGCTGCAACGTGGTGAAAGCCCAGTTTCCTACCCGTGTACGGCTGTTGGTCAGGGCGCGGAGGAGGGTGCTCTTGCCAGCGTTAGGGAGCCCGACGAGGCCAACATCAGCCAGTATTTTAAGCTCGAGCTCAATCTGCATCGACATAGCTTTTTCTCCTTTGGTGGCAAACAAGGGCCTCGGCCGTTCCTTGGACACGAAATGAGGATTCCCCAGTCCACCGAGCCCGCCTGCTGCAAGTAGGATCGGTCGAGGTGTGGGTTTGGATAAATCAAGGTACAAAGGCGCCTTGGGCTGGGAGAACATGCGGTCCCGAAAGGGCAACTCGGGTAGCGTGATGCGGTTTGCCTCTGAAGATGATATCCCCGGGTAGAGCAGCCACATATGCCGGCTCTCGTCTTCGACTTCTGCCTCGACATCCGTCACCATCTCGGCGCCGGTGTCTGCGCCGACCTCGAATTTTGTGGAGGGCTGTTTATGTTGCCTCTTTTCTTTCCAGGAGCTGAAGTAGAAGGCACTGTCTGCGGCTGGGTCGGTTCGGCTGATCTCGGTGACAACGGTGCCCACTGGAACAGTGATGACGACGTCTTCGCCGCGCTGACCACTACGGGCGCTACCCTGACCTGTCTTGCCCCTTCCTGCCCGTACGAACCTCCGACGGGCCAGTTTATGCAACGATGTCTCCCCACGTACGGCCTGGATGTACACATTCCCGCCATGTCCTCCGTCGCCGCCGTTCGCTGGGCCGTCAGCCATGTAGGCTTCCCGCAGGAACGAAATGCACCCATGGCCGCCCGGTCCGGCGCAAACATTTAATTTTGCTTTGTCGGCAAAGTATGGCTGGGCGTAGTCGTCGGGGGGGGGGTTTAATCGTGACTGCTGGGCGATGAGAAGCTCGGTAGTGCTGTTGCTGTCGCTGCTGCTACATCTGCTGCCGCCGTGTCGCCTACTGCCGTGTGGCATCGAGATAGCAACAAGCCGACATCGCGTCAAGGCTGGGCCATTAATAGGAAAAAAGCTCGGATATAGAAATGGCAGAAGGGCTCGCGCGTTGGAAGCACAGCTACTCGCCATTTTGGAGATCCCCAGCGCTCATAGTTGACTAGGAGCCACGGGTCTCGCCGCATGCAAGACCCCATCAACAATTTTAAAGATCGCGATGATTCCGATAAGATAACGATGATCACACCCTGGTGGCGTGTCTCAATCGGGATCCCTGGCTGGCTTTTTGCCGGATGCTTGGCGGACCCGGCGGCTCTCCGCAGCTGACAGCGAAACACAGCTGAGAGCTCCCGCCCGCTCTACCCACCATTGAGCATTTTTGTTGTGCACCCACACAAAATGTTGCCTTTTTGCCCATCCCACGCGGACTCTTGGAGTGTGCTGCAGACTTAAATATACTGCGGCTTGACCAAACCAGGCGGCAGGGTCGGTAGTAATTGTCTCCCCTGTCGGGCGAGACGCTGTGCTGGCGCCGCCCGCGTTCACTGCAGCAATTTGCGGTTCCGAGCCCACAATCTGCTACGATATGCAAAGCCGAACATGCGGTGAATCCCAGACAAGACAAAACCCAGCACAGGGCGAGCCAGAGACGTGGTCGTCCCTTCATACCCCCTCATGCTGGCCATTCCCAGCCTCTTCTCCCCCATTAAGCCGTTCTTGGCTCTCGTTGGACAGCAAAGACATCACACCTCCAGTTGAGAGCGGAGACGACAACGCACCCCAGCGGCGACTTCCTTTTCCTTCATGAGAGCCCCTCACTCCTCCCTTCCGTCCGCTCTGTCCTCCCCACGGCAGCCGGCGCCAGCAGCTGCACCTCATCGTGACTTCCTGTCTTACTACTTTTTTTCCTACTTCTCCCTTCCTCGCTCCTTTTCTTCTGTTCCCCTTTCCTTCGTCCTCCCATTTTTCCAACTTCCCCTCTCTGTCCTCCCCTCAACCACCCCCTTGGGACTGAACACCAACCTCACGCAACCCGCCAACCCACGCACCAAGCGACAGATCATCCGTGGCCGGCATCCTGCCCACGCTCCAACCAGCGCCGCCGTTTGGTTACATAACGAATCAAGCCTCTCCACCTGCCCGCGCTCTGCTGCATCCACTGCCACCCCAGGCCAAGTGTGGTTGCGAACGGCATCCGAGGCAATTGGGGTTAATTGGGCCTTCCTTGGGCCTGGCCGTCGCGGACTGGTCGACAAGGAATTGGGCCGCTGCACGCTGCAGACCAATGCTGCCAGAGGCCCGCATTCGAGCCACGACACCGATTCCAGACTAAACGTGGTTAAGCTTGCTTTGGGCCGTGGCAAGCCAGCGAGCCCAGCGAGCCCTCACGAGGTCCATCTCCTCTTCTCAGCCAGCAAGAGCCAACTCCGAGTCCAGCATCTTCTCGCCGGCTACATCTGCAACTCCTGCAACTTCTGCAACCTTGCCCGATCGTCAACCAAAGAGAGGCGGCCCCCGTCCTCTGGCTCGTTCTGACTCGACAGATCCGACGTGCTTCGTCTGCTTCCTGCGACTCTGGGGTGTTTTTCCTCTCTTTTTTTCCCCGACCCCGACGTCTCTCTCATTGTCCGTCGCCGCCGAGCCGTCAGACGCTCCGCACTTTGGACTGTGTGCTGTTCCCCCTCCCGTTTGTCGCTCTACCCTCGTACTGCCGCGCTGTCCTGCCTTTTGCCCATCTGCTAGCTCGCGTGCTTGATACTCATCAGGTCAGTACTGCCCTCCATGATCTGCAACCTCTTACAGCTCACCCATCCGTCCCTCCTCCTGTTGCTTCTTGATGCCTTATCTTGCTACCCATTCCACCCACGAACATCCCCCTCCACTTTCCTTCTCAACCTTCCATTCTTTCGTCTTCTGGGCAGGACCCTATGCAACGAAGACATCGATTATGAGGAAACAAGTGATCGTTGTAGACTGTGCCATCAAACCTGTCTGTATTACTAGCAGAACATCTTGACCTATTTCTTCTCTCTACCTTGCCACCATGAACCCCAACAGCCGACGCTCTTCTTCCCGACCTCCTCCCCCTCCTCACACCCCTCACACGACGCTAAATATGTATACCAGGGAGTTCTCCCAGAAGTCGCGGAAGTCGGTCATCAGGATGGACCCGGACTGTGCTATATGCCACGCTCCGGCCACTCTGGCTTGCGACTGTGAAGCCAAAGGGCTCGAGGTGGCCGTCCGACAAGCTGAGGCTCGCATGATGCAGTCGATATACAATGACATTAGGTAGGTAGAGTCCTTTCCGATTTCTCACTTTCATGCCTCGAGCTTAGCATGATTAACCTGCTCGACAGATCATGGGTGCGAGCTCACGCACAGGATTACATTCTCGAGTACTTCCGCCTCCTCACTGAGAGGCGGAAGACGGCACACTCGCAACATCTGGAGCGCATCACCGCTCACGCTTATCACTACTACCATGCCCCGCCGCATCCCAATGAGATTGCCGCTGCGCAGGCACAGTTGAAGCGCGGCATTGACGAAGACTGGCAAGCTTCAGTCCAGCGATATCCCGAAGTGCTCGAGTACTTTTACAGTCTCGTCGAACTGACCCTGCCTGACGACAATGAGCCTGCCGTCAAGGACCCTCCCCTGAGCGCCCTGAGCGGCTCCCGAAAGGCTGGGCGACGGGCGAACGGTGGGCCAGCCACTGTGGCAAGCGGCCCCAGCATTGCCCATCACGAAAGAGAAATGAGAGATCTCCCGTTGCCGCGGCGGACACCTCCACCACTTGAGCCGCTCCGCGAGCGGAGGACACCTGGACCTTCCGGGCGGCGGACCGCATTTCGGCCTCCTCCCCCAGGTCCCCCGGGCTCGTACTACCCCCACCAATACTGAGACCAGTCAGTGCCTGCAGACGCAGCCGGACAGCCGGAAAGGCCGTACCTGAAGCACAGCCTCTGCGGTTTTGCGGGGTTAGTAATCGGAAACAGGCACACTCTTTTGCGGCATGATCTCTTTTGTATCGAACCTTTGAGCGACCTATGAACCATCATGACGACGCCAACGAGACTAACGAGGCCACGACCATATGAGTTTCCTGCGAGTTTACTTCACCCATGGCGCGTTCTGTTTTAGCATAGCGTCGGTCGCGTTTGGGGATTATTTCGATGTCTTTGCGGAAGATTTCCTCTTTTATTCGACTACTGACTTGATGTTGATCGGAAAACGAATTGTGTTGTGACCTAGAAAGAATCGGCTTATTTATTCTCTTTTTTTCTTTTTCAAGCTTGGACCGGAAGACGGAACGGATACGGATCTGAACACTTGGGCGGCGGTAACTTTTATTTGGAGTTTTCTCGACGGATTGTCCATTTTCGGCTCTTGGGCCTGGCGTTTTTGGTGGCGCGGTACCGACTGCTCCTATCTTCAGCTTTGCTCTGGTACCTCTCCAAACCTCGGGCTCATTGGCTTTGCTATCGGAAGGGCGGCGGTTGCAAGAGACGGAATTCAGTATACAAACGTTGCAGTTGAAGCACATACTCAAATTGGAAAACGAAAAGGGGAGATATGCGGTAATTACCATTAGTGGAAGAGGATTTGAGCTGGAAACACCTACTGTAAGACGCTGCTCAGACGCTATTAACTGGTAAGAAGACAATGGAGGTGGCGGAAGTCACGTTCTAGCTTCTGAGTCGGTAATGGGGCGCTCAGGCATCGTCATCTTACTGTGGGATTGGGGTGCTCAGTTTGGTACCAACGCAACACCAGGAGAAAGCAAGCCTGACTCCTCGTCTGACTGATTCATCAGTTGGCGGTGCGCATGTACATACATCATAATTTCTCCGTACACAATCGAGGCGGTTCATTCCGCCTATGTGTGCTAAACAGCATCGGTGAACGAGTTCAAGAAGATCTGGCCCATCTCAGTATTTCCGAGCCCGTTAATGGAAGCGAGCGCAAAACAAATCGATTTCCACGCCACCGGCTCGCAATGGTCCCCTCTCATGCACATCCAAATGAGTAGCAATCTGTCCCATGAGACTCAGTGGACAACATTAATGCCGCACAAATCCTCAAGTGTGCCTGTCTAGCCCACACAACAACTCGTTGATAGGGCCATCTCACGTCGTTCTCAGCCTATAGGCGCTTCTCGGAGAGCAAAAATCACAACAGTAGCGCGACGCGTGTCATTAGTGGCTCCCCCAGACCCAAACTCACAGTTTCTGCTGACAGAACGGCCACTATTTTTACGTGGACTCGGGCTGGAAAGAAGACCAGCATGGAAGCCCAACAAACAGTTGGCTTTTTTCCCCTTTCCTCCGAGAGGGGGTCAGTTTGGTTTTCCGCCCTGGCCCTCTTCTTCTGTCACTCCGTCCGTATTGCTCAGTGAGATCCGTCTTTTTGTCTGTCCACATCTTTGTTGGTCCGTCCGTCCGTCCGTCCGTCCATCCGTCCATCTAACGCAATTCAGAGGTGCCGGCCTTGGGCCTGATCAGGGTCAGAGAAAGGTAAGTGTTCCACGCATAGAAGCAGATGGAGACGAATGGGGCGAGAGGAGAAGCTGACATAACAGAGTCAGCTGAAACCTCTGAATCAAAAGTCAGCAACAATAGATAGATTCCCAAGGGCTTCAGGTTAGACGAGATTCGCGGGCAAAGAATGTACCAAGGCCAGCCACGGACAGATAGACAGATAGATACCCAACCCGATCTCTCATCCCACTGCCAATCAGCCAGTGCAGTTTCTGGTGTTACACATATCACAATCTACAACCTCCTTTTGTTGCTATTTTCGGCAAAGATAGATTAGGTGAAAAGCTCTTCAATATCGCACACACGAATCCCAAATGGCGGGCGACAAAGAACAAACAAAGAAGCAAATATGAGGACTGCCTGGCCATCTCTTGCCTCCTTGTGTTCAGCCAAGATACAGTATTGGTCTCTAAGGTTGAAGCCCGAGCGGGGTCAGTTTGAACAGCCCACCGAATCCAGCCACGAAAGCGGGGGACACAGGCAAGTCCAGTGGTCTGGGGATGTGGCAGGTGATGATAGATGCCCGATGCAAGCACCATGTCGTTACAAGAGGAAGCAAGTCGGTTCACACTAGTGCGTAAAGCGAGCTAAACAGAGGTTAGAAAGTAGACGAGCGGACAAAGATCTGACACAGGGCTGACGGCAAACCCCGTAATCTACTGCTACCGTCCCCGGCGGCAACCTGGGGACTACTGCGCAGCGGTGCCCGCGATTTCCTTTTTGAACCCGTGAAGAAAGACACCAGATATGCTAACCGACAGGGTAGATAGAAGCCATTCATCAAGAACCAAAAAATATATAATAGAATTATTTCACCCGAACCCGCTCCGATAATGCAAAGTGCCCCCCTCCCTCCCCCATCCCAGTGGGCTAGGATCGGTGGCATTGGTTGAGCCAAAAGTTAAGCATCGCTTTTAGGCCTCAAAGAGAAGGATGGATCTGATAGGTGTTACAGATGTGGCAATGAGACCGACCTCCGATGCGGCTCCTATGCCGCCGCCGACTCCTTCTCCTCGACCGACACCTCCTTGACAGCCTCTGTCACCTCGGCAACTGCCTTGTCGTCCTTATTGCCGTTGGGCGTGGCGGCGCCAGCTGCCTCGGCAGCCTCCTCAGCCTCCAACCGCTCGATTTCCTTCTTAGCCTTTTCAATGTTCTAGAGAGTTGTGTTAGTTGGATGCTGTCACTATACTCTGGATTTCGGAGCTCACCTTGCGCGTCTGCTCGGGCTGGTCAGCCTTCCACTGCTCGAGCTTTGCCTTGATCTTTTCAATGGCCGCAGGTACATCAGCGGCACTCATCGGGGGGTCAACACCAACAAAGGTGCAGTCCTCGATAACTGAGGGTGGACAGTTGAAGTTCTTGGAGGTTGTCTCGGCGGGGGCAACACTTCCCTTCTTACCCTTTTTGCCCTTCTTCACAGCAGGGAGGTAGTCGTCATCACGGTCCTCCTTGCGAGTGAGGGCAACACCCTTGATGCCAGCAGCATCAACTTTACGCTGGGCCTGGGCACCAAAGCCTTGGTCCGCAAGCAGTGGTGTTTTGTCTACCACCTTGTGGGTGGGGTCGAAAAAATGGAGCAAGCTGTTTGCTCGACGAATTTCCTCCAAAAAGGCCGGGTCGCTGGCCTCGGCAAGCATCTTTTGAGCCCGCGCCATGTTACGCTCCTTGGCGATGCGCTCCCGTTCAGCCTGCTGTCTCTCGCGGGCACGCTGGCGTTGTTCTTTCTCATAGTCGGCGAAGGCCCTCCTTTGGGCAAAGTACTCGTCCTTGAGCTTCCTGATAGCTTGGTACTTCTCATTCTGCTCGGCTTGCAGCTTGGTTCGCTCATCCCGAAGGCTAGAGAGGCTCTTATACGCCTCATCCTGCTCGGCCTTGATCGCATCGAGCTCGGCCTGGATCTTGTTGTATTTCTCACTTAGGGCCTTGGCCTCTGGGTCCTCAAGGGTGTCTTTGATCTCTTTAATCTTGGCCTTGAGGTCGTCAATCTGCTTCTGAGACTCGTCAAATTGAGCAAAGTTCTTGCGCTGCTTGCGCAGGCTGGAGATCTCAGCCAGAGCCTTCTTCTCATCAACGAGCTTCATCATGCCGCCATTAACCTGACGATCAAGGCGCTCAATCTCACGGTCGATATCCTCCACACTCTTGAAAGGTACCTTTCCCCTCGCAGCCTTCTGCTCAGTAATACGACTGCGAAGTTGGTCATCGAGCCGCTTGATCTGGTCAAGCTTGCTGGTGCGGGCATTCTTGCCACCGGCTTGCTGCTGGCGGATTTCGTTCGCCTGAGTGATGAGCTCCTGTCGGCGTTTTTGCGTGGGAGTAGGCTGGTCCTTGTTCTTGTTCGGGGTAGCAAGATCGATCTTCGCCTTGACAGCATTCTGCACAATCATGCACGTTAGCTTGATGCACCCTGCTGTCATCCGCAAGGGACGACGACGCAAAAGCAAGTAAGAAGGGAGCCCGTACGTATTTTGCCATCACGTCTTGGTGCACCTTTTCGGCCTTGGCCAAGTTCTCATTGAAGAGGTCGGCATCTGGCTTGACAGGCTTGTTGGTGGCCGCAGCCGGAGCAGTAGCCGCAGTGGTAGAATCGGCCATTTTGGAATACCGGGAGGAAAACTTGGCGGACGGAGGTGATTGAGAGTCGAAAAAGGGAGTTGAGCGTCTCCCTCTCCTGTTCTCAGCGAATAGCTCGGGTGGGAATTGACAATTGGTCACGAAGTGCGGTCTGTGGGTTGGACGAACTGGCTCTTTCCGCAGTTCTCAAGTCCCCCAAATCCAAGCACTGCCAAAAATTCGCGACCGAAATTTCTCTTTCCAGACCGTGGCCTTACCAGCTGGCTTACATAATCTGCAGGGGCGGCTAGTCGATCTCGCTGCAACCACGCCCCCGTTTTGCGCCACGCCTCGCCATCAACAATTTTTCGAAGCTTTCCTTGATTCCAACAGCCCTGTCCGGCACCTGGGCCAGAGACCTGCAACCATCAAAGCCACACGACGAGCTCAATCACTTTTGCAACCTTGAAGCCTTGCTCCAGCATCTAGTCGCCACAATGGAGGAGGAAAACAGCGCAAGCATGTTTGCAAGGGAAACGTCGCGCCTCTGGCGCGCGTGGAAGACTGTGCACGAGATGGTCCAAGACAGAGTGCGCTACCACGGCGAGTTCGGTCGCCCATGTTCTTGTCGCTGATTTTTATCTGGCTCAGGGTTACGAATTGGCCGATGACGAGGTTAAGATTCCGCTGCAGCGCTTCCGAGCCGAATACACCAACGGCGATGGCAGCCCCAAGTGAGTCTTCGCCGGGCTGAAGAAATTTTCACCAAACATCGTCACCATCATCCTGCTAACCACCCGTACCAGCCGCGGCAAAATGCAGTTTTCGGCCCGGCCCAGCGAGGCCATGATCAAGAAACTCACCCCACCACCGACGGCTACGAACCCGAACCCCACGTCAGAGGCCGGGACTATCTGGGTCGAGTTCTGCACAGAGCAAACTTCTATTGGAATTGGCGTTATGAAAAAGTTTGTCTCGCACTGCTCGCTGAATAACTTCAAGGCCGGCATTCTCGTAACGGCTTCCCCCCTCAGCGCCCAGGCACGCAAGGTCATCAGCGTCACGCAGCAGTACACGCAAATTGAGTGCTTCCTGGAGGAGGATCTGCTTGTCAACATCACCCACCATGAGCTTGTCCCCAAGCACATTGTGCTAAGCCGCGAGGAGAAGACGGCCCTACTCAAGCGCTACCGCCTCAAGGAAACTCAGCTGCCCCGTATCCTCCAGAAAGATCCCATCGCCCGTTACCTCGGCCTGAAGCGTGGCCAGGTTGTCAAGATCATCCGCACGAGTGAAACAGCCGGACGTTATGCCAGCTACAGGCTGTGCGTATGATATACCTGCTCGCCACATGACCTGGTTGGTTTAGTTCTCGGGGTGGCGTCGTCGTCATTATCTCTCTATTTTGTGAAGATATTGGGAGGGTAAGGTTCTAGGAGTCACGAGGGTTGTCGAAAGGCGTTTCCGTATAGGGTACCACGCATATTTTGGGCGTTGGGGTTGCTTATTTTCTTAGTGGACGACAGCTTTCGGTTGTGCATTCTCTGGTTGCGATAGTGAGCATCGAAATCAGCATCAATCATAGGTAGAAACAAACCCCTGACTTGAATGGATTCCGTGAAGCGAGGATGAGGTTGGGTTGTATATTCTTGCGCCTGGTCAAAAGTTGTCTGATCAAGCTGGCTTTGTTTGGCTTTGTCGAGTTCTGATCAATGTCTTCAACAGCCTAACTCTGGCTCCTCAGGTCTCCCTCCAGCCACATCCATACATACATATGTAGCCAGCTAATTGCTTACCACATGGGGGGCCGATCAAAGCAGTTGTTGTGGGCGCAAGAAAACAGAATAAATGAAACAGGCGAGACCCATACTAGGTACCTAGATTGACGAAGTAAGGGGATTATTCTGAGTTGGTATCTACGTAGAACAAACCAAGATGGAAGATGCCTTTCAAATCCGTCCTTCCTCGAAGGCCACCGCAGTTTCACAAGGTAGGTCGCAAGTTGATGCAAGTTGTCAGAATGGGAAAGACTGAATGAACAGTGCGATTCATGGTGGGGAATTGGGGACTTGTACCTCATTCCAATACAATTGACGTAGAGCGCCAATCCAGACGCGACAGCTATTATGATTTATCTTTATTTATCTCAGTATATACCATCCATATCATACCAGGCCAGGCCATGCCATGTCAGAATACAAGTTCGCAAAGAATCACAGGGCTTATTTAGCCGGGGTATATCTCAACGGTAAACGCCCAACAACCCAGAAGCGGGATAACGCCAACAAACACCCAATCCTCCGCGTTTTCCAAACAAGTGCCGCTGCTACTGACCCTAGTCCCCGACTATTCCGCGCCGCTCGGGGACCATTCTCGTGTTCATACCAGTCGTGATAACCGTCTCTAGTATCCCATAAAAAGTTATATCCCAATCGCCAAAACGCCTTCGCTCTAAAACAAAGTGGCTTTCCTCCCTCTTCCGTTTCCTGTGTATTCATATACATATATCTGCACTTGATCCATCCCAACAGCTAATATCTCGTTGGAATCTGCCGGTAGGGTTGGCCCTAGCAACACACTAGCTACCTGGTTGTGCGGAGCAGACCACCAACATCGACCAACTCCAGCTCAGGCTGCCAAGTACCTGTTCCTGGGTATGCTGGTGGCGGAGCTGATGTGTCGACTCGTACTGGGGGGGCCGACTGCGAGTCGGCGTTCTGCTTCGGCTTGGCGGACCTCGGGCCCCGAAAACTGCCGAAATCCTGCAGAAGAGTAGTTGATCCTCGCCTCGCCCCATTTACGCTGGCCGGTTTTAGGGGTGCGGGTACGGTGTTCGCCGGGGCGGCCTCGTTGGGGGAAATTGTACTTTCCCGTCGACTGGGGCTACCTTGTTCCTCTAATAGGCCGCCCTGATCGAAAAAAGAGACCTTGCGGGGGGTATTGCAGGAGTTACTCCTTGAAGGAACATAGTCGGGGCTCAGGAGAGTATCATCACCCCTCGGTACGCTCGTTTGCTTTTGCCCTGGGAAGTTCCATGCGTTCATCTCCTCCTGCATCTTAGCCACGCGAGCCGGCACGAACCCTCGATTATCTGTTGGCGACAACGGTTCCCTCAGATCGGGCTTCACTCCATAGCCAACATCCCTCACCAGATCTTCGTCGCTGCCCCAGTGCCTGAGTGTAGGCCGTCGCGATCCAGACGCAGAAGATCGCTCCATCGAGCCTGCTGCAATGGAATCATACTTGAACTTCCTCTTCTTGACCCCCCTGTCGCGAACAAAGGACCCAAGAACCAGCGAGTTCGACGCTGCTGTTGCGAATAGCAACTCAACTGACGCGTAGAGTGAACGACTCTGCTGGCTTCCACGATCCCAGATAATGTGCGGGATTCGATAGAGTGTAATGGCAACGACGACGAGGCTAAGTGAGAAGAGTAGCACAAGCTGTATCTTGCGTTTCGTCGACATTTGGCTGCGGATGATAACTGGAACAGGAAAGAAGACGAGCAAGAGATCGGTAACAACGTTGCAGACGCCCATGGTTAATAGCTGTGCATACCCTTGGCGGCATTGCCCGCCAGGGTCCGGAAGAACCTGCCAGTAGTTCGAAAAGGGGCGGCATTCCACCAGATCGCTGACGATGACAGCAACAAAGGTAGCGGCGAGGGTGCAGCGAATGACAAGTAACATGACATCGTACGATCTTTCCCAGCTAACATTGAGCCGCTTAAAGAACTCTAAGATTGTGTATTTGAGAGTCCATAACCTGCAGTAGAAAACCGTTAGCAATGCTGCCTAGTCGCGGGTGGGGGAAACAATGATTGCCACCTACGTCGCCGCGTAGAGAACCCGACTCAGGAGAACTAGACCGCTCGCAATTGACTTTTTTTTCAAAATGTCATCCGAAAGATTTGCACTGGCCAATTGCGCATTGTTGGTGCCGTAAACGAGGATGACATGAACGCAGCCCATGCGCAGGAACAGAGGAATAAGCGCCAGAGCCGCCGTTTTGTCTTCAGTGAAGAGTTTCTCAGTCCTCAAAAAGCGCCCAGTCACCCGGAGTAAGATAATGACGGCGCAAAACGTCGTGATCCACCAGCACACTAATAGGGTCGGCTTATCTTCGCTGAATGGTCTTAATTGCGGGGCATCCGAATATAAGGACATGGTGTTTCCTGACGGCGCTGGGGGCGCACAGCGCCCGTCATCCTCCGCAGAGGGACGAGGGGTGAAGGGGTTCAGTTATCGACGCTATCGTGGGGTTTGTTCGGTGGTTTAAACGTTTCTTAGTGTCAGGCCAACAACCTAGGGCGAGCAGCGGCGCAGCCGTCCCGAGTCTTGTTTCCGGGTTGCGATGACGTCTCCAAGGCGTGTAGTTCGGCTGTCGGCAATATCAGGTAATAGAATCGTAGTACCCACAATGCTGCTACAGATGAGCCAGGGTTGGTGCGCATGAACAGTCAGGTTCGTAGGTCGAGCTCAAGTCTGAGTCTAAGGGTGTGCTCGCAAGAGCAACACACAGTGGCGGGAGGTGAGAAAGAGAGGGCAAACGAGAGCAGTCGTGGAGAGAAGGGTCAGGCAGTCCCCAAGCTAATAATATGCACGCAGCAAGCGGCGACAGCAAGCGAATGGGTGAGGTGGGATGGGTGGATGGAGGGGGCGGCCTGACGAGCCTGGGCAGGCTGCTGCCCTGCGGGCGCATATCAGGATGCAACTGGTTACCGTATCTGCCATTCCCTCTTCTCCCTCCTCGCGTGGAACTGTGGGCTAGACCGGAGGTGAGGAGGAAGCGGGTCGGCTTTCGTGGTGGCAGCGCACACCTTGGCTTGGTCATTTTGGGGCATTTACTGGACGAGCTTGGGGCCAGCTGGGCTGCTTCGTGCAGGACATATCATACCAGCCCCAATGTCCCGCTGCATCCCGCGTCTTGGCCCAGTGATATCGCCATGATGGGCAACAAACCTGGCTGGGCTGGCGAGACCCGGGAACAGAGGCTGCTTACCCCAGGAGGCGTGGCTGGCTGGCCTCCCATCACCGACCGCTGATTGGTACCAATTTGTGTCCCGAGGGTTGCTTGCATCGCGCTCTCCCTTCAGGTCCTGCGGGCCATCTCCCGTCCCTTTTGCCCCTCTTCTTTTGAGGACGCTCCCTTGTCAGAAGAGCGGTGGAGGAACCAGCCGGCGACACCAATAATGGATGCGGTGAGAATGTTTGGAGAAGGGGATCAGAAGTCGCATCTCGAGTCAAACTATGGCGTAGAGATAACAAATGGCGCCATTTCAAAATCCACTTTATTGGGGTTCAGTTGGTGGAACGGAACAAAGAAACCAAAAAGGTCTTGAAAAAGGTCTTGTGCTCAAGTTAATTTCGCTCGTGAGCAGCAGGGATTCTAACCAGAACACCACACATCTTGGGGAACAGTTTTGCCCTTGGACCTGGTTGCCTCTCGCTGCTGTGCTGACGCCTCACGAAAACAAGCGTAGAGGTGGTGTTCTATCCCCAACCGCTGTCAACACCAGTGCTCTCCTCGGCCCTGACAGCTCATTCAAGATTTCCCCTCCACTCCCGACCCCCGCCTGTCCCTGAACACCGAAGTTGCCACGAGACAACGACGGTTGCGAAACCTTCCACCCCACGCATCACTCCCCACCATCCTCATTGGGTTAGAACACAATGGTTGTTGGTGGAGGCTGCTGTCGTGCACTCCACCTTCCAACTTGCGAGTGAGCTCCACCTCGACGGGCAATTTGAATTCCCAGCCTTCTAGTTCGCGATTTGAGGGTTGTTTGACTCCCAGCTCTTCTTATTTCGGCGAGCTAGTCCCGCGCATCAGACTGCAAGACGAGAACCCTAACGTTCAGACTGGACGCAAAGTGCCGACTCACGTCGCATGCCATTTTTGAGTCGTCCGAAAAGGGCGACCGAAATAACCAACGATCGCACCAGAGTCGCTAAATATACGGGGCCCGGCTGCAGTCTGTGCCGTGTCCAGGTGCATGGTGAACTCGAGGGGTGTGGTAGCAATATCACATGGGCTGAAGCTCGATAATGAGAGGGGACACACTCGACGACTGAACTAGCGTAGCGCCTTGCGGTCCAGGTCGGATCATTTCTGCATGACTGCATCGACCGCTTCAAGCTACACAAAGATTAGGCCCTCGTGCGCTCGATGACCGAAGGATGGCATTATTGCCACTTCCTAAAACCCAAGGAGGGTACCTCAGGTAGTTGTTGGCTTGACAGGCTTAACTAGGCACATACCTACACCAACAAAATGGCTTGATGACAGCCACGAGTGTCTCTCAGACAGTCCTCGGCTGTACCCAGCCAAGCGGTCGTGACTATAATTGCTCAACAATAGCCGGGTTGCCATATGGAATACCAAATTGCTGGCACCTCGACAGCTTTACAGCCGTGTTTTAAGGTTGCATCATGGTCCGCCCCGCGAGATGGTTTAGGGGGCTCTAAATATCGGGTCCCGACAAATGGTATCAGGGCCAAACCTCGGTGCTCTCCCACCCAACTATTTGATCGCCTGACTGGGTGGACTTGTGGGCAGCGCCGCGAAGGGAGTATAGCCAGCGCCGAGGCCTTTTCTGGTCCGATAAGTCCACCTGGTCAACCTCGTCGGGGGCGATGACCACAACGCGAAAGTTCTTCCTTGCTACTTGATCATCAAGGTCTTCAACCGCCTGCCCGAGACCAAGTCCCGGAGCTATGGGTAGACCTATGGGTTGTCCCGGCGGCGGGCTCCGGAATGTGCCCCGCATAGCAGGGCTGAGATTACCAAAGTGGCCGGTGACCTCCCGACTCCAGCTCCACTCTTGCTCAGCCGTACCCGACTTGTTGTCCTTGGTCTTTCGCATCCGCCAACACAATGCCTCCCGCACGGCTCGTGGTCCCTCTCCATCACCATCAATATCAGGGCCCAGCAGCCATGCCGTCCCGCGAAGCCTCCATTGCGTTTTGTGACTCTCGGCCCACCACACGGCCTCGATTGGGCCTCCACCACCGGATTCTTCGGCAAGAACTGGGCCTGGTGGTGCTGAGTTCATGATCTCGCCCCCCTTCTCCATGCGGATATCCGTGGTCAACACCAGAAGGTCCGATTCAAATATGGCTGGATTTCGAGGCGCGGGGTTACGATCGTTGGCGGGCAGCTCGCTCCATAGTCCACGAAACATGCATGTCCTCGCGCGAGGCACAACGGGAAAAGGGAAACGCGACTCAGAATTAGCGGAATGTAATGTCGAAAGGACAAAAGTTGGTGACGACATGGAAGAAACGTGGCTGAGAAATGACATCCGCCATGGAGCGGTGGTACATGAGATTGCCACCATGGCTATGCCAGAGGTGTCTGAGGGGTTGGCGTGCTGCCTCGCGAGCTTCCCTCTCCAAACTTTAACGAAACACATCGCTGCCCAACATAAGCCTTAATGTGAAAGTGGGGACACTTCTGCCACATCCCCTCATTCCCCGCTGTTCTGATCGCAATGAACGCAACCTGGAAGCTCCGATCCACGGGAGACTGCCTAGTGCCCACAAACTTCTTGAATAATTCCTACCACTTCCTTACTCTATCTCCAGCTTCTCTAATACCTATTATCCCCTCACCACTCCATTTCCCTCCGCGACCCCGCTATGCCCGCCGCCATCCTTTAATCCTCCCCAGGGTCCTGATCCTCCCCTCCCCGTCCATGTGGCACCCACGGCGATGATCCCAGCAGTTAGCCAGCTGCCCGACACATCCTACCACGTGGTAGATCTGCACTGAAAACAGTCGGACTCATTTCTTCCACCACGTGCCTACCAAACTAACAGCCTCCCCCAGATGGACCCATGTTACGCTCCAACCCCTGAAAGATTGTTAACTCGTGTCTTCGGGAAGAGACCTGCTGTGTAAACCCCAAACCCCAGCGTTTTGCAACGAAAAATACACTTTTGAAGTGGAAAATTTGATATTACTAACAGAAACAATGCCTTCAGCCCACTCATAACGAAATCTCTGCGGAATTCTTTACTTTGTGATGAGAAAACGATGAAGTTCAAGCGCCCCAAGGCTTGGCAGTAGAGGTTGAACCCATCTTTCAGGGTTTGAATTGAGGTGTACACCATTCTACGTATTTTATATCGAGCATGACTTTTCACTTCCCTGACGAGTACATACCAGGCCCCCAGGTAATGAACTTTATGCGCTTCGCTTTCAGGCGAAAGGTTCACTGTATTTACCTTCTTGATCCTCGAGGGAGATCACACCAGAGGTATCGAACGGGGCCCTTGTCAGGTAGCTTTTTATAAAACCGTAGAATGGTGTATGTGAGGTCAACGTAACGTGCGCAGTTTTTATAGTGTTATACTGTAAATGGGTTTTGCGAGACATTTTGAGACCGTTCTTCGACGGACGAAGTGCCACAGCTCCTTGCTCCTCAAGGTAGAAACTCGCCCAAAACCTGTACCCTCGTCCTCGCTGTCTCGGACGCTTGTTCACCTGCACTCATAATTTGCATAATCTGCACCATCCGATCTTGGGTCCCGTCAGCCAAACTTCCCCTTTAAACTAAAGTATTGCAAAACTTACGGATGTCTGTCTTGGCCCTAACGAACAATGGATCTTTTATCAAACTTTCCTCGCCGCCCGGCTCCCGCGCCACCTCCCTGAGAACATTTCCAATACAGAGTGCTTCAAGAAAGGCCCGGTGGTTGAACACCCACCAAACGCGTGCCTCCGTCTCAAACAACTGAAATAGCACGAAGAAGGCGGCTATGGCATCGTGTGCTGCTTCGAGCGTCCCCCTGACGTTAACAGGCACGTCAGGACTCTCGCTTGCGTGGACAAGCATCAAATTGTGAAAATAATTGCTGCTGAGAAACAACGTCTGCCTGACGACTCGTTTGTTGCTCCGTGTCAATTGAGCGAGCGCTTCAGCATCCCAGGATCGGAAAACGTCGGGAAAGGAACGGTAGACGGCGCGGAAATCGGCCACAAGCTTCGACTTGTGTCGTACTGTGGTGCAGATAGGCACATCGAGGGATCGTGGACTACAGATGGTCTCCTGGACGAGGTTGGCAAGAGTCCACGAACCGCGAATATAAGCAGTGTCAGTGGGATCATCGTTAGCAATTGATGAGTCGTCAGCTTCAACGAGGTCGTCTACGCTGACATCGGTGTGTGTGGCGCTGGGTGGGAGGGAGAGAAGGACGGTCAGGAATGTATCCTGCAGCAAGACAGCTTGCCAAACCTTCCGCCGTTGCTGCTTCTCGAAAGTTGAGGCATCAGGAGTGACTAGCGAGGTCAGCACGAAGACAGACGCCAGCCAGCGGCAAAAAAAGCGTTGGACCTACCAATGTTCGGATCGCGATGTAGTCCCATGGCATATGCCTGCCGCATCAGGATACCACCAAACGCCCACCCATCGGATGCGTGGTTATCGTTGATAAGAAAGTAGGTGATGAGTACCATAGCCTGGATTGACTTGAGCGAAGCACTGCTAAGGTATGAACTCATGCGTAAAGCTTGATTACTTGCTGATGCATAGAACTCGGCTGTTTGCTTCCTTTCCCTGGGCGACGTCGACGTGACAAACTGAGTTCCCAAAGCCAGCATGACGAAGATGAGTGCCACAAAAGCAGCGTCGGTATGGTCCTTGTCTGCCGGACTCATGGACCAAAAATGCTCATAGTCTGCGTAGAACGTTTGCCGGTGAAGCATTGGGTAGACTGGATCTACACATTCAAAGTAGCGACCTAGTAAAATGTCGGCCTGCAATTTGTCCGGGAGGACGGATATCACCTCGGGAAGGCCCCCCTCGCAAGTCCAGTAGTTCGCGAATGGGTGCTCAGACCCAATCCCAAAGACATTGGACGAGCCCGGAGATGAGTAGGGGACATTCGAAAGAAGTCCAGTGGAGGTTGCAATGACCGAGCTTAGCGAGTTGATGCGGTTCGTACTGAATCCTCGGTCGGCGGCGTTGGGAATGGATAACCTGTGGCCTCCCGCTTTCTTTTTGGGTGCCTTGGTCATGCGGCGACCATTGACCGTGCCTCTGTTTGTTTCTCTGCGACGAGAGTGAGTTCGAGGGAAGAAAGACAACAGGTGTGGGAAGAACTGACTCGAGAAGGTTAGCAACGGGGGCATATTTACACTCGCTCTGCCTCTTGATGCCTGTGTGATGTTAGACCGCGTGGAACTTTGCGTAGGGTTTCCAATATTGAAAATTTTCTGGGAAGAGGCAGAAAAGGCATCATCGGTAATTATCAAGAGACACCGAGAGAAGACGACTATCTCAACATCACCTAGGGCATTGCAGAACTGGGAAGAAGGGATGAGCAGTCCAGTATTTATCACTTACAAGCAAGGCAGTGTGGTCTTCCCCGGTCGCACTGGTTGAAGCTGTGTTAGTTCTAGATTCTCATCTTGGGAGTTCGGTCTGGGAAGGAACGGTGACATGATTGTACTCGACCAAAAATCCAGGTTGGCCGAGGTACCCCGGACCCAAAAATGTACGGAATGGGAGAAGAGGGTATATCGATGAGGGGTGGACGGGAATAATCCGGTGGGGTCGGATGCTGTGTGCCAAGACCTCTAGAAATACGTACTTTGGTTTTCCTCTCAACGCACTCGAAACACGACAGGGTTGGCTTGTTGCGCTTCTGTTTCTTCTTTGGCGGCTGCGCGTCGGCCGTTGGAGATGCAGTGCTACTATCCCGATCGTTGTGCAAGTGCGAGATGCCAAGCCCGGCGCCGTTAGTGCTGCTATTCCCGATACTCTCGGTCCGTTGATGGCTGTCGCGGTAGGTTGTCGGATTTCCGTTAGGACTGTGGAGGTCGCCGTTGGCTACGCCATCATTGTAGGGATGCGCCTGGTGCACAATGTTGCTGCCATCATGGACCGTGGAGCTACTTGCATCCGAAAAGTATTGGTATAGCGGTGGGTGGATTGGAGATGCGAAAATGGTTGAAGACTCCACGTCCAGCCTCCGATCAAGCGAGCCTTCCATCTTGACGGCATTCATCTTGGCGTGCCTGGGGTCGGGCGCGGGTTTCCACGGCTGCGGCCCCCCGGAATTCCCAGCCTTGGTCGGGAATCCACGGCGGAGGAAAGCACAAGCGATCAATTGCGGTTGGTGTCACTGGGTAGGGTATCGAGAAAGTTGTCTTTCCACCTTCGGGAATAAGGCGTGTTCAAGGGCTAGGGCTTCCTTCTCGGAGCAAGCTCACGAGTGGGAATAAAGGGCAAGCACATCTGCATAAGAAAAAACCAGACGAGAGGAAATCGGGGGATCGGCGATGATGGAAATACGAGGAGAGCCCCTTCCTCGCTGCCTGCTATAAGAGCGAGTGAGGGGAAGTCCCGGGGAAGGAAAGAGCCCTGGGGTGACCGACTTTCTTCACTACCACTCGCCAGGGGCGCTGTGAGGGGCGTCGTCGACCGCCTCGTGGCCAAAAAGCAGAGCGTATTGCCCGACTGGGATTCGTTTTCCAGACCGAATTGTCAAAGTCCTATCGGCATACTCGCTACGTAATTGAGAATCCGGTCATGGCAACAGCGGGCAGCTACCACGCAACTTCCTCAATGAGATGAGCATGCCGACACGGGACCGATACGGCGCCTCCCATACTTGCCGGTCGATCTCTCCTCTTTCCGGTTTATGCTCTCGTGCCTCCCGTCCTACTGTGGTCCCAGCAAACATTCAACGGTACGTGGCGCAGCGTCGCCCTCACACCTGAGCTTGGGGTTAGGGACTCTCCAAGCTGCGAATTAATAATACTGTGTGCACAATGAGCCACCCATGACAGATAAAAACCCCTCTTCCACTTCCCTGATTCTTTTCGTCGGTGGCGTGGCGGGGAAACCCAAATTCTCCCTGTCCTGCATTCCGCCAATGCCAACTTCGGATGTCTTCCCGAACACCGATGATGGGTGAGCTTTTTGTGGCGTGGAAGTGTTCCGAGATCGTGATTTTACTACCGACGGGGGTGCTCGTTGCTCACGTAAGCGCCTAATCAAAGGACCTGGCCTGGTGTGGTGATATTATTTAGGGAACCAGCGAGTTGGGTTGCCGAGACCACCTGTCGTCGGTGGGGCTGGCGCCTGTTACTTCGGCATGACCAAGACCAGGAGTGTCCTGATAACTCGGGGCCTCAGGACGCCATGGGAACTTGATCAAGAACCGGCTCTACACTGCTACAGGACCCCGGTCACCTTTCAGGTACAGGACCATGTAGAGCACTTCGCAGTCAATCGCACTGACAGCCCAATATTGTGTGCCAACACTAACTAGTTACTACCTTCGTGGGTTACGTGTGCTTATCGCATTCCATGGCTTTCGTTCGGCCGACAAACATCTGCTTCTAACCAAATATGAACTCCACGTAGTTCTTTCGTATCTTTTCCAGTCCAATGGCCAGGGTCCACCCTTTGTACTTGCATACTTGTCGGTATATCTGCTCAAGCATTTTATCCGCCTCGTGGCCCGCTGTATGGAGGTCACTCTCAACAAGCAGCCGATCATCGGGACATGCCCGGATGACATCAGCGAACTTAGTCTCCGACCCTGGGGATGAAAGGTTCACTACCATCGAGAAGGAGAAGAAGACCCGAGCCGGGATGGTGGGATTGAGGTACTGTTTCAGCATCTGCGGTGGGCCGCTGAATGAATGAAGGCATACTCTCGGAGGGAAGGGCTTAGGCTGGAATGGTCCGAGTTCCTTGACGCTCGCCCCTCCCCCATCATCGTCGTCCTCATCGCTCGACGAGAAATCCTCGGCCCCGACTGCCACTAGTCTTTCCTTTCGCCGCGATATGACTTCTTTTTCGTGGCCTTTCCAGAGAGAGCTCAAGGCATCAAACAGGACGCCGTGAGCCTGGACACCATGTATGCTGACTGCCCGTCCCAAATCGCCAGCAAGACGCAGCTGCGCTTTAAAGACTTGCACTTGGTGAGTCATGTTGACATGATACGGACTCAACAACCTTCCCTCCCTCCCACCGGGTGTGATGTCTTCATTACGCTGCGGCTGTTCATCGGGGCCCCATCCCTGGGGCAGACGAAAGCCTCTGTCCAGGCCAATCTCACCGACAAGGGCGGTTGGAAACGAAACCAGGCGGCGTCTTGTTTCGTCAATGAAGCCGCTAAGGGGTCGCGGGGCAGCTAGCGTCGCAATGAATTCGGGATCAGGCGTATGTGATAGGACGGTCGTATAGTGCTTGGTTTTCTGCTCCTCTGCGTCTTGATTTGGGTCGTATGTCGTCTCGTCGCCGGTGTCATCATAGAGCTGGTGAGAGAACCAGGGGTGCCATCCGAATGCGGGCACCACTTTCTCCGGTGAATGCTCAGTGAAGGCCGTTTGATTCTGGACCGCTTGCTGAGCTGCAACAGATAAAACGAGGTCTTGATCCTGGGAGCGCGTTGACATAATCGTCAAAACCCGAGTCCGCATTTCATTTATGCTAGCTATAGAGGACATCGTATCGGTGGGGTGGCAGTGAGCGTCGATAGCTCCTAAGCTCCACGGGAAAGGCCCCATGCGCTCGTCGTTCGACTCATTGTCGCCGTGACGCTGCTCGGTTTGTTGGCCCGTGGGAGGACACATGGTTGACAGGAGAAAGGTGACAAACAAAACAGTTTTGCTCCTGATCTATCACGAGGACTCTCTAGGTATCGAATTGTGCGTCAACGAAGGCTGTAGTTCGGCGAACCTTGGTGCTGGGTTGATGGTTGATGTTGCGCAAAGCTTGGCGGAGAGCTAAAAGTTGTAGTAGAACTGCCCCTCATCCTAGCGTAAACTCTCACAACAATCCAGACAGCGTTGGTCTGATCCGAGAACCTGACGAGACGTCACTAGGATGGCTCAGCTAGAAGATCTGAGGGTTCGTGGCCTTCCGCCAGCCGAAGGGTCATATCTGTGCAGCCGGATGCCCGACGCTGCAGAAACACGGTGGTATGCCGACAAGGGTTTTGGCAGGGTGCTAGCGAGGGTTCTGAGTGCAGAAATCTGACTTGTACCTACCTGGCCGGTGGTCCTCGCGCTCGCAACCGCAGTACTTGTTGGGAGCGGTTGATTATGTCGCCGAGGGACGCTGGACGACTGAGGCACAGTCGCGGATCGCATTTCTGCTGCTTAAATTACTGGATGAAGAGCAAAATACAACTAATTGTTCCTTTCTTAGAGCTTGCGGTCGGCACTTTGAAGTAGTCGGTCAAAGCCCGGCTTGCACTAGCACAAGTGGGAAAGTGTCAGTTGGCGGAGGACCCACTCCCCTGTGTTGGATCTAACTGCGCGCCACCTCGGTGGAGGGGCATTCACATGTTCACCGTCCCCTGCCGCTTGCGAACAATCACGCAACTCCTCGAGCTCCGCAACCTGCGCGCTGCTTTATCTGGGTCTGAAATGGCCGCTTCAAGTCCAATTCGAGGCGACCGCTCTCTCTTCGAGCCCCAGAATCCTTGATCAGAGCAGGGGGAAAGGCTGCGCTCCAACTACGTATCTTTATCCTTCCGCTCCTAGATCAGGCCAATCGTTATCTTCAGCATCCATTGTCGGAGCTCTAACAAAAGCAGCGCAGACTCGAATAAGTTCAGTACTCGACTCGAACCGACTGCCAACATAATGGCTCTTATCAATCCTGTCCATGGACTTGTCGTCCCGTTTCTCTGCATTTTCACGATACCCCTTGCCATATTCGCCGGAATCACCACGACTTTGGCATTTACCATTCTCATGTTCCGGGTGGCCGTGGTCTATATTGATATTGGCCTTGGCTTAATCCCCCAATACTTCACATGGAGGACCAAACCCCAAATTCTCCCTGAAAGGCATGACAAGCAAAGGCTATCTCGAGATGGGCTCAAGACGCCTATATCACCGTCAGGCAGCGGCAGTCGGAGCGGGGCTAGCACGCCGCCGCCTCTCTCACCACATTCCCAAACTCCAACTTTCCTTCCCTCGGGCTACAAGAGCCCGGGATCCCGTCGCCGCAAGAGCAGCTATGGTTTTGGTGCGGCCTTCAAACATTCACGTCGCTCCAGTCAGGTATCTCTAGCATCTCTGGGGATGATCACACCGATTCACGGGGAAGGTGAGATTGCGCCTGTTACAGAAACTGGTCTGACGCCATCAGTCGGTCTTGACCGGGACTTTGAGGGAGTAGGAGGTTGGAGACTAGACGATTGCGATGACGATGGCAACTGGACGAACATCAACTCCAGGCTCGAGCTGCCGGTAGAACGGGCATCTTTTCATCGTCACCAACGATCGCAAAGTCTCGGACCTGTTCCACCCAGTGATTCTGCGTGGGTGAATCCGCGATACCGAACCGAGTGGTCACCCGAGGGCAAAGACTGGGAGCGGAATCGCTCTGGCAGCGGGGCCAAGAGTCCGGGCAGAACCCGGCGACTGAACCAACGTATTCAGCTTCCTTCCGCCATGACAGCGCTTGATAAGGAAAACAGTTACTTCCCCGATTTAGTCTCGCCAATGTCGACGAGAAACCGGTTTACTCCATGAGTTGACGGCCACCTTTGGAGAGCGATCTCGTCTTTCAATTACCCTAGCACATGATACTATGATGACGCTGGTCTTTCGTCGAAATTGGGTATATGTGGAACCTGGCCATGTACAATCTTGTGTGTACGTTATGCCTTAATAGGTATCCTCGGGCGTTGCACAGTCTAACTACCACGCGGGAGAAAGATAAGATACCATCAACCGCTTTTCCTTTTACCAACGCATCCATCCATCCGACCGCAAATCCTGGTATTTGCTCTTTGCCAAAACTCCAAACGCCCCGTGCCTCACTTGCTTGCCAGTCCTGTCATGACCCATTCGTATCCGAGGGCATTTCCCTGTTACACAATCTGCCAGAAGTAATTCGCGTAGAAAAAGCGTGAGAACTTCCTGTCGATATTCACCACATGAACATCTCCTTTCCGGTCATTCCTTACCACTGCTCGACTGAACTCGCCGTCCTTGCTGTCGCGTTCGATATCAATACCCAAGCTGCGATACACCTTGAGCCGAAGCAGCACCTCGTCCTCGACGCTGCCCCCGGTAACGCTGCCATTCCCAAAGTCGCCACCGTCGACGCCCTGCAGCTCCAGCTCTTGTAGCCGCGCTGCCAACTCGGCCTGTTGCGCTTGTAGGCGCTCCGTCTCCATCTCGAGGTCGGACACGCTCTTCGCGATGCGGAACTTTTGCGTGTCGAGCCGCGCGATCTCGCTAGCGTGTGCGGTTGACGAGTGCGTCGATGTGAGCTCAGCGTGCTGCGACTGGAGGGTGGAGAGGTGGCGCGAAAGTTTCTTCAGAGAGGATTCGGCATCGCGGAGGCGCAGGTCGCGGGCTTGCTGTAGGGTTGAGAGCGATTCGGAGACGCGCGCAACGGCGAGCTTGTCGGGGGCGATGTTGAAGTTGGAGATAGTGTGACGGATGAGCTGTATGGGGCTAGTTAGCGGTACGCATCTTGAGGGGCGCAATGTAGGAGGGAACGAACTGTGGAGGGGTCTTCTTCAAGGAGCATTTCGGCTGTGTTTTGTGTTGGTTCGTGTTGATGGTCCGCGATTCAATCTTGAGTGGGTAGTGAGCGTGCTTGCGTAAGAGGCGCTCATATGAATAAGTATGATGCAAACTTTGGCTGGCTCGCTGGGGTTGTTTTGTTTTCATGGGGCTTGCGATTGTGATTTTGGTGTCGCAAAACGGTGAACGTATCACCCGGGCGACGGGGCGGTATGGTTATGGTTCGAGGCGGTGCTTATCTTATCTAGCACGCGTTGGCCACCGTCGTCATCGGTGGGCCCGTGCCCAGAAACGTCTAGGCTTCACTCCTCAAACCACCGAGTCCACATTTTCTTTGCTGTTACAAGAAACAGCTCCCACGACGTTGCGAAGCTATTATAGTATTGGGCCTTTCTGATTTTGTACTGCGAACACTCAGCCTCAAGATGACACAATTGCCGTGTACGTTGCCTTGACCCCTCCCTCGCATGTAAAACCAAGAAGTAACGAGACTGAAATGGAAATTTTTAGATGCCGTCGATGCGGAAACGTAAGTTCAGCACCTTGGCAGCTCCATCCATTCCCGGTGTCTCACTGAATTCCTTGAAAGGCCGCTCAATCCTGCCGAGCTCGACGTCCTACGGGCGCAATACGAGAAGGAGGGCGACATGGTTGGAGTCCAGACCAAGTTCAACTACGCATGGGTGGGCACTGTCCCTGCTTGCCTTTCCATAATTACCTCAGCAACTAACAGTCACTTCAGGGTCTGGTGAAGTCGAATACGCGAGCGGATCAACACCTTGGTGTCATGCTGCTGTCCGAGATCTTCCGGACCTCCCCCGAACGGCGGCGAGAGTGCCTCTACTACTTGGCGCTGGGAAATTACAAACTGGGAAACTACGGCGAGGCGCGTAGATATAACGACCTCTTATTGGAGAACGAGCCTGCGAATCTCCAGGCGTCGAACCTGCGGACTCTGATCGACGACAAGGTTGCGAAGGAGGGGCTTGTCGGCGTTGCTATTGTAAGCGGAGTGGCCGTCGCGGCGGGGGTAATCGGGGGCATTCTCTTGAGGAACTTGGGTCGGAAGAGATGACGATGTAGCGTTTTGCATGCCCGGGAGGTCTCGGGGAGCC
>Ga0247763_1000004_pt1 | contig 83797 bp, 64 predicted proteins | sample UWRJL141409B4_FD_179926 | JGI IMG/M metagenome (GOLD analysis project Ga0247763, IMG submission 179926) | Plant litter microbial communities from Arlington Agricultural Research Station in Wisconsin, United States - UWRJ-L141-409B-4 | ecosystem: Environmental > Terrestrial > Plant litter >... | reverse complement strand
CGAGTGCAGCTGCGAGATGCGGGGCTCGCTCACGCCGAGCATTTCCCCGAGATCCTTGAACTTCACGCCGCGGAAGTAATGCATCGAAACGATCCGGCGCTCACGCTCGGGCAGCTGATCCATGGCGCGGGTCAGCGTCGCCTTCACCAGCCGGGCCTCGACGGCCTTCTCGGTGTTGGTCGATTCGCCCGCGGTGAGGCAGCGGGCCTGCTCGGTCTCGCTGACGTCGTCGAAGCGCAGCACCACGGGGGTGCAGGGGCGCTTGCCGGCGGCCTGAGCGGCCTCGGCGGCAGCGGCGCGAGCGCGGCGCGGCAACCAGTCCTGAGCACGGAGCTCATCGAGGATGGCGCCGCGAATGCGCACGCGAACGTACCAGTCAAAGTTCTCCGTCTGCTCATGGCCGTGCTTGCGCACGGCATCCCAGAGCCCGCTCATGCCCGCGGCGATCAAATCATCGCGCAGCACGTTGCGGGGGAGCTTGCGCTGAAACCCGCCCGCGATCTGACGAACCAGGCTCGCGTACTTGGTGATGAGCGCGTTCGACAGCTCCATCTTCGCCTGCTCCTCGGCAGACTCGGCAGCACTGCGGCCCTCGCGTGCACCGAGGGGACGGCGCTGACGCTTGGCCGTTGCCGGGGGGCTCCCGACCGCGCGAGTGCGGCGCCGCGGACGCTCGACGGATGCCGGTGGGGCCTCTTCCAGATCCATTTCCACCGCGACGGACTTGCTTTCGACCCCCTCCGACTCCACTCGCTCTCGAGACATTGATTACCTCCGTCGGCCGATAAAGCACGGCGTGTGCCAGCGCTCACGGAGGCGAAAGCATTGAGAATTTGATAAGGGCCAAAACCGCGTCGGGGGGTCAGCTTTGACCCGCTCAGAGGACCGATTCAATTGGTAATGGCTGAGGACGGATCACGTCCGTTCGACACGATGACGCTGGATTATGGCTGTTTTGAGCGATCTCGACTCGCTGTGGGTGGAGCATTTCGAGGTCTAGTCGTCCATGCGGGCGCAAAACACCCGGGGTCAACCACGACCCCCCCGCGGAGACCGCGCAAACGTTGGGGAAAAGTGGTGTGGAGGCATGCGCGGCTGTGGGCCTGCGTGAGGTGAGCGCGGGTGAGGTGCGGCGCGGTGCCAGCACCCCTTTGCTGCAACCCGGCGCCGTGGAGCTCGGGACCGGGCCTTTCCATTCCCCTTTGGGAGAGGCCCTTCCATGCCGTCCATTGTTTCAGGCTGACCAAGAGCGATCCCGTCTGGGCGCCGAGAGCCGCCAACGATCAGAAGAGATCGACTCGATTCCTCTCGATTCCACCTCTCTCCAGCTTGGTGTTCTCCGCGTCTCGGCAGGGCCTAGGAAGCGAATTGGCGGGGCCTCGGAAGCGAAAAAGGCATGCGCGAAGGCAAAAATCTCATCGGCGTCGACATCGGCTCGAGCAGCATCAAGGTCTGCCAGCTGAAGGAGACGCGCAAGTCGTACACGCTCGTGAACTTCGGCTATGCGCCGCTGCCGCCGCAGGCGATCGTCGACGGTCAGGTGATGGATGGCAACATGGTCGCCGACACGCTGCAGCAGATCTGGAGCCAGGCTCGCATCCGCCAGAAGGAGGTCAGCCTGGGTGTCTCTGGGCAGTCCGCCATCATCCGCAAGATAACGGTGCCGATGATGACGCAGGCCGAGCTGGAAGAGCAGATCCAGTGGGAGGCCGAGCAGCACATCCCGTTCGACATCAAGGACGTGCAGGTCGACTACCAGGTTCTCAAGCGCAACATGGAGACGAGCCAGATGGATCTGCTCCTGGTGGCGGCCAAGCGCGACCAAATCAACGACTACGCGCAGCTGGCGCGCGACGCGCGCCTCAAGCCGATCGTGTGCGACATCGATGCGTTCTCAATCCAGAACCTGTTCGAGCTGTCGCGCGGGCTGCCACCCGACCAGACCGTGGCCGTGATCAACGTGGGCGCGAACCTGACGTCCCTCAACATCATCGCCAACGGCATCAGCGCCTTTACCCGCGAGATCGCCAACGGCGGGCACTCGATCAGCGAGCAGGTGCAGAAGCAGCTTGGCATCCCGTTTGAGCTAGCGGAAGCGTACAAGTGCGGCACGGCAGACGTCCCGACGCCGCCTCAAGTCGCCCAGATCGTGGAGAGCGCAGCCGACGGCATCGCCGCCGAGATCCAGCGCAGCCTCGATTTCTTCATGGCGACCAGCGGTGACGGAGACATCTCTCGCATCTACGTGACGGGGGGTACCTCCAAGATTCCGTCGCTGTCGCAGGCCATCGAGCGCCGCGCCCGCGTTCAGGTCGAGGTGTGGGCCCCGACCGAGCGCCTGGTGATCGACAACAAGCGCATCGACGTCGGCCAGCTCGGCGTGCACGCCCCGCAGCTCGCCGTCGCGCTCGGTCTGGCGCTGCGCAAGGAAAAGGAGATCCGCGCGTGATCCGCGTCAACCTGCTGCCGCAGAAGCGGCGCAAGCAAGCCGCCGCGCGCGGCGACATGTGGCTGGTCGCGAGCCTGGTGCTCGTCGCGCTCGAGGTCGTGGCCTGCTTCGTCTGGTACGGATCGAAGCAGGATGAGCTCGCGCAGCAGCAGAGCAAGAACGGCGCGCTCGAGGCGCAGATCAAGCAGATCAAGGACGTCTCGAAGAACCACGAAGATCTGAAAAAGAAGCTCGCCATCCTGCGTGAGCGCGAGGAAGCCATCGGCAAGCTGCAGAGCGCGCGCACCGGTCCCACCGCCATGCTGCTCGAGGTGGCCCGCATGCTGACGCCGGGGCGTGGGCCGAGCGTCGACCCGAGCGAGCTCACCAAGCTGCGCCGCGACAGCCCGGGCCAGGACTACAACCAGAACTGGGATTCCCGTCGCATCTGGCTCACGCGCTTCGTCGAGTCAGACCGCACGGTGCGGCTCGAGGGCATGGCGCGCGACGGCGAGGACGTGAGCGAGCTCGCGCGCCGCATGAACCTGTCGACCTACTTCCGCGAGGTGCAGCTCTTGCCGGCGAAGCGCGAGACGGACAAGGCGAGCGGCCTGCAGGTTGTGTCGTTCAAGCTGGAAGCCAAGGTGAGGTACTGAAGTGGCCGCAGGATCGAGTCTGAGTCGGTTGGCACCTGCCGCGAAGGCGGGTTTGACTGTCGGCGTGCTCATGCTGTTCGGAGCGGGCTACTACTTCGTGTTTCACGGCGAGATCGAGGATCAGCTCGCCGCGGCGCAGGCCAAGGGCATCACGCTGACTCAAGATCTGAACAAGGCCCGCGCCGCAGAGCAGGCCTATCAGAAGGATCTGGCCGAGATGGCCGAGCGCGAGCAGCGGCAGAAGGAGCTGAGCCAGATCTTGCCGCCCACCACCGAGTATCCGCAGTTCTTGAGCGCCGTGCAGTCGGCGGCGAACGACTCGGGAGTGAGCCTTTCGGCGTGGACGCCGCGCGAGCGCGTGCCGGACAAATACTACGCCCGCGTGCCGATGAAGGTGGAGCTCAGCGGGCGCTTCCACCAGATCGCGCGTTTCTTCTACAACGTCGGGCAGCTCGATCGCATCATCAACATGGAAAATATCGCGATGACCGATCCCAAGAGCGTCGACGACGAGATCGTGCTCAAGGCAGAGGCGCTGGCCACCGCCTTTCACGTGATCGACAACCCCGAAGCAGGCGCCGAGTCCAAGGGCGGCAAGAGCCGGAAGCGGGCCAAATGAAGCGCGTGCGTCAGGCCACGTTCATCCTGTGCATCGCGCTCGCTCCCGGCGCGCTCGGCTGCGGCGACGACCCGCCGCCTCCGGCTCCGGCAGCGGCCAAGGCGAGCGAGTCGAAGAAGTCGCGCAAGGCCAAGGAAGAGGAGCCGCCTGCCGCCGAGTTGCCGCCGCTGGTCAGCGCTCCGATCGACTTCGTCGAGGCCGCGCGCTGGCGCGACCCGTTCGTGTCCTACGCCCGCGAGTTCGCGCTCGAGGCCAAGAAGCGCGTGCGGAGCCAGCGCGAGGTGGTGCTCGACCAGTACGCGCTCGACGAGCTGAAGCTCACCGGGTTGGTCACCGGCATCCGCCCGGCGCGGGCGATGTTGATCGATCCCCAGCGCACGGGCCACGTGGTGCACGAAGGCCAGTTCGTCGGCAAGCCCGAGGTCGTCCAGGGCGGCACGTCCGGCGCCGAATACGAGATCAACTGGCGCGTCGACCGCATTCGGGAGAATGACATCGTCTTCGTGCGCGAGGACCCGGCGAATCCAGACGTGCCGACGGCGACGCGGGTGATCCCGCTCAGGCCCGACGACGTGCTCGCCGCGCGGTGAGCGGAAGGGACCGAGGGACCAAAGGACTCGACCCCTCGATCCCTCGACCCGTCGAGGGTGAGCGCCCACTCGAGCTGGAGGCCATCGCCCGAAGCCTGTACCCTGCCGCGCATGACGGCATACTGGACGGGTCGAGGCGGCTCCACGCTCGAGTCGCTGCGTGGCTTCTATCAATCGGGCGTCCCGAGCAAGACGGTCGAGCCGGTGGTCAGCCCCGAGCAGAAGGTGCTCGCTCTGTTCCGCGAAGCGTCGCGCGACGTGCCCGCCTATGGCCGCTTCCTACGCGAGCATGGCGTCGACCCCGCGAAGGTCGACGGCATCGAGGCCTTCCGGCGCGTGCCTGCCACCACCAAGGACAACTACTACCGCCAGAATCCGCTGCCCGAGCTGTGCCGGCACGGCCGCCTCGACGGCTGTGACATGGTCGCGCTTTCCACGGGCTCGACGGGCGAGCCCGCGGTGTGGCCGCGCTTCGTGACGCATGAGCTCGAGTCGGCGGCTCGCTTCGAGCAGATCCTGGGCGCGGCGTTCGGGGCCTCCGAGAAGCGTACGCTCGGCGTGATCTGCTTCGCCCTGGGCAACTGGGTGGGGGGGCTCTACACGCTCGGGTGCTGCCGGCACCTGGCGGCCAAGGGCTACCCGCTGACCATGGCCGCGCCTGGCAACCAGCCCGCGGAGATCTTGCGCGCGCTCGGTGCGCTGAGCGACCACTGCGACCAGCGCGTGCTGTTCGGCTACCCTCCTTTCCTCAAGGACGTGATCGACGTGGCCGCGGGCCAGGGCTTCGACTGGAGCGCGAAGCCGACGAAGCTCGTGATGGCGGGCGAGGTGTTCAGCGAAGAGTGGCGCTCCTGGGTGTGCGGGCGACTCGGCGTGTCCGATCCTGCCAGCGCCACGGCGTCGCTGTACGGCACGGCCGACGCTGGCGTGATCGCGAACGAGACGCCCCTATCCATCCGCATTCGCCGCGCGCTCGCGCGCCGCCCCGACGCGGCGCGCGAGCTGTTCGGTGAGGCGCGCCTGCCCACCCTCTGCCAGTTTGATCCGCTGCACCGCTTCTTCGAGGCAGAGGACGGCTGGCTCCTGTTTTCGGGTGACGGCGGGGCGCCGCTCCTGCGCTACAAGATCCTCGATCGCGGCGGCGTGCTGAGCCATGCGGCCATGCTGGAGTTCCTCGCAAAGCGAACGGTCGAGCTCGAGCCCGGGCCCGAGGGCGAGGCGCTCCCGTTCGTCTACGTCTTCGGCCGCTCGCATTTCTCGCTCTCGTTCTACGGCGCCAACATCTACCCCGAGAATGTGGCGGTGGGGCTCGAGCAGCCCGCGCTCGCGGCGCTGGTGACGGGAAAGTTCGTGCTCGAGATCGAGCACGACGGGGCTCAGAACTCGCACCTGAAGCTGGCCGTCGAGCTCCAGCGTGGCGTCGCGGCGCCGCCCGGGCTCGAGCGAGACATCGCCGAGAGCGTGCAGCGCGAGCTCATGCGCCTGAACAGTGAGTTCGGCGCCTACGTGCCCGAGGCGCGGCGCAGCCCGCGCGTGGCGCTGCGCTCGTTCGGCGACCCCGAATACTTTCCGATCGGGGTCAAGCACCGCTATACGCGGCAGTGACCGCGCGTTGTCCCGATCAGGTCGCTGGCGGCACGAGCGGCTGAGCGCCTCATCCCGCGTTGGCACCGGCGTCGGGCACCGGAATGACCACCGGCGGCGGCGTCGGGCCGGGCTCAGGCGCCGTCGGTGCGGGGCCCGCGTCTGCCGCGTCGTAGCTGACCCGATAGATCACTCCGCTGGTGTCGTCGCTGAACAGCAGGGAGCCGTCTGGCGCCACGGTGATACCCGCGGGGCGTCCGAACGTCGAGCTGCCGTCGTCGCTCAGAAAGCCCGTGACGAAGTCCTCGAAGCGCCGCGGTACCCCTTCCTCGAAGACCAGCCGCACCACCTTGTATCCTGCCGGCGGCAGGCGGTTCCAGGAGCCGCGCATGGCGATGAAGGCGTCGCCCTGGAAGTCGTCGGGGAAGCTCGCTCCCGTGTAAAAAGTGAACCCGATCGGAGCGTTGTGCGCCTGTGTCGAGAGCGTGGGATCTGACGTGGTCGCGCAGTACTGCTCTTTCGTGCCCTGCGGAGGATCCTGGATCACCGGGTCGACGCGGCGATCGCCGTAGCAATAGGGCCAGCCGTAGTCCGCGCCTTCGACGATGGCGTTGAGCTCTTCGGGCGGGATATCGTCCCCGCGCCAGTCGGAGCCGTGGTCCATGCCCCAGAGCGCGCGCGTCGTCGGATGCCAGGCGAAGCCGATGGTGTTGCGCAGCCCGCTCGCGAAAATCCTGCGCGAGGAGCCGTCGAGCGCAGCGACCAGCATCGTGGCGTGTTCGTCGTTGCTCTCTTCACACGCATCGCAGCTCGAGCCCACCGAGATGAACAGCTCGTCATCGGGGCTGATGCCGAGCGTGCGCCGCGGGTGCTGACCGCCGTCGGGTAGGTCGTCGATGAGCACGGCGGGGGTGCTGAAGCCGCCCTGCGCATCCACGCTCGCGATCAGTACCTGCGTGTCGGTCGCCAGGTAGACTTGCTCGCCCCGGAAGGCGATGCCGTGCACCAAGGGCAAACCGGTCGCGACAGTGGCGCGCTCGTCGGCGCTGCCGTCGCCATCGGTGTCCGCGATGCGCAGCACGTCGCCCGGCTCGGGGAGCGTGACGTAGAGCTGATCGCCGCGAGCGACGAGCATGCGGGCTTGTCCGACGTTTTCTGCGAAGGCACGGACCGCGAAACCATCAGGGGCTCGCAGCCGCGAGATCAGCTGCGCTGTTGCAGGCACCTCCTCCGGGCGAAACACGTTGCGATCGAGCGAGCCGCCGGCATCGAGCGCGACGCCGCCGACCGTGCCGCCGGGACCACTCGCGCCGGCGGCTCCGGCCACGTTTCCGGCGCCCGCACGGCCCGGGGCGCCCGCGACGCCCGATGCGCCGCCTGGGTTCAGCGGGCTCTGCCCGACGAAGCTGTCGTCGTCGTCGTCACAGCCGATGTTCGCGGCCAGTGCCGCGACGATTCCGATTCCGATGCAGACGCCGGGCGGCACACGGCGCGTCGAAGAAATTCTAGTTGACGAGGAGTCCATGGTCGCGTCGATGTGCAAGCGTCATGCCTCGAGCAACGAAGGCCGAAGAGCGACGTACTCGTGAGATAGCGGGCCGCATGGTGCGCGCGGTCTCGGGGCGAATTCGCCCGAGCGGGCAACCGAGCCCGGTGCGGCGAAACGCCGGCGCTTGCCGTCGAACGGGGCATGGAGCAAGCTCACCGCGCTGATGCTTGTCGATTGGATGCGGCCCTCGCTGACCAGGAGGTTGCCTACGAGGTTGCCCAGGCGCGTGCCGAGGAATGGGCCGAAACGTGCGCGCTCGGGTCTGAGTCTCGGTCCAGCGCTCGCCGCCGTGCTGGGCATCGGCGCGGCCTGTGCGGGCGACGAACCGGCGCCAGAGCCCGCCTATCTCAGCCGCGAGCAACTGATGGATCCGGCCACTTGCGCCGGCTGCCACCAGAGACAATATGACCAGTGGGCGTCGAGCATGCACGCCTACGCCTCGGACGATCCGCTGTTCCTGGCGATGAACGCGCGCGGCCAGCGCGAAGGGAACATCGGCGACTTCTGCGTGAACTGCCACGCGCCGATGGCCGTGCGCACCGGCGCCACCACCGACGGGCTGAACCTCGACTCCCTGCCCCCGTCGCTGAAGGGGGTGACGTGCTATTTCTGCCACTCCGTCGACGGGGTGGAGGGCACGCACAACAACCCGCTGACGCTCGCCGACGACGGCGTGCTGCGCGGCCCGTTCGCAGACCCCACGCCGAACTCGGCGCACGCAGCGGCCTACTCCGAGCTACACGACCGCGACCAGCTGGCGTCGTCGAGCCTGTGCGGCACCTGCCACGACATCGTGAACGATCGAGGCACCCACCTCGAGCGCACCTTCGCGGAGTGGCAAGGCTCCGTGTTCTCGCAGCCGCTGATCGGCACGACCTGCGGCCAGTGCCACATGGACCAGAGCACCGCGCTCGAGCCCGTGGCCTCGGTGCCCGGCGTGCCCGCCAGGCGGCTGCACGATCATCGCTTTCCGGGCGTCGACCTGCCGCTCACCCCCAACCCCGGCGAGGCGGAGTTGCGCGCCGCGACGCAGGCCTTCCTCGACACCAGCCTGCAGAGCGCGCTCTGCGTGCGCGGAGCCGAAGGGGCCGCGCAGATCCAGGTCGTGCTCGACAACGTCGCCTCCGGACACCACTGGCCGAGCGGCGCTGCGCAAGACCGCCGAGCGTGGATCGAGGTCACCGCTTACACGGGGGAGAACGTCATCTATCAGAGCGGCGTGGTGCCCGAGGGCACGGCCGTGACGGCCCTCGACGATCCCGATCTCTGGCTGATTCGCGACTGTATTTTCGACGAGAACGGCCAGGAAGCGCACATGTTCTGGGAGGCGCAGGACTACGAGTCGAACCTGCTGACGGCGCAGGTCACCTTCGATCCGAGCGACCCGCGCTATTACCAGAGCCACGTGTTTCGCAACTACCCGACCACCGGGCTACTGCCCATCTATCCCGATCGGGTCACGTTGCGGGTCTACATCCAGGCCGTCGGCCTCGACGTCGTCGACGACCTGGTCGAGAGCGGTGACCTCGTAGACAACCCCCTCTATCGAGTCGACGAGCTCCGAGCCAAGCTGGCACCCTTGCAAGTGGGCGAAGAGCTCACGTGGACCTTCGACGGCGCAGCTGAGACGTACGTCGAAGACGGCCTGCCCGTCGCCTGCATCAGCCGCACCAACCTGCTCTCCAACGTCGACAAGGTGCCGGCGGTGATGCACCAGCGCTGCGGGCGCTGAGCACGCTGGCGATCAGAGCCGGTTCTTGTCGTAGATGCCGAACAGAATCAGCACGAACGCTGCCAGCCGCATCAGGTAGAGCCAGGAGAGATACTCGGAGGCCTCGCCGAACACCGCTAGCGCCAGCTGGTTTGCGCTCATGATGGCGAACGCGGTGCTCACGAACGCGAAGAACCGATCGTGCGTGCGCGCGTAGAAGCGCCCGAAGAACATGGCGGCGACGAGGAAGCCAGCGGCGAGCGCTCCCAGCAGGAATTGGTTCATCGGTCAGCGGCTGTCCGAGATGAAGCCGTGCAACAGCAAGAGCAGGCCAGCGAGCGCGGGCAGCTTGCGCCACACGGTGAGCTCGAGGGGGAGAAGCACGTCGATGAACATGAGGATGTTGTTCGCCGCGAGCCCGCAGAAACAGAGCGCCGTCCAGAGCAGGATGTTGACCCGCTCGGCGCGATAGACGCGGAGCAGCTGCACGGCGCAGGCCAAGCTGGTGAGCGCGCACAAGGCGTAGACGGCGATCGCCATCAGCCATCCTTCTTTCTGCGGAAGCGAAAGGCCGCCGCCAGCGTCCGCGCGCTGTCGCCGGGCACGGCGAAGATCAGGTTGATGACCGTGTAGCGCATGTTCACGTAGCAGCCCGCGAGCTCGTCGACGAGCGCACCGAGCTCGGGTGAGCGAGGTGCATAGGAATACGATCGGGTCGTCGAACCAGAGCTCACGAGGCCGCGCAGCGACAGGTCTGCCAGGTGCAGCTCCGCCGATTGCTCCGTGATACGCAGCTCGCTCGCCACTCGAGCAGGCGTCCACTCTCCTACATGCTCGCGCAACAGCAGCAAGATCTCGAGCTGCAGCACTGAGTGGATGTGCCCCTCGATGAAGCGGGCAACAGGCCCTGGAAGCGATGGCGGGCTCAATGATTCGGTGAGGAAAGGGGTGCGGCATAATGCCTCGCCAGCGGCGGTCGAGCGATCATGTCCGGCGCCATTGTATCTTCGTGCAACTGCTCTGACGTGGCTGTCCAACCACGCGCGGAAACCGGGGAAGCGCAGAAAACTGCAACACGTTCAAGGCTTGCATTGTTAGACTCCAGGGTCATCGTCGCCTCGGTCTGTGTAGTTCAGTAACCGACGGCGTGGCGGTCGGGGGAGAGCCAGGAACCATGGTCCAGAGAGTAGCCGCACGAGTGCCGGAAGGTCCAAACGGTCGCAAGGCACGAGTACGGCAGAAGAGGGGCAAGGCCACGCTCGAGAACGGTAGCGGTCATGGCCCGGCGGGGCCTCCCAGGGCAGGCAAGAGCTCCCGCGGGAGGCTGAGCGGCGACAGACCGAACAGTGATGGCGGGGTGCTCGCCAATGGGCGGCGCCCGCGCGGGGCAAACGTCGCGCTGTCCGCGCGCGGCAAAGGCGTCGCGTCGTCATCGGACGGGCGGAACGGCTCCGATGAAATGACCGATTGGGACCTGATCTCCGGCTCGAGCCGCGCGGAGCTCGAGCAGCTGGTCGAGGTGCTGAAGAGCGTCAAGCGCGGTGACTTCGCGGTGCGCTTTGAATACCAGCCGAACGGCATCCTGAGCCGCGTGGGCGAGCTCTTGAACGACATCTTCGGCTTGACCGAGCACCTGACGACGGAGCTCGTGCGCGTCGGCAAGGTCGTCGGGCAAGACGGACGCATGCACGAGCGCGCCTCCGTCGGGCCCGCGCGGGGCGAATGGGCCAACAGCATGGGCGCCGTCAACCAGCTCATCAGCGACCTCGTGGCGCCCACCAACGAGGTCGCCCGCGTGATCACCGCGGTGGCCCGCGGCGATCTCTCGCAGAAGATGGTGCTGGAGATCGAGGGCCGCCCGGTGCGCGGCGAATTCCTCCGTATCGGCACCACGGTGAACTCGATGGTGGATCAGCTCAACTCGTTCGCGGCGGAGGTGACGCGCGTCGCGAAGGAGGTGGGCAACGAGGGCAAGCTCGGCGGCCAGGCCGAGGTGAAGGGGGTATCGGGCACGTGGCGCGACCTGACCGACAACGTGAACGGCCTCGCCGCAAACCTGACGGCGCAGGTACGCAACATCGCCAAGGTGACGACGGCGGTCGCCAAGGGCGACCTCTCGCAGAAGATCACCGTCGACGCCAAGGGCGAGATCCTCGAGCTCAAGAACACCATCAACGTCATGGTGGACCAGCTCTCGTCTTTCGCGGCGGAGGTGACGCGCGTCGCGAAGGAGGTGGGTAACGAGGGCAAGCTCGGCGGCCAGGCCGAGGTGCGCGGTGTGTCCGGAACCTGGAAGGACCTGACCGACAACGTGAACGGCCTCGCCGCAAACCTGACGGCGCAGGTGCGCAGCATCGCGAAGGTGACCACGGCGGTCGCCAACGGCGACCTGTCTCAGAAGATCACCGTCGATGCCCGCGGTGAGATCTACGAGCTGAAGAACACCATCAACACCATGGTCGATACGCTGCGCTCGTTCGCGGCGGAGGTGACGCGGGTCGCGAAGGAAGTCGGCACCGAAGGCAAGCTCGGTGGCCAGGCCGACGTGAAGGGGGTGTTCGGCACCTGGAAAGACCTCACCGACAACGTCAACGCCATGGCCAGCAACCTGACGGTCCAGCTGCGCGACGTGTCGAAGGTGGCGACCGCCATCGCCAACGGCGATCTCACCCGCAAGATCACCGTCGAGGCGCGCGGCGAGATCCTGCAGATCAAGGACGTGATCAACAAGATGGTGGATCAGCTCAACTCCTTCTCGGGGGAGGTGACGCGGGTCGCGAAGGAAGTGGGCACGGAAGGCAAGCTCGGTGGCCAGGCAGACGTGAAGGGCGTGTACGGCACCTGGAAAGACCTGACGGACAACGTGAACGGGTTGGCGGCTAACCTGACGGTTCAGCTGCGCGACGTGTCGAAGGTGGCGACGGCCATCGCCAACGGCGATCTGACGCAGAAGATCACGGTGAACGTGCAGGGCGAGATCCTGCAGATCAAGGACGTGATCAACAAGATGGTGGATCAGCTCAACTCGTTCGCGGCGGAGGTGACGCGGGTCGCGAAGGAGGTGGGTACGGAGGGCAAGCTCGGCGGCCAGGCGGAGGTGAAGGGTGTGTCCGGCGTCTGGAAGGACTTGACGGACAACGTGAACGTGATGGCCGCGAACCTCACGACTCAGGTGCGCGGCATCGTCAAGGTCGTGACGGCGGTCGCCACGGGAGATCTGAGCCAGAAGTTCGTGCTGGAGGCGAAGGGCGAGGTGGCCGCGCTCGCCGAGACGATCAACAACATGACCGACACGCTGCGTACCTTCGCCGATCAGGTGACGACGGTGGCGCGCGAGGTGGGCATCGAGGGCAAGCTCGGCGCTGAAGCCAAGGTGCCCAACGTCTCCGGTGTCTGGAAGGATCTGACAGACAACGTGAACATCATGGCCTCGAACCTGACCGATCAGGTGCGCGGCATCGTCAAGGTCGTGACCGCCGTGGCCGAGGGCGATCTGAATCAGAAGTTCGTGCTGGAGGCGAAGGGTGAGGTGGCCGCGCTGGCAGAGACGATCAACAACATGACGGGCACGCTGCGCATCTTCGCCGACCAGGTGACGACGGTGGCACGCGAGGTGGGTATCGAGGGCAAGCTCGGGGGCCAGGCCAAGGTGCCTGGCGCCGCTGGCACCTGGCGCGACCTGACCGACAACGTCAACCAGCTCGCCGGCAACCTCACCTCCCAGGTGCGTGCGATCGGCGAGGTGTCGACCGCCGTCGCCAAGGGCGACCTGACGCGATCCATCACGGTGGAGGCGCAAGGCGAGGTCGCCGTCCTGAAGGACAACATCAACCAGATGATCGGCAACCTGAAGGACACGACGCACAAGAACCAGGAGCAGGACTGGCTGAAGACCAACCTGGCGCGCTTCTCCAGCATGATGCAGGGGCAGCGCAACATCGTGTCAGTGGCGCAGCTGATCATGAGCGAACTCACGCCGCTGGTCGACGCGCAGCACGGCGCCTTCTACTTGATGGACCCCGACGCCACGGACGAGCCGGTGTTGCACCTGGTCGCGAGCTACGGCTTCGGCGGTCGCAAGGGGCTCTCCAACAGCTATCGCTTGCGCGAGAGCTTGATCGGCCAGTGCGCGTTCGAGAAGAAGCGCATCGTGCTCGCCGACGTGCCCGAGAACTTCATCTACATCGCGACGGGCATGGGCGAGGCGCCGCCGCGCACGGTGATCGTGCTGCCGGTGCTGTTCGAAGGGGAGGCGAAGGCCGTGATTGAGCTCGCCTCGTTCAAGCCGTTCATCGCCAACCACCTCACGTTCCTGGATCAGCTGATGGGCAGCGTCGGTGTGATCTTGAACATGATCTCGTCCAGCATGCGGACGGAAGAGCTCTTGCAGCAGCTCAAGAAGTCGAACGCGGAGCTCGAGGCGCAGGCGGCCGAGCTGAACGACAAGGCCCAGCTGCTCGAGGTGAAGAACAACGAGGTCGAGCTCGCGAGCCGCAGCCTGGAGGAGAAGGCCGAGCAGCTCTCGCTGATCTCGAAGTACAAGTCCGAGTTCCTCGCCAACATGTCGCACGAGCTGCGCACTCCGCTCAACAGCCTGCTCATTCTGTCGCAGGTGCTGGCCGAAAATCGCGACGGCAACCTGACGCCGGAGCAGGTCAAGTTCGCGCAGACGGTCTATACCTCCGGCAACGATCTGCTCTCGCTGATCAACGAGATCCTCGACCTGTCGAAGGTTGAGGCCGGCAAGATGCCGATGATTCCGAAGCAGTTCCGCCTCGCAGACGTGCGCGACTACCTCGACCAGACGTTCCGGCACGTGGCCGAGCAGAAGGGGCTGAGCTTCGAGGTTCAGATGGAACCGCAGCTACCAGAGACGGCCTTCTCCGACCTGAACCGGTTGCAGCAGATCCTCAAGAATTTGCTGTCGAACGCCTTCAAGTTCACCGCCCAGGGTGGTGTCGTCTTGCGCGTTGGGCGGGGCGCGGGGGCGGCAGACGGCGGCACCATGCTCAACTTCGCCGTGCAAGACACGGGCATCGGCATCCCTACCGAGAAGCAGAAGCTCATCTTCGAGGCGTTCCAGCAGGCAGACGGCACGACCAGCCGCAAGTATGGCGGCACCGGGCTCGGGCTCACCATCAGCCGAGAGATCGCGCGCCTGCTCGGCGGTTCGATACAGGTCGTGAGCTCGCCGGGCCAGGGCAGCACGTTCACGCTGTGCTTGCCCGCCAACTACTCGGGCCCCGACGCCAACTGGCGCGACGAGATGCTCGACATGCGAGCCGAGCCCGAGGGTGAAATCGAACCGTTGCCCGAGAGCGCAGACCTGACGGGGACCCGTGTGCTCCTCGTCGACGACGACCGACGCAACATCTTTGCGCTGCGCACGGTGCTGGAGGCGCGGGGCATCCACGTGCTGCACGCCGACAACGGGAAGATCGCGCTCGATCTGATCCAGAACAATCCCAAGCTGGACCTGGTGCTGATGGACACGATGATGCCCGAGATGGATGGCCTCACCGCCATCCGCGAGATCCGGGAGACGCTCGGGCTACAGACGCTCCCCATCGTGTCGCTCACCGCCAAGGCCATGAAGGGCGATCGCGAGAAGGCGCTCGAAGCTGGGGCCTGGGACTACGTGACCAAACCCGTCGATCCGCAGCGTCTCCTATCGGTCATCCACCGTTGGCGAGAGCAGCGGCGGCGCGTCTCGGCGGTGGCTCAGGCCTGATCGATGTTTACAGTGCCCACGCCTGCGCGCACCCGCTCGGCCGCCGTCCTGCTGGTCGACGACAACCCCGCAAACCTGCTCGCGTTGGACGCCGTGCTCAGCCCGATCGGGGTGCGCACCGTCACCGCGCTGTCTCCCAAGGCGGCGCTCTCGCACCTGCAGCACGAGTCGTTCGCGGCGGCCCTGATCGACGTTCAGATGCCCGAGATGGACGGCTTTCAGCTGGCGCAGCGCATCCGCCAGATGGACCGCGGGCGCCAGCTGCCGATCCTGTTCATCACCGCCATCTATCAGGACGAGGAGTACATCTCGCAAGGCTACGAGCGCGGCGCCGCGGACTACATCACGAAGCCGTTCGATCCCAACATCGTACGCAGCCGCGTGAAGGCCTTCGTAGACCTGTACGAGCAGCGCGAGAGCGTGCATCAACGCCAGGTCGCCACGCGCACTCGCGAGCGAGACGAGGCGATCCGGCGGCTCGTCGCGTTCGAGCGAATCGCGACGGCGACGCTCGAGACGAGCGACGTGCGCGGTCTGCTCGATGAGCTGCTGCGCGCCTTCACCGACGCGGCCGAGGCCGCCGACTCGGCTGCCATCTTGCTGCGCGACGGCGACTTCCTCCAGGTGCGGGCCTCTGTCGGCTTCGACGACGAGCCGGCAGGTGGCTTTCGGGTGCGCATCGGCGAGGGCTTCGCGGGGCGCGTCGCCGCCGAGCGCCAGCCGGTCGAGCTACCCGACGCGAGCAGCTCGGCGCTCGTCGACAGCTACTGGGTGAAGGCGCGCGGCACGCGCGGGCTCTACGGGGTCCCCTTGTTGCACGGGGGCGAGGTGCTCGGGGTCGCGCAGATCGGCTCGACGCGCGCCAGCGTCTTCTCTGACGCCGAGAAGCGCTTGTTCCGCGCGGCCGTCGATCGCGCCGCTCTGGCGGTGACCCGGCACTTCGAACTCTCCAGCCTGTACGAGATCTTGAGCGTCGCGCCCGCGCTGATCGCGATCTTGCGCACGCCCGAGCTCCGCTACAGCTTCGCCAGTCCGGCTTATCAGGCGCTATTCCAGGCGCCCATCGACGGCGCCAGCCTCTACGATCGGAGCCTCTCTCCTCTGACGCTGGAGGCGGTGGAGCGCGCCTGGAAGACGGGCGAGACCGTGGACCTCTCGGAGCTCGAGGTGATGCCGTCGGGCTCGTCCGCCGAGCCACGTTACCTGAGCTTCACGGCGCACCCGCTGCGCGACGGTTCGGGGGCCGTTGACCGAGTGCTCACCTTCGCGGTGAACGTGACATCGCAGGTGCTCGCGCGCCGTGAGATCGAGGCGACACAAGCTGCGCGGGCCGAGTTGCTCGAGCGCGAACGCGCCGCCCGCCAAGCCGCCGAGTCGGCGAGCCTCGCCAAAGACGAGTTCCTGGCGACGGTGTCGCATGAGCTGCGTACGCCGCTCAACGCGATCCTGGGCTGGGCGACGATGGCCCGCAGCAAGGTGACGCCCGACCTCGATCGAGCGCTCGGCATCATCGAGAAGAGCGCGCTCGCGCAGGCGCGCATCGTGGAAGACGTGCTCGATTTCTCGCGCATTGCCCGCGGCCAGATGCGTCTCACGATCGGCAGCGTCGACGTGTCGGGCGTGATCCGCGACGCGCTGCTCGCGGTGGGGCCCGCGGCGGCGGCCAAGGGCATTCGCATCGAGTCTGCCCTCGACGTGGACGATCGCTTCGTCTGCGACGGGCCCCGGCTGCAGCAGGTGGTTTGGAACTTGCTCAGCAACGCCATCAAGTTCAGCGAGCCGAACGGGGTGGTGAGCATCAGCGCGCATCTCGCGCGGCGCGAGTTCGAACTCAGCGTCAAGGACAACGGGCAGGGCATCGAGCCCGAGTTCGTTCCCCATGTGTTCGCTGCGTTCCGCCAGGCGAAGGGGGGCTCCACGCGGCGTCACGGTGGCCTCGGGCTGGGCCTCGCGATCGTCAAGGAGATCGTGCAGGCACACGGCGGGACGGTCGAGGCCAAGAGCGCCGGCGTGGGGCAGGGCGCCGAGTTCACGCTTCGCTTGCCGCTCGAGGGCGCTCGCCGCGACAGCACGCTGCCGCCGCCCAGCAGCTTGCCCGGGCCGCCCCCGCCGAGCAGGCGCCTGGATGGCCTGAAGATCCTCGTGGTGGAGGACGACGACGACAGTCGCGAGTTCTTGGCCGAGGCCCTCGAGCAGCGCGGTGCCACCATCGCGGCGGCGAACGGCGTGGCGGCGGCGCTCGCCAAGTTCGAGCCGTTTCGTCCCGACATCGTGGTCAGCGACATCGCCATGCCCGACGCCGACGGCTACGATCTGATCCGCCAGATTCGCAGCTTCCCGCGCGAGAGCGGCGGCCTCACGCCGGCGCTAGCGCTCACCGCCCACACGCGCGCCGAGGTGCGCGAGCGAGCTAAGGCTGCCGGCTTCCAGCAGCTCGAGCCCAAGCCGGTCGATCTCGACCGATTGAGCCGTGTCGTGCTGGAGCTCGCGGGGCGCTGAGCAAGCGCCCCAGTGCTGCAGGCCCTGGGCGAGGGCCGGGGGCCGCCCGCGCGATGTTCCTCACGTGACGCTGCGCCGCTGCTGCGGCTACTGCGCCGTCGTCGAGGAGTTGCTGCTCGGCGTCTCGTTGTTGCCCGTCGCTGGGGGCGGCGGCGGCGCGCTGGTCGTGGGGCGCCCGCCCGCGTAGCGCTCGAGCTTGCGATACAGGGTGCGCCGGTCGATGCCGAGCGCCTTGGCGGCGCGTGTCTTGTTGCCGTGCGCGTGCTTGACCGCTTGCTCGATGTGGCGACGCTCGACCTGATCGAGCGTGCGCACGTGCTCGAGGTCTACATCGTTCAGCACGCCCGTCGAGCCGTCGAAGCGAGTGATGCGCTCGGGCAGATCTTCCAGCAGGATCTGCTCGCCGCGCGTGAGCGCGACGGCGCGCTCGATGGTGTTCTCGAGTTGACGCACGTTCCCGGGCCAATCGAAGGCGAGCAGCTTTGTCTGAGCCTCGACCGAGATGCCGTGAACGGGCTTGCCGCTGCGCTCGCTGAACTTGCGCACGAAGTGCTCGGCGAGAAGCAGGATGTCGTTGCCGCGCGCGCGCAGGGGCGGAATTTCGATCTGAACGACGTTGAGCCGATAAAATAGATCCTCCCGGAAGCGCTTCAGGTCGACCTCGCTCTCCAGATCACGATTCGTCGCCGCGATGATGCGCGCGGTGACGGGGACAGAGGTGTTGCCGCCCACGGGACGAACCTGCCGCTCTTGCAGCACCCGCAGCAGCTTGGGCTGCATCTCGAGCGGCATCTCGCCGACCTCATCGAGCAAGAGCGTGCCGCCGCTGGCCTGCTCGAACAGGCCCTGGCGTGAGTTCTTGGCGTCAGTGAAGGCGCCCTTCACGTGCCCGAACAGCTCGCTCTCCAGCAGCTCGGCGGGAACTGCTGCGCAGTTGATCGCCACGAAACGACCCTCGCGTCGGTCGCTCTGCTCGTGAAGCGCGCGGGCGACCAGCTCCTTGCCCGTACCGCTCTCGCCGCTGAGGAGCACCGTCGTATCGGCGGGCGCTACGCGCCGGACCAGGTCACACACCCCAAGCATGGCGCGGCTGGTGCCGACCAGAGACCCGAGCATGCCGTCGTCGGGCGGCGGCGCCCCCGCGCGGCTCAGGCGCTTGACCTCTTCGCGCAGATGGCGGTGTTGCAGCGCGCGCTCGATCGCGCGCTCGAGCACTGTCATGTCGAGCGGCTTGTTGATGAAGTCATGCGCACCCGCCCTGATCGCGTTAATGGCCGCCGTCATGTCGCCGAACGCGGTGATCACGATCACGGGTGTGTCGGGACGGTTCTCCGTGAAACGCTTGCACAGATCGATGCCGCTCGCCCCGTCCAGGTTAAGGTCGGTGATGATGACGTCAAAGTCCTGCTCGCGAAGCACGTCCAGCCCCTCATCGCCGCGCATGCGCCACGTCACCTGATAGCCGGCGCGCCCGAGGCTCTCCTCCAGCATTTCACACATGTCCCGATCGTCATCGATCACCAGTATTCGTGTCTGCATGGCAACAAAGCCTTTCGAGAGAGCCTGAGGGTGGAAGCGTCGGGGAACGCGCTGTACAGGACGGTGGCCGTTCCGCTCCCCTTGGTTAGTGTCGCAACGGCCGAGCCGGTTGGTAAAGCAGTTTTAACGATGGTGGTGTGGCAGCTTTGCGCGCTGTGCGGCGTTGCCACGCCAATCCCGCTACACGCTACCCGAGACGTCCCCGCTGAAATGCCAGGGTCGAGAGGGGAGTATTGTGCGGCCCGATCGAGCCGGCAAGCGGGGCTTCGCTTCTTGGTCAAACCAAGGTGGTCTTCATTCTTCTTCACGCATTTCTTCACTCAGCGGTCCTTCAGTTTGCGCGTCGTCCTGCGTGCATCGCATCACACGGGAACGCTCGATACCGGCGCGATGCGCTCGGCGAGCAGCGCGGCGAGGTCTTCACGGCGCGGTAGGCCCGCTTGGGCTCCGAGCCGCGTGGTCGAAAATGCCGCGGCGGCTCCCCCGTACGCTGCAGCGTCGACGAGTGATCGCCCTTCCGCGAGTGCAAACGCCAGGCCTGCGACGAAGGCATCCCCCGCGCCCGTCGCGTCGACGCTGGCGACCTGGTGGTGGGCGAGCAGGTGCTGCTCCTCGCGGTTGATGACCAGGTTGCCCGCGTCACCCGCCGCGATGATCGCGGCCCCCACGCCGCGGGCGAGCAGCACGCGCCCGCAGTGGGCCGCAGAACGCGCGTCGCCGACGCGCACGTTGGTGAGCAACTCGGCCTCGGCGGCGTTGGGCCGAATCACATCGACGAGCCGCAGCAGATCCTCCGAGAGCGGCAGCGCCGGCGCTGGATCGAGGATCGTCCTCGCTCCGGCGGCCTTGGCGAGCCGCAGCGCGGCGCCCACGACGGCGATCGGCACCTCCAGGCCGACCACGAGCACCTTGGCGAACGCGATGGCCCCTCGGGCAGCGTCGATGTCCTGCTCCGACAGAGCGTGGTTCGCGCCCGGCGCGACACTGATCTGTTTTTCACCCAAGGCGTCGACCGCGATCAACGCGACCCCCGTCGGGCGTGCGCTATCGCGAGCCACGTGGCGCACGTCGACTCGAGCCGCCTGCAGGGCGTCGATCACCGCGTCGCCGCGCTCGTCGGCTCCGAGCCGGCTCACCAGCGCCACGTTCGCGCCCAGGCGGGCGACGCCCAGTGCCTGGTTTGCTCCCTTGCCGCCCGGCCCCTCGTGAAATGTCTCGCCCGCGACGGTCTCGCCGGGCCCCGGCAGCCTCGGGCCCCTGAGCAGGAAGTCCCAATTGGTGCCGCCGACAACGACGATGTCCGCGCGAGTCATTCCTCCCCGGAAGAGCAAGTTCTGGACCAGACGCTGCGGCTCGGTGACTGGTCCACTACGTTACACGACAGCGACGCACACCTGCCTCGCGCCGCTCGTTCGCCGCGGCTCGTCGGGGACCCAGGCGCAGGGTGACCGCGTGGAAGGTGGCGCCCAGCGGCGTCGCCATCGGTCGAGGCAGAGGAGCGAGCTCCCGCTCCTCGCAGCAGCAGGCGGCGCCGCGGATCGTTCGAGGCAGAGACTCGCGCCGTCAGGAGTCGGCGCCGGGTGTTGCAGCACTCGCTACACCCGCCTTTTCACGCGCGAACCGCGTTGCAAAACGCACGAAGAGATCGCTGAAAGCGAGATCGACTCTGCCCGTGCAACGCAGCATTGGCCGCGCCGGTTTAGCGCCATTTCGTCGCACTGTGGCTGGAGAGGCTGAAGCGCAGCTGAATGCGGTCGCGGAGCGCGGCTCGGCGAGCGATCGGAGGCCGCCTCCAGAGAGTGGACGAGCGCGCGGGTTGGGGCGCCGGCGCGGCAGAAAAACATCGACGTACCAAACGAGCCCAGTCCACCGCTCCAGCGCCGAGCACCCAGCAATGAGCGAAGACGCCACGACACTCAACGAACCAGGCGCCAAATGAGCCCGACACACCTACGCGGCACCAGCGCGCCCCGCGCTCGCGTGATGGCGAGGGCCTCGGGTGATTGACAGCGCGGTGGCCGCTGGCCAGAGTAACTCTCTGGGGCGCGAGAGTGAGTCAGAGGTCCATCCCAACGTCTCTGATCCGCACCACGGGTGAGTCCTCGCTCAGCAGCTCGTCCGAGCCCGCGGCGCTCGCCGTCCAGTGCAGCGCGCTCATCCTCGGCGAGGCCGGCGACGACGCAGCGGCGCTCGACGGCGCGTTGCGCGGCCTCGGCGCTAGCGCGACGCTCGTGCACACGCCCGCCGAGGCCCTCCTGCAGCTCACGAGCGGGGCGTTCGCCTTCGTCGTCATCAGCGGCGCCTCGCGCGCCGAGCTCGATGACCTGGTACAGCGCACACGCGGCACTCCTCGCCTGAGCCGACTGCCCCTGGTCGTGCTCACACCCCTCAGAGACCTCGACGGCGGGCTCTCCCCACCGTCGACCGATCGCGGGCGGCTCGCCGCGCCACGATGCGCGCTCGGTATCGTGTTCGTGCCGCGCGCCCCCGCCGAGGTGCTCGAGAGCCAGCTCGCCCTGCTGGTGGAGCTGCATCGCGCCCGCATGGGCTCACTCGACGTCGAAGATCAGCTCGGCCAGGCTCGGCTCGATCTCCGAGACGCTGCCGACACCAACGCGGCCCTGGCAGAGCAGGCGCGGCGCGCCATCGGCGAGCTCGAGACGGCGCAGCTGCAGCTGGTGCAGGCCGCGAAGCTCGCGGCGCTCGGCGAGCTGGTCGCTGGCGTCGCGCACGAGCTCAATAACCCCCTCTCGTTCTCGCTCAGCCACCTCGGCACGCTGCGGCGCGGCGTCAGCCGCAGCCTCGAGCGGCTCACCGAGCTCGAGCCGGAGACTCGCGACGAGTCGATCCGCCTGGAAGAGCGCCTCAGCGGCGTCGTGCTCGGGCTCGAGCGCATCAAGAGCCTGGTGGTCAAGCTGCAGACGTTCTCGCGCCTGGATGACGGCAAGAGCCAGGCCATCAACGTGGCCGACGCCATCGGCACCGTGCTCACCATCCTGCACCACCGCATCGGCGATCGCATCCACGTCACGACGGAGTTCGGCGCCCCCGAGATCATCCACTGCCAGTCGAGCTTGATCAACCAGTGCGTGATGAACCTGATCGTGAACGCCATCGACGCCATCGAGCCGCTCCACTCTGACGGCAGCATTCACATCAGCGCTCACGCAGAGGGCGAGTTCTACGTGCTGCGTGTCATCGACAACGGCCAGGGCATCGCGCCCGACGTCCACGGCCGCGTGTTCGAGCCATTCTTCACCACAAAGCCCGAAGGCAAGGGGACGGGCCTCGGGCTGTCGATCGCCGCCAGCGTGGTCAAGAAGCACGAGGGCACGCTCGAGCTCGAGCCGGCGGAACGCGGTGGGACACAGGCGGTGGCTCGCCTCCCTCTCAGCGGGGTCACTGCGAACCTGCGCGCCGCCGTCGCCAAGGCGCACTGAGCTCGCACCGCAAACGAGCACGCGTCGGAGCGTGGCACTGGTGCGATTTGACGAGGCCTCGATGCAACTGCTGCACGCGGCGCCGTGCTGCTTACGACGCGAGCTCGAGTGATGCTGCGCCGAAAGCGACTCAGCTTCGAAGATCGGTGCGTTAAGGTCGCGACAGCGCCTACATGGCAGCAGCAAAAGGGAACACGACACGCTCACAGCGCATGAAAAGACCGAAATTTTCGGGCTCGCCGAGTCGTTCCAGAGAGTCACAAAGTTGTTCGCTTTGGAACGGGCGGGCTACCGTCCTGCACCGGGCAGATGAGCGCCTGGGTGGGCACGAGCATCCCGCGACGCTTGGGAGCCAGAAAAGATATGAGGTTGAGGTGGTCGCTCGATTCGGTGTCGTCGGACTCGCGGCGCAGCGTTCCGCGCGGGCCGTCAGCGCAGCCGCTGCGGGCCGGGGTCGTGGCGCTGATGGCGCTCGCCAGTGTCACCTTCGGGTCGAGCGAGGTTGCAGGAGCCGCTGAACGCTACGCCACCCGCCTGACGGTGGTCGAGAACCCCCAGCAGAAGGCCACCTTCGTCGAGGTGAGCTTCACCGATGCCCCGGCCTACATCGCGCGTTTCAGCGATGAAAAACGCCGGCTCATCGTGGACGTGATGGACGCCGACGTGCGCGGCGTGCCCGACACCTTCTCGCGCGAGACCGGCATCGTGAAGAGCGTGCTGGTGCAGGCCTTTGGCCCCGAAGGCGCGAAGACCACGCGGATGCTGATCGCGCTCAGCGAGGCGGGGCAAGCCGCCATCAGCGTGGAGGGCAAGAAGCTCACCATCAGGCTGGAGGCAGCGAGCAGCGAAGAGCCCGCTCCGGTCGCCACGGTCGACGGGCAACCCGTCGAGCTACCGCCGCCGCCCGCCGCCCGAGGCGAGGCTCCGGCCCCGGATGGCAGCGTCGCTGCCGCGCCTCAGGCGACGCCGGCGCGCCCCGCCAAAGCTGCGCCGAAGCCCGCCGCAGCGCTGGGCAAAGCGGAGGTGTCCAAGGTCGACTTCGAGCGCCGCGACAAATCTGACTGGGTCACGATCCAGCTGTCTGGCTACTCTTCCTACGAACAAGAGCAACCGGCTATCGGTCGCAGCCGCCTCGTGATCTTCGGCGCGCGGGTCGTCAAGGGCTTGCCCGAGACGCTCGACGTCAGCGCGTTCGGCGGCAACGTCAAGAACATCAGCACCTGGTTTGATGAGGCGCGGCACGCCGTGATCCTCGAAGCCGAGAGCACGCCCACCGTGCGCAGTATCGTCGCCGAGCAGGAGGGCCAGCTCTCCTGGTCGTTCTTCGAGCCGTCCACACATCACTCCTCGCAAACGGGTGTGGGCTTCGACGGCGGCGTCGCCCGCAAGGCGCGCACGCTGCATGTCGACGAGTCGCTGAGTCGCGGCATACCCGCCGTCGAGGCAGGAGAGGCAGACGCTCGCCCGCGGCGCGCGCCCGAGGCTCAGGTCGAGGAGGCGGCAGGGTTCGCCGGCAACCTGCTCGGGCAGGCCAACGGCTACACCGGGCGCCGCATCGATCTCGACCTGAACAACGCCGACGTGCACAACGTGCTGCGCCTGCTGGCGGACGTGGGCCAGGTCAACATCGTCACCGCCGACAACGTCGGAGGCTCCGTCACGATCAAGATGCGGAACGTGCCCTGGGATCAAGCGCTCGACGTGGTGCTGCAATCCAAGGGCCTCGGCATGGTGCGCGGCGGCAATATCATCCGCGTCGCGCCGCTGCCGCAGCTCGAGAAGGAGCGCGAGATGGCGATCGCGCGCCGCCGCCAAGAGCTTCAGCTGGCTCCGCTCGAGACGCGCCTCATCCCGGTGAGCTACGCCGAAGCCGGCGAGCTCCAGCAGCGCGCGCGAGAGGTGCTGTCGGGCCGCGGATCCATCGCGGTCGACGGCCGCACCAACGTGCTCATCGCGCGCGACGTCGCCGGCACGCTCGACCAGGTGGAAGAGCTCGTGCGTTCGCTCGACACGCAGACGCCCCAGGTGCTGGTCGAGGCCCGCATCATCGAGGCGACCAGCCGCTACCAGCGCAGCATCGGCATCCAGTGGGGCGGCGACGCGAGCTTCTCGGCCGCTACCGGCAACCCCACGGGCCTCGCCTTCCCGAGCTCGGTCGGCATCGCCGGCGGCGCCAGCGACAACAACACGCCCACCGCCGGCCTCTCGCCGTTCCAGGCCACGGTGCAGAACCCGAACTTCGCCGTCAACCTGCCTGCGGCGGTGGGCGCGGGCATCGGTGGCGCGATCGGCCTCACCCTCGGCTCGGTCGACAACAACTTCAACTTGAACCTGCGCCTGTCGGCGGCCGAGTCTAGCGGTATGGTGCGCATCCTCAGCAGCCCGCGCATCTTGACGCTCGACAACCATGAGGCGCGCATCAGCCAGGGCACGTTGATTCCATTCTCGCAGGTGAGCGCGCAGGGCGTGCAGACCACCTTCCAGGAAGCCAAGCTGCAGCTGCTCGTGCAACCCCACGTGACGGCCGATGGCAGCGTCTCGATGCACATCAAGATCAACCGCGACGAGCCCGACTTCAACCAGACCTCGGCGCGCGGCGACCCCACCATCCTCAAGCGCGAAGCGGAGACAGACCTGCTCGTCATGGACGGCCACACCGCGGTGATCGGCGGCATCTATACACGCAACACGGGCCGCAACGTCGCGCAGGTGCCCTTCTTCGGCGACATCCCGCTGCTCGGTCTGCTGTTCCAGCAGCGACAGGCGAGCGACCAGCGCGGTGAGCTCATCATCTTCCTCACGCCGCGCATCGTGAATCGGGCGCAAGCGCTCGGGCGCTGACAGGAGGGGCGAGGGCGACGGCGCCCGCGTCCACCCGCGCCCGTCGGAGCTGCGAGGCGGCTCCCGACCGGCGCGGTCTCCGGTCGATGGAGCGAGGCGTCAGCCTCGGCGGCTCTGCGCACGGCGGCGCCAGGTAACCGCCGCCGTCGTGCCGAGCAGGAGGCCGAGCGCCCATGGCGCGAGCGAGCGCGCTCCGACTCCCGCTCCGACGGAGCAGCCATCGTCCTTGGCCGCAGACGGCTGCTCGGTAGTGGGACCGTCGTCGGTCGGCACGAGCTCGGCGCCGATCTGCGCGGACACGTCGAGCCAGACGCGCGGGCACGTCGAGCCGGTCGAGGTGGAGGCATCGCACTCGAGCGGCACCAGATCTTGCACGTGCCACAGCGGCGTGAAGCTCTGCCCAGAGTCGGTCGAGCGGGCGAGCGTCCAGTTGTCGAGGCTCTCCTGGGCGCAGGCGAACAGCCCTTGCTCGGCCCAGGTGAGACAGCGCAGGCTCGCGACGTCGGCGGCCGGAGCAAAGGCGAAGTCTGTCGTCGATGCCACGTGCAGCGGCACGTCGGGACCGCCAGCGGCCACCCGTGAGCCGTCGGGCGAGAGGGCGAACCCGAGCATATCGGTGGGGATGGTCAGCACCTCCACGAAGGTGACCCCGGCGTCGCGGCTCACGATCAGGTGATCGGATAGCCCGTCGTTGACCCGCACGTAGAGCACGTCTGGGTTCGCCGGATCCACGGCGCTGATGAACATGGGCAGGGTCGGGTAGAGGGCGATCGGGCGCGCCTCCCAGCTGTCTCCGCGATCGTCGGAGACGAGCAGGGTCGACTCGAAGCGGGCATTGTAACCGACCACGTAAAGGCGCTGGGGCCGCGAGCGCGCGGCCTCGATCGTGCTCGGTATGAAGTCTTCTGCGACCACGCGCAGCACGGCGGAGGTGCCGTTCACCTCCAGCACGCTCGCCTGGCGCTCCCTGTTCGCGCCCGAAGCCAGCACCCAGGCACGTGACGGGTCGGCGGGGTCGAGCGTCGCGTCGATCGCGAAGCGGCCCTCGGCGCTGAACGGCACGGGGCCGAACGAGCAGCCTTCGGCGCCCGACACCACGATGCTGCCGAGGAACGCGTGCAGCATCCTTCCGCCCGACAGCACGGTGATCGCCGGGTCACCATCGGTGTAGCCGATGGCCCCCTCGCAGATCCACGACCAGTTTTGCCCGGCGTCGTTGCTGACGAGTGTGCCGAACGTCGCGCGCAAGACGAGGTGGCTCGGGTTACCGGGATCGACGACCAGCATGTCCGCGTTCGGATAGCGGCCGTTGGCGAGCGCGGTCGCGCTCGACAGGCTTAGCGACGCCGCCAGCAGCGAACCCACGCACGTGCAGCGCACGCGCGCGACGGAGCCTGGCGATTGAATCACGGTACGTCGATGTAGAAGGCCACGTGCCCGTGCGGAGAGTCTGCCGGTAGATCACTGCAGTCTTCGAAGTAGTGGAAGCGGATCACCCAGCGACCCGAGCGGTCGAAGACGATGGGACCGATGTCGTAGGTGCCTGCCGGGCCCTCGGTGGCGGTGATGTTGGTGCTCGGCGAGATGTGCGTCACCTCGCTGGCGAAGAACACCTCGGGGTATGCCGGCGTGGTGCCGGCGCCCGGCATGTTGTCGAACTTGCGCGTCAGCGACAGCGTGAAGGTGACGGGCTCGTTCACCGCCACGCAGGTGTTCTCGAATCGCACGCGATATTTGCAGTCGTCGTCGTCAGCGGCGCGCCCGGTGAGGATCGCATGCTCCTCCTCCTCGTCATGCTCGTGTTCTTCGCCTTCTTCGTGCTCCTCGCCCTCTTCGGCCACCTCTCCGCCGGAGGAACAGATGCCGATCGCCTGGGTGATCTCGGTGCCGTCTTCTGCGAGGCAGTGTGTGTCGGGCTCGCCAGCGACGGCGCCTTCCCCGCCGATGCACTGGCCGCCGTTCGCGTCCGCTTCGTCGTCCGAGCAAGCGAGGCCGAGCGCCGCGACGGAGCCCAGCAGCCAGAGGCCACGGCGCAGGGTGCGGAAGCTCGGTCGCAGACTCCCCGAGCGCCGAGTTTCCGAGCGCCGACTGTCGGAGCGGAGGAGTCCGGAGCGCGGGGCGGAGGCTTTGCACGGAGCGTTCTTGGTCAGCAGTATCATTTCGAGATCCTTCCGGAAGTCGGGCCTGGGAAAACGTAGGCCATCTCCTCCGAGGCGGGATGCGGCAAAATACCGCACGCCATCCCGCGATCGCCAGCGAGAACCCTCAGTTTTCGGGGGCACCGCACACGAACCACTGGAGCAGAGCGCGCCGCTCGTCCGGCGTGACAGAAGGCGCGCCCTCCGGCGGCATCGCGCACGTGTAGAGGCGCGTCAGCACCGTCTGCCGCACCGGGTAGATGTCGCCGTATTCGGCGAACACGTCTCCCGACTGAGTGTTGCCGGGGAAATGGCATCCCCCGCAGCGCTCTTCGATGATCGGAGCCACCGTGAGCTCATAGCTCGGCGCGTCGACCGCACAGGCCGCGTTGCTCGGGAGCCCGCTCGGACACTCGATCGAGCCTGGGGCGCCGCCCGTGTCCGGCGGGTCGGGCTGAGAATCACCGCCGCATGCGCCCAATGAGGCCAGGATCGCCATCCATTGTGGCCACGCGGCTCGACCCCCGCGCCTCGCCGGGCCACCGGCGCGCGACAGCTGCTCTACGCGGGCATTCACCGCGTGAAGACTGGCGCCTGACGTGCCGCGTGGCAAGCGCAGCCCCCCGGCTGGCGATGCCCGGACCCAGGCGTTATGCTGCCGCATGTTTCGCTTCCGGCCCGTCACCGTCGTATCGCTCGCGTTCATGGCGGGTTCAGCGGGCTGCGGCGGCTCCGACGACGACGCGCCGACCAACGATCCCTCCAGCACCGTGTCGTGCACGGCCGATCCTCGCCTCGACGCCTACGCGGGTGAGCTCGCCAAGGCCGGCGAGCTCGGCGTGCTCTCCTTTCGCTTCTTCGATCTCGATCCTGCTCCGCCCGCGCGGGGTCTCAACACCTTCCACGTCCAGGTGTCGAGCGCCGGTGGCGAGGTGACCCCCGATCAGCTGGAGGTCGATCTGCGCATGCCAGATCACGGGCACGGCACCTCGGTCGTGCCCGTCATCAGCGGCGACGCAGCCCCCGGCACCTACACCGTCCGGCAGCTGTTTCTGTTCATGCCGGGTGTGTGGCGCCTCGACTTCGAGGCCCTCGGCGCTGGCGACGACGCCTCCATGCTCGACAGCGTGACGCTCCACTTCTGCGTCGAGGGCTGACGAGCTCGTTTGCTCGCATCGTCACAGCCGCCCATCGCATCGCATCAAATGCGGCGCAGAAAACGTGTCAAAATGCCACCTGACTGCGGTGGTCGGGGGGCGCGTGCCCTTTGACGGTTCGTGCTCTCTGTCGGCTTTTCTGTTACTTCCAGTTGTCTCCTTGATGCCGCTCTCAAAGCTCGCGCCGCACGTGTCGGAGGGTCGTCCGTGAGTACCGGAATGCCTGACTCGAGCGCGCGAGACATGGCGGGGTCGGTCGCGTTGCTTCGCGCCACGCTCGACGCCAGCGCCGACGGTATTCTCGTACTCGATCGCAGCGGCGCGGTGCTGCACTACAACGCTACTTTCCTTCGCATGTGGAAGATCCCGGCGGCGGCCGTCGCCGAGAGAGATCCGAATCGAGTGCTGGAAGCGATGTGCCAGCAGTTCGCCCAGCCCGCCGCGGCTCGTGAGGGTTTCGACGATATCCTGGCGTCGTCGTCGCCGGAGAGCGTGGACGCGGTGGAGCTCGCCGACGGGCGCCAGCTCGAGCGGATCTGCAAGCTACAACCGGTGGACGGAGGCGGAGCGGGCCGCGTCTGGAGATTCCGGGATGTCACCGAGGCGCGGCGCGCGCAGGAGCTGCTGCGCGACGAGGCGAAGGTGTTCGAGCTGCTCAACGAGACGGGGGAGGCGCTCTCGTCGAAGCTCGATCTGGAGTCGCTGGTGCAGGCGGTCACCGACGCCGCCACCAAGGCAGCCGGCGCCCGCTTCGGCGCGTTCTTCTACAATCACTTCGACGAGAACGGCGGCTCGTACCTCCTTTACGCGCTGTCGGGGGCGCCACGGGAGTCGTTCGAGCGGCTCGGGCAGCCGCGACCGACGGCTCTGTTTGGGCCCACGTTCCGCGGCGGACCGCCGATTCGCTCCGACGATATCCTGCGCGACCATCGCTACGCAAAGATGGGACCGGGCATGCCGCCCGGGCATCTGCCGGTGCGCAGCTATCTCGCCGTCTCGGTGATCTCGCGCTCGGGCGAGGTGATCGGTGGGCTGTTCTTCGGGCATCCCGACACGGGCGTGTTCAGCGAGCGCTCGGAGCGGCTCGTCGTGGCGATCGCGGCGCAGGCCGCCGTGGGCATCGACAACGCGCGCCTCTACGATGCGGCTCGGCGCGCAGCCAAGGAGCGGCAGGATCTTCTCTCGCGAGAGCGCTCGGCCCGCGCCGAGGCCGAGCGCATGAGCGAGCTGAAAGACGAGTTCCTCGCGAATCTCTCGCACGAGCTGCGCACGCCGCTGAACGCGATCCTGGGCTGGGCGCAGATGCTGCGCGGCGGCAAGCGCAGTGACGCAGACCTGGCGAAGGGGCTTGAGACGATCGAGCGCAACGCTCGCGCCCAGACCCAGCTGGTCGAAGACCTGCTCGACATGAGCCGCATCCTGTCGGGCAAGGTGCGTCTCGACGTGCAGACGGTCGAGCCCATCCCGTTCATCGAGGCGGCGCTCGACACGGTGCGTCCCGCTGCTGCGGCTAAGGGCATCCGTATCGAGACCCTGCTCGATTCGACGGCGGGTCCCGTCTCGGGCGATCCAAACCGGATGCAGCAGGTGATGTGGAACCTGCTCTCGAACGCGATCAAGTTCACCGCGCGCGGCGGTAAAGTGCAGCTCTTGCTCGAGCGCGTGAACTCGCACATCGAGATCAGCGTCGCCGACACGGGCGTCGGTATCAAGGCGGAGTTCTTGCCGTTCGTGTTCGATCGCTTTCGTCAAGCCGACGCGTCGACCACGCGCCGCCACGGCGGGCTCGGGCTCGGGCTCTCGATCGTCAAGCATCTGGTGGAGCTGCACGGCGGCAGCGTACGGGCCGCGAGCCCCGGCGACGGGGCGGGCTCGACGTTCACCGTGCAGCTGCCAGTGATCGTCGTGCACCGCAGCCCGCAAGCCGAGCTGCGCCAGCACCCCACGGCCCACGTCAACGTCCCCGCCGACTTCGGGGCGCTGGACCTGTCCGGCGTTCGCGTGCTGGTGGTTGACGATGAGGCCGACGCGCGCGAGCTGATCAAGCGCGTGCTGCTCGACTGCGAGGCGGAGGTGAGCACCGCCGCCAGCGCCGCCGAGGCGCTGCTGATCATGGCGCAGCACGGGCCGCACGTGCTGGTGAGCGACATCGGCATGCCCGACGTCGACGGCTACGAGCTCTTGCGGCGGGTGAGGGAGCTCGAGCGCGACTCGGGGGGGCGCATCCCGGCTATTGCGCTCACCGCGTTCGCGCGCTCGGAAGATCGGACGCGGGCGCTGCGGGCGGGCTTCCTCGTGCACATCGCCAAGCCCGTCGATCCGTCCGAGCTGGTGGCCACCATCGCGAGCGTGCTCGGTCACACGGGGCGCTGATCGGGAGGGATCGAGGGATCGAGGGAGGGCATGAACTCCGCGATCCCTTCGTCCCTTGTCCCTTCCGCTCGACCTCTCAGGCGGGCCAGATCTTGCGGCCGCCGCCCTTGGGTGTGACGCGATCGATCAAGGCGCGCTCGGTCGCGTCGAGCGGTGCGCCCGGAAGGTTCGCGCGCACCTGGCGCGGGTTCTTCGCGCCCGGGATCACGGTGGTGACGGCGTCATGCTCGAGCGTGAACTGCAGCGCCGCCTGGGCCAGCGTGCGCCCGCCCTTGGCCAGGTCGCCGAGCGCGCGCACCTTCTCGAGGTCGCGCTGATAGGTGGCGTTCTGCTCGGGATCCTTCAGCCAGTTCTGCCGGAAGTCGCCCTCGGGGAAGGTCGTCTTCGCGTCGAACTTGCCCGTGAGCAGGCCCATGGCGAGCGCGCCGCGAACGATCACACCGATGCGGTTCTGCTTGCAGTAGTCGAGGATGCCGGCCTCCGGCGTGCGGTTGAGGATGCTGTAGTCGATCTGCAGGGTGGCGCACTTGCCGTCGGCGTTGAACGCCCGGATATAGTCGAAATCGCTGGTGCTGAGCCCGTAGGCGCGCACCTTGCCGTCACGCTCGAGCCGCTGAAACCCTTCGAGGAAGATCTCCATCGTCGGGTCGCGGAAGCTGATGTGTGACTGGATCACGTCGACGTAGTCAGTGCCCAGGCGTGAGAGGTTCGACTCGACGCCGGCGATCAGCTTGTCGACGCTGGAGTACGCCGTGCGGCGCTGCTCGCCGTCGAAGCCGCGCCAGCCGATCTTCGTGGCCACCACGAATCGGTCGCGCCGGCCCTGCATCGCCTTGCCGAGGAGCTCCTCGCTGTGGCCGTCACCGTAGACATCGGACGTGTCAAAAAAGGTCACTCCCAGCTCGAGCGCCGTTTCGATCGCGCTCATGACCTCGTCATCGTCCGTGGGGCCCCAGGATTGGCCGCCCGCCGCCCACAAGCCGAGGCCGACCTCGGTCACTTCAATGCCGCTTTTACCCAAAGTGCGTCTGTTGAGAGCCATGCTTTGCTCCGTCGTTGTGAATGGAAACGCGGGCACGCTATCAGGTTCTCTCGTGGCGTGGGTGGGTGGGAGTGCGACCTCGTTCGCGCCAGCCCCCGGCAGCACCTTCGCCGGGGTCTCGCGCCTTCGGGGCTGCGCAATCGTCTGCGGGTGAGTTGAGCCGGATCTGGCTCGCGTGTATCCTTTGAATACCAGCCGAATCGGGGAGGGTACGGGTGGACGTAGGGCAGGTCTTTGGGGGCCAGTTTGAGGTGAGGCGCGTCCTCGAGGTGGGGGCTCGCAGCACCCTTCTCGAGGCGGTGGCGCGCGATCGGGAGCAGTTTGTCGTGGTGGAGGTGTTTCGGCGCTTCCGCCTGGCAGCGGAGAACGCGCGCTTCTCGAGCGAGCTCGAGCGAGTGTCGACTCTGCGCAGCATCCATATCGCGCGCGTGCTGGGCAGCGGCTGCACCTCCGACGGCTCGAACTATGTGGTGAGCGAGCCGCACGACGGCGACAGCCTGGAGACGCTGGTGCGGCGCCAGGGCCCGCTCCCCCTCGTGCGCATCGTGGAGCTGATGCTGCAGGTGTGCGACGCGCTCGAGGAGGCGCACGCGCTGCGGCTGGTGCACCAGGACGTGAGCCCCGAGACGCTGTTCGTGACGCGGCTCAGCGATGGCTCGTCGTGCGTCAAGATTCGCGGCTTCGGGGCTCGGCTCGCGTTGTTCGCGATCGGCGAGGGGCGCCTGCTCGGGGCCTCGCATTTCACGGCCCCCGAGCAACTGCCTGGCATCGATCCGATCGATTCGCGCACGGACGTGTGGGCGCTCGGCGCGACGATGTACGAGCTCGCCACCGGACATCGCCCCTTCGAAGAGCCGCCGGAGCAGCTCGAGGCGGCGCTGCTCGGCACCGACCCCAGACCCCTCGCGGAGCGGCGTCCCGGTCTGCCGTTGTCCTTCAGCGATGCGGTGATGCGCTGCCTGAAGCGCTCGGCTTCGAGCCGCTACGACAGCGCCGCAGCGCTGGCCGACGCGATCGCTCCGTATGGCCCCCGACGCGGCGTCTCGGGCGCGGTGCGCGGCGTGCTGGCCGCGGGCGCGACCCGGCTGCGCTCATCGACCGAGCGCGTGCGCGACCTCGTGCGCCAGCGCAAATGGTGAGCGCGCTCTCCCCGGCCAATCCAGCTCTCGACGGCTAACCCGTCGAGAGCCGCGTGCGGTGCGAGGTCTCCCGGGCGTGCCCGAGATCGGCGATGAACTCTTCGAGCAGCTTGGTGTCGACTGGCTTGACCAGGTGGTGGTCGAAACCACACTCGATCGCCCGCGCCTTCTGCTCTTTCGAACCGTAGCCCGTGAGGGCGACCAAGAGCAGCTCGCCCCCGCCGCCGTCGGCCCGGACGCGCCGAGCGACCTCGTAGCCGTCGAGGCCCGGCAGGCCGATGTCGACGAACGCGATGTCAGGCTTGCACTCGAGGGCGACGCGCACACCCTCGATTCCATCGCTCGCGGTGAACACCTCGTTGCCCCACATCTGGCACAGCTCGACCAGGCCGTCGCGCACGTCGGTGTTGTCTTCGATGATCAGGATTCGCCGCGGCGCCGATCTCGCAGGCATGGCGCGGCGCTGCGGCGCCGGGCGATGCTCGTCGGAGACCAAGCTCGGTAGCTCGACCACGAACTGGCTGCCCTTGCCGAGGCCGTTCGAGCTGGCGGTGACACGGCCGCCGTGCAGCTCGACCAGCGTCTTCACCAGCGTGAGCCCGATGCCGAGCCCGCCGCGGGAGCGATCGATGGCGACATTCGCCTGGGAGAACAGGCCGAAGATCGTCGAGAGGCTGTCCTCCGACATGCCGATGCCCGTGTCGACGACGGCGATCCGGATCCAGCTCCGGCCATCGTGCACGGACGGGGTCGCGACGACCTGGATGGTGCCGCCGACGTCGGTGTACTTGGAGGCGTTGTCGAGCAGGTTGATGAAAATCTGTTCGAGACGCGTCGGGTCACCCTTGATGAAAATGGGGCTCTCGGGCAGCTGGAGCGCGACGGTCTGCTGGCGCGGGGTGGCCTTCGTATCGCGCGCGCCCGACGCCACCCGCTGGAGCAAGCGGGTGAGATCGATCACCACCTCGTGCAGCTCGATCTTGCCCTGGGTGACGCGCGCCACATCGAGCAGGTCGTCCACGAGCTTGCCGAGATGTAGCACCTGGCGCTCGACGATATCCCTCGCGCGCGCCTCACGATCGTTCGCCGCGGATTGCTGGGTGAGCAGCGGCAGGCAAGCGTTGATGGCGGAGAGCGGGTTACGCAGCTCGTGCGCGAGCATGGCGAGGAACTCGTCCTTGCGCCGGCTCGCCTCGAGCAGCTGCTCGGCGCGATCGTGCAGGTCGAACTCGGCGCGGCTGAGGCGAATCAGCGACTGGATGGTCGCGATCAGCTCCTGCATCTCGAACGGCTGGGACAGGTAGCCGTCGGCTCCCACCTCGAGCCCTTGCACCTTCTTCTCCAGCGTCACGAACGTCGCGGAGGTGTGGAGCACCTTGATGCGCGCGGTGCGCGGGTTGGCGCGGATACGACGGCAGACCTCGAAGCCGTCGATGTCGGGCAACCGCACGTCGAGCACGACCACGTCAGGCAAATGATCGGCGAGCTCGAGCGCGGTGGCACCGTCGGGCGCTTCGATCACGTCGAAGCCGGCCCGGCGCAGCATGACGGATGTCATGTAGCGTGCGCCCTCGTTGTCGTTCACGTTCAACACGACCGGCGTACGCTGAGAGCGCTCCTCGCGTTCGTCGCCCTCTACCGGGCCCGGCGAGCCCGAGCCCGCCTTGAGGGGTGCTGTGCCGGGCATCACCTTAGCTGCCATGGCTGGTCGCTACTCCTGCCTTTCCGAGCGCATCGCGGATGCGGTTGATGGCGAGCTCGCGCGATAGGTTCTCCTTGGAGAGGATGGCCTCCGTGTCTGCGGCGAGCCGGCTGCGCTCGCTGGCGTCGAGCATGTGTGAGGTGACGACGATGACGGGGATGGCTCGGGTGCGCGGATCGGCCTTGAGCTCGTCGAGCACGTCGAAGGCCGTCATATCTTGCAGCAAGAAGTCGAGGAAGATGACGTTCGGCTTCAATTCGCGCGCGAGGCGAACGCCGTCGGGGCCGGTCGCGGCCTCGTACATGCCGTAGGGCGTCCCCGTGAGCAGCTTCTTGATCAGGTAGCGGGCGCGTTCATCGTCGTCGATGACGAGCACCTTGGTCTGCACGCCGGGCCGAGTCAGAGCCTTCAGCTTGTTGATCAGGCGATCGGGGTTGACCGGCTTGAGCCAGAACTCGTCGGCGCCGAGCGCGCGCGCCTTCTGCGCCTTGCTGGTCACCGTGACCACGAGCACAGGCACCTCGCTCGTCTCGGGGTTACGCTTGAGATCGGCCAGGAACTCCCACGTCGTCTCGCCCTCGAGCATGATGTCGAGCACCACGGCGGCGGGCCGATGCTGCGCCATTACGCGCCGCGCGTCGTCGATGGTGCGCGCAGGGATGACCTGGAAGCCCGCCATCGAGAGGTACTTCTCGTAAACAAAGATGGTCTTGCGGTCGTCCTCCACCACCAGGATGGGGGCCTTGCCCGGATCGAGAGGGCGCTCGGTCAGTGTCGCGAGCTCGCTCACCTCCGGGTGCACCAGCGGCAGCGTCAGCGTGAACGTCGAGCCCTTGCCGAGCTCGCTCTCGACCCTGAGGCGCCCGTCGAGCAGCTCCGCGAGCCGCCGCGACAGGGGCAAGCCGAGCCCCGTGCCCTTGACGCGCTTCTGGATGTGGCTGTCGATCTGGCCGAACTCCTCGAAGATGCGATCGAAATCCTCCGAGGCGATGCCGATGCCGGTGTCGCTGACAGAGAACGACACGTCTCCGCCGTCGCGCCTCACGCTGACGCGTACCTCGCCCTTCTCGGTGAACTTGAGCGCGTTCGAGATCAGGTTGCGCAGGATCTGCGCCACCTTGCCGTGGTCGGTGTCGAGCGCAAAATCCTCCTCGGGCTCGGCGAAGACGAGCTCGACGGGCTGATCCGGATCGACCAGCGGTCGCATCTGCCCGCGCAGCGCCGCCAGCAGCTGCCCGAGCGTGAACTTCTCGGGCCTGAGCTGCGCCTTGCCCGACTCTGCCTTCGACAGGTCGAGCAGATCGTTGACGAGCTGCTGCAGCTCTTCGGCGCTGGTGCGGATGTAGCGCACTTGCTTGCGCTGCTCGTCGCTGAGAGGCCCGTCCGAAGCGTCGAGCAGGATGCCCGATAGCCCAAGGATCGTGTGCAGCGGAGTGCGGAACTCGTGGCTCACGTTGGCCACCACGCGGCCCTTCACGTCGGCCGCGCGCTTCAGCGACGCTGCCCGGTCTTCGAGCTCGGCGTGCAGCGTGACGACGGCCCGGTTGGATTCCCCGAGCTCGCGGTTGGCGGTCTCCAGCGCCAGCTTTTGCCGCTCGATGTCGCGCTTCTGGCGCGACACCTGGCGGTTGAGATCGACCACCTCCGTCATCGACGCCTGAACCTGCCCGAGCACCTCGGCGTACTCGGCCGGCAGCATGCAGCCGAGCAGCGAGACGCCGCCGTCGCCGTCGGGCTTGGCGCGGAACGACACCGTCGCGACGCGGTCGGCCAGCAGCAGCGGCACCTCGGAGTCGCGCACCGCTTCGCGCCGGCCGCGCTCGAGGATGGCGCGGGCCTTCGCTTCGCTGCCCGGCGGCGCGAGCGCCAAGAACGAGCTGCCGGCGCCGACGGCGAGCTTGCGCTGGGCGCGCGCGTCGAGCCAGATGATGACGCCGTTCGCGTCACACGCGAGCATGAACTCGCGGCAGTCGTCTTCCCACAGCGCCACGTGGTCGTTCATCGGGGGCGCGTCCTTCATTGGGACGCCGCCGAGCGTGCCGGCACCTTCCTTCATCGCGGTAACACCTCGGGGAAGAGCACCTCGCGCAGGAGCCGATCGGCCGCGACAGGGTCAAAGATGCGACGCAGCAGGAGCAGCCCGCGGTCGCGCTCGCGATGCGCTGCCGAGTAGGCGCGCTGGCGACCCGCGACAGGGTCGGCATGGGCGCCGTCGGCCACGCTCGCGCGGACCAGCTCGATGAACGCCGTTGCGTAGGCCTCGACCGCGGCCTCGCTGGCTCGCGCCTGAGCGGGGCTGACGCGCACCGAGAGCGGGGCGTTCGAGAACCACTCGGCGGCCCAGGCGGGCAGGGCTGCAGCCGCGCCGAGCGGCTCGAGCGGCCGGTGCCGGGCGAGCACCGCGAGCTCGCGCTCGCGTTCCGCCGCGAGCGCCGTCATCGGCGATAGATCGGCGACGACGACGGCGGTGTCGCGCCCCACCTCGACCAGATCGATCCCGAGCAGCGGCAACGCAAAGTCGACCCGCGGCAGCGCCAGCACGTTGCCGATGTCGAGATCGCGGCTCGCAATCTCGACGCACCGGAAATAGCCGAGCCGAGGTCCGGAGTAGGCGCGCGCCACGAGCCGGGCGGGCTCACCGCGAAAGGTGCCGTCGAGCCTCGCGAGATCGGCCGGCAGGGGCCGCGGCACGAGCTCGAGCTCGGCCACGATGCGGCGCTCGATCCGGCGCACGAGCTCGGCGAATGCAAAGCTCACCGTCCCCCTCCTTCGGCGGCGGGAGGCAGGGTCGCTTCGACCTCACCCGCGAGCTCGGCGAACGCCGCGCCGAGGACGGCCTGGGCGCGCACGGCGAGCTCGGTCGACGCGGGCATCGGCACGGGCGGCGGCGGAGGCTGCGAAAGCGGCGGCCGCCTCGGGGGAGGACGCGCCGAGGCGCGCGGCGAGCTGCCCGACGCCACCCCGCCAAGCGACGCAGCGCCCGGCGCGGCCGGCAAGCAGTCGGAGAGCGCGCGTAGCGTCTCTCGAACGCGGGACTCCTGCCCGTGGTGGCGAGCGTTGAAGCCCTTCATCCACGCGGCGTGGGCGACGAACAGTTCAGGGCGGTCGGCGTGAATCGCGTCGGCGAGGTAGGCGATATGGTCGAGCACGTCCGCCTTGCAACGCATGCGCTCGGCCTGATGGATGCTCTCGAAGATGGCGATCGACGGATACGACGACGCCGCGGAGAACCACGAGGGCTGCCGGCTCCACAGCGCGTCCACCACGCGCGCGGCGAGCGCGTCGGCGCCGAGCATCAGCTCGCGCGCAGGGCCGCTCTCATAGATCAACGCCTGCCGCGCGGCGCGCAGCAGCGCGAGCGCCGGCTCGGCATCGGCGACCTCGTCGTGGATCGCACGGGCCAGGCGCTCGAAGTTCTCGTCGATGTGGCGCGAGCACATGCCGCGGCTCACGAGCAGCGTCTGCAGCCAGCGAGCGTAGTTCGTGAGCACACCCGGATCTGACGCGACCAGCGCCTGGACCAGGTAGGAGATGTGGAACTGGCTGTCCTTGTCGGAGTTCTCTCTCCCGTTCGCACCGAACCGCTCTTGCCAGAACGGGTTCTGGTACATCTCGGCGATGGCGCGCCGGCCGAGTTCGGGGGCCTTGGCCTGTAGGCGTTCGACCAGCGTGCTCATGATCCGACTCCGAGCAACAGCTGGGCCTTCTCGACCAGATCGGCAGCGTCGCTGCCCGCCAGGCTGGCCCCGACCTCGGAGGCGAGCGCCGGTTGCCAGGTGCAAGCGCCCCCGCCCACCGCGATGGGCAGGTTCGGGTGTCTCTCTCGAATGCGCCGAGTCGCCTCGCGCAGCGAGGGCACGTTGAAGGCCATCGTCACGCTCAAGACCAACAGGTCTGGAGCATGGCTGTCGATCATCGCCAGCAAGCTCGCGTGCGGCACGCTGGCGCCGAGGTAGCGCACCTCGAAGCCGGCCAGATCGAGCGCATCAGCGACGAGGCGCGACGGAAAGTCGTGCAGCTCGCCCTCGACGCACGCCACGAGCACCTTCTTCCCATTCGAAGGCGTGGCTTCGGCGTATTGATAGACGTGGCTGAGCACGACCTGCGAGATGGCCGTCGCCATGTGCTCCTGCGCGATCGTGATCCGATCCTCCTGCCAGAGCCGCCCGATCTCGCTCTGCGCCTGCTGGATGACCTTGTGGACGTCGATGCACGTCAGCCCACGCTGCAGCCCGTCTTCCATGATCAGCCGCAGCGCCTCGCGACGGTTGCCGCCGAGCTGCGCTTCCAGATAGGACGCACACAGCGACCCCGCCTCGCGTGAGGAAGGAAGGTCCGCGCTCGCCATCGGCTCCGCGCGTCCCATCGAGGCCGTCATGCGACCCTCTTCGATACGCTGGCCGTCGATACGCTGGCCGTCGATACGCTGGCCGTCGATACGCTGGCCGTCGATACGCTGGCCGTCGATACGCTGGCCGTCGATACAGCGGCGCTCGGGCGGCTCTCGTCGAGAGAGCCCTCCTTGGCGGCTGGACCGTCGGATGCGTGCTCGTCGGGATACTCCACGTCCGCGCTCTGTCGGAACCAATCCCGCAGCACGACGAATGCGTCGCGCGCCGCGTCAATCACCGCGTCGTGGTCGAGCTGGGGGGCAGCCGTCTCGAGCTGCTCGCGGAACGCATTCCACATCTGCCCCGTTCTGGTGCCGTAGCAGCACAGAAATGAGGAGCTACGGGCCATCACCTCGGGCAACGCGACGGACAGGTGCCGATAGAGCAGCTGACTGCCCAGCGTCGAGCCCTCGAGGACGTAGAGGACGCCCACCGCCCGGTCGATGCTCGATACGGACGGTACGAATGCGTGCCGCTCGGGATCGAGCGGGCATCGCAACGACTGCCGCGCCGCCCAGAGCGCCGCCGGCTGGAGCCCGAGCGCCGAGAAGTCGCTCTCGAGCCGCTCCGTCTTTCGGCGCTCCGACAGATCCGCGATGACGTCGACGAGGCCGTCTACTCCGGAGAGTTGCTGTTCCACCGTGGCATGGAAAGCGCCGACCAGTGTCATGAAACGCACATAGTCGGCGCGCGACACCGACTCGGACATCAGCGGTACAGCCGCTTCGAGAGCGGCGTGCGCGGCGCGCGTCTCCTGTCGCAAACGCGCGAGCAGCCCCGACCCGGGAACGGCGCCCGGGTTCATGCTGCCCCCACGACGAGAAATTTGAGCTTTACCAGCATGATTCGAGACAATCCAGTCGGGCCAGCGCTCATGCCCCCGCATGAAAGAGGGCATCATGTCGTGGCAGGGCGCGCTGTCTCCGCGTCTCCGAGCTCATCACTCCGAGCTTACGCTGCTCCCCCACAGCACACAACCAACTCGGCTCGCGACAGGCCGCGATCGCTTCGAGATCGCAGCGAGCCTGTCGCAGCGAGCCGCCGCGCGTGGGGCGTGGGCGTCGGGCGTAGAAGATTGCCACGCACGCTGCCGGTCACCGGAGTTTTGCATTACCGCCCAAAACCTTCGTCGGGCGTTCGCCGCGAGTGTTAGAGTACCAATCAGCCACGCCACGGCAGTTGCACGAGCGATCGCCGATGACCCGCGCGTGACCGAGCTCCCTCGAAATCCATGTCCAACCTGTCGACGTCGGAACGCCTGGCGAAATACGCAGAGCTCCTGAACTCCCACCCCTCGCTGTCGGCCTACGGAGTTCGGCTCAGCTTTCCAGACGAACGCCGGCTACGGATCGAGGTGAGCAACGTCTTGCCCAGCATGCGCGGCGGCATGGGCGACGACGCGGTGGTGAACGGCGGCGTGCTCTCGGCCCTCTGCGACCTGATGATCGGCAGCACCGCGGGGCTCGTCGACCCGGGGGCGCGCTCGGCGACCGTTCAGCTATCGATCCGGTTCGAGCGGCCGCTGCGCGGGCAGCGCATCGAAGGCGAAGCACGGGCGGACCACAGCACCGGCCGCACCGTCTTTGCATCCGGGGAGCTCAGCGACGAAGACGGGCGCGTCTGCGTGCGGTGTCAGGGGCTGGCAACGCTGCTGCGGCCGAGCTCCTCCGGGGGCTGATTCTCAGCGCGAACGCTTGCCGACCGCGTCGAGCACCGCCTCGACCAGCATCGGGATGTTGGCCGGCTTCACGATCCACGCGGTCGCGCCCGCGGCTCGACCCTCGGCGAGCCGTTCGCGGCTGCCGTCCGAGGTCAAGACGTAGACCGGCGTCCGCTCGTTGCCCGGACATTTGCGCAGCTCGCGGAGCAGCTGCAGACCGTCCATCGCCGGCATGTGAATGTCAGTGATGATCAGATCATAGGGCTGCTGGCGAGCGCGCCAGAGCGCTTCCACGCCCTCGCTCGCCTCGCTCACGCTGATGCCCACGGCCTCCAGGGCTTGGCGCACTTGGCGGCGGGCGACGGACGAGTCGTCCACCACGAGCACGCGCGGCGTGGCGGCCCCTGGCGCGGCCTTGTCTGCCGTTCCCGTCATCATGACGACAGCTCCAGGATCTCGCGAGCCTTGGCGGCGAGCTCGTCGAGGTTCGGCTTGGTGAAGCGCAGCTCCTTGGCCGCCATCTCGGCCTGCATGAAGTCGCTCTCGGTCCCCATGCCCGCGCCCGCCTCCGACGCGATCCAGTCGGAAACGCACACGACCGCGGCCAGGGGGTGAACGCGACCGCCGCTGGCGCGCAGACGGTGGTGGCTGCCGAGCACGACCCCGATATCGGGGCTGAGTTTCCAGGCTTCCGCCAGGATGGTCGACGCTTCCTCGTGCACCGCGTACAGCGCCGCGGCCAACTCCTCGTAGCTGGGTGGCGCTGCCTTGGTGCGCGCCGTGTCGCGCGACGAGCGCGGGCCCATCGAGTCGGCGAAGATCAGGAGCCCGGCGGCCATGCCCGCGTCGTGGAGCAACCCGCACATGAAGGCGTATTCGTCGGGCAGAGCAGTCATCCGGCAAGCGAGGCGGGCGATGTGCGCCGTCAGCATCGAGTGTTGCATCAGCGTCGACATTGGTCCGTCGTAGCCATCGGCGCGAAACACGCGCATCGATAGCACCGTCTGCAGGAACAGGTCTGCCAGAGTGCGCAACCCGAGGAGGGAAATGGCCTCGTGCAAGGAGCGCACCGGGGCGCCCCGTGAATACAGCGCTGACTGCGCGATCTGGAGCACCTTGCCGGCCAGCAGAGGATCGCGCTCGAGCAACTTGCGCACCTCGATCAGCGAGACGCCGGGCTGGCGAGTCAGCTTCATCAGCTCCAGAGCGATCGACGGCAAGAGCGGCGGTTTGTAGTCGGGAGAGACGAGTGTCCGGCGCAGGTGCGCCGTCATCGCCTCGGGCGTGAGCATGAAGTCCGGTGCGTCGATCTGATACTCGCCGCGGCCGTAGTCGGCTCGCTGCTTGTTGCCCGAGTTAACGCCGCGCATGAGCCTGCTAGTTTCCCCCGGGAAGCGAGAACGGCACGCGGCCCGCTCGGCATGACCCCCCGCCGACGGCAATGCGCCGAGGCGTCCCCGGGACGGCCCAAGCGCCCGGGGCGCGCCCGTTTGGCACGCTCTCGTGGCGATCTGCCTCTTTTAGCTGCGAGCCGGGAGCGCCGTCAGATCCGGATGGGCGACGCGCGCTCCGGCGCCGTCGCTCGTCGCTCGAGTCGATGCAATACCCGGCCAGTCGCCGGGTGAGACGGGACGACATGTATGTCTTCGGGAGCCGGCGCCGATCAGACGCCGGGCGGTGACAGCGACACCGCCTGGGTGAACTCTGCTGCGTCCTGTACCAGGGCGTTGCCGCGTGTCCTCTGCGTGGATGACGAGCCGGCGATCCTCGCCATGCTGGAGCGTGCCCTCGAGTCGCAGTTCGAGGTGGTGTCTCACTGCGATCCCGAGGCGGCGCTCGCGCTGGTGCAACACGGTCGATTCTCCGTGGTGATCTCCGACATGAAGATGCCGGGCATGTCGGGCGAGGCGTTTCTCGAGCAAGTGAAGAGGCTCGACCCGCAAACCACCCGGCTCGCGCTGACGGGGGGGCTCGACTGGCAGCTGCCCCCCGAGATCGCGTTCGGCATCCTCACCAAGCCAGTCACCGTGCCGCTGCTGCGCGCGACCGTCGGCGCTGCCGCACAGTTCCACGCGCTCGCCGCATCGTCCGAGCCGAGCGAGCCGCTTCGCCCCGAGCCAGTGCGCTCGAGCGCGCGGGCCATCGCCCTCGCGTCGTCGCCGTTCGTGGAGTCAGGACTTCGACCGCGGCAGCTCGAGATCGGCGGCGAGGCCGACCCGGGGCCGCCCGTCGTCAGCCCGTCGGCGAGGCCGAGGTCGACGCGCTCGAGCGCGTCGTCGCTGCGCGCCAGCGCGGCTGCTGCGCGGGGCCCGACCCGGCTCGGGCTCTCGTTGTTGGGCACGAGCGTGGAGCTCTGGCCGCGCGCCACGTTGCTCGGGCGGGGGATGGATTGCGATATCGTCGTGCGCGATGAACGCCTGTCGCCGCGCCACTTGCGCTTCTTCAGCTCCTGGCGCGGCGTCACCGTCCAGGATGTCAGCGGGACCGGGAGCGTGCGCGTCAACGGCGAGAGCCTCACCGGCGTGCGACTCATCCAGCCGGGCGACAGCATCGATCTCGGGCCGTTCGAGCTTGGCGTCGAGGCCCTGGACACCTGAGTCGCCCGCGGTATTCCGCGGCGCCCTCCTGGGCCGGCGCGCCCTGGGGCGCGTCGGTCGTTTCGATTCGAGAGCACGCCCGCGCCACCCCGCGTCGCTTGCCGCGCCTGGGCCGTTCGCCTAGAGTCGAAGCGTGCAGGCGATTCGACGCGGGTCGGCCGAGGACCTTTGCGGTCTGATCTGGCGACGTTCTGCAGCGGCGTTCATCGCTCTGTTCGCCTTGCTGGGCGTCGGCCATGTGCTGCCTGCCTTGCATTTTTCGGTGGTAGCGCACCGCATCTGCGCGGAGCACGGCGAGCTGCTGCACCAGCTGCGGCACGAAGCGGGCTCGGCACCGGCTGCCGAGTCCCGTTCGAGCGAGCTCGAGCTGGTCGCTGGCCAGCACGCCGGGCACGAGCACGAGCACTGCGGAGTGCTGGCGCTGCCGGGGTCGACGGGCCTGCCGCCGTCCGCATCCTGGCGTGAGCGACCCGAGGACGAAGCGACGCTCGCCGCCGGAGTTGGCGGCGAGCGCACGGCGCACGGCGGCATCGCATTGCTCCGCTACGCGCCAAAGCTCGCGCCGCCGGTCTGAGCGTCGCCGTTCTGCGGCCTCGTCGCCGGCTGCGTTCGTCCTCCTCGGAGCATTGTCATGTTGGCGCAATGTCACGCGCTGAGCCACGAGCCGAGGCCGTGCGCTCGGCTCGCGGAGATGCGCGTCGATGGCACGGCGCCGATCGGCATCGAACCGCCACCATTTCTTCGCATCCTGCGCGAGTAACGGCGGGTGCACCCTGCTCGAGCGACACGCGCGTCTCGCACGGTAACCACATCCTTCGGCTCGCCCCGCGCGTCGAACACCAGCAGCCCCTGAGCGGGCGCGTGGCGAGGTCAGCCCGTCTTGTCGTGGGACCTCGCCGGACGTCGCCATCAGCAGCCGCGATGCCCTCTCGCCTTCGAGCGTCGAGCCACGGCGCCTTCGACACCTCGAGCACCGCTCCCCACCTCGTAACGATCCTCGACATGCCCATCCCTCCTCGCAACCATTCACCGACGCCGCGCCGCGCGCGCGCGGCGCTCGCCTGCTCACTCGCGCTCTCGCTGTCGAGTGCCGCCTCGGCGCAGGAAGTTCCCGACACCGCGCCTGCCGAGCCGGGCGCGATGCCGTCGACGCCAGCGACCAGCACGCCAAGCGACGCCGCGCGACGCCGAGCGCTCGAGGCCGAGTTCGCCGCCGCGCTGCAGCCGTCCGACGCGAGCCCACCGCCGGCGAGCCCACCCGCGGCGTTCTCCAGCTCCAGCCCGAGCCCGCTGCGCCTGATCGACCTGTCGTTCGATCTGCTCGGCGCCGGAGGTTACTCGACGGCGAGGGAGGCCGATCTACGCCAGCTGGAGGCGGGAGGGCACGACCCCAAGAACCGGGGCTTCACGCTGCAGAACGTCGAGCTCACGTTCGCCGGCGTGGTCGACCCGTATCTGCGCGGCGACGCCCACATCGTGCTCCTGATCGACGAGTCTGGCGAGACGGCGATCGAGCTGGAAGAGGCCTGGCTCAGCACGCTCGATCTGCCGTTTCATCTGCAGCTCGAGGCGGGGCAATTCTTCACCGAGTTCGGCCGCCTCAACCCGACCCACCCGCACTCGTGGGACTTCGTCGATCAGCCGGTCGTCAACTCTCGGTTCTTCGGGCCCGACGGGCTGCGCAGCCCGGGCGTGCAGCTGTCATGGCTCGCCCCGCTGCCGTTCTTCGCCGAGCTCGTGTTCAGCGCGCAGAACTCGCACGGCGAGACCGTGATCAGCTTTCGCAACGCGCCCGAGGAGACCGTCGCCGGGCGCCAGCTCATCGAGCGCGACGTGCGCGGGCTCGCCGACGTACTCTACCTCACGCGGCTGCGCACCTCGTTCGATCTCGCCGAAGACCTGACGCTCGTCGGCGGGCTGTCGGCGCTGTTCGGCCCCAACGCGACCGCGACCGACACGCACACGCGCATCTACGGGGCTGACGTCTATTTCAAGTGGAGGCCGCTCGAGAGCAACCAGGGCTGGCCGTTCCTGGCCTGGCAGACCGAGGCCCTCTGGCGTCGCTACCAGGCCGCGCCGGTGCTCGACGCCGAGGGAGCCGAGGCCGCCGGACGCACCACGCTCGACGACGCAGGCCTCTACTCGCAGCTGCTCTGGGGCTTCTCGCGACCCTGGGTGGTCGGCGTTCGCTACGATCGCGCGCGCGGCGAGCGAACCGCCTTCAGCCTGCCCGACGGCGACTACGCCTCGAGCCTCGACGCCCTGCGCGACAGCCGCCAGCGCTACTCTGCCGTGCTCAGCTACTACCCGAGCGAGTTCAGCAAGCTGCGGCTCCAGTACAACTACGACCGGGCAGAGTTTCGGAGCGCGAGCGACGCGCACTCGGCCTACGTGCAGTTCGAGATCCTGTTCGGTGCCCACGGCGCCCACAAATTCTGAAGGCAGATCATGGCAAAGACATGGATGATAGGGGTCGCGCTGGCCCTGCTCGTGGGGCTCGCCCCGCGCGCGGCGCACGCCGAGCCGATGCAGGTGGTCGCCAGCCTGGCTGGGCTCGCCAAGGTGGCCGAGGCGGTCGGCGGCGACCGCGTCAAGGTCGCGAGCATCGCCGCCGGCGTGCAGGATCCGCACTTCGTCGATCCCAGGCCGAGCTACATGATGAAGCTGCGCGACGCCGAGGCCCTGCTCGTCAACGGGCTCGACCTCGAGGTGGGCTGGGTGCCGCTCCTGATCGAGGGGTCGCGCAACGGTCGCCTGCGCCAGGGCGGCCCTGGCTACATCGACTGCTCGCGCAACGTCCCGGTTGTCGAGCTGCCGAACCGGCAGCTCACCCGAGCCGATGGCGACGTGCACCCGTTCGGCAACCCGCATTACTTGACCGACCCGCTCAACGCCAAGATCGTCGCCGACACTGTCGCGGAGGCGTTCTCGCGGTTGCGGCCCGCCGACGCCGGCTACTTCGCGGCGCGCGCCAAGCAGCTCTCGGCCAGCATCGATCGCGCCCTGTTCGGCGCCGAGCTGGTCGACCTGGTCGGGGGAAAGAAGCTCGACCGCCTCGCGCGGGCGGGTGAGCTCGACGCATTCCTTGCGAGCACGCCCGGGGCGAAGCTCGGCGGCTGGCTCGCGGCCATGGCGCCGCTGCGGGGCGCCAAGGTCGTCTTCTATCACCGCAGCTACAGCTATTTCGTGCAGCGCTTCGGCCTCCAGGTGGTCGACTACGTCGAGCTCAAGCCCGGCATTCAACCCGGCCCGAGCCACCTCGCCGACGTGGTGGCGAGCATCGCGCGCGAGCACGCGCGGCTGGTCGTCGCACACGCATTCAACGACCAGAAGATCGCGCAGCTGGTGGCTGAAAAGGGAGGCGCTCCGCTCGTGATCCTGCCGCTCGACGTGGGCGGCGCGCCCGGTGCCGACGATCTGCCATCGTTCTACGATGGGGTCACGCGCGCGCTGCTGCGCGCGTCGAACGGTCGTCCATGAGCGCCCTGCCCTGGTGGATGTTGCCCTCGGTGGCGGCGCTGATCCTGGTGGCCACCCACACCTACCTCGGCCTGCACGTCATCAGCCGCAACGTCTTCTTCGTCGACCTGGCGCTCGCGCAGGTGGCGGCGCTCGGCAGCACGGTGGCGTTCCTCTACGGCTTCGACACCGGCGACGCCGTGACCTACTACGTGTCCCTGCTGTTTGCGGTGGGGGGGGCCTGGTTCTTCTCGGTCGCGCGCCTGCCCGACAACCGCGTGCCCGAGGAGGCGATCATCGGGCTCACCTTCGCCGTGGCCTCCGCGGGGGCCATCCTGCTGTCCGCCGAGAACCCGCACGGCGCCGAGCACCTGCGCGACATGATGGCGGGCAGCATCCTGGTCGTCTCGGCGAAGGAGGTGGGCCAGGCCGCGCTGCTGTACGGCTTGATCGGTGTGTTTCACTGGGTGTTCCGCCGGCAGCTGCTCAGCGTCTCCACCGATCGCGAGGCAGCGAGCCGTCAGGGCTTGCGCGTGCGCTGGTGGGACTTCCTGTTCTACCTGTCGTTCGCGGTGATCATCACCTCATCGGTGCGCATCGCCGGCGTGCTGCTCGTGTTCATCCTGCTGATCGCGCCGGCCGTGTGCGGAGCGATATTCGCGCGCGGCATCCGCGAGCGCCTGTTCGTGGGCTGGGCAGCGGGCATCCTGGCGACGGGTCTCGGCCTCGCCGTCTCGTCGCATGAAGACTGGCCACCGGCGCCCGCCATCTCGTGCGTGTTCGCGCTGATCTTGATCGCCGCCGCCGTGTTCCATTGCGTTCGGAGCGCCGAGCGGCGAGGTCTGGCGCTGCTGCGCTTCCTGGCGACGGGCCTCGGCCTCGCCGCGGCGGGCGTGGGCCTGACGGCGTTCCTCGGTTCATTGCGCGCCGCGCACTCGCATCCAGCAGGCGGCCACGACGACGCGGCCGCCGCGCGCGCCGCTGACCCCTCGGCGCCAGCGGGCGCCGGAGACCCTTCGGGCGCGGCAAGCGCCGGCGATCTCCACTCGCACGGTGAGCCCGAGCACGGGCTCGGCGGCTCGCGCCGCGACCTGCTCGCGGCCCTCGAAGACGAGCACGACAACGTGCGCGCCCGCGCCGTCGCCGAGCTCGGCGCGACCGGGGATGCCGCGGTGCTCCCCGCGTTGATGAAGGCGCTCGAGGATCCGTCTGACGCGGTCAGAGAGAAGGCCGCGGAGATGCTCGGCCAGCTCGCGAGGCCCGAGGCCGCCATCCCGCTCGCCGCCGCGCTCGCGCGCCCCGACCAGGACGAGTGGGTGACCCTGCGCGAAGCCGAGGCGCTGGTGCGCTGTGGGGGCGGGGAGGGCATGACGGCGCTGATCGAGCTCGCCCAGAACGCCGAGGCTCGGCTGGTGCGCCGCGAGGCCTTGAGCCGAGCGCTCGCCTTCGCCGGCCAGCCCGCGGCCGTCCCCGATGATGGCTCGGCACAGGCCGCTTCGACGGCGAGCGTCTCGACCTGGTGGGCCGCCCGCCGCGACAGCGCGCGCTGGGACCCGGCTCGAGGGCGTTTCGTGACCTCGCCTTGACGACCCGTGTAATGCTCGCGCAGCGCTGCCGTCAGCGCCCCGTGCACCCTCGACATCACACCATGGCCCATCACGATCACCAACATTCCCCAGCGGGGGTCGGCGCGGCGAACGCCGGCTCGACGTCTCACGCGGGCCGCGTCGAAGACCCCGTCTGCGGCATGTGGATCCAGCCCGAAACGGCCCGCGGCGGCTCCGTCGTCCACGCCGGACAGACGATCCATTTCTGCGGCGCCCGCTGCCGCGAGAAATTCGTGGCCGACCCCGAGCGCCACCTCGCCGCCGCCCGCGCCCGCAAGGCCGCCGCGACCGACGCGGCCACCTCGCCAGCACACGTCCACGGTGGGGCCACCTCCGGAATCGCGAGCTCCTCGACCGCGAAGAGCCACCCCACCAGTCCACGCTCCCTCACCCCCCAGCCCTCGCCCCTCAGCCCTCCCTCCGCCGCTGACTACGTGTGCCCGATGCACCCCGAGGTGGTCAGCGCCGGGCCCGGCGCCTGCCCCAAGTGCGGCATGGCGCTCGAGCCGCGCGTGGTGTCGCTGGAGAGCGAGCCCAACCCCGAGCTCGCCGACATGCAGCGGCGCTTCTGGGTCAGCCTCGCGCTTTCGCTGCCGACGCTCGTGCTCGCCATGGGCGACATGTTGCCGTGGGCGCCGCGCCTGCTCTCGCCCGGGGCGCTCGTCTGGGCGCAGCTGCTGCTCGCGACGCCCGTCGTCGTGTGGGGCGCGCTGCCGTTCTTTCAGCGCGGCGTCGCCTCGATAGTCAGCGGCCACCTCAACATGTTCACGCTGATCGCGCTCGGCACCTTCGCCGCCTACGCCTTCAGCCTGGTCGCGACCTTCTTTCCCGGCGCGCTGCCCCACGCCTCCACGCACTCGGGCACGCCGCCCGTCTACTACGAGTCGGCGGCCGTCATCACGACGCTGGTTCTGCTCGGGCAAGTGCTCGAGCTGCGCGCGCGAAGCGCCACCTCCGGCGCGATCCGCTCGCTCTTGCGCCTCAGCCCGAAGACGGCCCGGCGCCTCTCGCCTGAAGGCCTGGACGAAGACGTGCCCGTCGCCGAGCTCGCCGTCGGCGATCGCCTGCGCGTGCGCCCCGGGGAGCACGTCGCGGTCGACGGTCGCGTGCTCGAAGGCGGCGGCGTCGTCGACGAATCGAGCCTCACGGGGGAGCCCGTTCCGGTCGACAAAGGCCCGGGCGCGAGCGTGACGGGCGGCACCCTCAACACAAGCGGCAGCTTCGTGATGCGCGCCGAGCGGGTGGGGAGCGACACCGTGCTGGCCCAGATCGTGGCCCTCGTCGGGCAGGCGCAGCGCAGCCGCGCGCCGATCCAGCGCCTCGCCGACGTCGTGTCCGCCTGGTTCGTGCCGGCCGTGATCGCCGTCGCGCTCGGGGCCTTCGCCGTCTGGTACTTCGTCGGGCCCGAGCCGCGCCTCGCGCACGCGCTGACCAACGCCGTCGCCGTGCTCATCATCGCGTGCCCGTGTGCGCTCGGCCTCGCCACGCCCATGTCGATCATGGTGGGCATGGGGCGGGGCGCCAGCGCCGGCGTGCTCGTGAAGGACGCCGAGGCGCTCGAGCTGCTCGAGAAGGTCGACACGCTGGTGCTCGACAAGACCGGCACGCTCACGCGCGGCAGGCCTGAGCTCGCGCGCACACTCGTCGCGCCGGGCTTCGAGGAGAGCGACGTGCTCTCGCTCGCGGCAGCGCTCGAGACCTCCAGCGAGCACCCGCTGTCGGCCGCGATCGTGCGCGCCGCCCGCGAACGCGGCCTCGAGGTGCCTCGAGCGACGGAGTTCCGGTCGCTGACGGGTCGGGGCGTCACGGGCAAGGTCGGCGCCCGGCGCGTCGAGATCGGCAATGCGGCGCTGCTCGCCGAGGGCGGCATCGACGCCGGGAGCGCGGCCATCGCCGGCACGATCGCCGCGGGTCTTGCCGCCGAGGCTGAGCCCCTGCGCGCGAGCGGCCACACCGTGGTGGCCATGGCGATCGACGGGCAGCTCGCGGCCCTGCTCGCGCTCGCCGACCCGATCGCGCCCGCGACCCCGAGCGCGCTCGCCGCCCTGCGCGCGAGCGGCCTCCGCATCCTGATGCTCACCGGCGACCACGAGACCACCGCGCGCGCCGTGGCGCGCGAGCTCGGCATCGACGACGTGCGCGCCGGCGTCTCTCCCGAGCAGAAGCACGCCGTCATCGCCGACCTGCGGCGCGCCGGCCACATCGTCGCGATGGCGGGCGATGGCACCAACGACGCGCCCGCCCTGGCTGCGGCCCACGTCGGCATCGCCATGGGCACCGGCACCGACGTCGCCATCCAGAGCGCCGCCGTCACCCTCGTCCACGGCGACCTGCGAGCCCTCGCTCGCGCGCGCCAGCTCTCGGCGAGCGTCATGCGCAACATCCGGCAGAACTTGTTCCTGGCGTTCGTGTACAACGCCATCGGCGTCCCGCTCGCGGCCGGCGTCGCCTATCCGCTCCTCGGCGTGCTGCTCAGCCCCATGTTCGCGAGCGCCGCCATGGCGCTGAGCTCGGTCTCTGTCATCGCCAACGCGCTGCGCCTGCGCCGAGCGAAGCTCTGACGAAAAGCCCGGGCGAATCCGCCCGGGTCAGAGCCGTCCGGTCAATTCGGCGCCGCCGCAGACGCCGGCGCCGAGGGCTCGGTTCTCGACCGATCGAGCCAGGCTCCGGCGGCGATCAGCACCACGACCCCCGCCCACCAAACCCAGCGCTTGCTGCGCGTCTGCGGTTCGCATTTGGGGCAACTCATCGCGGCACCGGGCGAGAGTCTAGCTCGCCCGCTCGCCGCCCGCCATGGCGTGGCCCGAGCCGAGCAGGGCTCACGCCGACGAAGCCCCAGCGCCGAACGGGAAAAATTCGCGGTTCTTTGTTGCCCCCACCCGCCGCGCAGCGCGGCTTGCCTCCCCCCGGCTCGGCGCGCCGCACCGGCCGGCGGCTTCCGCGACCATCGCGCGCCGCGCGCCGATCGGGGGAGGCGCGTCGTCACGCTGATCTCGGGCGGTCGTCGCCGCTCCTCCGAGACGCTCACGGCAACCGCCCGGCGCCGCGGACGACCCGCCATTCTGAACTTTTGTGTGCCCGAGCCGTCTCCGGTCGCTCCCAGATACCCCCTGGGGTATACTCGGGAGATGCACACCGTCGCGCACAAGAAGAAGCTCATCGCCCGCGTGCGCCGCGTGCGCGGGCAGATCGAGGCCGTGGAGCGGGCGCTCGAGGAAGAGCGCGGTTGCGAAGAGGTGGTGCGCACCATCGCCGCCGCGCGCGGGGCGATCAACGCGCTGGCCGCCGAGGTGTTGTGCGACCACCTCGAAGATCACCTGGTCGAAGGCGGGCGCTCGGCCCCCGACCGGCGCGCCGCCGCAGGCGAGCTGGCTTTGGTCATCCGGCAGTTCATCCGTTGAAGGAGGCAACATGCATCGAGCGCTCGCCGACCACACCGACTGCCCCATCCGCGCTGCCGTCGACGCGCGCGATCGCGAGCGCGGGGTGCGCGCCGTGGTCATCCTCACCGCCGGGATGATGGTGGTGGAGGTGGCGGTCGGCTACCTCACGGGCTCGATGGCGCTCCTGGCAGACGGCTGGCACATGGCCACGCACGTCGCGGCGCTCGGGCTGGCGTCGGCCGCGTATGCTCTGTCGCGGCGCTTCGCGGGGCATCGTGCGTTCGCGTTCGGAACGGGCAAGATCCAGGCGCTCGGCGGGTACACCAGCGCCGTCGCGCTCGGCCTGGTGGCGCTGATCATGATGGCCGAGGCGGCGTCGCGCCTGCTGCAGCCGTCGGCCATCGACTTTGCGAGCTCGCTGCCGGTCGCCGTGCTCGGCTTGGTCGTCAACCTGGCGAGCTACCGCCTGCTGCACGCCGCCGGTCACGAGCATGAGCACTCGGCCGACGGGCACGACGCTCATGACCATGACGCTCACGACCACGAGCACGCTCATGACCATGACGCCCATGACCATGACGCCCATGACCACGAGCACGACGCTCACGACGAGGACGGCGGACAGCATCACACCCGCGCCGTCGCGGCAGGCCACCCCGCCCACGGCGCCGACCACGATCACAACCACCGCGCCGCGGTGCTGCACGTCGCGGCCGACGCGCTCACCAGCGTGCTGGCGATCCTGGCCCTGCTCGCCGGGCGCTACCTCGGCCTCACCTGGCTCGATCCGCTGATGGGCATCGTGGGCGGCGTCGTCATCCTCAAATGGGGAGTGTCGCTGTGCAAGCATGCCGCCTTCGACCTGCTCGACGTCGACCTCTCGTCGAGCCTCGAAGATGGCATCCGCTCGACGCTCGAGCGCATCGACGACGTGCGCGTCAGCGACCTACACGTCTGGTCGCTCGGGCGGGGCGACCGCGGCTGCATCATCTCGCTGGTCTCCAGCACCCCGCGCGAGTGCAGCTTCTACAGGCAACGGCTCGGGCGTTTCGGCCTCGCGCACCTCACGGTCGAGGTCACGCGCTGTCCTGACGGTCACGCGCTCCTCCGTCCGAGCGCCGCGCCCGCTGCCAGCTGACGAACGAGTCTCTGCCGTTCGATAGGAGTGCGGGTCCTGCGCCGCGTCGCGGCAAGTTGCCGCTCCGCTGACGCGCGGGCGTCATCCGCGCCCCTTCGGGCTGCGTTCCGCGCGCCGCTGGTCAGCGGGTCGTCCCGTTTTCGAGCACGGATCCAGCGCCGGCCGCCCAGCTCTGCTATGGAGTGGCGGAGCCAATGCCCAGGCCGGATCAGGACGACCATCGGCGCCGAGCGCACGCATCGTTCGCGGGGGTCACGCCGTGGTGGTGAGCGGCAAGCCGATGTCGCTCGTCGGCAAGAAGCGCTCGCGCGAGGCCGTGCCCTGCACCACGGATCCGCAGGCGATCAGGCCCGTCCGGCAGATCGGCGAGCAGGCTCTCTCGCGCGCGAGCGGGGCTCCGCTCGTGCTCGGCAACCAGGTGCGCATCCTGGAAGACGCCGACGGCAACTACCCCGTCTGGCTCGAGGCCATCGCCAGCGCTCGGCGCGTCATCTACCTCGAGAACTACATCTTCGAGGAAGACGACGTGGGGCGTGCCTTCGCCGATGCCCTCGCGGAGCGGGCGCGCGCCGGCGTGCGCGTGCGGCTCGTGCGCGACTGGCTCGGCACGCGCAGCGGCGCCTCCCGCGGGTTCTGGCGGCGGCTCGAGGCGGCGGGCGTCGACCTGCGCTGCTTCAACCCGCTCAACCTGAGCAGCCCGTTCGGCTGGGTCACGCGTGACCATCGCAAGATGATCGCGGTCGACGGCCGGGTCGCGTTCGTCACGGGTTTGTGCATCAGCCAGCGCTGGAAGGGCAACCCCGCGCGGCGCGTGCCGCCCTGGCGCGACACGGGCCTCGAGATCCGCGGGCCCGCCGTCGCCGACATCGAGCATGCCTTCGCCGAGCTCTGGGAGACGATGGGCGAGCCCATCCCGCACGACGAGCTGTCGATGTCGAGCGCGCTCGAGCCCGTGGGCGAGGTGGCGCTGCGGGTGATCGCCGGCACCCCCAGCACGGCGGGCCTGTTCCGGATGGATCAGCTCGTCGCCGCCATCGCGCGCCGCTCGCTGTGGCTCACCGACGCGTACTTCGTCGGCGTGACGCCCTACGTGCAGGCGCTGCGCGCCGCCGCCCGCGACGGGGTCGACGTGCGGCTGCTCGTGCCGAACACGACGGATCTGCCCCTCGTGCGCTCGCTCTCGCGAGCAGGCTACCGCTCGCTGCTCGACGCGGGCGTGCGCATCTTCGAGTGGAACGGCTCGATGCTGCACGCGAAGACGGCGGTGGTCGACAGCCGCTGGAGCCGCGTGGGCTCCTCGAACCTCAACATCGCGAGCTTCATCGGCAACTACGAGCTCGACGTCGCCGTCGAGGATCAAGGCATCGCGCAGGAGATGGAAGACATGTACCTGCGCGATCTCGACAACGCCACCGAGATCCGGCTCGCGAAGAACCGCGTGGTGCGGCTGTCGCTCCCGGCGCGCGGGGGCGCCCTGGCCGCCTCATCGAGCGGGCCGGGTGGAGCGAGCGGCAGCGCCGGCGAGGCCGAGCTCGTGGCCGTTCCCACCCAGCACCGCTTCGCGCGCCGCCCGCGCAACCGGCGCGGCTCGCGCGGCGCAGCAGCGAGCGCCATGCGCCTGGCCAACACCGTCGGCGCCGCGGTCACCAATCACCGCACGCTCGGCCGCGCCGAGGGGCGCATCCTCTCGCTCTCCGGTGTCGCGCTCGTCGTGCTGGCGGTGCTGGCGGTGCTCTGGCCGCGCGTCATCGCCAGCCCGCTCGCGGTGCTCGCGCTCTGGGTCGGGCTGGCGCTGATGTGGCGTTCATTCCGCCTGTTCACGCGTCACGACGACTCGGGCCCCACGCCGCCAGTGCCCTGACCCTTCGCGGCGGGCGCCGGTCGCTTCTGTCCTGTTCGATTCAGAGCTGGTCGCTCGAGGACGATGTCGCGCAGCGCCAGCGCCGACGGCAGCAGGGCTCCGCTCTTGGCCCGCAGCAGGCGCTGCGCCGGGTAGATGCCGCGGTGCCCGACGAGCACGTACGCGAGCGTCGACGCGATCAGCACGTGCGGCAGCACGCCTGCGCCGAGCAGCTCGACCGCCATCACCGACAGCGCGAGCGGTGTGTTCGAGCAAGCCGCGAACATCGCAGCCATGCCCACGCCCGCGCCGAGACCAATCGGCAGCCCGAGCCCGCGCGCGAGCACGTTGCCGAGCGCCGCGCCGATGAAGAACAGCGGGGTCACCTCGCCGCCGAGGAAGCCCGCGCCCAGCGTCAGCGCGGTGAAGGCGAGCTTCGCCGCGAACGCCGCCTCCGGCAGCGCCGGGTCGACGAAGGCGCGCACGATCATCGGCACGCCGAGGCCCAGGTAATCGCTGGTGCCGATCGCCTGCCAGGCGAGCACCACCAGCACCCCACCGGCGGCCATGCGCCAGCCGAGCCGCGGCAGGAAGCGCTCCCCGAGCCGCTTCAGCAGGTGCAGGAGCTCGATGAACAGGGCGGCCACGAGCGCGACGGCCGCCGCGAACACCAGCCAGCGCGCGAGCACCGAGAGCGACAGCCCGACCGCGGGCACGGCCGGGTAGGGCGTGTGCTCGATGCCGAGCGCGCGAGTCACCATGTCGCCTGTGAGCCCGGCGGCGAGCGCCGGCACGAGCGCGCGGTGTTCGATGCGCCCGAGCACCACGAACTCGAGCCCGAACAACGCCCCGGCGATCGGCGTGCCAAACACCGAACCGAAGCCTCCGGCCACTCCCGCCGCCAAGACCTCGATGCGCAGCCCCGCCGGCAGGCGCAGCCGATGAGACACCCAGTCTCCGAGGCTCGCTCCCATCTGCACCGCCGTGCCCTCGCGGCCCGCGCTGCCGCCGAACAGATGGGTGAGCACCGTGCCGAGCAGCACCATCGGCGCCATGCGCAGCGGCAGCTCGGGGCCCTGGTCGTAGAGCGTGTCGATCACCAGGTTGTTGCCGCCCTTGATCGACTTCCCGTGGCGCTCATAGATCGTGCCGATGGCGAGCCCCGCGACGGGTAGCAAGAACACGAGCCACTCATGCGTGTCGCGGTAATGCGTCGCGAGATCGAGCAGCCAGAGAAACAGCGCCGAGGCTGCTCCCGCGATCGCGCCTACAGCGGCGCCGAGCACGAGCCAGCGAGCGAGGGTGACGAAGGGCGCGCGGGGCTCGCTCGAGCCCGCGGCGTCAGCCGCCATCGGGAGCCTTGACGCGCCGGCGCTCGAGCCTCCGATCCGGTTCGACGCTCTCGATCTCTCCGGCAGCGTTCTTGTAGCGCACCTGCAGCACCAGCCGGTCGCTCCCGAACAGGCCGGCGCCCGGCTCGCGCCAGGTGCGCACCTCGCGCGTGAGCCCGCGCGTGCGGGCCTCGCTCGCCGCCTCCGACTCCTCGTCGGTCGCCCATTCGCCGAGATCGGCGGGCAAGCCCTCGAGCTCACCCCAGCGCTCGGCCACCGCCCCCGGCACCTCGCGGAACACCACCAGCAGGTACACGGCGATGGCGACGATGCCGATGAACAACAATATCAGGTAGAGCATGCGAACCTCCTGCCTCGCTCTTCACGCCTCGAAATCTGGCGGCAGCGCGAGGGCCTCCCTGACGAGCACCGGGATGTGATCGTGCTCGACGCCGCGCCAGTACACGTTCCACACGCCCGTGCGCACCATGCCGTGGCACTGCAAGAGATACCACTGCGTGATCGGGTTGCTCGGCCGCGCCCGCCAGAACAGCCGCTCGTGATCGCGCGTCACCGCCTCCCACAGGTCGCGCCCGAGCCCCAGGCCTTGGGCGACCCGATCGACCACGAACTTCGTCAGATACGTCGCGCGCTCGCCGGCGCTCACCACCGCAGCGCCGAGGTAACTCTGCTCCACGTATATCCCGGTGGGGGGGCGATCGAAGAAGTCGCTCTTCAGGCGCCGACCGAACGTCGCCGTCAGCAGCGCCTCGAGCCGCGGCAGATCGAGGCCGGCGTAGCTCGAGTGCTGCTCGATGCGAGAGCCGTGCTTGATCAGCGTTCCGGCGCCCTTCACCGTGAACAGCTCGTGCAGCAGGTTCGTCGGCGCGGCGACGCTCGTGACCAGCCGCTCCGTGAGGGCCGAGCCCGCCGCCTCAGGCTTGCCGTCGTCGCTCTGCATCGCCTCGCGCACGCCGGTCATCAGGTCGCGGTCCGACTCGTCGAGCGCCCCCGAGGCGAGCAGCGCCTCGTGGTCGCGCCGCAGGTTGATCAGCGAAATGCCGCGCTCGGTGGTGGGGACCTGGTGCTCGGGCGAGAGCTCGATGCTGCCCTGCGCGTGGGGCCCCACGCCGCCGCGCCCGCGCACGAGCACCAGCTTGCGCACCCCGAGCTGCCGAGCCCACTCGCCCACCTGCCCGAAGCGCGAGAACAGCTGCGGCATTCGCTCGCTGAAGACCACGATCGGTATGCGGCTCTCGTTCAAGTCGACCTTCAGCCGATCGACGAGCCGGGGCACGTGCGCCGCGTAGCGGCGGCTCTTCAGGCGCGCCGCGCCGAGCTCGCGGCTCAGCCCGTCTGCCTGCGCCTCGGCCTCGCGCGGGTCGAACAGGCCGAGCACCACCGGCGCGAACAGCCCGAGGTGGGCCAGGAACTTCAGGTCGAGCGCGACGCGCCCCTGGGCGTCGTCCAGCGCCGAGGCGTCGGGCGCGACGATGGCAAAGCTGTGCTTGGGCAGCTCCCGAAACAGCCGGAGATAAAACTCCGCATCCTCGCGGCGGCCGACGCTCTCGACCAGCGCGAGCACGATGTCGGAGGGGATGACCTGGGATTTCGGTGGCATGCTCTCGCGTGACGAAGACAAACACGGCCCGGCTCTGGAGTCGACCGGCACCGACTCGGGGAACGACGGTGGCTGGCTCGGTTTCTCGACCGTTTGGGCCCGGCGGCGCCACGCCCCAGGCAGGGCGGGCGAGTCCTAGCGCCTTTCCGTAGTTTCTCCAAGCGGTCGCGTGCTGCGCCGTCTGCGCGAGACTTGGGTCTGCTGTCTCGAAGAGGGTAGGCTAGGCCCCGCCATGACCTCGCGACAACAATCTCACGGACGCCACCCCAGGCTCTGGCTAGGGCTCTTTGCTTTCATGCCCCTCCTCTGGCCGGTAGCGACACCCACCGCCTCGGCGGAAGAGGTGACCGTCGCCGAGCCGGCGCTGCGCTACCCGTTCGATCCCGTGTGCGCCTGGGGCCGTGTCGCCGACGGCCGCGGCATCTTGGTGCGCTGTCTCGACGCCGCCGAGGCGCAGCGCCTGGCCTCGCCAGCGCGCGCCGCATCCGCCCCTTCGCCCGCGCATGCCGTGCCAGCGCCCGTGGCCGCCGTCGCTTCACCGCCCGCCCCGACGCCACGTGCCACGGAGGCACCCGCCCTCGCCGCCAGCGTCCCGGCACCCAAGCTGTCCTCGCGCCGGGTCACGATCGAGCGGGTCAGCGCCGCGCGCGCCGACACGGGTGAGCTGCCCGACGCTCGCACCCAGCTCTTGCGCGCCAACGACCGTTACGTGCAATGCGTCGAGACCAACGGCGGGCTCGCCGCTAGCCCCGGCAGCGTCACGCTCCGGTTCCTCGTGCGCGAGCGAGGGCGCGCCGAAGGGGTCACGGTCAAGGAGCGCACGGGCCTCTCGGTCGCCGCGGCCAAGTGCGTCGCGGGCGTCGTCGACCGGCGCTTCGTCGGCTATCCCGCAGCCCCCATCGTCGGGGCCGACCTCACCATCGATTTCGCCTGGGAAGGGGCTGGGCGCTGACGGATGGTGCATGCCTCACGAACGGAAGCGGACGAAGCGCGCGGCGCGCTCGCTAGCCGTGCCCAACGTTTTCAGCATTACCAGCGGCGCACTGCCGATTACCAGGCGGACGCCGAACGTCTCGCGCGCCGCTCGGCGCTCGTCTCCAACCTGCGCGGCTTGTCGTTCGCGATCGCAGCGATCGGCCTGATCAGCGCGGCCTTCTCCAGCGACACGCGCCTGGGCGTCGCCATCGGGCTCACGGCGCTGCTCGCCTTCTTCGTGCTCGTCGCCGTGCACGCTCGCGTCCTGTCCGCAGAAGACCTGGCGTGGCGCTTCTGGCGAGTGAACGAGAACGCCTCCGCGCGCGCGCGCGACGAGTGGCACTCGCTGCCGGAAGACGGCGCCGCCTTCGCCGAGCCCGAGCACCCCGCCAGCGCTGACCTCGACGTGTTCGGTCCGCGCTCGCTGTTTCAGTTCATCAACGTCGCCCATACCTCGTACGGGCAGGCCGCGCTCGCCCGCCATCTCTCGAAGAACGACCCGCGCGAGGCCATCCTCGAGCGCCAGCGCGCCGTGCGCGAGCTCGCGCCCGAGCTCGCGCTGCGCCACGAGCTCGAGGCCTACACGCTGCGCTCCGCGAACCCGCCGAGCCAGCGCCCGACGCAGAACCACGCCGCGCTCGACCTGGGGCCCCTCATCCGCTGGGCAGAGTCGGAGCCCGTGTTTCTGCCGCACACCGCGGTGGTGTGGGCGGCGCGCGCGCTGCCGGCGCTCACGCTCGGCGGCTTCATCGCATCGCGCGTCTTCGATTTACCAGCGTTGCTCTGGGCGCTGCCCCTCATGGCTCAGCTCGCCTTCTCGGTGCGCAGCGGGCAAGAGGCGGCGCGCGTCTTCAACGCCGTCTCGGCTTCACCGGGCGCCTTCGCGCGCCTGCGCCCCACGCTCACGTTGATCGAGAACGCCAAGGTCGCGGCTCCGCTGCTCGTGCGCCTCGGCGAGGTGCTCGGCAAGGGCGAGCGCTCGGCGAGCCAGCAGATGCGGCGCTTCGAGCGCGTGCTGGGCTGGTTCGAGCTGCGCCACAACGGAATGATCTATCCGTTCATCAACGTGCTCTTGCTGTGGGACGTGCAGTGCGTGGTGGCGCTCGAGAAGTGGCAGCGCGACTCGGGCAAGGCGCTCTCGCCCTGGCTCGAGGCGCTCGGCGAGTGGGAGGCGCTCTCGTCGCTCGCCGGCGTCGCCTACGACAACCCCGACTTCTGCTTCCCGGAGATTGTCGCCGAGCGATCCATCTTCGAGGCGACCGGGCTCGGCCACCCGCTGATCCCGGCGCGGCTGCGCGTCCCCAACGACGTCCTGCTCGCTGGCGCCGGCAGCGCATTGCTCGTCACCGGCTCCAACATGTCGGGAAAGAGCACGCTGTTGCGCGCGATGGGCCTCGCCGCCGTGCTCGGGCTCGCGGGCTCTGCGGTGTGCGCCACCCGTTTGCGACTCAGCCCCATGCGAGTCCACACGAGCATGCGCATCAGCGACTCGCTCTCCGCCGGCGTCAGCCACTTCTACGCCGAGCTCAAGAAGCTGCGCACGGCGCTGGTCGCGGCGCAGGGGGACTACCCGGTGTTCTTCTTGCTCGACGAGATCCTCCACGGCACCAACTCCGAGGAGCGGCAGATCGGTGCCCGCTGGGTGCTCGGTCAGCTCATCGAAGCCGGCGCGACCGGAGCGGTTTCCACACACGACATGGCCCTGTGTGAGCTGCCGCCCACCTTGATGCACAAGGTGCGTACCGTGCACTTGCGCGAAAGTGTCGAAGGTGAACGGATGACCTTTGACTACAAAGTCCGACCTGGCCCAGTAAGTGGTGGCAACGCCTTACTTTTGATGCGTTCGCTCGGGCTCGATGTGCCTGTCGTTCGCGCTACCGCCCCCGACGGCGAGTGACGCCCGCGGCAGGAGCGAAGCGCCGTTCGCATCTGAAGGCGCGCAGAGCGACGAGGCGGCGCCTTCGCGAGGGAAGCCCTGCAGAGCCCGCCCCAACGGCAGCCGCGGGAAGCAGGCCGCCGAAGGCGCGTGCAACGGGCCGCCGGCGCCACGCGCCCGGTCGCGAAAGGTCGCACGAAGAATGGCAAACCAGCCTCCGCGCGGCCTCGTCCTCGCGAAGGCGCCCTTCGCTCGCCGACAACCGAGGGTTCTGCACGGCGTTTTGACCGCTCGACGACCAGCCTCGATCACGAGCTGGCAGATCACGCCTGGCGGATCATGCCGGGCAGATAGAGCTGGCTTCGTGCCCGAGGAAAGCCGTGATAACTGACGAGAGCTCGACCGCCGGCCGTTCCAATGTCGCGTCTTGACCGAGGCGATCTGGCGGGACTACGCTCCTTTTCCCTCCGAGTGGCCGCGCCCTGCCGGCACTGAAGGATGAGCACCTACAAGCTTGGGCCCTCGAACGGACAGTAGCGAGCGTCGCCTCGCGATACGTATTAGAATCGAGGTACTGCGAGGGTTTCTTGGAGAACAGTCCGTCCGTGAATGATTTTGATGAGAAGACTCGCGTAACTCAAGTTTCGCAAGAGCAGCCGTCGGATCAGGTAGGCGCCAACGATTGCGTGGTGGTCATCTACACCAAGGAGCCCACGATGCTCGGCAAGCGCATCGTGCTCGATCAGACGGTGATGCGCATCGGACGTGGTACGGACAACCAGATCGTGCTCGACGGTGACTCTGTCTCGCGCCGTCACGCGCATTTCGAGCGTCGAAATGAGGCCTGGTACGCCGTCGATCTGGGCTCCACCAACGGCACCTACGTCAACGAACGGCAGATCCCCGAAGGCGTCAAGCTGCAGAACAACGACCGCATCCAGGTCGGCCCCACCATCTTCAAGTACCTCACCGGCGCCGACGCCGAGGCCAAGTATTACGAAGAGATCTACCGAATGACCATCGTCGATGGTCTCACGCAGATCCACAACAAGCGCTATTTGTTCGAGGCCCTCGAGCGCGAGCTCATCCGAGCGCGCCGCCACTCACGCGCCCTCAGCCTCATCATGTTCGACATCGACTTCTTCAAGCGCATCAACGACGAGTGCGGGCACCTCGCCGGCGACTACGTGCTGCGCGAACTGGCCGAGGTCGTGCAAGAGCGTATCCGTCGCGACGAGGTCTTCGCTCGCTACGGCGGCGAAGAGTTCGCCATCATGCTGCCCGAAACCGAGCTCGAAGGTGCTGTCACCCTCGCTCAAACCCTGCGCGAGAAGGTCTCCGAGCACGGCTTCGTTTTTCAGGGCGAGAGCATCTCGGTCACCGTCAGCCTCGGCTGCGCATCGATGGAACCCGACGACACGGCCAACGCGATTATCGCCCGCGCCGACGAGAAGCTCTACCAAGCCAAGCGATCGGGTCGCAACCGGGTCTGCTCGTGAGTCGCGTCTGTTCCTGAGGCGCGGCCACTCCTCCTGAGGAGGCCTGTTCCCGCGGCGCCTGGCGTCGCGCGGAGCTACTGGCGTGAGCGTGCCCTGCGTCGCGCGGCGAGGAGCGCGAAGACGCCGAACGCGTGGGGCGAGAGCCGCTTCGACTCGCCCGGGCCCGGCGGGCTCACGCTGCAACCCGAGCTGGAGCTCGCCATGCCGCCGCCCGGGTCGGGCGTCGATGGCTCGCTGCCGGCGCCGTCAGCGCCACCTTCGGGAGTGGCTGTGGGCGGATCGTCGAGGTTCGGGCGAGGGGAGGAGCCAGGGATGACGGGCGCTTCGCCTCCGGCGCCACCCGCGTCGGGCGCTCCGCCCTCGTCGCCGTCGTCGGGCGCGGTCGCCGCTCCGCCGACCGTCGCGCACGCGGCGAGCTCGCTCGCCAGGGGGCCCGGATCGCCGCCCGTCCCCGCCGGCTCGGTGAGCACGAGACCGCTCGTGCCATCCGAGAAGCTCGCGACGAATGCGACGCGGCCGTCCTCGTCGAAGCACGACTCGGTCGCCAGCGAGGCGTCGACGATACCGCCGAGCGCATAGCTCGGCAGCCCGCAGTCGAGCGAGTAGTCGGTCACCGCACGGCGCGCGTCCCCCTCGCCGACGACGCTGTCGGGCGCGACGACCGGTTCGAAACCCACGCCGGGCGCGTAGCGATACAGGCCGTTCACCGCGGCACCGTCGCTCGCTCGCCGCAGCTCGAGCTCGAGGACGACATGACCGGCTTCGTTGACCTGCATCCAGCCCGCGCTCTCGAACAGCACGTCGGCTGCGCCGCGCAGCGGAGCGCCGGTGCGCGCGATGGGCACGGGGGCGTCGACCGGTCCTGCCCAGAGCGTCGTGCCTTCGCAGGGAGCCTCGGCGCTGAGGCCGAGCCACTCCGAGGGAAACACCACGCGGCGTCCCGAGCGGCTGAACGCGGGCAGGCTGTTCGCCGAGAAGCCGAAGAACCACGTCTGGTCGGGCGCGGCTCGGAAGAGCGAGACGGCGCCGTCGCGGCTCACCCAGAAGCCCCTTTCCGTCACGAACCAGACGGCATCAGCGGCATACCAGAAGAAGCCGGATTCGCTCCGCAGCGGTGCTCCCTCGGCCGCTTGTAGATCGGCGAACGCGAGCTCGAGCTTCACGTCCGAGCCGTTCGAGCCGCTCCAGATGGCGGTGCGCTCGTCATCGGCGGCCCCCGTGCGGCGCGCGCGGAAGGCGAGCCGCCCCGAGTCGCTCGCGTTCAGCAGCGTGAAGCCGGAGCCCGTCTCGAAGAACTGGAGGTCGAAGCCCGGCGCCGGATCGCCCTCCCGCGCGAGGATCTCGACCGCCGCGCCGTCGTCGACGGCCACCGTGAGTCCTCCGCTGGTAGACGGCAGCCCGATCGTGAATCCGAGTGCGCCTCCCGACGAGGGCCGAAGCTCTTGCAGCGGCACGAACCCGAGCGTCGTCGGATCGAGCTCGGCTGGTGTCTGCCAGTCGGCGAGGCGGAGCGCGCCCCTCGTCCCCCGAAGGAGCACGGAGAGCGACGGCTGCGTCGTCGACACGCCCATCGACACGACGCCGGCGTCGTTGACGAACGGACCTCGAACCGCAGAGCCCGCGAAGCTGAGCAGACCCTCCCCGCCGGGCACCGCATCCTGGTTCGAGGCCACCAGCTCCACGGCGCCGCCCGCGTACGCAAAGAACCCCGCGCGACCGGCGGCCGCCGCGGCGTTGGTGTCGCCCTCGAAGACGAGCTGACCCCGGCCCGCGAGGTAATATTCACGGATGCTCGTGAGCTGCGCGCCGGCGATGCCCGGCGCGTCAGCGCTCGTGAGCGCCACCACGCGGCTCGGGATGTCGGCGCGAGCCGTGCTGCTGCCGAGCACGAGCCCCGCGGCGCCGAGCGTGTGCATCAGCCGCCCGTGGCAGCCGAGAGCACGCTGACGAGGCAGGTGGCCGGCGTTGGGCGTGTTGTCCTGCGCAAACGAAGAAATACCGGTGCGATCGAGCGGCGCGAACGACCGCCGCGAGAGGCGAGTGTGCATGCCCGTTCGCTATCAGCGCCCCCCGCCCGCTGTCGATGACAGGCCATGACGCGCTCAGCGCAGTCGTTCCAGCTCTGCCGGGCGTTTCCCGCCCCGGGGCGGCGCGATCTACACCTGCGACCGATCCAGCTCGCTCCCTGCGCTCGCGAGCACCGAGCGCAGCAACTCGGCGAGCTCCGCGTCGCCGAGCGCCGCCACGCCGTCACCGATCGACACCTCGACGCTCGTGTAGCCGGGCACGTCGCAGGGCCGCGTGCGCGTGAACAGGGCGACCTTGGCGCGCTCCGCGAGCTCGGCGCTGGCGTCGAGCAGCCGCTCGCCGTCGACCGGGAGGTAAGCGTGAAACAGGTTCGTCTGAGGGGGATCGGGCGCGACCCGGACGCCGGGCAAGGCGCTCAGGATGCGCGCCGCGCGACACGCGTCGTCGCGGTACTGCGCCATTCGACCCAGGCGCAGGCGCAGCCCCTCGCGCGCCGAGAGCGCGTACGGGTACAGGCTGACGAGGTTACCCCCGTGCCGGCGTTGCCACACGCGCGCCCTCTGCACGAGCTCGACGCTGCCGGCGAGAGCGGCGCCGGCGATGCCGCCCAGCGCCTTGTAGAAGCTCACGTACACGGAGTCGAACAGCGCCGCGATCTCGGCGTACGTCTTCTGATAGAACGGCGCGCACTCCCAGAGCCGCGCGCCATCGAGGTGCAGCCGCACGCCGCGCCGCCGCGCCCACTCGGCCTGCTCCGTCAGGGCTTCCCAGCGGGGCAGCAGCCCGCCGATCTCGCGCTGCGGCAGCTCGAGCAGCAGCGCCGCGACAGGCTCCGGCACCGCCTCGAGATCCGCGAGCTCGATCAACCGGTCGCGCCGCCCGACCAGCCGCGCATCGAGCCCATGCAGCTGCGAGTAGGCTCGCTGCTCGTGCAGCTCGAGGTGACACGTCGGATGAAACGCGACCACCGAGCAGCGCGCCTCATCCGCGTGGATGCGAAGCGCGATCGGCTGCGCCATCGTGCCGCTCGGCATGAACACGGCGGCGGGCTTGCCGAGCAGCTCGGCGACCTCGCGCTCCAGCGCTTCGAGCGCGCCACCGCTACCGTACACGTCGGGGGGCTCGCCCCCCGCCGCGTCGGCCAGCGCCGTCAGCTCGTCGCGGAGTTGCCGCGGGCCGTGACCGTTCAAGAACCGCTCGCAGGCTCGAAAGGCGGCCTGGCGTCGTGCCGACACGGGTGAAGGAGTCATCGCGGTCGAGCGCTCGCATGATGGCCTCCTTTCCGTCAATTCGGACGGGGCGGTCGGTGCCCCGAGGTGTGGGGCGCCGGGCGCGTTCGGGGCGCTGCCCTCGCTCCCTCGAATGGCGGGGGATGAGCGTCGTCTCGGGTCTGAAGGACCGGAGTGTAATGATCCTGGAATTATCGCAGGGATCGGCCACGGGCGCGGGCGACGCTGGGGTTCGAGCACGGCCAGAGCTCGTCCGGTCGGTGGCCACCCGGGCCGGAAACGCGGCAGCGTGCTCTCGACCCGAAGCACCCCCCGCGCCCTCGTCTACGCGGAGGCCGTGGCCGCTCGGATTCTCGTGCTAAGAGGCGCGCGTGGTCGTCTCCGACATGCCCTCACAGCCGCTGGGTTACGAACCGCCCGCGCTGAAGACGGCCGTGCCCGGGCCCGAGTCGCGCGCTTTGCTGGCGCGTTTCGCTGCGGTCGCCGCGCCGATGGGGCCGCGCGCGGCCTGGGCGGGGCTCGACGCGGCGGGGGCTGGGCCTTCGGGCACCGTCGTGTACCGAGAGGGGGCAGGGGCGAACGTCATCGACGTCGACGGCAACCGCTTCGTCGATCTCGCGGCAGGCTTCGGCTCGCTCTTGCTCGGGCACCGGCCGGCGCGCGTGGGCGCTGCGGTCGACGCGCAGTCGGAGCGGCTCTGGCAGTCGCTCGGCGACGTGCACCCGAGCGAAGTGAAGATCGCGCTGCTCGAGCGCCTGTCTCGCCTCGTCGGCGGCGGCCGCGGCATCCTCGGGCAGTCGGGCGCCGACGCGCTGAGCGCCGCGCTCAAATCTGCTGTGTTGCACACTGGAAAGACCGGCGTGGTGGCGTTCGGCGGCGCCTACCATGGCTTGAGCTACGGTCCGCTCGCCCTGTGCGGCCTCAGGCAGAGCTATCGCGCGCCGTTCGCCGCGCAGCTGAACGCGGGCGTGCGCTTCGTGGACTATCCGACCTCGGAGAGCTCGCTCGAGCCGGCGCTCGCGGCCGTGCGGCGCGAGCTCGAGCCGGGCGACGTGGGCGCCGTGGTGTTCGAGCCGATCCTCGGGCGCGGCGGGGTGCTCGTGCCGCCGGCAGGCTTCGCGCCGGCACTCGCTCGGGTGTGCGCCGAGCACGGCGCGCTGTTCGTGGCCGACGAAGTGTGGACGGGGCTCGGGCGCTCGGGTGAGTGGTTGCTCTCGGCGGCCCAGGGCGCGCGCGCCGACGTCGTGTGCCTCGGCAAGGGGCTCGGCGGTGGCCTGCCGATCAGCGCGTGCGTGGGCACAGCGCCGATCATGGCGGCGTGGTCGCGCGACGAGGAGGTGGTGCACACCAGCACCTTCGCGGGCGCTCCGCTCGCGGCCGCGGCGGCGATCGAGCTGCTCGAGGCGCTCGAGGCCGAGCGCCTCGTGGAGCGCTCGAAGCGCGTGGGGGAGGCGTTCGCGCGGGCGCTGCGCGCGGCGTTCCCCGCGGCGTGGCCCTCGGGCTGGGAGGTGCGGGGGGCAGGCCTGATGCTGGGGGTCGATCTCGGGCCCGTGCGGCTCTCGGCCCTCGAGCTCTCGCGCGAGCTGCTCGCGCATGGCTTCATCACCTCGCTGGGGGGGCAGCGGCGCGATTGCCTGGTGCTGACGCCCGCCCTCGACATCGGCGACGCGCAGCTCGAGGCGTTCGTGCGCGCCTTCGGCGAACGGCTGCGGGCTCACGCATGACCCCTGCCAAGAGCTCTGCCGCGCGCATCGCGAGCGATGGGCTGCACGAGCGCGTGCGGGCGTTCGCGCGGGAAGCGCTCGCGCCGTCGGCCCCGCTCGCGACGCCGCGGGGCGCACCAGGCTTCGACCCGCCCGACACCGACGCGGGAGCCGCCGGTGCATCCGCCTTCGACGCGCTCGCGCTCGACATCGCCCGCTTTCAGGCCGAGCACAACCCATCGTTTGCGCGCCTGTGCGCGCACCACGGGCGCCCGCTCGATCGGCTGGCGCACGTGCCAGCGGTGCCCGCCGACGCCTTCCGGCTCGCGCGCGTCGCAGCGCACGGGCAGGAGCTCGACGTCGCCGCGTTTCAGACCAGCGGCACGACGGGCGGCTCCGGTCGACACTGCTTTCGCACGCTCGACACCTACGCAGAGCTGTGCGTGAGCTGGGGCCGGCGCGCCCTGTGTGGCCACCAGCCGCCGTCGCCCTACGCCGTGCTCGCGCTCGCGCCACCGTTCGAGCCCGAACGGCGCTCGTCGCTCGGCTACATGATCGGGCGCTTCATGCGAGAGCTCGGCGAGCGCTCGCTCGCGGGCCTCTTCGACGTGAACGAGCCCGGTCGCTGGCTCATCAGCGAGGGCCGCGTAGACCTCGATGGGCTGCGTCGCGGCGTGCGCGGTGCCGAGGCGCGCGGTGAGCCCGTGCTGCTGCTCGCCACCGCCTTTGCGCTGGTGTGGTTGCTCGACGCGCTGGCAGGCGCCCGGCTTCCGTTGCCGCCGGGCAGCGTCGTGATGCTCACGGGAGGCTTCAAGGGCCGCGCGCGCAGCGTCGACTCCCACGAGCTCGGTCTCGCGCTGTGCCGCGCGCTCGGCGTGCAGCCTCGAAATCTGATCGGCGAGTACGGCATGACAGAGCTCTCGAGCCAGCTCTACGACGTCGGCTTCGACGCCGAGGGACGCACCCCGAGCGTGTTCGTCGAGCCGCCCTGGTTGCGGGTCACGCCGGTCGATCCCATCTCGCTCGAGCCCGTCGCGCCGGGGCAGGTGGGCCTCGCCTGCTTCACCGACCTCGCCAACGTCGACTCGGCGCTGCGCGTGCTCACGCAGGATCTCGTGCGGCGTGAAGAAGGCGGCGTCGTGCTGCTCGGGCGCCAGCCGGGCGCGCGCCTGCGCGGCTGCTCGCTCGCGATCGAGGCGCTCGCTCGCGCGGAGCCGAGCGGCGGCGAAGGAGCGTCGCCATGAGCGCCACGCTCGCCGCGCGCCAACGCATCGAACGCCTGCTCGCGGCGCTCGAGCGAGCGCTCGTGCCCGGCTGTGTCGCACACGCCGAGCTCGTGGCGCGGCTGCACGAGACCACGAGCCTCTCGCCGCCCGGAGTCGAGTGGGCGCTCGAGCATTGCCTCGAGCGCGCGCCGTCGCACGCCGAGCTCACGGCCCTCATCGGCGGCGTCGCGCGCGCGCCGCGCGCGCACGTGATCTTGCCCGGCAGCGTGTTCGTGGCCGCGCACCGGGCGCTCGCGCTCGGGCTCGCCGCCGCGCCAAGAGTCTTCGTCAAACCCTCGCGGCGCGACCCGGCGCTGATCGAGGCGTTGCACCGAGAAGACCCGGAGCTGTTTCAGCTGGTGGAGCGCATCGAACCCCAAGCCGGTGACCACGTGTTTGCGTACGGCAGCGACGTCACGATCGAATCGCTGCGGCGCGAGCTGCCCGCGGGCAGCGTGCTGCACGCGCACGGCACGGGCTTCGGTGTGGCGATCGTCGAGCTCGACGCCGCGGCGACCGACCTCGACGCAAGGGCGCTCGCTGTCGACAGGGGAGGGGCGGCTCGCCGCGCGAACGGCGCCGGCGCGAGCGCCGCAGCTGCCGAGCTGCCCCCCGACGAAACGCGGCTCGCGCGCGTGGCGCGAGCGATCGCCGAAGATGTGGCCTGCTTCGACCAGCGCGGGTGCTTGAGCCCGCGCTTCGTGCTCGCGCTCGGCGCGGATGCTGCGGCCCTCGCCTTCGCCGAGCAGCTCGCCGCCGCGCTCGCGGAGCGCGAGGGCAGCCTCCCGCTCGGGCGGCTCGACCCGAGCGAACGCGCCGAGATCACCTGGTATCGTCAGTGCGCTGCTTATGCCGGCCAGCTGCTGCCGGCCGGCTCGGGCGCGGTGAGCGTGCGCGCTTCGAGCGCTGCCGCCGCCCTGCTCGGCAACGACGGCGCGCTCGGCCTGGAGGTGCCCCCGTCGGGACGCCACCTCGAGGTGCTGGCGATAGCTCGGCTCGAGCCCGCGATCCGGGCGCTCCGGCCCTGGATCACCAGCGCCGGCTGCTCGAGCGCGCGCGTCGAGTCGCTCATCACGCCATGGCTCGGTTCGGTGCGTGTCACGCGCGTGGGGCAGATGCAGCGGCCCCCCTTCGATGGACCCGTCGATCGCCGCGGCAGCCCGCTCGGCGAAATCATCCGCCGCTGATGCGCGGCCGTTCGCCGGCAGCCTCCGTCAACGCACGAACAGCCAGAACAGCCCGAGCGCGGCCGACGCAGCACACAACAGCCCGCGCGAGCGTCCGAGCACGCGCGGATCGAGCCGCGACCCGAGGCGTGCCAGCAGCGACGTGAGCAGCGCCATGCCGACCGTGCTGCCGAGGGCGAACGCGAACAGGAACGCCACCGAGCCGAGCCGCGAACCCGACGCCAGCATCGGCACCAGCAGCATCAGGCTGGCCGCGCCCGTGAGCCCATGCACGACACCCACCAGCAGCGCGTTGCGACCGACCCCCCGCGCCGTCGCCGCCGAGCCATCGCCAGCTACGGCGCTCGAGGCGGCGGCAGCGACGCCCAGCGTGTGCGTTCGCGCCTGGTAGAACGACCACGCCGCCGTCACCAGCAGCGCGAGCCCCGCGAGCCGATCCCCGATGGCGGCGAGCCACGGCAGGTGCACGGTGTGCGTGAACCACACTACCGGCAGCGCCAGCAGCAGCGTGCCGATCGCGTGCCCGATGCCCCAGCTCAGCCCGATGCGCCACGGCGCCCGCCGCCGATCGAGCACGAGCGGCCCCAAGCTGAGCACATGGTCGGGGCCCGTCACCGCATGCAACGCCCCCGAGCTCGCTCCAAATAGCATTGCGCTGGTCATCTCCGTACCAATCTGGCGCCGGCGAGCCGAGAGCGCCAAGATCCGTTCGATCCGACCGTGATAGCCGTCGCCTATCTGCGAGCGAGCGATGGTTCGACCTCGCGGACGCCGGCGCAGCGCGGGCGGCGCATCTCGTCACCCGCGCTCGGCCCCGGCGGAGCGCGGACGAACGCCCTCGCGGGCGCATTCGAGTACGATCTATCCGAGCTCGACGCCGGCGACGCGCAGGGTCGGTCGCCACCTGGCCCCTTCCGTCGCGAGGATGCCTCGCGGCGGTGGGCCCCTCTAGAAACCCCGCTGGGGGCGAAGGGGGTTCATGCCCTTCGCCCACTCGGCAGCGTCAGGCCGTGGCCTGGTCGTCCTCGAGGACAGCGCCGTGGCACTGTTTGAACTTCTTGCCAGAGCCGCAGGGACACTGGTCGTTCCGCCCGATCTTGGGGGCCGCGGCGCGAGCCGGAGGGCGCTCGGCGGCTTGGCCTCGAAGTTGATCGAGGGTCGGGCCTCCAGGCGGCGGAACCTCTTCTTCGCCCGGGTGGCGTGCCACCGCGGCTTCGAGCTCGGCCTGGTGCCGCTCTTCGGCCTCTGCTTCGAGCGCTTCGATCGCGCGGCTGCCCTCGGGCTTGAAGTCCATCAGCTTGGTGAGGACGCTCGAGGAGACGTTGGCCATCATGTTCAAGAAGAGGTCGTAGCCCTCCTTCTTGTACTCGTTCTTCGGATCGCGCTGGCCGTACCCACGCAGGCCGATGCCGTCGCGGAGGTGCTCCATGTTCGTGAGGTGATCGACCCACTCCTTGTCGATCTCCTGCAGGAAGAAGTGGCGGAAGAAGCGCATCATGTTGGCCACGCCGTAGCGCTTCTCGCGCTCCAGGTAGATGTTCATGCCGCGCTCGAAGACCGTGCGCGCCACGTCATCGGCCTCGCCGAGGTCTTCGATGCTCTTGTCGAGCGTCTTCTTGAAATGCTCGCGGAAGCCGCTGTGGATCTCCTCCCAATCCCAGTCCTCCGGCGGCTTGTTGGGCGGGCAGCTCTCCTCGACCATGGCGCTGAGCACGCGGTCGATCACGTCGAGCAGGCGCTCGCGCTGCTCGGTGAGGCCCTGAGACACCAGCGTCACGATCTCGTCGAAGATCTCCAGCGGGGGGCGCGTCTTGCGCGTGATCTCGAACTTGACGCCCCACAGGTGGTACACCTCGCGCTGCAACGTCTCGAGGTCGACGAGCGAATCGAGCTTGCCGAGCTCTTCGCGGGTGGGCGCCCGCGGGCGACCCTGGGCGTCGGTGACCTGCAGCGGGGTCGCGCCGAACATGCCGACCAGCTGCGCCACGAGGCCTTCGACCTCCTTCGCGATGCCCGCATCGGTCTGCAGTTCGCGTTTGTTGCCGGTGGGCTTGCCGAGGTCGTCGACCTCCTCGGGCTCGTAGCGGCCCTGCAGGAGCTGCTGGCGCAAGGCGTACACCGTCTTGCGCTGAGCGTTCATCACGTCGTCGTACTCGAGCAGGTTCTTGCGGATGTCGAAGTTGCGCTGCTCGACCTTGTGCTGGGCGTTCTCGACGCTCTTGGTGACCCAGGGATGCTCGATGGGCTCGTCGTCGGGCATGCCCATGCGATCCATCAGGTTCTTGATGCGCTCGCCCGTGAAGATGCGCATCAGGTCGTCTTCGAGCGAGAGGTAGAAGCGAGAGGTTCCCGGGTCGCCCTGGCGCCCCGCGCGACCGCGCAGCTGGTTGTCGATGCGGCGCGACTCGTGGCGCTCGGTGCCGACGATGTGCAAGCCGCCCGCCGTCTTCACCTTCTCGTGGTCTGCCTTGCACTCGGCGGTGAGCTGCGTGACGAGCGCCGCGAACGCCTCCGGCTCGGCCTCGGGGAGGCGGTTCGCCTCCTTGAATTGGAGGCGAGCGATCATCTCGGCGTTGCCGCCGAGCAGAATGTCGGTGCCGCGGCCCGCCATGTTGGTGGAGACGGTGATGGCGCCCGAGCGCCCCGCCTGGGCCACGACGTAGGCCTCGTTCTCGTGGTGCTTGGCGTTCAGCACGGCGTGCGGCACCTTCTTCTTCGCCAGGATGCGCGCGATCGCCGCGCTCTTCTCGACGCTGGTGGTGCCGACCAGCACAGGGCGGCCCTGCTCGCGCTTGTCGAGGATGTCGGCGACGAGCGCGGTGAACTTCTCGCGCTCCGTCTTGTAGACGAGGTCTTCGTCGTCGATGCGCTGGATGTTGCGGTTCGGCGGCATCTCGACCACGTCGAGGCTGTATGTGGAGTGGAACTCCTGCGCCTCGGTGAGGGCCGTGCCCGTCATCCCGCCGAGCTTCTTGTAGATGCGGAACAGGTTCTGGAAGGTGATCGTCGCCATGGTGCGACTCTCTTCCTGAATGTTCAGATTCTCCTTGGCCTCCACGGCCTGGTGCAATCCGTCGCTCCAGCGGCGCCCGGCCAGCACGCGCCCGGTGAACTCGTCGATGATGAGCACCTTGCCGTCGTTGCTCACCATGTAGTGCACGTCGCGCTTGTAGAGCGCGTGCGCCTTGAGCAGCTGGTTCAAGATGTGCAGCGCCTGCACGTTGATCGGGTCGTACAGGTTGCTGATGCCGATCAGCCTCTGGATGAGCTCGACGCCCTCGTCGGTCAACGTGACGCTGAAGGCCTTCTCGTCGACGTTGTAGTGCTCGTCGCGCCGCAGCTGAGGGATGGCCTCATTCAGCGTGCGGTACTTCTCGCTGGCAGCCTCGGCGGGGCCGCTGATGATGAGCGGCGTGCGCGCCTCGTCGATCAAGATCGAGTCGACCTCGTCGACGATCGCGAAATTGAGCGGGCGCTGCGCGTAGTCGAGCGCCGAGAACTTCATGTTGTCGCGCAGGTAGTCGAAGCCGAACTCGTTGTTCTGGCCGTAGCAGATGTCGCTCTTGTAAGAGGCTCGCTTCTCGGCGTCAGCCTGCTGGTTGACGATCACGCCGACGCTCATGCCGAGGAAGTTGTAGAGCTTGCCCATCCACTCGGCGTCGCGCTTGGCGAGGTAGTCGTTCACCGTCACCAGGTGAACGCCCTTGCCCTCGAGCGCGTTGAGGTAGATGGGGAGCGTGGCGACCAGCGTCTTGCCTTCGCCCGTCTTCATCTCGGCGATCGAGCCGTTGTGCAGCACCATGCCGCCCATCAGCTGCACGTCGTAGTGCCGCATCTTCAGCACGCGCCGGCCCGCCTCGCGACCCACCGCGAAGGCGTCGACGAGGATGTCGTCGAGCTTCGCGCCGTTGTCGAGCATCTCCTTGAACTTTGGCGTGTAAGCCTGAAGCTCGGCGTCGCTCAGCTTCATCAACGCCTCTTCTTTGGCGTTGATCAGTGGGACTTTGTTGCGCAGGCGTCGGATGGTGCGCTCGTTGGCAGTCCCGAAGAGTTTCTTTGCTACCCAGGTCAACATGATCGATGAAGCTCGTTACGCGAGAGGGTGCGAACATATAGCACCGGCCGCGATCCTCTGACTCTTTTCCCGCGGGAATTCGAGCCCCAGGGCCTGGCCCGGCGTGCGTCGAATTCAGCCGATTTCCCGACTACTTTATTCCCAACGCGCGTGGGTCGGCGGGCCGATTATTGGCGTCGCGCGGGCAGCATCTCGATGAGGCTCGCACGGCGTCGTTGCTATCATCGCCGGCGAGCCAATGATTTCCCCGAGTTTCGTACAGGTCGCGTTTGGGCTGGCAGCACCCGCGGACGCCGAAGCCATCGTTTCACTGGTGGAGAGTGCTTACCGCGGCGAGCCGAGCCGCGCGGGCTGGACCACGGAGGCCGATCTGCTCGATGGGCAACGCACCGACCGTGAAGAGGTCGACGCGCTGATCGGCGATGCGTCGGTCGCGCTCGTGGTCTGTCGACGCCGGGGTGAGCTCGTGGGAAGTGTCGCGGTGCGCGTCGACGATCAGCGGGTCGCGCACGTCGGCATGTTCGCCGTCCGCCCCAGCTCGCAGGCGTCGGGCATCGGTCGTGCCTTGCTGGCCGAAGCGGAGCGGGTCGCGCGCGAACGGGGCGCCCTCGAAGCCGAAATGACCGTGCTCGAGCAGCGGGTCGAGCTGCTCGAGTGGTACGCCCGACGCGGCTACTTGCCGACGGGGGAGACCGAGCCGTTTCCGTATGACAACCCGCGCTTCGGCCTGCCCAGGCGGGATGACCTGCGCTTCCTCGTCCTGGCGAAAAAGCTCACCTGACGGTAGCCCGCTGCAATCGTGGACCATTGGCCCGTCGTCGGAGGCCGTGTGCGGCGATCCGCGTCGTGCACCGACCGATCCCGACGTGGTGCGACAGCGCCGTCCCGTGCCATCCTCGGCGTCATGAAAACGGCTGCGCTTCGCCTGCTCGCCCTCGCCACCTTGCTGCAAGGGCCAGCTCACGCTCAGAACAACGAGAGCTCCAAGGTCGAGCTCGCGGTCAACCCGGTCGCTGGCACCGTCTCGATGATCGAAGGAGTCGGCGGCTTCGCGGGTGGCAACGTCGGAGTATCGGTCGGGAGCGACGGTATGTTCATCGTCGACGATGAGCTCGAGACGATGAGCCCCAAGCTGCAAGCGGCTCTCACCACGCTGTCGAAGGGCCCGGTGCGCTTCGTGATCAACACGCACTGGCACGGCGACCATTCGGGAGGCAACAAGGCCTTGGGCGCCGCTGGTGCGGTGATCGTCGCACACGACAACGTACGCCAGCGTCTGAGCGCGTCGCAGGCCGAGGCCCAGGCCAAGACGGGCGTCGGCGCAACGGCGGGCGGCAAGTCTGACCCGGTGCTGCCCGTCGTCACGTTCGGGGATGACGTGACGCTGCACTTGAACGGTGAAGACGTGCACGTGTTTCACGTTCCGCCGGCGCATACCGACGGTGACGCGGTGGTGCACTTCACCAGGGCCAACGTGGTGCACACGGGCGATCTCTTCGTCAGCCGCGGCTATCCGTTCGTCGATCTGAAGAGCGGCGGCAACTTCGAGGGGTTCATCAAGGCCGCCGACGCCATCCTCTCTGTCTCGAACGAGAAGACGCGCATCATCCCCGGCCATGGCCCCGTGGTGGGACGGCGCGAGGTCCAGATCTGGCGCGAGGTGCTCGACACGTTGCGCCAGCGCGTGAAGGTGATGATCGCCAGCGGGAAGACTCTCGAGCAAGCGATCGCCGCCAAGCCGACCGCCGACCTCGACGCGAAGATGGGCGGCAACTTCATCAAGCCCGATCAGATCGTCGAGGCCGCGTACAGGTCGATGTCCGGCAACAAGGCGCCGGCGACGCCGGACTCATCAGCTCCACCTGCGCCGCGGCCGACATCGCCCGCGCGCTGAGCGCCCCAGCAGCGAGCGCCGACCGCACGCACTCCGGCGCCGAGCGAGGCGGTCGTGACGAAAGTGTCGCGCGATAGCGCGAGCAGACTCGGCGTGTTGCACTCGTTCCAATACGGGCCGCTGCGTCATCGCGTGCGGGGGTTGACGGCGAGCCGGGAGCGTGGAAACTCATGTTAACATGAGGCACTACCTCTTCGTTTTGGGGGCGCTCTGCGCGCTGGGGTGTGACGATGACGGTGCGACGGTGCTCGGGCCTGGCGGCGCCGGCCAACCCTCGTCGAGCGCGGGCCGGGGCGGCACGGGGAGCGACCCGGGCGGGAGCGGGGGCACGGGGGGCAGCATCGACGGCGAGGGCGGCAGCATGGCCGAGGGCGGCAGCGGTAGTGTCCCCGACGCCGGCGCGCAGAGCGACGTGATCAGCGTCGACGACGGGGACTTCAACACGGGCGAGCCGCCGGTGACGGCCGGCGACGGCAGCCTGCCTCAGATCGTGAGCGTGACGGGGCCTACCGCCGTCACGAACGGCGGCACGGCGATCCTCCACGTGCAGCTGTCGCCCGCGGTCGCGTCACCTCGGTTCGTGGTCGGGCTCGTGGGCGACACGGGGTTCCACACCGTGGTCGGCGCCGATCCCGACGGCGACGGCATCTATGACATCAGCGTACAGGTCAATGGCGAGGCCACACAGCCCTCGCTGGTGTTGACGGTCGCGTTGATCGACGAGGCGGGCAACGTGGGCCCCTACCAGCAGGTCGAGATCGAGCTCGTCCGCAGCGGCACGGGTGACGTGAAGGTCACGCTCTCCTTCGATCGCCTGCACGACCTCGATCTGCACGTGGTCGAGCCGGACGGCGAGGAGATCTCCTACACGAACGACGCCTCCGCCACGGGCGGCCAGCTCGATCTCGACTCAGGGTCGCTCTGCATGCCGAGCTCCGCCAACGCCGAGAACATCTTCTGGCCGCCAGAAGGCGCGCCCGCAGGCGAATACATCGTGAGCGTGCAGAACTTCCAGCAATGCACGCCCGGCAACATCGACTTCACCGTGCGCGTCGCTTACGACAACCGGGTCGACACGTATCGCGGCACGTTCCTCGATGGAACGGCGGGCGAAGCCGTCTCCACGAACAACGTGATAGAAATGGTGCGCTTCACTCGCGGCGTCGTTCCACCCTGAGCGATCGGCGCCCGGTGCGCCGGAAGGCCCTCGCGCTCGAGCCGTTTCGCGGTTGCGCGCGTGCTGCCATTTTCCAGGCGCGACACTGGGTGCGACGCGCGTCGACTGCCGGCGTTTCCGTTCAACGCGAGTTTGAGTATATCGCGAGGAGGAGATTCATCCGCCCGTTCGGTGCATGGCGGAACTTTCTGGGTTGACGAGGCAGATCATGGCGTTGGGTTCGAGCCACGACAGGAGGCATCCGCACGCCTTTGGGGTCGCGTTGGCGGCAGCCTGCGCGGCGCTGTTCGCGAGCGGCTGTGGTGACGACGAGCGCCCGCTCGAGATGAGCATCTCGCAGCTGAGCGCGGAGGAAGAGGAGAACATCGAGGTCGCTACCCGCGTGATCGAAGATGGGCTGATCGGGGGCGACGTGGCGGTGATCGACGAGCTGGTGCGCCCCGACTATATCCAGCACAACGCGCAGGCTCGCGACGGCCGGGAGGGCCTGCTCGAGTTCGCTGCCGCGCTGGGGGCGCAGGGGGGCGCGGCCGTGAAGATCCATCGCAAGCTCGCCGATGGCGACCTGGTGGCGTTCCACTCGACCTACGGCGAGGGCGACGCGCGCATGGTGGCGTTCGACGTATTTCGACTGGAAGGGGGCCGGCTCGCCGAGCACTGGGACGCCCTGCAGCGCTGGCTGGAGCCGGAGGCGACGGTCAGCGGGAACACCCTGGTGGATGGCACCGAGTCGGTCAGCGATCGGCAGTCGACCGAGGCCAATCGCCAGCTGGTCACGCGCATGGTGCGCGAGGTGTTCGTGGAGGGCCGCTCGGAGCGGCTCGCCGACTACATCGGCAGCTCGTACATTCAGCACAATCCCCGCGTAGACAACGGCCTGGCGTCGGCGCAGGCGTTCTACGCCGCCGTGAAGGCGCAAGGCGTACCGCTGGCGTACACGTCGTCGCCGCTGGTCGTGGCCGACGGCAATTTCGTCCTCGTCGGCTCCGAGGGATACCTCGGGCGCCTGATGGACGAAGACCCCGAGGTGACCGCTGCCATGCCGCGCTTCGCGTACACCGTATTCTACGATCTGTTTCGGGTGAACGGCGGCAAGGTCGTCGAGCACTGGGACGTGATCCAGCGCGTCGACCCCGACAGCGTGCCGCACGACAACGGCCTGTTTTGAGCCCGGGCTACCAGCTCGTGCTCAGGCCCCCGCGCCCCGCGGGCAGCCGCGGCCCCGCGAGACCAGTGGTTTCGCGGCTCGCCGCGTCTGCTCAGTGAAGCGTTTCTCTCCGCGGCCCGCCCCGCGGCGGCTCAGTTTGAAGCGGCGCTCCGCGTAGCGGCTCACCCCGAAGATGAGCGCCGAGATTGTCGAGGCCGACGGCCGTGCCTTCCTCGCGCTCTTCGGGGCTCGCAAGGCCGTCGAGGAAGACACCCTGCTCGGTGAACACCAGGCGCGTGCCGCCATTCACTGGCGAGAGCTCGATCGTCGCGAGCGAGACGCTGATGCGGTCGCCGCCGACGTGCATGTCGTAGCTGTAGATGATGCGCCGGTCAGGGACGATGTCGTAATACAGACCGTCGAACGCATGCACGGCCCCGCTCGGGGGGCTGACCTTCAGGCGCTCGACCCCGCCGATCCTGAAATCGAAGACGTGCTCGGTGAGCACCCAGCGGTCGTCGCAGAAGTACCAGCGACGCTTCGATTCGGCGTTGGACCAGGCCGCAAACACGCGCGCTGGCGTGGCTTCATACGAACGCTCGAGCGTGAAGCTCGCATGTTTCACGGCGTGGCTCTTCATGCGACCATCCTAGCGCAGAAATTCGCCGAACCGGAACAACCCGTCTTCGAGCCCCATCAGCCGGGAAACATTCGAAAGTAGGGTTCTGCCTCGGCGAGCGCGCGCGCGTAAGACGGGCGCGCCATCAGCCGGTCCAGGTAGGCCTGGGTGTGGGGAAATGCGGAGCCGAGGGGTGCCAGCTTGTTGGCATAAAACAGCGCCGGCGCTGCCGCGCAGTCGGCCATGCTGAACACGTCGCCGACCGCCCAGGTGCGGCGGCTCATGTCGGCCTCGATGATGCCGTAGGCCGTCGCGAGCAGGCCTCGAGCGTGTTCGACGCCCTGCGGGTCGTTCTTGCCCGCGGGGCGCAGCTTGTCGGTGACGATCTTGCCGACGGGCTCGTTGACATAGTGATCGAAGATGCGGTCTTTCAGGCGCGCCTCGCGCGCGAGGTCGGGATCCGAAGGGATGAGGCGCGCGCGGCCCGGATGGTATTGCTCGAGGTATTCGATGACGATCGTGGCCTCGGGAACGGTGTGCCCGCGCGCCTCGTCGCGGAGCACGGGCATCTTCGCGATCGGCCACAGGCGCTGATACTCCGCGCGGGTGGCCGGGTTCATCAGGTCGACCAGGTGCTTCTCGAACGGCGTGTCGTTCTCGTAGAGCGCGATGAGCGCCTTTTGACAGAACGAGGAGAGGGGGTGGAAATAGAGGGTGAGAGCCATGGAACCCCTGGGTAGAGGGCCGCTGGCGCGGCGCCAGAATGGTTAATCGATGGCTTAAGTATTGCGCCGGTGGCCTCGCTGTCAAGGCTCGTGGCGAGGGCGCCCGAGCGGGGCCTGTCGAGGTTCGCGTCGGGTGTCGCTTCCGATTAACCTCGGAGTCGAGATGTTGATTCGTTCCGAGGTCCTCGATGGCATCGCGCGCGGCGTGATCACCCTCGCTTTCCGGCGCTGGCAGCGGCCGAGCGTGCGCGCAGGCGGCACGCTGCTCACCGCCCGGGGGCAGCTCCAGATCGGCGCCGTCGAACGGGTGACGCCGATGCAGATCAGCGATGCTGACGCAGAGCGCGCCGGCTACGCCACGCGCGAGCTGCTGCTCTCCGACCTGAACCGGCGCGACGACGGCGATCTGTATCGCATCGAGCTCGGGGCGCTGCGCGCCGATCCGCGCGAGGCGCTGCGCTCGTCTCCGGCGACCGACGCTGCCGAGCTCGAAGAACTGCGCGCGCGCCTGCGCCGACTCGACCAGGCCAACCGTGCGGGGCCGTGGACGCGACGCACGCTCGAGTTGATCGAAGAGCACCCCGCGCTTCGAGCGGCGCGCCTGGCTCAGCTCGCCGGGCGCGAGGTCGCTCCGTTCAAGCTCGACGTGCGCAAGCTGAAAGCTCTCGGCCTCACCGAGAGCTTGGAGATCGGCTACCGCATTTCGCCGCGTGGGCAGGCGCTGCTCGATGGGTTGCGAGCGAGCGACGCGGTCGAGCCGTGAACACCGACCCTTCCGTACCCGTGTCCCTCGGTTCCCGAGTCACTCCCCCTTGGTGCGAGGCCGCCCGCGCTCCATGTTCGAGCGCGAGCGGCCCTGCTTTTCACATCCGTTGAGCGTCGCGGGGCGCTCTTCCGTCGTTCCCGCGCGCGGACCCTCAGGGTGCGCCGGCGTCGGCGCTCGGCTCCTGCGGCGGAGCCGCGCGGAGCGAGAAGCTCGACAAGGGCTGGTCGAAGTCGATGCGGATGAACTCGATGTCGTCCGGAACGCCGGCGCGTCGCCCCGCATCACCCGGGTAGTTGTTGTCGATGGCCACGCCGAGCGCGCTCTCGCCGAGCGGCAGCACCGACTCGATCGAGTTGAACGGGAAAGAGAACTGCTCCGGCTCGGAGACGCCCTCGAGCTGACCGCCGATATCCTCGGGATCGAAGACGTCGAGCAGGTCGACGAGGAGCAGCTTCTCGAGGATACCGGCCTCGTTGGTCACGTCGAGATCGACCAGGTAGAGGCGCTTGACCACGGCGGCGGGGCCGAAGAAGTTGTCGCGCTCGATCAGCACGTACTTGTTGCCGCCGACGTTCGTGACATCGCCGATGACGATGGCGTTGCCGACGGGGGCGCCGTCTTTCTGGTACTTGTAGCTGACGCCCGTGTAGGCGCGGGCGGCCGGGTCGAACTCGAAGATCTCGACCACGCGCTCGTCGCCCGGCACGGCGCGCAGCGCGTCGACCACCGGCGCCGCCTCCGGGACGGCGTACAGCTTGTCGCGGGTGGCGTTCAGCGCGATGCTCTCGAAGCCGCGGCTCGCGCCTTGCGTCTCAGTGCCTGGTAGCGCGATAACCAGCGGGTTCGAGGGGCTCCTCAGGAAGGGGTGGGGCACCGGCTCGTCGATCAGGGTGCCGCTGGCGTCGAAATGCAGCAGGTAGGGGCCGAACTCCTCGCCCACCCACAGCGTGCCGTCGGCGGCGCGCGCGATTGACTCGACGTCGAAGTCGTAGCCGGTCAACAGCCGCCCGCTGACGATGCCCGGGTCCACCGCGGCGCCCGAGTCGAGCCCGAAGCCGTTGCCGCTGCGGTAGTTGACGAGGTCAGCCGTGATGAGCAGGTCCACGCCGCGGCCGTTGCGAAGCACGCCGAGCGAGTCGTTGAACGGAATGAACGCCAGGTTCTCGATGCTGCCAGGCGCGCTGGTGCCATCGCCGGCGGTCTTGAACTCGACCGCCGTCGTGTACACACCGATGATGTAGTCGGACGAGTTCGCCTTCGAGCCGTAGCCGTTGTCGGGCAGGGCCGTGTAAGTTCCGTCGTCGTTCGCGAGCAGCCCGCTCCAGCCGGGGATCGGCTGGCCGTCGGCGAATGGCGGCACGACGCCGAGGTTAGGGGTCACGAAGCGGCCGCTGAGGGGTCCGGGGTTACGCAGCGTGCTCGACTGGGAGGCCCAGCCGCTGAGCTGGTGCGGCACGTCGGCCAAGGCCGAGCCGGCGATGAGGGTGATGGCGCAGCTGAGTGTGGCGGTGCTTCGAAGCATGGAGGCTCCCGTTGGCGAGGCCGTCGAGGGACGGCGGGGAGCGGCTAACACGCTCGCCCAGCGCTCAACAAGCGACGGGGCATCGGGCCTCCGACATGTTGCAATGGTCACGCCGCCGTTACACGCGCGTCCTGCCGCGTGTCACGCCTGCCGCTCCCGCCTCACACCGCGTCGGAGACGCTCGAGAACTCGAACTCTTTGACGCGCAGCGCGGGCACGACGATGGTCGAGTTCATCCCGTCGCGCGGCGGTGCGCGCACGGGCGCGGTCATTCCATCGACGTTCTCGAGCACGCGTACGGGGCTCTCGTTCCAGCGGAAGTTCGTCACCGGGTGGCTCACCTTGCCGTCTTCGATCCAGAACACGCCGTCACGTGTGAGGCCCGTGAGCAGCAGCGTGCGCGGGTCGACGAAGCGGATGTAGAACAGGCTGGTCACGAGCACGCCTTTGGGCGTGTCGGCGATCAGGTCTTCGAGCGAGCCGGCGCCGCCGCTCATCAGCAGGTTTGACGGCGGCGGCACGGCCTCGCGCTCGTGTTTTTGAGCCCAGAAGCGCTCGCAGAACAGGCTCGACAGGCGGCCGCGGTCGACCCAGGTGCGCGGCGTCTGGGGCAAGACGTCTTCGCCCCAGGGTGCGCCGGGCGCGATCCCGGAGCTCGGATCCGACCGGATGCTCACCGATTCCGGAAACAGCTTCCGTCCGAGCTTCGTCTTGCCACCGGGCGCCGAGAAGTAGCTGCGGCCCTCCTCCGCGCTGCGCGCGTTCATCGAGAGCGAGAAGATCCGCATCAGGCTGGCCACGCACGACGGCTCGAGGATGGTGACGTATTTGCCGGGCGCGAGTGGGCGAGGGGCCTTCGACGCCTGGGCCTTCTGGAGCGAGACGCTCGAGCAGCGCGCATAGTCGATGGCGCTCACGGCGTTGCCGGCGCCTGCAGCCCAACCCGAGCCGCCCGCGTCGCTGGTGCGCACCGTCTGCGAGAACGAGGCGTCGGTGTTCCGGTGATAGCCCGAGAGGCCGCGCGCGTTGCCGATCCACGAGGCCGTGGCGGTGGCCTCGGAGTAGCCCGCGGCGGTGAGCCCCAGCGCGCGCGCCTGGTCGATGCAGAGCGCGGTGCCGCGCACCATGTCGGTGGCGCCCGACTCGAGCATGCCCTCGTCGTAGGCGGCGACGCTGGGATAGGCCTGGGCTCCGAGCCCGGGCATCAGCTCCGGGTTCTCGGGGGCGAGGCGCGCGAGCTGCTCGGAGCGTTCGACGACCTGCGCGATGGTGGCGGCGTCGAGCTGGTTGACCGTGGCCGACGCGCTCTTCTTGCCGAACATGCTCTGCACCGTCAGCACGCAGTCCGACTGCTGGCCGCTGGTCGACGGTGTGTTGCGCGCGTAGCGCAGGTGCGTCGTGTCCGACGCCGCGAGCGTCACCAGCACGTCGTCGGCGCGGCTCGCCGCGAGCACCTGCTCGACGACCTTCTGCCCTTGTTCTTTGCTCAGCATTGCTCTTCCTGACTCTGAATCCGGCTCTCAGCAGGCTCAGCCGCTGCGAGCCGGGGCTTCCTGGAACACCGGCGCGGGTTTGGGGCGCCCGCGACTAGGAAACTCTGCGGGAGGTATTGAGTACGTCGATCTGGCGGAAGCGCGCGGGCACGCAGCCGTGGCTCACGGCGTTGGCCTGGCTCGGCTGGCCCTTACCGTCGAAGAACGAGCCGCCGACGTAGTACTCCTCCTCGCTGCACAGCGCGTCGCACGCCGCCCAGAACGCGGGAGTGCTCGCCTGGTAGGCGACGTCCTTGAGCATGCCGGTGATGCGGCCACCCTTGATCTGGTAGGCGGTCTGCCCGCTGAACTGGAAGTTGTAGCGCTGGTGATCGATGCTGAAGCTGCTTCGCCCCTTCAGCAGGATGGCGTCGTCGGTGCTCGCGATGAGCTGCTCGAGCGACAGCTTGGCCTTGCCCGGCAGCAGGTTGACGTTGGGCATGCGCTGGAAGGGCACGTCTTTCCAGCTCTGCGCGTACGAGCAGGCGTGTCCGCGCGGCTCTCCCACCCAGTGCGCCTGGTCGCGCGTGAGCTGATAACCCACGAACTTGCCGTTCTCGATCAGGGGCCAGGAGTGCGTCTGCTCGCCGTCGTCGTCATAACCCGACGTCGCCAGTGACCCGGGCGCCGTCTTCTCCGCCACGACGTTGACGAGCTCGCTACCGATCTGGAACTTCTTCAGCTTGTCGAGGGTGAGGAAGCTCGTGCCCGCGTAGTTTGCCTCCAGGCCCATGGCACGGTCGAGCTCGGTGGAGTGCCCGAGCGACTCGTGGATGGTGAGCCAGAGGTGGGTGGGGTGGAGGATCAGGTCGC
>Ga0247763_1000003_pt1 | contig 97535 bp, 97 predicted proteins | sample UWRJL141409B4_FD_179926 | JGI IMG/M metagenome (GOLD analysis project Ga0247763, IMG submission 179926) | Plant litter microbial communities from Arlington Agricultural Research Station in Wisconsin, United States - UWRJ-L141-409B-4 | ecosystem: Environmental > Terrestrial > Plant litter >... | reverse complement strand
GAAGAGGCGCTTGTTTGCAGCCATTTTGCATCGGGACTCACCCGCATGAGTGGAATATCACGTGACTCGGTTATCATGAACTTCTGAACGCTGCTCCAACATTCTTGCCTAGTTTCCTCCATTAGCCCCTGCGGTTGGTCATGTCGCTTACCCACTGTCTGGGTGATTAAAGTCCCATTCCTAGGTAAATGTCTTCTGCTGTCGGCGAACAACAGCCGTATTCCGGACCGCGCTGTCTCCAAGGAGGGGCGCACCGTGACCATCTGGTGCTGTGGGGCAGATCCCCAGCATTCTTCAAGAGTCAATCAGGGGGGGCTTGTTTTCGCTAATTTTAGCTGCCATCGCAAGCCGGTAACACCCGTTGAGTGGTGTGGGATTCTGTTACTGTCCGACGCTAGGCAAAACCAGCCGTCTTCACTGCAATTCCCGTCGTCACGGTTTGTCGCTTCAGCTTGACGCCGATTTTCTTCAAGCTCCTAGCCGCGCTTAAAACACCGGCGCTAATCGCACTCCTTTGCATCCGTACTGCAATTATGGCTCCGAAATAATGCGTATTTATGTATGCAGGTATTCAGACAATCTGGCCATGCGGCCGAAATCTCAATGTTCAGTCTCTCTCCGCACGGGCCAGTTTCCCACTTATTATGGGCCACCACTGACATAAAGGCTTTCATCTTGCGTGGGGCTAAATTTGCAGTGAACGCAATTACGCCAAGAGCAGCCCTCCTTTGCAAGATCGCAATTGCGCCAAGAGCTGTTGCTTGGCGTAATTGCGATCACTGCAATTTTAGCCCCACGCGAGAAGATGAAAGCTATTATGTTCAGTGGTGACCCATAATAAGTGGGAAACTGGCCCGTGCGGAGAAAGATTGAACATTGAGATTTCTGGGCACTAATTCGGCCTCCACTGTAGCATCACTTGGTTCGCACGCCTCCCAAGTACATGCACCCCTTTTTGGCTAACACAGTTTGTTACACGTTATTGTTAGTTACCCCCAACCAAGGATGGAAATGCTGAAGACAGACTTGGGCAGTGTCTCGACAATGCATGGGTCTTGTACCAAAAAATCGGCTCGCCGAAGTGGCGAGAAACGGGCCATACTCAATCGAGACCAGGAAGTTGGCCACCTCCAATTACATAAAGGATCGGAATCCACGCATTACCTGTGATCTACATTATATCCACCACAACCTCATCTTACGGTTTTAAAATTAGACAAATAGAAAGAATTTACCCTATTTCATGTATTCTTACGTCTATCCTGGTTCCCAAGAAATATGGGAGCAAATCTTTCATGAAAGAGAATTCCTCAGCCAATATCGAGAAATAGGGATATACTTTACCCTTTTAGGTTGCTTTGGTTCCCCCGTCGACAAGCCGTATCTCTCTCTGGTTGTTACAAAAGACAGTAACGTTAGGCTTAATATCCTAGCATGGAAGATATTTCTCGAGTCTCTGCGAAAACCCTATACTTATGATGAGAAGAGGTTTGAAATCACATTCGATGGATTAGACGTTACGCTGAATATTTATGGGTTTCTGCATTATATCATTTCCGGCAACGCTCCGAAGAAAATCATTGGGGAAGCAAAACGACTAGTATATGATTATTATAAAAGCGAAACTATGTTGACGTTCAGTACAGGCGCTTGTACTTACGGAGAAGATCCTGATTGGGATCCTTCGTTCCTTTCCCCAGGCCCAATTCGCAGGACCGGCAACAGTGGCAGGTATTACACAATTAATTTGAAAATTGCTGGTCAAGAACGGCAACTAAAGCTTTCGTCTTGATGTTATCGAGAGAGTTGACGATGTGGTCCTCAGAATGTACATTTAACCCTAATTGGGTACCAGGCAGGCAAGCGATGACCTTGCAGTACCAGCATTCAACGCATCTAGTAAAAAGGAAACTGACACAAGTTGCCACCGGCTCAGCTTGTTATCTTTGACTTTTTCGAGAAGATGTAACGTTATGCTGTGCTAAAATTCGACATAGCGACATAGTCTAGAGTTTGATTACGATAGCTATAACTACATTTGCTGTAGCTGTGGTGGGCAGGTTTGATAGCACAATAAATGTTTGACAGTTTCTATTTAGACCTAAGGATAGAATTGCTACCGTGCTAGCGTTCGGAAAATATTTTCCATAGGCGACTCGTACTTGTAGCAAGACTGGCAATCCCGACGCTCGCTCTCGCCATGGGAACATCGTCGAAACTCATTCTTGCGCCCCGAGCTTGACCACAAAGCATCAATAATACTCTCCATCACAAGGGCTCTTCATCTCGGCTCTGCTTCTTTGCTTTGCCTCTGGAAGACCTAGGTCTTCGACATGGCTTCCGCTCTCCTAATGTCAGTTCACCCTTCTCATCAGATAAGATGAGAAGAGAAGTACCCATATCCCTTTTGTCTGGCCTTCAGAGTCATCTACCGAGACTGCGCCCGAAATTAGCTGCATCCTTGGCACAATGGTGGTGGATGATGAGCTTTCCGTCGGTATGACACTTTCCCACCGCTCCGTTCGGGGAGCTTCTATTCACGGTTCAATCGTTGAGGCGGTGAACTAGTGAGACTGCTACAGAGTAGTGTCTTATCTCACTAGCCTTCGCGCCGTCGCTTCTCGATTCCCATTAGCGCCGAAATGAGGTCAGACGACTATTTAGTGTTCGTGCAATCCTCAAACTAGTTTCAGCTTAGCGTTTGCTGCTAAAATTTCCTAGTTTGCTTCGCTAGGTTTAGCTGCAGGCCGACCGCGCATCAACGAGGTCACATGGTTCTGCGACAAAGGTGACAATTTCCGGCATCTCTCGGACTATCGAGGCATGAATCTGTCACCAGACCACTTCGAGATCACCTGCAAGCCAGTCATCCCTTATCGCAAAGTTCCAGCGACATTACCTATAATCAGCTAAGCCTACAAGTATGTTCGCCGAACTCTTTGTCAGGTTCGAAACGGAGTCAACTTTCACCAATATCTTGATCACCATGTCTAAACCCACTACCAAAGCCATTTCAGATGCCCAAACCATTACCCAGTTGAAGGCGACACTGGAAGCCCTAAAAAAAAGGGTCGATGCATTGGAGAAGGAGATATCCGTGCTACGTATTAGAGAACTCCTGGACGAACTACCCTTCGATGTCGATGACGAGTACGGAACACTCGAGGAACTCTGGAAAAAAACCCAAGGACCAAGAAGAAATAAGGAGTTCTTCCGGCTCGTGAAGCGCGAAGAGGTACGACGGCATAAAGGATGGGCAACTGCACGTCCGGATGGCATCCACCTCAGGCGCCAGTATCAAGCTAGGCAATCTCTCTGGGAACATGGCATTACTGCGAGTGCCCGCGTGCGGATCATGGAGGAGGAGTCCCGCATCCGGGCCCTATTTAGCGTCTTACCTGTCATAGACGACCCGGCAGAATTCTGGGGCGATGGTTTCTATAGTTTAAGTGCCGTACGCCGTAGACTTCTAGCCTTATAAAAGTTTGGGGAACAGGGGGAGAGCTGTTACAAGGACCAAGCCTTACTGTTTAGGCAACAATCTATACAGAAATTCACTTTTCATGTTCCCTTTCAAATGTGGTTCATCTTCTTGGTGTCCCATCCTTGGTACGGGGTCTCAAGCTTCCTGAGAGGCTGTATTTTCAAGTATAACTCGGACTACGCAAGAAGTGCCATTAGACCCGATCGCGCTGACTGCGACGATTACAAGCGGCAAATAATGAGCTCTGATATCCGAGGCCCTTGCTGGTAGCAACGTCAGATTGTACGATACCTGAAGGTCCACATGTATGAGATAGCCTTAAACCAGTATGATTCACCACGGACAGATTGAACTGCTAGCTCCTACAAGCATTGGGAGAGCTCAGAGAAACAGGAGGCGGAAGTGTGACTCCCTTCCCGGGCCTTATGTTGAAAGTCACCACCCTCGACCAATGCGGGGCTTCTGAGTTAAAATTTCCAACCTGATCGCTGCCAATCTTCCCGATGGTGGCTCAGATTTTTGCGTGGTTGTCAATCCCGTATAACACCTTTCGGATGTGCTCTATAGTACCCTCTCTAGCTTGTTACCAAGAGAAGCTTCTCGAGTAAGGCAGATCGCTATATTGCGGCTATTACTGATGATGCTGACGCCTGTTATACCTCCTTAGGTGTGCTCAGTGTCTGGTACAGTGCATGGAATATTCTTTGTGTACCAACACGGCAACTGCCTCGTGTTATCATAGCATTTTTCATATCTTACTCAGCCACGGAGGCGGCCTCATGAAAGAGGCCCAACTAAGGGAGCCAGCCTGAAGGGACCTACGAGATCTAAGGATTTAAACTCGTGCCTCCCACACCCAACCGCTGCTATCGCTCTTCGCTGCTCTGCTCTGCTCTGCTCCTCATCCCACTGCTCTACTCCACTCACATTTCCGACATGTACCCTTCTGTGGAGTCGCTAGTAAGATACTGCTTGCTTTGTCAAGAGGCATGCTGACCCAATTAGCGTGGTGTGGTTCTTAGGACATCCGATGGTTATACCACCTATTTTTGTTCAGGAACGGAAGACCGATCGAAGGTGATAAAACGGTGTCAGTTCGTCTTCCATAATCGGGACATCGTAGTATGGCTCCCCAAGCCCACACCAGCATGAAATATTAATATGATGCAGGAATCTCTGGATTTCCAAGTGGCTCCTGGTATCCGCGCAACAATCCCAATGACGGAGGAAGACCTCAACGTTCAGCTCACATTAGACGGTCCTTTGTTCGGCAGAAACCAAGAACGTTCTCTAGTTCTTGGTCCACGTTCGCAAATGGGGGAATTGTGGGTACGCTTACTTCATGGAGAAGCAGCCACCGTTCGAGCTGTCATTTCCGAGGCCTTTGGTTACGAAATGCCATCCGCTTGCCAGGGTTGTGAAGACGGCCCCTTTCCTCTTTGTGTGGCAGAACGCGACAAAGCCTGCTCTAATTGCATATATGCTGGAAGCGGTAGGTTTTGTCAGTGGAGAACATGGGGTGACCACGGCGCCGTTGGCGAGGAAGACCATAATTCCACCGATGAGGACCACGTGGCTATGGACCTGGAAAGCTATGACGACGTTGACGAGGCAAACCATATGACGCCTAAGATGCAAAGTCCAAGCAGCCCTGTCATGGAGTATTCCCACGTGCCTCCTCGAACACAACGCGCGGGCCGAAGGCGCAGCAATCTCGACACCGACACCGACCCCGACTTTGTGCCGCCTAAGAGACGTAAACCAAACCGAACTAATGATATGCACAACTATGTGCCGCCAAAGACACGGAATGCGAGTTCCAGAGATGCTAGGCAATATTCTACGTCACCCTACCGACAAGCGAGGTCAACTACGGAGTCCGGGGCTGAGAATTGTGTACTGTACGAAGTCATTGACCTGACGGGAGACGACTGATAGACCAAAAATGTTCGAAAAAGTAGTTAAAAAGAAGTCGTTGCAATCTGTAATAACTGTGACAAGTCGTTGGCGATGACTGAGTGAAATGCACAGAGTGCACAGAACGCATTGAGAGGCACAACTCCATTCCTAGCCAAAGAAAACACCTCATATGATCCTACGCAGCTGGGTCTCCAGCCTTGTTTCTGAAAGGATGCCTAACGCGTCTCGAAGCTTTTATGGGGATCCTACTTGCGGGTGATCGGCGCCGTTAAACTGGAGTGCCGTGAACCTGCTGTGTTAGAATGCTCTCTTATATCACTTTGCCCTGAATTCATGCAGCTTAACTTAAAAGCGCCTTCTGAGTTACACAAGAATCACTTGATTGCGCTTTTCTTCTAGTGATGCCACCTACGGACCTGATTGCCACAGGCTAGCTAGAGCCCCCGCCGAGACGTCGACTGTAATCGGGTATTGATATTGCACCCTACCGGCTACATTGCTACGGGAATCTGCCTCGCTGGGCCGCCTCGCTGCGCTGAGGCTGTGGAGATCCTAAGCCAGGCAAAACCGGGAGCGCTAAACCGGGGCGTCATCTCCAGCCTCTTAGTCACCTGGAAACGCTGGAACCGCGTATTACTTCTTTCTGTAGAATTGTCGAATTCTGCTCCGCGGTCGAACACAGAAGGAACGGAGAGGTTGAAGACACCCAGATCGATATTAAGCTTGATTACGGTCGCCCGTTTTGTGCCGAACAGACGTCACAAAGAACCGCGATGCCTGCGCTAATAATGATTCCGAACTCAGCACGGAAGGCAAGCGGCATAAATAAAAAGACAGATATAAGGCATAATTTGGGGTTCTTCCATGATGAGGCGTATCCGGACCGATCTCCGAAGCGGTGCCGGCAAGGGGATACGTAGGGGTGGAAGGAGCACTAGCGGAATTCAGATGACAAAAATCCACAAACATGCGCTTGAAAATGGCAGAATCCAGGCAAAGCTAAAATATTATATAAGGAGATGTCCAGGCTCCTTCAGGCTCCTTCAGAACCATTTCACCTTCGCCTATCGACCAACCACGCCTACCAACACCAAACAAAATCAAGCTGGCAAGGGGATATCAGAACCCTCTCTCTATCCCAGATGTTTTCTGAATATAAAATCAGCAACCGCATCACTATCCTGTTCTTTACTATCTTATCACTGATAATCGCCATTCTCAACTCCGTCGGCGCCTTCTTTGCAGTCACACTATTATACCAAACCAGGACCGAGTTCAACGACAACAAATACAAGGGCCCAGCAAGCGATGACTTTGGGACGCTTATCTACATACTTATTGGCGTTTTGATCACCGCTGTCGTTACCACAATATTGGCTATTTACGGAGCAGTGATTTCGGTTCACCCGAGCTGGCTACATCGGCATGAAAACAGCATCATACCCACATACGCATTCTCCCAGATGATCCAGGCCGCTATCTTGATAGTTACGGGCGGTTACCTGACCGAACACGTCTCTGGTCTCCAACCATCGTTCAAAAGATATACTGGCAACAATGGCATCCTTTATTCAAGTGTCATGTGTTATGGGGGTATCGCCCAAGCGGTCTACGGTTCTCTTTTCATCTTTTTCTGTATCACAATAATGTTGGCTAACTCCGTAGCCAACTATTGTGAGAGGAGACAGAAACGGGTCAAAGAAAGAAGAGCTAGAAATAGCCTGGTGGAACTTCCCAACGTTTAGTATATACAGCGAGGCGGCGACATGTACTCAAGCAATGTCGGTAAAGAGCGTTGGGGCTTTCTATAAATTCGAGTTGCTACGCGGTGTGTGCACCGACTTAGGGCTAGTTCTTTTCCCATATCGGAGGCTTCAGATCTGACTTTCGGATGGCTTTTGATCAGACACCTTCAGCCGACTGGACTGTCTGACTACCAAGATCTGACTTACGGATCGGGAGCCGCAGTCCGGTTTGAATGGCTGATCAACAATCGTCTGAGCCTTGGGCTCAATGTGAAGCACGATTCAGAGCCGCCGACCTTCTCCGACGCTTTTTTAGTGGTTCTGAGGCCGTCTCGCAAACCTTGACATCACCATCGTGAGATGAATGAACCTTCACGACCCCAACAGTCACATGGTAACCTGATGGGACTCTTCACCTCGAAAAACGCTGAGAAACAACATCGATATTGATGTTACGCAACGGACTGTGTTTTTGGTGCAACACCCACGAACGGATTTCCAGAGGATCTCCAGAAAGTGCAAGCCATCCCTACACGCAAAGTAAAAGACAGATGTCCTACACAATCTCAATTGGCTCGCCTTTCCCCTTCCTCCAATTGAACCGCCTGGGATACATCATTGCCAGTCCTACTCTTCGATATTGAGTGCTCTTCTCGTTCGCGGGCACAAGAACGAGGGCCCATATGACTTCCTCTCCTCGGGCCATATTCCAGAAGGCTCTGCATGACCTCTGTTTCTGTCAAAAGTTTGTTCTGATGTCTTAATAGAGGCACCATTGGCTTACCTCTCTTCCTTTGCTCCAATGAGGATGTTTCGGCTTTACGGTGCCCTTTGGACAGTACCTAATGTCAGGGCAAGTGATTAGTAGCTGTTACTGATGATTCTGCTTCATTGTGGTCAGGGAGCGGGCTCTGAGACTTACATGGGGTCACTTTCTTCAACAACCACTCTACCGAACTGTCAGCGACGGCACCTGAAATCGGGAGGGGAGACTTACTTCCAAAGCAAAGAATGACGGCCACATCAACTGCATTCTTCGAGTCCAGACAGAGCGTAAGGGCATCGAGTACAACGACCTTACTAGCTTATCGGTAAATGTTGGCCATGGCATTGATGAGCATAGCCTTCAGTTCTTCCTCGGCAAATTCGAGCTCCCGCCCTCCACCGGGAATAGCCAAGCTATCGATCCATATCCACTTAATGTTACCGTACTAATCTAGCCTGTCGAAAACCTGTTCGATCAGGCTTCTGTGAAGGCCGCGGTTCTGCCTATCGGATCCCAGGCCTTACGCCCACACATGCGAAAGCGCTGCATACCCGCTAGGCGGGTTAATGCGGAATTCGCCCTTTCAATTAACGCAAAGGGCGCCGCAAACGGCAGCTGAAGCCTTAACATCCTCCCATGACGGCTTAACGAAGTCGGTATCCCCAGGCCGGCTGCTTCCTCTACTGCCGAGAGCCTGACCGAGAAGCTTTGCAGTTTGGGGTCCTTAATCTCCTCGGCCGTGGCGCGCAGCAGACCAAAGACGGCGTCAACTTCGTCTTCTTTCCAGTAGCATAGTTCGTTCAGCGAGATGAACCAGCTCAGAGCTTCTGGGAACCCTTTATTCATGAGATTTTACTTAATCACCTTTTGGTTATGCTCTCTCGGCTCTCCTCACAGGTTAAGGCTACTAAGAGACAGCATCGTGGCTGCAGGGGATTGTGACTGGAGACCGTGACGAAACGGGCAATTTATCAAGGCAACTTTCTTCCTGGGTGCCGATTTTCGCAGAGTCCACTTAAGATAAAGAGGAGAAAATGTCTCTGGCATTGGGAGCTGAAAGGGTTGAGCGAGAGCTCCTGGCACAAAACAATTGGATGCGTCAGCTGGAGGCGCACTTCTCCTGTTTCACGTTCAGCTCGTGCAATTCCGCAACAACTGCACAACGCTGAGCATGGTGGGTGACACGGGCGTCCAATATGCAGCCACCATTACGGCCAGCCCCTTTTCCCACTTTGGGCGCAAGGCTCTGTTCCCGCCAAGACTTCAACTTCGTGTGAGTCTCCCTTGACGCTTATTTTGCAGTGAGCATGCAGGATCCAGCGCTTGATAAAGGTGATTGGTTGCCCTTTTGGCAACTGCAGCCAACCCGATCCAACCTGACGAGCGGGGTTCGGCACTTCGACATGTCCTGCACAACGGTCAGTCATCTGGCATCACCTCTTCTCAATACGTCTTCTGAACACCACCACTCTCGAATTTAAGGAGTTCTTTGGCGAGGTCGGCAATAGCATCCCCAATTACGCCATTCTTTCCCACACTTAGGGTCACGATAAAGTCTCGTATAGGGATTTCGTCGATAGAGTAGGCAGGTCACGGTCGGGCTGGGCCAAAGTCCGGGACTCCAACAAGCTCGCCAACGAGGAGGGATTCGGTTATCTCTAGATTAATACGTGCTGCATCGACAAGTCATCGAGCACCAAGCTCTCCGAAGCAATCAACTCAATGTTCAGGTGGTATCACAATGCGGCCCTCTGCTACGCTTATCTGAGCGATGTCCCCAGCTCCAAGGACCCGATCCTCGATAGGTCGTTATTTCGGCACAGCAGGTAGTTCACTCGTGGATAGACGCTACAGGAATTGCTGGCTCCCAAGGAGCTCGCTTTCATTACGTCGGACTGGGTAGAGATCGGCACAAAGCAGTCGTTGCGCAATGCGGTTTCGTCAATAACGCGGATTAACATCAAGGCATTAGACAAGCAAAGTTAGCCGGGATACACTATCGCCGAAAAAATGTCCTGGGCTGTTAGGAGACAGACCACCAGGCTCGAGGACGAAGCATACTGCCTCATGGGCCTCTTCGACGTCAACATGCCCATGCTATACGGCAAAGGTCGCAGGGCATTCACCAGGCTTCAACAGGAAATCCTGCGCCAGTCTGACAACCAATCGCTGTTTACGTAGTCGTTCCCTCAATCCAATCATTCCTACACCTACCTCTCTAGCTTACTCGCCCCGTCACCTAAGCACTTCAAACACGCATCGCGCATTCAGCAACTTCCCTACAGCCCCAAAGAGGAGTACAAAACTAAGTTTAAGCTAGTTCATCAAATTATCCGAATAAAACTCTCATGTGCCAATAGTGTTAAGGGTTTGCAACTTCAGCCTGTTAGGAACGAACCTCCCGTATCCAAGGTCCTCAAGGCACGCCAGATTCGATCATCAACTAAAATCGCCCCAGCAACTACGTCCACCACCAATCTGTCAGTACCATCCGTGTCATTAATGCCACAGCAAACACATCATGGCGACGACATCAAGGAATACGTCAACAGAGATAGGGGCTCCATACCTATTCCTGTAATAGTGATAGGGACCTCGGATAACGCCGGACCAGGAGTAGATCACAATCACCGTGGCCTCGGACATTTAGACAAGAGAGTGGATCACAGCAATCGAGCTGACTTTGAACGAACCCCTTGGCAGAGCCACTCATCAAAGGCCCAACCTGCGGAGGAACCCGTGGTTACCGATAAGAGCGCCGACTCCATCGAGGAGCCCCAAGCCGATTTAAGGCCAGTGGTCTGGAACCAATACATATACGAACCAGCTATCGTCGCGCCTCTAAGATGTCAGGTAAACGGGCAAAGACTAGGCATCTTACTCACTCGCGGTACCACAGGGGCAGGGGATAGCGCTCTGTTCCACTTACACTATCCATCCCTGGTCGCCCTCGACAACCAGGACAACCTACAGCTAGCGACAATCACAAAGTATGTCAGAATATCCGCACATTTAAAGCAAATCTCGCAGTGGGGTCCGTAGAACTCCAAGCCGTGGCCGGAGATCAGAATCTCGTCCATCCTCAGCAAAGGCTACACTCTACATAGGTCTGCTGGCCCGAATTGGGAGCTCGACGACAAAATAGGAGTCTTAAAGCCTAGAAGTCTTTACGCAACCCAACATAGAGCTCACGCCATCAAACTTACACCCCTTGCTCTTTTTACCCCTGTCGGTTTTCTTACTAGCGCTCAGGTTAAATACCCATATTCTATCTAAATATACCGAAATGCAAGCCCGGCGGAATACTATGCGAGATGGGCGTTTTTCGCGGCACGCGACGCACGCGGATATCTCCTCTAAAGTCCTTTATCTTTTATTCTTTCGATTTGGCCTCGACCAGGCACGCGCGAGCTCCTCTAAACGAAGGGGAGTCCATAATTACGATCAAATATCGAGAGGGTGCTGGAATCAGCTGCATTAATGTGTCTGTCGGCGGGTGGATAAACAGTATGGGGTCAATCCCAATCCTCAAGGCTTGCGACGAGACCAATGACTCAGGGTTATTGTTGAGTGGCCAAGATTGCAATAAGTGGGGCCCAAAAAGGGGGCTCGCACTAGGCCATTTTTGTACGTAGCGTTGCTTTCCGGCCGGCTCCACGCACCACTCAAAAGGGTACGTGTGGCCTGGCCCAGGTAGTTTTGGTCGGTCAACCTTCTTTTCTCACTCGAAGCCCCTTTTCACGTGACTGGTCACGTGACCTACCTTCGATTGAACAAAGCTGGCCCACAAGATGTGAAGAATAAGCCTGAAAGCCAGTAAGCCAGAAAGACAGTAAGACAGCAAGACAGGTATGTACAGATTCCAGAGTTTTTAGTGGGTGTTGGTTGTTTTTGGTAGGCGCTTTCGCACCTATTCACCAAGACAACATGGCTGATGCAACGGTTGTTCCCGGTCATGCGGTCTTGGACCATGAGCGATGCGGCGTCGGGAAAAGGGCAATGCAATCATTGGGGTACAATTTCCATCCAATGCGCTGTGTTTTACTGCTCTTTTTGACTCCTGAGCCCTTTGGTGGCCTGTTGCTATGTGCCCAAAAGGTAGCCAATCAAAGACAGAGGAAAAGCTGGTATGGGTCCATTTCTGGTGCCCCCGTTGAGCTGTGCGTTGTTGCGGGCCAAAACTGGGACACCTTACATATTTAGCGCAACATCCCCAAATGTTAGCGAAATCAGCGATGACCCAGCAAACACCCTTCCTACCATGTCAACCAGCGGATTTACAGTTGTGACTCGTCAGATTGAAGCGGAGAAAACCCGCATACATATAGGAACAGCTAGCATCAGAATCGATGTACTTGACTTCCCCTACTCTAGAGAGCTAGATCCAAAAAATGTCGAGCGACTTAAAAGACTATTCCGCACCGAACGTGGTTGTATTCCAGGGGAACTCCAAAATCGTATTCCGGCAATTATCCATGAAGGCCAGCTTCAAGAATGTCTGAAGTTCTCTGGCAAAACTATAAATGAGCTAAGATCAGAGAGCTCCGGAGAGTATGCAAAGCTTGAATTTCCATCCGGGATGCGATTGGAATGTCTTCATGGGCAGCACCGAGTCAAAGCAGCGGAGGAAATTCTTGGGGATCGAGAGAAGCGCTGGGTGGTCGACTTATTTCTTGCAGGTATGGACTGATCAAGCTCCTCCTACGTGATTTTGCTAACACGGTAAAGATATGACGCAAGATTTAAAGTCCGCCCTGATTGATGAGTATACTAATGAGCGAGAGCCGGCAGATGGTGAGTTCTACTATAAAATACGCTCATACCAGGGTATTTTTGGGCCGGAGAATCCCTATTTTGAAAGGCGGTGGTGGGCGCGTCTGTCCGCTCTTTCAATATCAACAAACAAGAAAGACCGGCTTGAGCAGCTATTCCGGCACAGAAAATTTGCACCTGCATTTGACGCATTTCGATATATCCCAGTATTGTACAGCGGAATGAGGCTCAGTGTTTTTAACAAAATCGTGAGTCTGCGCTGTCTTGAAGTAAGTATATACAGATCAGAGGCAAGAATAACTCTGTGCTAACGAGCTGTAGGAGCTTCTTTCCTTCCTTAAGCACATCAAAGACTTCTGGTATTATATTTTCAACGATGATATCAATGCTATGCAAAAACTTGATCTGAAGACGTTAGAAGCTGTGCAACTCACAGCGCCTGGTGCATCTCAGGCTGATGCAGATAGCCTCTACGGCCGTGTTAAGTCCGGGGAGCTATTCAAATCGTTTGATGAAAGGCACCGAGATGAGATCTGGAGAAGGCTCTGCCTTGCAACTGAGGACTTTCTAGTCCCATCATTATTCGCGTTCTTCGAAAACTGGAAATATTTAAAGGGCCCAGCAGATTGCATGAGACGGCTAATTCATCTAGGACGTGGGGAAACCATTCAAGCCGCCTTGGACAATGCTTTTCGGAACACAAACCATGGGACACAGGACTGCGCAATACAACTATCTAGATTGGCTTTCAAATATGTGTCTCTGGACTTAGCTGGTCGATTCGATACAATGTACCGACAGCTGTGGCTTTTTGCCATCCGCGAGTATATGGATATGCCAGCTGACTCTAACCGTAAGCTTGCTATACCAGGAGGCAGCCAAGTGAATGAGTGTGTGTTATTTGAGTTTGCCTCACTCGCCCACAAGCTAGGAGTTGAATCGGAGCAGATCAAAAAAATGTTAGAGCGAGACCCGGATAGAGAGGTTGCCCGTCGGCTTTTAATAACGGCTAGAAAGCCGGAGCGATATAGGTATCAAGATTTAGAAAGCCTTATCACACAGGTGGTGAGCTTAATATCCTCGGCTCAGCCCCTTCCGAGTGAACAGGAAAACGAAGAGGAAATTGAGGAGCGGCCTAGGCTGCCAAAACGGAGCGGCATTCCGAACAAGATAGATCAGCTCCGAGACAAGTCGTACATGTTTCTGCCCAGATTACATGCTCCAATGGAGAGAAAACGCACATTGGATTCTTTCTTTATCCAGCGATCGATGTACTTTGCATTCTTCGGGAAACAAACGGCTGTCAACCTTCAGACTAGCTCTGACCTTGACGGAGATACCGAAATGATACACCTTGATCAAGTGTCGAGCCAAACCGGAAAAATTCAATTTGAAGGCCGGGCGGAATATCAGAGACTCGAAGAGAGGCACCATAATTTGCAACAAATGGTACAACACCTTCAAAACGAGATGACGGAAGAAAAAGAGAAACTCAGAAAGATTTCACTGGAGGAGCAGACACTAGAGACTAAACTTAATAAAATGAAACAGGAAGAAATTGAGCAAGCAACCAGACTGGACAAGCTGAAGGCTGAAGAACAAGAACATCTGGCACGCCTCGAACGGCTGAAACTCGATCAACAAAGCCAGGAGAGCATAAATCAAACGGCTGATGACAAACGCCATCAAATTACAAGAGAAGAGGGAAATTTGCAAACTAGAGTTAACAAACTATCTGAGCAGGAATCCAGGCTGTTATTATCATTGAAAAAACTTAAAGCAGAGGAGAGAAAAATCAGAGATGAAACCGACAAGCATAAATTCGAGATAGAGCGGCTAAGGCAAGAAGAGAGTACCTGTCAATCAGCAGTTCAGCAACTTGTTCAAGAGAGAGATGAGTCAGCAAGCCAGGTCGAGAAGCTTAAAGAAGATATTTCTCAGCTCGAGAAGGAGCAAAAGGACCGTGAGTTACATATTGAACAGTTGATGTCGAAGGAAAGAGAATATCAGTCTACTGTCGACAGACTTATTCCAAATAACATGTTTACAAGGCCAGGCGCAGCTCTGACTGGCCGAGTCCGGGTAAATTTTGTAGTCAAGCTTGAACAGGTATTGGTCGACCCTTCAGATCCATCCAACCTCGAAGATGCTGCAAGAGGGTACTTACGGCAAGAGAGTGGTCTCTTTGACTGCCGCGAACGGCAACTACATGTTGATGGTATTTTTGACAAGTTAACTCAAAGCGGGGAGAATAATGTTTATGTGGTTCGAGACTGGCAGGTAGAACGTAAGCGAAACAATAAGCGGGGGAGAAACCTCACAGACGAGACTAAGAGGATTTTAAAGTAATATTAACTATTTAGCAATCATATATCTCGCGCTATAGCAAATAGAACCAGTTGAAGCGAAGCTGAAACATGTGTTTGAAACTTTTGCAAGGGCTCTGCTTGGTTCAATGACACTAAACTAATTGTTTTCCATCGTTTGGACAATGAAAGCATGGTTCCCAAGGCATCAACTAAGCGGATGTCGTACTTGACGGTCATTACCAATGGTCTTATATACTCTCAATCTTCGATCTCAAGCTAACATTGAAGATGGTACCAAAAATATATAACTGGGAGGTGGAGTTATATGAGTTAAGGTAGCCTTATTCACCTCGATATCTGTATCGGAACCGCTCGGGCTTCATAATTCTCATTTCTGCCTGATATAGAGACTTGATAAAAATCTTTTATCTCGCGCAGGGGATATCGAACTTCTCGCGTTTCACGACGCAGTTCGGACGCAATATTTACAAGGCATATTCTTTTCCATGGTTCATGTTCATATTAAAATTGTCTTTACTGCCATGAGAAGACATGATGAAAACAGACTGAGAGGAACATCATCTAGCTCTAGCCGGCCGCGGCTGTAGAAGGAGGGTGGTGGGTTCGAGTGCTATTCCCGGCTAGCGGGGCTCTTGGCGGTTTACACAGTACAAATTAGTACGTACTGTGTGCTAAAAACAGAATATCTATGTGAACATAGCCCGCTACTGGTTTTCCGCCAATAATACACGGGTCCCAGAACTTGGTCAAACTGTTGCCACTTTTTTGTCATGGTGGCCAGTTTTATGGCCCAGAATAAACGGACCAAATTTAAGGTTTCTAGTGCATGGACCGAAAATCATATATTACTACGAGCTTCCATGTCCTCGGGATTTTACAGGACGCTTGGATTAGGAAATCATAATCTAACATATCTCTGTTTTAAAATGGAGTATCCCTCAGCGGTCCGAGTACTGGTAAGCCAAATAGCTTTATGCCTGCGGTATAAGAAGTCTAACAAGATGCAGTTTCACATTGCCTTTGTCTTTATCGGCTCAAGTGTTCTTCTAAGACACTCTTCAAATGTTCTATTATCGACCGCCATATTTTCAACCACGTGGACAGCTGTTCATCTTCTGTGTTGGAACCCAGTCATATGGCCGCTTTTGACTGATCTTTTCCACAACCCATTGTCGTCTTTGGCTGAGCTTACGGTGTTTCTCTGGCTGCTTTATTTTTATAGGGGTTTGCCAGATCAGTTGATAGAGACACATGGTGTTTTGGGTTCACTATTTTGGGCTAGCATATCGATGGTTGGGCTACGGGTTCTGCTTCTCGTATCCGGGGCTACTAGAAAACAACCGAACACAAGAGTTCGTAGGTCGGGGCGGACTCCTAGAAGGGTTTAAGTCCACGCTGCAATGAATGGAAGAATAGCTAGTGTCATGCCGAAGTTATTCAGACGTGCAATTGGTGCTACTAGGCTTGTTGATATTCACAAGCTTAAGGGAGGTTCTCCGGCAAGAGATAGAGAGACTGTAATAAATCATGCAGCTGCAATTCTCCTCAATTCTATCCATCCAGCGCGGAGTTTCTGACAAATGAAAATATAGCAGGTAGCTTAATACAATCTGAAATTATCTTTTGCATTTTTATGTTGATCATTCGTGAGCATGTCTTTTTTTGCGCTGTAGGACACTTTTGACTTGTCGCTGCATAAGATATATCTTACTATTGAACATCTAACACCCTTCATAGTCATGCTTTGCAGTGACTATATCGCGTGATGAGTCCCGAAACAAGGCCAGCTCAAGAGGGCTTTAATCCTGGACCTCCCGGTGACCTTTTTCTGGTCCTACGCAGATAGCTATATAAAATGTGAAGTAGCATACCATCCAAACTCTTTAATCTAGTATCTCCTTTGCTGGAGTGATCCAGTAGACTATTAGATTGTTACCTCACCTTATCTAACTAGCCTCACATCAAGTATTAGAACTATTCTGCGACCCTTAGAGTCTCGTAATGCCTGTTCTGATACTCGTATATTGGTCTTAACTTTGACTAGTACCTTTCCCAAATGGCGAACCGCAATACTATATTTCCCGGCAGTCATCAATGGGCTAATACTTTTACTTCATTAGCATTACCTTCTTCCATCAAGAAGCAGCCAAAACCAGACGACTTATTTTTAACGAACCGCACTGGTGTAGGTGGTCTGCGTAGCTACAGTGAAGAAAAGGACAGAGATGTATCAGAGCCAATCCGTCGAGCGAAGGGAAATAATGAACCCGTCATTACGGCTACCGAATCCACGGGGATAAGGAAATCACCGGAAATCGACGTGTACAAATCAGTTGGAGCTATCCAAGCGTCACCTTGGAGGAGGTATCAGCAACTTTACAAGCTGCAGTTTGGCAATAATAGCGAATACATTACCGTGGCGGAGCTCAAATCTCCCGCATTACATGGAACTTCGTCCTCAGATGATAATTTATCCACGGGCAGGGATTCGTTCTCACGCAATAACTTTTCAGTGGTAATGATAAAATCTTTTTATGGACCAGACGCAAAGACGCAACTACAATCCATCCGGCAAATTCGGCATGAAAAGTTTCTCCATTTGCAGGAACTGTTTTGGTTCGAGAATACGTTTTTGGGTATTTTCAAATTCATGCCGTTGTCATTGCATGAAATGGCAACTGGAACTCCTGCTGTCAACGAAATCCGGTTAGCATCAATATTAGGACAGGTAAGGTCTCTCCTGACCGACTCGTATGTTTGTTGCTAATATGGGTAGTTACTTGAGGGGCTTTTCTATCTGGAGAAAAATAACCTCGAGCACCAGGAACTGTCATGTTCAAATGTATTGATCGATTATGAGGGTAATATAAAGATTTGTAAATTGCTACATCTACCCTTTCTTATTGTGTGGAACTAACAAACCTTAAGGGCGTTGCGAAGCAATTGTCAGCTCTGATACCCCTATGCATAGCCAGGCGTTGAGCCGTATTACAATGCGGTTGATGCAAGGTTATGAAAATAAAAGTGGTGCGGTAGGGATTGAAGTTGTGAACCGGTGGCCTTTAGATTCCCTCGCTTTTAAGTTCCTCGAGGAAACAAACAAGTCCAAAACGGCAGCCGAATTGCTAAAAGTAAGAGAACAAACCCAGCTCAGAAACATAGTACTAATTTCTAGCTAGCATTCATTGTTGCAACTTCCATGGCACAGTAAACATCTTCAAGGTCTTGTGTCTTTGACAAATTTATGGTCGAACCAAGGATATAAGTATCCCGCGTGAGTTATTTGATAGCGGTACTGTGGTGTTTTTAATTGGAATTGCTTATTTGGTCTGAAGCCGCATTCAAATATCTTTGGTCCGAGTTCGAGTCTATTTTCGCTATGTTTTAATAGAACTACATGTCAGTGCTACTTATGAGAAACGCATTTTTTGATAGTTTAGTGAGGGCACTTCCCCGCGCCAGCGCCACTCAGGCACGCAGCGGCAGCTGAAACTACCGGATCTAGTTCAATGTCCAAATTTCCCGAGACATCCTCCGAACCCTTCTTGCTCTTAACCCATCGAATAACCGGAATTTGAGCACGAAATATGTCTCGAAATCGAGGATACTTCGGAAGAGAAGCGTCATAGGTAATCCTGAAGTTATGATATCGAGACTTGAAAGCCGCTCCGTCGATGCAGTCCCAGTTACTGTTTTCCCAGGCGCATGCTGGACAAATCTGCCGTCCTTGTGTCCATGATTGCCAGTCTTCTATATGGCAAAACTGAGAAGGGAAAACATCATGATGGTGAACGGGGCATTGGTGTTGAAATCGCAATGCTAGATTCGGGTATAATTCGGTTTCCTCCCCCCTCAAAAATACCCATACCTCTTGGAGTTCGACGAGTTCCGAGGAATCAGAAAAAATGTCTGTGAGATTTCGGCATTGTTCCTTCGCTAAAATGATCCTCTTGAGTTGTCGAACAAAAGGCTGACGTCTACGATATCCGACTCTCGGCGACTGCGAAAATGCGTTTGTGTCAACAGTATCGAATATTGTTGACTGAGCGTACCACGGTTTTGGTATCAGATCCGGGGGCGTTGATCCAGTGATCAAAAAGAAGTCGCGGTCGAAATTGACGGGAAATGTGTGTTCTTTTCCCCTTCGCTGAATTGCCAAGATTTCACCGTTCCCAACGTCTACATATTTCCAGACAGTTTCGTGGAACACGAATATGTTGTGTTTGAACTTCTTGTAGACATCATAGCTCTCTCTACAGGTAACCTCTAAGTTACCTGTGGGTATTGAGACCCTAGCGAGCTGGCCACTTCGATAATGGAGTGTGATGACTCTAGGAACGTCATCGGAGGCAACCGCAAATTCCCATATCGATATGCGAAGCTCCTTGGGTAAATGAGGAAAATATGTAAAAACTGCGTGATTGACAGTGTCCTGGCAGATGATCATCTTGATGTCTAAGAACGGCAAGGATTTTTAGAAAGTGAGGAGAAAAAGGAGATGGGTAAAAGTCCGGCTCTCTCCCGCACGCTGCGTTTTATTTATTTAAACAGTTTCGAAAAGGCGGTCACTACCTACCCACCAGGAGCACAGCCAGCCTAGAGGGTGACGAAAAAATAAGCCACGTCTACCGTACCACTATCTGGATCCAAATGCTGGTTGATCCTAGACAGATAGAAATCCGCAACAAGAGGGTGGTGAAACGCTAAACCTTTGTAATTTTATTCTGCGTTCAAGATACAGTGTAGTACTGTAGTTAATCCTATCATTACCTGGTCGAATCAACCTACAGTATGTGAATTGACTAGAAATGCCCATTTCTAGCCCAGGACGCGCTTCCACAGAGTGAGCCAAGTTTCGGTCTGGACCTAAGGCCGTCTTTCTGGCTACGGCTGCTTATAGCTGATCCCTTCTATAGCAACATCAGATCCCTCTTGTCCCAGTTTTTGGCCATGATCAAATGGCCCTCCAAAAGAAAACACAGCCCTGCTTACAGTGGCGGCCACCACATTTTGACATTTAACGTTTTCTACGTGAGCCCCAAAAATCGCTCCTCAATGCTGACACACAGTATACTGCATTCCGTACTGTGTACCTGGTCACAAGCGCCCTATCAGCCCCACTTATTCTTTGTTACGGCCAAACAACTAGGTAGTCATTCATCCGGATCGTATAGATTGTTAGGCATTTTAAGCTGGCCTTTTTCATCCAGTTGCCTGCACCTCGCACACCCACGTGTTGCGCAAAGCACTGTAATCTAATAACTGTAAGGCCACGGTCACCTAATAATGAGAATGATCTGTAATTCGCCATTTCGCTGCTCACCGCAGATGATGCAGAGAAAATCCAGTGATCTATTGTCCGGTTATTCTTATATATCAGCTATCTCATCATGAAGGCCTCCATTCGCTGCTTCCCATTCACGCAACGCAGAACGATTAAACACCGTATGGGGATGGTTCGGGCCGAGTATCTGCTGCTGAAACTCGACGCACCGACGCATCAAGTCTAGCGCTTCGTCAAGGCGCCCCTGGCTCTCCCATATGAAAGCGAGGTTACCCATGCTGCTCAGCGTCGAGGGATGCTCCTCTCCTAGAACCTTTGAACAAATGCTAAGTTCCTTTGCTTGTAGCTCCTCGGCTTCCTTCCATCGACCTTAATTCCAGTACGTCGCCGCTAAGTTGCCCATGCTGGCCAGTATGTCGGGATGCTCCTCTCCTAATACCCTCTTTCTTGTCTTTAGCACTTGCACTTCGGTCTCCTCAGCTTCCTTCCATCGGCCTTAATGGTGGTACGTTAACGCTAGGTTGCCCATGCTGGCCAGTGTGTCGGGATACTCCTCTCCTAATACCCTCTTTCTCTTCTCCACCACCTACAGCCCAAGCTCCTCGGCTTCCTTCCATCTGCTTTAATCCGCGTATATTAACGCTAGGTTGCCCATGCTAGTTAGCGTGTGGGGGTGATCCTCTCCCAGGAACTTTGAACAAATGCCAAGTCCCTTGGCTTGTAGCTCCTCGGCTTCCTTCCATCGGCCTTAATTCCGGTATGTTGATGCTAGATTGGCTATGCTGGTCAGCGTGTCGGAATGCTCCTCTCCTAATACCCTCTTTCTAGCCTCCAGCCCTTGTACCCCAAGCTCCTCGGCTTCCTTCCATCGGCCTTGATCCGCGTATGTTGACGCTAGGTTGCCCATGCTGGTCAGCGTGTTAGGGTGCTCCTCTCCTAATACCCTCTTTCTTATCTCTAGGACTTGCACTTCAATCTCCTCAGCTTCCTTCCATCGGCCTTAATGGTGGTACGTTAACGCTAGGTTGCCCATGCTGGCCAGTGTGTCGGGATGCTCCTCTCCTAATACCCTCTTTCTAGCCTCCAGCCCTTATACCCCAAGCTCCTCAGCTTCCTTCCATCTGCTTTAATCCGCGTATATTGACGCTAAGTTGCCCATGCTGGCCAGCGTGTCGGGGTGCTCCTCTCCTAATACCCTTTTTCTTGTCTTTAGCACTTACACTTCAGTCTCCTCAGCTTCCTTCCATCAGCCTTATTGGTAGTATATTGACGCTAGGTTAGCCATGCTAGTTAGCGTGTCGGGATGCTCCTCTCCCAATATCCTCATTCTCTTCTCCACTACTTGCATCTCTATCTCCTCACCTTCCTTCCATCGGCCTTGGTTCCAGTACGTTAACGCTAGGTCGGCCATGCTGGTCAGCGTGTCCGGATGTTCTTTTCCAAGCAGCTTCTTCCGTATTCCTGTTGCTCGTTCCAGGAATCCCTCCGCATTCTTCCACTGGCCCTGGTAGTGGAAAAATCCAGCAGCACAGTAGAGAAGCGACGCCGTTGCTAGTATCTCAGCTCCGGAACCGGCGCCTTCGAACTTCGTCACCGCATACACGTGTGGAAGGTATGCGCTGCATATCGCCCGGGTTTCATGTTTACCGAACGGGTAATTGCGTGACACCACCAGCAGCGCCTGTTCTCCAAACCTCCCAATCGTCCCTTTCCTGACCAGCCACTTTTGAGTCACCAACTGCACAAGTCGGTGCATATCGAAGCTATGGTCATTGTCTTCCGTAATGAACGAGAACGCTTTCAAGATGCCCAATGCCTTAATTAGTTGCATTTCTCCCTTTGGTTCTTGCACTTGTTGCTGTTCGCCGTAGTCGGACAGGAATTTCCGCGGAATGGCTTGCCTGTCAAAGAGGCTCATTACCGAGAGAAGCTCCCCCGCGAAGGGTTCCTGCCGCTGGATCTGCTCGAACGAAAGCATCCAAGTTTCTGCCACTGCACGAGCGGCCTCCGGATCCCTGCCAACCGTCTCAAATTCCTCGCTCAGCAGGTCCACGAGGTGCTGGTCGCTCTTCTCCAATAGCCGCAGATATTCCTCAACCGCTATACTCATTTCTTGAATGAAGGCAGCAGCCTGAACCAAAGCAAGCGGCAAGTGCTCCAATCGAGAGGAGAGTGTCGACAAATTGTCCGGATCTAGGTTATTTGCTTCGAGTTTCCCTTGTAACAGCTGTCTTGACTCAGTCTCATCCATTTTTTCAACCTGGATCACGCGTCCGGTTTGAGTAAGCCTCAAACCAGCCACTTTGTTCCTCGTCGTTACGAGGACAGATCCGTGTGCGCATTCGGGAATCCACTTTCCGAGATTCCCTGGTTGACTGAAGAGCCGTACGTCGTCGGCATTGTCGATAACCATCAGCCATCGGCCGCGATGTGTACTCTGCAGCCATGCCTTAACCAGAGGCAGCACGTCTGCCTTAGGGTCATCGTGGCCAGGGACCTGATACTCTTGTGCGGTCAAAGTATAAGACTGACGGAATCGCTCGGCGCTGCTTGCATGGACCCATAAGATCGACACTTCAGGACACTCCTCTTGAAGCCAGTACACGTAGGCCAGTGCAGTTTGGGTTTTGCTGTCGTATGTTAGACCTGCAGTGCTCCAGTGATAGTACGAGACTTACCCGACACCACCTAGACCGTACAGCGCCACTCGTGACCCGAGTATACCTTCGGGGTGCCCGAAGCCCAGGTATCGTTTAAGATCCCCCAGTATCTGGGATCGGCCAACAAAGTCCTTATTTTGGTTGTACGGAACAAGGACTAAGCTTCTCTCTCAGTAAGAGCCAACAAAACTATAGCATTTGTTACATACATTTTGTATTTGACGCTCGAAGTCGACGCCGTACCGTCAGCGCACGTCGGGCAAGGCCCCTTATCCTCTCGCGAGTTTTGTCGTACTCGTGGTCCTGAGGACCGAACTTGACCATGTCTGAGTGCGTGCGCACAATAGCACATATGTGCTCAGCACCATCTTCCCAATGACGGCAATGCGTGGCAGAGGATTTAGTGACTAGAACTGCAGCCGGTCCCTTCATTACCCACTTGCCATCATCGATCTGTTTCACGTCAGTGTGTGTGACATGTGCGGTGGACAGGGAAGAGACGGCATCATACCTGTGCTGTTGGTGACTCGAGCGTTTCATAGAAGCAAAATACTTCAGAGCCACCTTCCTCACCCAATGCAGTGTGAAAGTCCCGCTGCTGGATGCTCAGGATCTGCGAGTTGATGCGACCGATGGACTCGATGAGAAAGCGGTTTGGACCGTCTCCCACCATAGGGATCAGGGACCTGATATCTATTCCGTCATGTGGGACACCAAAGAATACAATTCCATATATGGCTCGAATGAGCTGCACGTCGTCCTCGTTTTTCGATTTTGATAGGGTGATTATTGTCTATCAGGCGCATTAGGTTTTTCTGGTTCACAAGGTCCCCGCGCTATACTCACCTGTTTGACGATCAACCCTCCTAAGCTATGGGCAACTAGAATGAGAGGTCTGACGACGGGAGTGCTAACCAGTGCTAACAAGCTGCTATGAAATGATGTCGCAAGGTCCTCCAGATTCTGTATGTTCTTGCTCTGTGCAACAGTGGACTCGTAGCCGTACGTCATCACTCTCGCCATCGGACGGCCGGTGTTTTCCCGTGTAAGGTCGTACGGAAGGGAGTCACGGAGCCACATGTGGGTTCCGCTTTTCTCTTTAAATGACCCGAAAGCGTGTCCGCCAAGCCCAGATAGTGCAATGACGCTTGAGACCAGTTAGTACCTGTGCAGTCCTTCAGTATCAGCTGTCTAGCTCACTTACTCGACTTTATGGTCTTCTGGAGGCGGAGCGAAGAGGGTCGTGATGCCATGGAAGCCATCATCCAGTGTTAAGTGTTCGTCGCGAGCTGGCTGGCTGGTCTCCCGCTTGGGCAACGGAATATGCCACGTTGAGATAGCCTGGAGGGTGTGGGGGAGTGAGGCAGCGTCCCGGAACACGACTGTACCGGTGTTAGAGCCGCCGTGAATCTCCGATGCGAGCGACTTGATAACCGGGTCGGCCGAGCAGTAGTGCTCTGCTAGAAATGACTGTGCGCGGTCGGCGTCCCAATCTAGAGGGACCCCGCGCACGCGAAATGTCCTACCGTGCTTTGATGAAGCGTGGCTACCATGGGACCGTTTTTGATGCTGATCGACTGGCTCTGGTGTGGAGCGGGGAAATCCTATGGGCACCCATCGAAAGACCGCAAGGGTAATTAGGGAGATGGCAGCTAAGGCTAAAACCTGAATGGCATCGGACGGATCCATCGTCTGGTCAGTTCGCGGCTAAATTTGTCCTGGAGTCCTAGTGGCGAGCGATCGCTGCATGGATCTGGGTTACCGAGGGAATGGAAGACATCCGAACCAGGCGCGACAAGCGATGTTGCGTCGCAGGTCTGGACCTTCCGAGGATCTGCCGAATTACCGCACTGACCAACTTTGATCCACCAATCCCCCGGCGTTTGTCCGCCGAACGCCCATTTCTGAGAGGGCCAATGACCTTCGAAACTAAAAGCTATCATGGTCATTCGTGTCGGAAAGAAAAGGGTTCAGGGTCCCCTGTGAAGCGAGTCATCTATGGCACCTAGCAGTACTTTGGTAAGTTGAACGCAAGTATATTCTACATCATGCGTGATTTTACAGATAAGAATTATATGTAGGCAGTTGTGGGGCTGTTAGGGCGGTCGTGACGGGACACACAGTATATTTTGTGCTCTACTGTATGTCAGCATTAAGGGCCCACTTTTAGGTCCCCGCAGAGAAAGTTTTTATGTTAAAACCCGGACACTGAACCTGGCCGCCACTGTACATAAATCGTCTAAAGTTTGCCGTGATTCACAGGTGTCACCCATTTATAGTTGGTATCATGCAAAATAACTATAATATAAGGATAGCGTATGGATTTACATATCTTTAAAGTGCAATCAGCTAGTCGTGTTCCAACTCCTGCTAGATTTGAAGCTTTGGTAGAAAAGTCTGGAGATACTCTACAGGCCGGTTTGTGTCTACTGATTTTAAATGATGGTACCCGCAACTGCCTCCACTTCTCATACAAAATAAAACCCGATCCTACTAGCGATAATGTCAAACGCGACACTTCAGGAGCGCCTCCGTATCGTTTTCTTTCCCCTGTACTAAAGGTGTGGATATAAGTTCGGCCCTTAAAGAGATCGCATCAGGATAGCTTATACCGAGGGTGCACTGACTCTTTTCAAGTGCCTTCCTCTGTAGCCTCTCCGCCTTTTCTGGCTCGCCTTGCAAGCGGAATGTGAGCGCAGGATCCTTCATAGCCGAGATCGTATCAGGATACTCTTTGCCGAGGATGCACTTTGTTTTCTCGAGTACCTCCTCCAACATTGGCGCTACTTCTTCTGTATTTCTTTGAAAGCTGAGAAAAACTGCAAGATTCTTCATGGCCGAGATCGTATCCGGATGTTCTTTGCCGAGGATGCGCTATGTCTACTCAAGTATCTTCCTAGACAGCATCTCTACCTCTTTTAACTTGGGTTAATGATATTGACGGTGCAGTACAGATATAAGATCGGTTTTTACCAAGATCGTAACGTGGTCATCCTCTCCAAGGGTGCGCTGTGTCTTCATAAGGACTTCCCTGAACCTCAACTCCGCCTCGTCTAGCTTACCCTGGTCGTCGAATACATGTGCGAAACGGCTCATCGTAGAGATCGTATCGGGGTGCTCCTCGCTGAGGATATTCTGTCTCTTCTCAAGTACCTCCTGGAAAATCGTCTCTGCTTCGTTAGCTTGTCGTTATTGTAGAGAACACATGCGAGGGTGTTCATTACAAAGATCGTTTCGGGGTGTTCTTTTCCGCGGACGCTTTCAGCGATGTCCTTCCACTCTCGCGCTGCGGCTTCTGGATTGGCCTAAGTATAAGAAACAAATACGGAAAAATCCTCCGCCGAGATTTTGTCTGGGTGATCGTCGCAGAGCTTCCGCAACTCTTCGAACGCCTCCTTCTGTCTCACCACCGCTGCATCACCCTGAGGGTTGCGCAAGTTCTCCATCGAGGAATAAAGCCCTTGTGTCTATCGAACAAGAAGGGTAAGGAATTCGCCACGATGCCAAATGCTGGAGAAAAAAAAGTTGTTATTCGTATTTCCAAAAATGTGCATCGGGATGACACGCTTTTGTAAAAATGGAACTACTGCAGGAACTGATCGTCGCATTTGTCGTCGGGCGGTTAATGAAACTCGGCGGCTGCTTAAGCTGTCTGTCCGTTGGTTGGTTACCCGCTGGGGCCCATTATTAGCGCCTACCCAGTTTTTTGCGCCAGTGCGGTTCGGCAGCGAGAAGCAAGCACACGGATAAAAATAGGTCCCCCGACGCGGAAGTCGATTTCGCGGGTAACCTGGTGATTTGACTCATGTAATACCAAAAGCTGGCCTATCACGGCCCAGCTTCCTGCCCACGAAAAGAGGCTTCCTTTGTGCCACATGGTGGAGCGCGGGTGCTGAACCGATAGGCGGTCAGAGTTTACCACCTGTCAAGGCGTGTGGGCTGCGCGAGTCAACACGTGATCAAGGCTTTAGTGAGGGTGTGAGTGGGTGGGCGACTTAGCCGCTAGATCAGCGATGTAGATACAGTCCATTCAAAACGGTCTATTGGAAGGATGCTAGTAAATAAGGCCAATAACGATGACAGAAAGGAGGTATGGCCACTGGGCGCTTAAGATGCCGAAGGTAATCAATGCGTCTCAAAAATCCGAATTAGGGGTTTATTTCAGCCTCAGCTCGAGGTACTGGTTGACAATACTCTTGACCTGCTCCTCATAGCTAACAAAGTCGATCTTGAATGTCGCCTCCGTTAAACTTGTGTCGACAGGTATGCGTGTAGTCTTGACGCCGCCGCCCATAACGAACATCTTTCGCTTAATGGCTTCCGGGTAACACCTCCTGGTAATTTCTCTTGCTTCGTTCCACCGTGAGGATCGCCCGAGGATATAGCTTTGGTTTCCAGCTACGGAAGGGGCAAGGGACTTGACATGCGCCTTGGCGACATCCTCCACATGAACTGTGATCCCTGGGTAGGGACCAAACCTCTTCCCCAGGAGAAGTGCGAGAACGACTGAGTTGGTACCCTGCATTACCTGGCGATGCGATGTAGCATTATCATTACGTCCCAATACGAAGCCAGGGTGTAAGTAGACTACATCAAAGGCGGGCCGTTCACGTGCCATCCAGGCCTCAGCGTGGTGGAGTGCAGCAACCTTGGATGCAGCATAGGCAGCGAAGGTGGATTCGTAGGGCCCTGGGACGAAGGGAATACGGTCGTTGGCAGAGATGGGATATAGGGGGTTCCGTTTGGTCAGCCCCTCCATCTCAGCATAGGGGATGAGGGCTACGATGGAGCTGGTGATAACCACTCGTCGTACAGTGCCGACCATATCAGCCGCCTTGAGAAGGTTGATAGTCCCTTGGACGGCTGGCCTAATGAAGAAATTCTCGTGCAGATCACCTGGTATGCTGTCACCTGTTGCTATCGGAGATGCGAGATGGATGATATGTGTTACCCCCTCGACCGCCTGGTCGTACGCTCCTGGTACGCTGATGTCTGGGACAAGGGCGAATGTAAGGCGGGACCCTGGGTTTAATTCATGAATTTGAGGTCGTGAGAGAACTGCCGCAATCTTTGCTTCTGACCGTACAACTGCTCGAACGTGGTAACCGTGTCGGAGGAGGTGGAGGAGGGTGCAGGAGCCAATGTGGCCTGTTGCACCGGTAATGAGGACGAGATCTCGCGAGAAACCCATCATCATCATAGTGTCCTGGTGCTACTCTTGTGCTCTGTGTATGTGCGTGTTGCTTGAGCGGCGTTGGTGGCGATAATACGGTACGGTTGATTGCGCTTTCAACAAATTCGAATATCCGTGACAAACGCAGAGTTGGGCGTAGACTCGCAGAGCTTGCAAGTGCGATGCCTATAACCGGACTGATGAATATTTTCAACATATTCACCATGGAATGTCCCACAATGCGGCAAGTTACATGTCGTTGTGGTGTAGCCGGAATTAGGAGACGTGTTGCTAAAAATGGTCAGTGTGGTGGCAGGCCCGAATTTGGGCCCCGCCTAATGGAGGACCAGATTTGGGCCAGATCTCCCACCGACCCGCCACTCCTAGAAGCAAATAAATGCAGAAGTGCGTCTCGCTTTTACCCGTTTTCACTCGGAAATCAACCGAATACGCGAAGAAAATTCTAGATCTACCTGACGCTTATAGCACAGCTTCATCATGTACGACACATCACTTTCTTCGTTACGCTTCGACGAGCAGGCCTTTCTGCGCAAGATTCCTTACTCTAAAAACGACAAAGAATACAGCTATTATGTAAAGCTCATCCCTAAACTTCAAACTCGCGAGCCTTCAGACATACCCCGTATTTTGGTTATTACCGATGCCGAGAAGGATTACGATGATTTGGTAGCCATCGTGTTCCTTTGCGAGATGCACCGACTGGGCGTCGTCGAGATCGCAGGTATCATTGCTAATCATAAACCGGCTCGACGTAGAGCCAAATTCTTGCGGACGATAGTGCATCTGTTGGGCATGGGACATATCGAAGTTGCTGAGGGCACTGATGGTACAAGTCAGGAAAGATTTCTTGAAGAGTGCTATTACGAACTCAAAAATACTACCTTCGAAGAACAAGAGTGGAACAAAAAGCCATTCCGGCAAGGCAGTGAACTGATAGACGCCCTTGCAACGCAAGTGGACAAGGAGAGCAAGGAGCCACTTACCGTTCTTCTCATTTCGTCGCTCCAGGACATCTCCGACTACTTCAACTCTCATAAAAACGACCCCAACTTTCTTCCACGGCACTTCAAGAAATTTGTCTCGCAGGGTGGATACGAAATCATTGGCTCCGGAGACGCCTTAACCCTCAAGCCGTTAAAAATTGCGCAAAATAATAGCTTTGACCCTAAAGCGGCCAAGAACTATACCGATTGTCTGGTCAAATTCAAGCTGCCCTCGGACGCATGGTCGCGCGAAGCCGCAAGGGCAGCCTGTCTCGACGGCAGTAACTTTGATAATCTCAATGAATATGGACCTATCGGCGCTCATCTTGCTTGGGTGCACCGGCGCCTAGAGTTCAAATTCATGTGGGATCCTTTCAATGCACCATACATGCGCCATCTCACCCCAGATTGGTACCTCAAAACACGTCTTGCACTTGATCCGGACTCGGACGCTTTCAAGGACTTTAGCGCCTCGCCCCCTGAGTTCACGCAAGTTCTTCCTCTCACCAAAATAATTGCATATGACGGCTGCGCCGCTGTCGGCACCATAGGCGACGATGTTATGTGTGCTCTAGGTATCTTGAGCGAGCTAGAGCCGTATGATAAGGCCAACGATCAACACCGTTTGTTTGGGCGAGCACAGAATGATCTTGGAGGAATTAATTGTGAGGAGATACGAGAGACGCTGCGGGCGTTCTTCTTTGGAGCATTGAAATCTACGTGTAAAAGAGCAGAGGAGCTGATTCCATCACGCTCTATCAAGCATAAGGTGGATGACTATAAGGTGACGCTTGACATCTTTGACCAGCAAGTGCCATATCTGAAGAAGTCAAGAGTGTTAGCGGAAGCGGCGAAGAAAAAAGAGGTTGATATGGAAGAACTCGAACGGCTCCAGACCGAGAAGGGACTCGAGCGATCCGAAGCGGAGGACGAACTCAAGCGGATCCAGAGGGAGGAGGAACTCAAGCGGCTCCAGACCGAGAAGGGACTTGGGCAATCCGAAGCAGAGGAGGAACTCGAGCGTAAGGAACTGGCGCGGCTCCAGGCGGAGAAGGACCTTGAGCAGCTCATGAATGAGAACTTGCCTCCGCCTTACTCAGAATACCCCAAAGTCCCGAAGCAAATTCCTTATGAGCTACTTTTTCAAAGAGCTTTGTCTGGGAAAAGCAGTGAGACTGAAAAGAAGAGCAAGGTCGAGATCATTACTGCGAAAACAAAGGGAAGAAAACGCAAGTTTGATGACCTACGAAATTTATCGTGGGTTCAAATCTTTCCGCGGCTGAACGATTTGTGGAATGAGCCTTCCGAGCTCGCTTTGGCAATAAACAACTTGTCAGAGAGGCACCGTCAGAGAGCCATAAGGAAACTTCATGCTGTAGGGAAGACTGAGGTCATTGCTGAGCTCAAGCGGCTCAGAGACTAATAGTAGAAATTTGATTTGGAGGACTAGGTTGATTGAATGAGGCTTCAAGCTAAGTCGCATTTAGAGATTATAATTAGTAGTTTGTGTGGATATTGAAGACAAACGCTGTAATCACTAGTCATTTTCTGGAGACCTGTTTAACAAAGACCATTGAATTTCCATGGACGATGCTATCTAGACAATATATTGGCTGATGTCCCGTATATTCCTACAGCGTCTTCTTTTCACACCTTGGACTTCAATTCTACTAGAGCAAAAAGTGCACAGACATTGCAGATGGTTTCATTTTGCGACTGTAACGCAGGCTTGCACGGGAGTTACGTCAGGGTAACGAGAGGGGGTTGCCATGAACACAAGGGTGGGATCGGCGTCCTCGATTGGGATCCCGCGCCGGTGTCTCCGGATTTCAGACCTTAGATGTTACAATGAAGGTATTCTGATGTACAGTGGCAGCTAGGTTCATGCATTTTTTTTGGCTTTTTATTTGTGACACACAGTGCGCCTTGCTTGATACTGTGTCACAGCCTCTAGGCAGCCGAACTAGTGTCATGAAACGAAAGGGCAAGCGATCTAGCCGCCACTGTACTGTACTGTAGAGCTCCCTATTAAACAAAATTATACTAATCCTTTCATGTGGCTTTTGTATGCCCCCAAATTATGGCCAGGCCTGGAAGTTGGCATTAACTCTGGCCTAAATTATGGCTCGCTTGACTGAAACAGGGCACGTGGCCCAGTTCTTGTTACCATTTAAGGAATATAAAAGCATATGTAGCAGCTAGATCTCAAAGCTAAGCTAGAACGGAACAAGATCCTTTTTTGACATAACTCAAAGCCATGAATACCTATAGAGCCTTTGGAGTCAACAATTCCAAATCCGATCCATCAACGGGTCAGAAAACCCCTTTTGCTTTTGGCTCCGGGGGTCTGTTTGGCCATATTCCCCCTCCAAAAGGGCAAAGTCAATTGTGCGACGACGAGGAAATGGATTACCTAAAGCCTATCCCGTCTCCTTTTGCTTTGCCTCCCTGGTATCAAGCGACGGATGTTAAGCAATGGGAGATTCCCCCTAACTCCTTTTTGGTTGCACCAGACACACAAGTATGTATCAAGCGGCCAAAATTCCTTTGGGGAAGAGACGATTATGCGACCTATGTCTTTTCGATTTCATTTGAGGAGCCTTTTTCACATATCTGCGTGTGCCAGAAGACCAAACTCAAGCAAGGGTGGGCGGCTGTGATATATGGTCGTGCATCGAAAAAGGAATGGGAAAAAGATGGTGAGACTTATTTTATGGGTGATCTAAGACCTGATAAGCTTACGGCTGTTTTTGATATATCTCAGCCGGGACCAGTCGTAAAGTACGTTCTAATCTACATCGTAATAGTTCCGGAAGTAGTGGCCAATGGTATTACTAAGAAACACAGACAAGGAGGGAGAAAACTTGGACCATTTTCTCAACTATTCTAAGAACTCGTAACACGCCGGGACAGTAATTAGCAGATAGATACATTACATCTCCATAGCATATATATGTAACTAGCAATTATTCATTTAAGATATATTGTTTAGAACCGTTATATCTGCGACCTGCTTAACAGTGTAGTCGTCATTAAGAGTCGTGCTAGCCCTTGTTCAGCCATCTTGCCCCTACCGCCCTTAGTAGTTCTTACTTTACGAACTATCTTCACCCAAGTCAACCCCGGTGCCCCAGGAACAGGCCGTAACAGCCAACTTATTAGACAATAAAAGAAACTCCGTTTTATCAATCCGAGCTATTTTAGCAGTACATATAAAACTAAAACATCTATAACTTAAAGAGGCGACTCTTCGGTAGGCAGTTTCTCTACGTCTCTGTAAGTCTCGATGATCCACTGAAGAAAAATATTCCACTGATCCTCCCATTGCTTGTAGCTGGCCGTGAGCTCATTATCGCTCATGCACGCATGCTCGAAACTCCATTCAATCAGCTGCCGCCAGCTATGAAGCGTCAGATCAGAGCTACCCGCCATGATCTGGTAAAAATCGTGCGAAAGCGTTGATCTAGATGCATAAGTTAGTAAAGACCCCTAAGGACGTCATTTGGCACTTACCGGAGCAGAGTAGGATTATCGCTACTCACTGTACAGTGAATATTGTTGGCTAGCAAGGTATACACGGAGTGTCCGTTCATTCTAGGGGTTAAGCCGAGAACTTCATTCGAGATCGGACATATCTCGAGACACACCCCCTTCTTCTTTACTAGTTCCATCAAATAAGGATGGCGATCAAGGGAAAACCCGTGGCCGATACGTTTAGAGTTGAGAAGCACAGCGTCAACGAGGTTGTAGTCGGCTTCCGTACCTATGTCTAACGTCTCGCCGCCGTGGAAGAGAAAAGGGATCGATAGGCCCTCATCCTGGCACTTCTTCTGGAAGCTAATGAATTGGCTAATGAATGACTTAAGTGGTTTCCCTGCGGCTTCCTCGCCCACAAGGTCGTATCCTGTTGTGACTTAGTATTATGAAAGGCAACAATGAAACAATCATACAGACCTGCAATGTATTGTGGATACTTGCGCTTGAATCTTGTGCATTCATCAAGCGCCTCGGCAACTGCATCTTCCGAGAACGACCTTGGAGTGCAGTAGATTACTTTAAGTCCGTAAAATTTGCTGGTTGTCGTTTTGAACCGCTCGTACTCTTCGATGATGATATCCATAATACCCTCATTGTCGATTTGGCCTGATCCGTCGTCTAACCATACTTGGTTCGTTTGCATGAAATTGACGCGAATTTCAGCGTATTGAATATTGTCACGGGTGAATTCTTGTAAACACTGCTTAGTGTACTCTCGAAAAGCTGTCTCGTAGTTGAAAAGGCCTTTCATCATCCTCGTGCGCTTGTTGAATAATTCCCACGCCCTAAAAGGTTGGTTCACTAATTAGCTAACTCTCTTTCATCAGCTTTCCCAAAACGCTTACCCTTTTACACTCTGAAAGCAATTGTACGTTTCTTCTTCACCGAAGACGAGTTTCGACTTGAACCATTCATCTGCTGAAGCTTTCTCATAATGGCTAGGAAACTCTTGCAGAAATTGACTGAACAGCATCGTTTGCCCTGCTTCGTAATCTCGCGAAAAGATGTTGCCCGGGTTCTCGTCGGCTTTAGAGCGAATTCGAAACTGAATCTCGCATCTGCCGTAGTTGACGTAGTTGTCGTCAGGTATAAGTGCATGAGTGCTCGTAATAAACATTCGAGGCATCTTCTTAGCGATGTTAAGCAAGAAGTCATGTCGGAGGTTGGCGTTGAAGTGAATGTGCAGGTGAGCACCTTTGGGCATCTTCTGAGCCACTTTAAAAACTTCGGTTTCCTCAATGAGATCAGCATTAGAGAGAAAATGATCTCCGTTTGCGCGTCTGTGATTTTGGCCCCCGTAACCTTGGCGAGCTGGCGCTCGCTCATAGACTCGAATGCTGTCGTTGTACTTCAGAGTCTGAAGAATTGCATTGGCTCGGCGTTCATCCTCGGAAGCCTTATTCTGGCAACCCGAGTCGAACCTTAGGCTAGCTTCGCGCCTGAGGATTTCATCACGCTGGGAAAAGTAGTACTCAGTATTGTTGGGCTCATCGATAGGTGCTTCTTTGTTGGCGATGCTGTCTGGAATGTTGGTGTGCTGGTCTCGGCGGTACTTGGTAACAGCGTCGAGCGCGTCAGTCTTGTTGTATTCCGCCATCTGAGCTAATAAGGGCTTAGAGTGACAATTTGGGTTTATGTGAGGAGAGAAGAGAGTTTGATGATGTCGTAGACTCTTGATAAACGCTCCGAAGCCGTCTACTTATAGTCGCTGAGAAACGAGGGGCACTAAACCCCGGCACACTGAGCCACTCTCCAAGTACTCCTTGGCCATTGCGCCTCACCATTCCTTGGACTTGCTTTATGGCACCGCCATAAATCATGACGATTGCGGCTATGTTACAAACTAGGTTACGCTTTTCGAATATTCCGCCCCACTCTCTGCCTCTTTAGGCGGAGCAAACGACTCCCTCATCAACGCCAGCGAGAAAAACTATTCTATCCATTGAATGGAAACAAATTCAGTATACATCATGTAATTCTCCTACCGTGTCGACTTTTACGGACTGCAAATAATAATTAAATATTTGACCGCAGCAGCTGAGTTTAAGTCACAGCCATGTGGACCAGTTGCTTTGCATCGGGCAGGCTGGCGCCTCGCGTGGGAGGGCCAGGCAATGATAGGAAATGACTAGTTTCCCCGGGCGAGATGATGAGGCATTATTTCGCCGAGTCATAGTTACTATGCCGGGATGTCCTATTGTCCTTGTGTCGCTCTCTGGAAACCGGGATCACAGACAAAGCTCCATCTCCGAGCGACCGCTTTTTCACCTCTCTTAGCGAGGGCTGTATAGTGTTTAAAAAGACGTACGGCATTATCAGCGGAGATAGCCTGTCTGAGGTATGGTCTGATCGGAGCTGTACGAAGCGGGCCGGACTGAATAGGGTTTCATCCGGCACTGCCAGTTTGGTGGCCAGACACCAGATTTCTACATTACTGTAAGGTAGGCTTTCTGAAACGACCAGAAAATTACAAGGCATCATTGGTTTTAGCTCGACTCTAATTTTGCATTAAATGAGGTAGCAACGTATAGCATTATGGAGCCTTACTAGTCTGAAAAACAGCTATGTTGAAATTTCTTAGCAACAAATCTTCTACAAACAAACCGTCCACCACACCTCATGCACCCTTTATTACTACCGTCTCCGGCTATCTATTTCTACATCTTGTAGCTTGACTTTATTAGGCTTATTTTCAAGTGGGATATCTTTCTGCAAAGGGTTGAGCACAGAAGGGTCCCAGAAAAGCACCCGCCCAATACTACCCACAAGAACTAGAATTATAGAACAAGAAAGACAACCTGCGCAGACATTGTACACATTACCATTTTGTGACTGAATCCAAGATGGCAGATTTCTGAGATTAGATCTCAGATATTGTAGCACAATGGTGGGAATAAGAAATGGAATACAGCAAAAAAGCCCCACAAGTAGATGAATGGCAAGTTGTACAGCCCAATGATATCTGCCTACGAGCAGACTATGCAAGCCGTATAATGAGGTTAGAAGAAAAACAAGAATCGCAAATACTAAAACCAAACCCATTATTAAAGGATATTGAAGATAGGGCGCTGTTAGTTTTGCAAGATCTGCGTCGATGGAATCGGCGCCTGCCAACTTGGCTTGAAAAAACTTAACGATTTCCTGAGGAAAAAGATTGGAGAGTGTAGTTTCCTGTGGGAAAATGCTTGAAAGCTTCACCGGTAGATTTTTACAAGACCGCTCTGCACCAAATTCGACGCAGAACTCCCTTGTACCAATTAAACAGCTCTCTGGTAACAAGTCGTCAATGCGATTTCTGATATCTCCATAAATCTCGGAAAGTTTTGCGGAGTCATTGGGTGCCGTGAATGCTTGTCGTTCAGCTATATCGCGAATGATCTCGCGAATGAAATCACGGCCATTGAACTATAAAATTAAGTTACTCTCAGCCATTCATTTCTTGAATGTACTTACTTGTAAGTGGAGTATCCCGGATTTAACACTGCTTTCACTAGATAGGGTATGTATTACTAAACTAAATAAACAAATAAAGACAGTAATGAAAAACAGCGAGACGCAGTGCTTTATTACCTTAGACTTATCCATTTCAGAGAAAGCCGAATGTGTTAATTTCTCTTTATCCTTTGGGTCTTTAATTATTTTATTTATACACCTTGGACAGTCCCAAATCATGGCAAGCCTTAAAGTTGGCATATCTTCTGGCCTAGATCTTGGCCCCTGCACCACGGCCGCCTATTACAACCTCAACCAAAAAGAGGGTCTAGAATACACCAATCACTGGGCCCAAGGATCAACGACCCGCAAAGTTCTACAGAATCAATCGAGATGGACCCGAGGTCCATTGACCTGTGCTAGGGTCCCGGAGTCTTTATTAATAGAGAAGCAAGAGTCTATAGCGAATGACGAAGTTGCGCTTCGGTGATAAGAATAATCAGTCGCTCCAGATTTCCTTCAAGGAGACAAGACGCGAAGATGTGATTTCGGTACTACCTACGGTCCAAGAAGCAGGATAAGTGCCGCTGTGAAGAGGAAACTGTGATTTTGGGACCTTGTTTTGGTTCTCAAGTAAAAACACTTTGAGTTTGGCCTTGATTTGGTTCTTGACCATGATGGGCTCTACGTAAGGTCCAATATATGGACACACCAACCCGATACCCTAATTTGGGCCCACTTAACGAATATTTAAGTTAAGAATGTGATCTCCTTCGTGCAAAAGAATTCAAACCGTTCCAAATCACTCTTGTTTCCCTAAGTTCGAGTTTTCATTGCTACGAAGATGCACAATAACAAGGTAGCGGATAAATATAGGGCGGGAATCCAACGTCGCCTCCAGAAGGAGAAAGAGCGGAAGAATCAGCAAAAGATAGCAGCACTAGAAGCCCTGATTCAGCTCAAAGATGAAGAACTAGCTGCTAAGGGCGCGGAACTCAAATCCAACTACGATATTGATGTTGAAATGGAGGACGTACCAGAAGTCCATGAAAACAATGATGAAAACAAGGGTGAAAACAAGGATGAAAAGAAGGACGAAAACAAGGACGAAAGGAAGGACGAAAACAAAGATGAAAAGAATGAAACCAAGAATGAAGGCCAAGATGACCCAGCCTCGACTCATGAGTCTACAAAAATAATCACAGACGAAAACGATATAGAGAAGAAGCCGACGCCAGTAGAAAAAACTGACGAAGCACAGTCAACCGGGGAGCCCGCCAAAAAGGCTGACGGGAAAAAGAAGGCCAAGACATCCAAGGGAGAAACAGACCATCGCAAGTCTAGAAAGTCTCCAAGTCCCAAAATTATGCAATCTATTGAACGCGACGATGTGAGCGATGACAGCGAGTACACGGAAGACGAAGAAGAGGGTCAATTTTCTGCCGGCGACGACATCTCTGACTCTGAAACCGACTACGATTCTGACTCGGACCCGGAATTGGTGGCTTATTCAGATGAAGAGTATGGCAGAGCTCTGTATTCTTTTCCAGGAACAACATCTGCGAAAGATGTTAAGAGCGTCGGGTGGTCCAGTGGTAGGTTTGCTGGCTATGTCAATCAATACGGAAAGAAAAGCGCCGCAAGGTATCGTCTTGGAAAGTTTGCCTTCCCAGCGGAATACGAGGACCGACTTCCCCGAGAGGAAAAAATTTCCAATCCTAATAATAGGTACGGAGATAAGCGAAAGGCGGATGGTAAATTCAAATACACAAAGCGCCACATTCTGGGAATCTTCGCCGTAGCTTGGAGAATTATGGGTACGCACCCATCTCGTGACGATCTACGACTTATCGATCCCAATTTGGTCACCGATTGGAGGAAGGTGCCTACTTACATCTTGATTCTCTGGGATATCGATGGAGAAAGAAAGAAGGCCTGGGAACCCCGGTCGGCTTTGCGCGATAGGTGGGGGAAAAAAGAGGCCGATCATGCAATTTATTTGGCTGCGGTCGAAGCAGAAAATCGTTACAGGGAAGCCAAGACTGGCAGGCGTATCGCCAAGAGCAAATCGCCTTCAGTTGGCTTGGTTGATGAGCTTGTCAGGAAGCAGCGTGAAAAGTCGCTGGAAGACCGTAAGTTGTCACTGCCACGATCGACACATGCAGTTTCCGAATCGCCAGATGAATTGGTCCAGCTTCTCACGGGTATGATGAGTCTACTGGGAGTTAGCAACGTCAATGAACTTAAGGAATTAGCAAAGAAGAAAGACAGAGGAGGACAGCGCCATGTGAAGATGAGGCCAAACTTGATTGGAGTAGCTGCATAGGTAGGTCCAAGAGCTGGGTTTAAACTTCATCGCCCTATGTTGTGTTATTGATAGGAATTTCGGCTCTTTCTTTTGTTAATTCTAACATCCAAAGTGCTATGTTCTATGTCTAGATCTGATATTGGTTTGTTCTCTCTTAAGTATAAGTTTATAGAAGCTATTTTGATAGAGTTATGTTATTTTCAAAATATTCAAACTTTTAACAAAATCTAAAGTTCATAAATTATACGTCTTGCTAAAGAGCTTTTGTAAGGGTCTGGCTGTCACGACACCAGGTCATGACCGAGGAGGGAGCACAGACCAAGTTGTAGATAACCAATCATGGGCCCAGGGTGCAATGACCCACAAAGCCCTGACAAGGACTAATCAGGGCGGTCCCGGCGCCCCGGAGCGCAGTGTTCGGGACCGCAGGACTCCGCAACTTGTAACGACGGTCCCGGTGTCCCGGAGTCAGACCCTCGGGACCCCACAAGTGGTCAGTAGAATAAATACCATCATCCTGCCCACGATGGGTGAGGGACCTTCTTGGTTCCTCACGCTAGCAATACATTGTTCAGTGCACACTATTGTTCACTCGGGATCCTACATTTGGGTCCACGACCTGTGTGACAGTGTATTCAGTGAGAGATCTGCTAGCTACATTCAGCCCCCTCACATCCCTCCCCTTGAGCAATTGGACCTTTGACCGCTCTTGCGATCTGTCTTTACCTTGAGTACCCTGGTACTCTGGAGCAGGCCGTCACACCGGCGGGAATGTACTGTAATTTGTCCTGCCCAACACTACGAGATTCCTCGGATGACGAGAAGAACGAGAAGAAGAAGAAGAAGAAGAAGAAGAAGAAGAAGGAAAGTGTGAACGAAAGGAAGAACAGAAGCCTCATTTACAGCTTTGGTTGCTGTCAAGAGAAGGTTCTGGAAAGTGGCAGGATAGTACGTACGTTAGTGTTGACATTATAGCTTCAGGGGTTAACTCACACCCACATCCATATCCAGGGCCTAGGGTCACCGAGGCTCAGGGCCCAGCCTGCAATACCTTGATGCTGTCCTTGATTTAGTAAAAAGCTGTCTGAGCCTAGTATACTACTGTTGCGCTATGGGAGCCACAACATCCTAAAGCCTTTAACTTGCTATATTGTGTAGACACTAGAACCAGGGCGCACCAGGTCGCTCCAACCAAAGTGCAAGCGCAGAATCACAGGTATGTTTAGCAAGCACACCACATTGCTATAATGGATGGCTAATTTTCAAAGTAGCAATCATACTGGCAATTTGTTACGGCACCTAGGACTGATGTGACGAGAGATTGAAGATAACATACATATATTGCAAAATAGTAGAGATTAAGAAACCTATCTGTTACCATAGTCTAGAATATAGTAAATGGCTCTGTGGGCCGGCTGGTGGTGGTCACAATGAGATGAAGCTGGTGATGGTGGGGCAGAGCCCTGCCGACACCATTTCAGCTTTACTGCGTATGTAAAAACAAATTCTTGCCGTTACGTAAGTTTTGACCACACGCGGCACGTTGCTGAAAATTTGCGACAGCAGCTGTTTGTGGATCTTGCTGATCCAGCGGGTTCGGAGGCCCAGCAGCGGGATTTGCAACGACATCTATATCAGAGCATGTTGTGTAATATTCGTCTTTTCTTCTAGTTTGTGCTTGGTCTTCTGTAACTGTAGGCCAATCCCAAACCCAGTATATGGTATATGTGGAACCAAGAGGTATATCACTCGGTATGATAACGTCATTCTCACACCATTGCTCGTGGACTTCTCCAGTCCTAGTGATGAGGTTCGGAAACTCCTTCTGTCGAGAGAGCGAAATGCTCTCGTTGTTAAGCTGATAGCAGCGACCATCATCAAAATTCTGGGCCGCTAGAAGTTTCCCTCTTCCGTCCCCTCCCTTACCGTCTGCAGTCCACTGCAGAACATTGGTAATTGTCTCTTTTTCTTCTGGTGAGAGTGTTCCAAAAACATATACGATACCTGCTCCTGATTGTTTACCGGGCTGGGGTAATGTGACGTGTCCATTCTCAAGATATTTGATTGCTATGTAAGATCCAGGGGACGCTTGAAGACGTGGATAGGTTGCCGTTTGATTTTTTGTCCTTTGAGTATAAGCACACAAAAGGTCCGTGCTATCAATTCTCGTCCTATTAGAAGTTGAAGGGGGCAGCAGATGCACCATCATAGGATCGCGGAAACCCCTGTCGGTCCGGGCAACGTACCCGCGTGGATAGCCATTCCTCCCACTGAATCTTCCATTCTCAATCACTGTAAGTTGTTCGTTCCAAGAATGAGACAGGCTCTGACCGAAGAAAGTCGCTATGAGAATCAAAGGTAAATGCATTTTGACTTTCTGGGAAAAGATTAGCTTTTCTGGTCGAGTTGCAGCAAAACTGACTTCGCATTCTAATACGTGTTACTGGGCCTTCAGAGTGTGGACAAGTTTTGGGTAACTACTTATTTGGCCTATTTTCTGACGTTGTCCCACTTTTGGCAATGGCCGACTTTTGGCCCAGCTCCAACTTTTGGTCCATCACATTTTGTGCCATGTTCGAGGCTGTGTTCGCGTTCAAGTCCTAGCTCTACAAAATTAAACATGAAACTTAAATACATGGCCAACTGCCCTATCTAACAGCACCTGAATAACTCATTTTAAGCAAGTACCAAGTCCAAGCAATTACTATCTCAAATGCAGCTTAACTTGTCTGTTCTAATTATTACTATTAGTAGGATCACTGCATCTGCAGCGGCCTGCGTTTTCGATTTGCCATTTGTACCCGTTACCCTATTTGCAAATGACTCATCCGAGGTAATTCCTCGAGAAGTGTATTTACCATTATATGGAAACTCAAGCGATTGCCTCTATCGCTCACGCCCCAACCCGATTGTTCCAGGTATATCTTATCTGGATACGCTTTGTGTGCAAGCTAATATACGTCCAGGAAATGAGTTCCCGCAATCCATTGTACAGGCTAGTCTAGATACGGTCCGAATTCTTAACTCCACCGGGCTGTCTCTTAATGCAGCAAGTATTAAGTCCTTTCTGGACTTCAATAGTGCAGTTTTAGGAAAACCTCTTAATGAACCAACGGCATTTTCTTTGGTCACTTGCTCAGTGACTACATCTGACGGGGTTGAAAGGAAGTTTAAAATTGGTACTGATCTGGCGCTTGGTGGACCACTTGAAGTGAAGTCATATCAGTGTTTCATGAGCGATAAAACAGGGCTGATTTAACAAAACTGTTGAGATATTGCTGAAGGTAGCTCAATTAGCATAATGCTACCTATCTTGTTAAATAGCATATAACCCAGAAACAACGCACACTTCATTCGCTTTAATTAACATGGTAGTAACTGCTTGATTGTTCGATGCTCTGCAGCTCTTATAGTAAGCCAGTAGGACTCGATATAGTAGTTGCGCTTGTCGAGGTCAACGCCGTGATCGAGAAGCCGACGGATAGAGGGCACACAGCCAACCAAACTGCCAGTGCAAGGGGTCGGAATATCAGCCTGGGCTAGAAGTAGCACTTTGTCATCTACTGATTCCCTCTTAATTTCTTTCCAACGAACGGATGGATGCCGGGCGTGTCTACTCCAACCCCGTACCGCATCGTAGTCATGACATGTAGTTTGCCGTGCCAGGCTGCCCAAAACCATTGTGTTCATATTACAATCTAGAGATCTTACTCGAATACGTGTCACTCGGTTCATTAGAGTGAAGAAGCTGCAAGATACGTAGATTGGCCGCTGTCACGGCACCGAGCTTGCACTGGGTAAAAGGACTTGTTATTGTGCGAAGAGAGGAAGGGGATGCAGTGGGTGCAGCTGCGTCTAGCTATATACACGATGTCGGGGCGTCCGTGCTGCACCGGGACCACGGCGGGGCCCCGGCACAGGCCCGGCAGCGGTTCTATGTCTGGGGCTGTGACAGCCGTAATAGTAGTGGTAGGGTAAATACACTTTGGATCCTGACCCTCTCCAACTCTGAGTCAAGCCTACATACCACTCATAGACCCTCAGCCACTCTGCTTTGATGGCTGGTGGATTCTGCAGTTGAGGGTCGCTGACAATAGGTCATCAGATGACGTGTAGGATCGGTGAATTAACTCGTCATCAAGTAATCAAGCTACCTCTACTAAAATGTTTTCTTCGAACCAGTGGACCCAGCCGAACCCGTTCAGGCCTCGGGTCCTTCTTGAGAGGTCCATCCGTACCGTGGCTCAACTCGGGACATTGCTTATTGGTCCACTGGATTCCTTAACGATTGGTCGGGGCTCAGTTCCTCATGGTCCGTGCTCCCACAATGTTCATCACCTGGGTTGCGGCACTTTTTCGCGGCCCGACATACTCGGGCATCAGTGCCAACAGCTACAAATGGTCAAATCGTGCTGCTCAATTTACTAAAAGGCCGCTCTGACTTCCCATTCACCTCAAATGTCATCATCCTATCCGATACACCTCCGCCCTCGCACACATGTCTTTCACCTTTGGGCTTCCAAGCGGCGGCATCTACGCATTCTCTGATATAAGCGACACTGTCATCACCCTCACTAGCCCGAATGGTCCATTCGCAGTATGGGATCAGTCCAGCGGTGTCGAAGAACCCAAGCCGGCGGTTGAAAGTGGCACGAGCAGCCCAGTTCTCTTTCGGGTCTACTCAAAGAACTTAATCCAAGCCTCCCGAGTATTCAAGGCTGCTTTGACAGGAGGTTGGAAGGAAAGCTCGTCAGCGGATGTCGTTAAAAGTGATGGAGAACACAGCATCAATGCCGAAGGCTGGGACCCTGAGGCGCTGAGCATTATACTGAATGCAATCCATAGCCACACCAAAGCTATTCCCAGCACAATCCCGCTCGAGATGCTCTGCAAAATTGCAGTGCTGGTGGATTATTACGAACTTCACGATGCACTGAGTTTTTTTGCTTCGGCCTGGATCGAAATCTTGCGCGGTTCTCTCCCCATTTGTTACGAGAGAGACTTGATCCTTTGGATATGTGTTTCGTCCGTGTTTGGAAATGTTACGATTTTGGAGTCTGTTACTAAGATCGCGATCAAAGAGAGCCCAGAGAAGCTCCGGACGCTTGGCTTGCCAATACCAAACAAGATCTCCGGTAAGTTTCATGTTTCATGGACCCTCAAACGCTTTACTTGGTTATTTTGTGACTAATGTTGGCGTGCGTGATACTAGTGACAGTGAACTACCGCAGAGAGAAACTCTTCGAACAGCTCACCAACCTTCTAGACAAGGTAAAGGAAGATCTTCTTCAAGACATAGGCGGGTGCTCCTTTGAGTGTCGCTCGTTACTCCTCGGCGCTCTCGCCAAGCAAATGTACGACGGGGGGTATTCACTCCTCGGCGCCACAGGCAGTAGCGTCTCGGTCTCAGGCACAATTACCAGGATAGGGGAACTGCACTCGCCCAGCAAGGACTGGCACAAGCCTTCTGTAAGCAGGTATAGTGCATGCAAAATTTCTCTGCCTGGCTTGTTGGAAGGTCCGCTGGAGGAAATTGCCGAGAGCATTTGCGGAGTTAGGTTGGGAGACTCCTGAGACGGAAAAATGAAATGTGGCAAATTCGAAAAGGAAGAAAAGGCGTAAGTCTCATGGGATCCAGAAACTAGTATACTAAAGGCCTTAGGTAGTAAGGGGACAACGGAGCCTGAAGATGTTTGACGTGACTGTTGCGCCTCGCAAATGTCGTCGTCGTGATGGGGCAGCGTGGACAAGGATGCGACGCAGGGCAAAGCTGGAGTGTGGGGCGGCGGGTCTAAGCAGCTGATCTTCGGCAAAGTGTCGCACGTCACCCAGAGTCCGTTGTTTCGGCACGCTGACATGCCAGTCGAGGGTTCCTTCTGGTAATCACCGGTGCTTGTATTTAACCGTTTCTCATAATCATCATGACGCTGAAGTTCCATGTAGCTTGTTCTTCTTTGTCAGGCAATATTTGCATGAGATGGTCCATGCTTTCGATCAGTGCTTGTATAAGGCGCCGGAAAAGCACGCTGTATGTAGTCACCGTGGGCCACAAACCCGTCCTTCTGAGAACAATTCGGCAATGGATTTCTGGACACTAATTTCGGCCCTATAGTAATGTATCGCTATGTACATACGTGCTTCTAAATAATGCGCGCCCGGATGCCTCTTTTTGGTCCCCTCTTTACTGCACAAAACACGGCACGGGAACTACTTCTGGTCTCTTTAGAAAGACAAATAAGAGCCAGAAAACGGACCCTTTAGACATCGCCAAGAATGTGCAGGTGTATAAATCAACACAGGATCGCCTTGCCATTTCAAGTCCTACTCTAGTTCTACATTTTCAAATAACTTCATGCAAGTAAATACGATCAACATAAATGGACTCCTACGTTCTAAAACCCAAGAAACCGATTAGGAAAACTGAAAATGCGCGTCAAAGGCGAAGAGATATAGAAAAGAGAATCGCGCGGCTAAAGGAACAAGATATTGACGTACTGCTAGGAAAGCGGAAGCATAAGACTGAAGACATCTATTCCGATGGTTCAATGGAAGTTGACCTGCCTGACGAAACTGGAGAGGACAGCGATGACAGTTTGTTCGTTTCCAACAAAACAAAAATTTCAAGCCTCGAAGATACCACAGACAGCGACTCTGATTCTGACGGTGCAGTGCTTACCAACTCCACTAGTATGGGAAGCGAAACGGAAGAAACTGAAGAAATCATATACCGAGGGCGGGCTCCAAAGAAAGTCCCTGAAAATCCCTTTTGCATCCTGCCAGCAGGAGGAAAATGTATAACTAAGCCACAAGACAGTTGGAAATACCCAGGCCATTCTGCTTGTTATGTATTTCCAATTCCGTACAATAATCCTTTCTCGTACCTTGCTATACATCTGCGCCCCTCACATCGTTTTCAAAAGGGCTGGGCAGCTGTAATTTTAGGCCGCGCGGTTAAGGATGTAGCGAGAGATGACGAATATTATATGGGTTACCTGGGATTTGGAAAATCAAGTTCTTTTTTCAAGATCTCGGCAGAACCAGGCACGACTTGCATTGTTGTTTACGCAATAATAAGGCCTGAATCGACAGTAAAGGAATATATTCGAGACTATGAACATGGAAAGAAAAAAACTGGCCCATTTCTACAGCTTAACTGATAATCATTGCAGCATATTATTTCTTTGTAGTTTCTTAAATTCATAGCTATGTAGATAATATAGACAGATTCCAGTTTCTAAACAGTATTGCGCTAGTAGACACTGTGTGTTATGAAAGTCGCAGCCAGACGAACAAAGTATAACCTGCACAAGAGTACTGTATGTGCCGCGATAACGTGCGTCGGTTAGTAACGACGCACTCGTTAACCAGAACAAGAAAATATAGCCGTCAGGAACAAAAGTTTGAATATCGAAATTTTGGACCCTGATTTTGGACTCTACTATATATAGTACCTGCCTTCTTTGTCCTTGTTTTGGGCCGGCCCCGATTTTGGGCCCCTCATGAGACCTAAATCTGGGCCCTCCTCGCAATGATGTTAGTTAATATAAGAGACCAACGCGCGGTAGATAGGGTTACGAGGCAGACCTACAGTTTAAGTTATCACTGTATAGCGACTTCTTAGAAACCCTTCCAGAACAGTAGAACGCATGATGTCTGCTTCAATGGTTGAGATCGTGACCACGCTAACAGCCACACTCCCTGGTATTCCGCCATCTGGACCAACGGTAATGACAGCCGCAAATTCGTCCACAGTCATTCCTAGTCCACCTTCAGTTCCTATCGGTGCCATCGTTGGCGGTGTCGTCGGCAGTATCGGTAAGCTACTCAATTGTTCCCATTTCTGACCCGTCTTCATGGTGAAATGTCTACTTACTGTGGCGCAGCCGTCATCGGTATCATAGCCCTCGGATTCATCTTCATCCACCGCCGTTATAGAGACATCGGCCCAACTAACAACAGCCCGGCTGACGCCAAGGGTGTCCCCTCGATTTCCGATGGCTCCGTCGCTGAAAACCAGCTACCAGAGCAATTCCCTAGCAAAAGACCCAGCGACACGAAGTCACTGCATAATTCACCAGGCCCACAGAGCTTAGATTCGGGAAATTGGGGCTTTGAGACTCAACTGTTGCGGCAACACGCTCAAGCCGAAGGCCAGGGTCGACCGCTTAATCCGCCTAGTAGTGTTAGCATTGTTGAGAAGCCACAGGAGCCAGAGGTGGGACCAAGAGGTTATGGCGGACAGCATAATGTGGATCAAGGGGTTGGACAAGGGGTGCGGATGGAAGGGTATCAGCGGCAGGGGCATGCGCCGGTGTACGAGCCTGTGTATTATCGGGCTCAGAGAACAAGACAGTTGGCTCCGATAATGGAGGAGCAATGATTCCCGGCTGTTAATTACTGATAATAGATACACATAACGTACTTGATAAGCGAGCGCCGCAGTACTTTTCCATATATGACTCTGAAAAGCACTAGCCTATATATATATACCTAATAACCGCTTTCTAAGCAAATTATTACTCTATTAATAATACTACTACTAACTTGTACTTGTCCCGACTCGCTCTTAAAATTTCACAGAAACTTATACCAGTTTTATAAGAACTAGACATGTAAAGCTTCGTACAGTAGAGACCGAAATCAGTGTCCAGAAATCTCGATATTCAATATTTCTCCGCACAGGCCACTTCCCCACTTGCTGTGGATCACACAATGCATGCAGCTTGCTTTTGACCACTAGCCATTGATTTTAGCGCTGACATAATGGCTTTCATCTTCTCGCGCAGGGCTAAAATTGCAGTGAAGCATGGAAAATGGAAGTTGTTTCTGGACACTGTTTTCGGTCTCTACTGTATGAATTCTTTACTGTGAGCAAAAGTAGGCTTGGGCAGAGTCCAAATATAATATGCCGACGGCCGAGTTGGCCTGTGCTTTGCCAGGGTCGGGCATCGGATTGGAAAAATCCTTCAAAGCGAGTGTCTTTGCTTACTTTACCCGGGTAAAAGGCAACCTTTTGGTTGTAGCAGGTGAAGCCAGAGCCCAATTCTAGGCCCAGCGGCAGAACTCCGTGGCCCAAAATTGGGCAGACAAATAGTTTGGGAACAGAGATCTAAGGCGTGAAACCACAACTCTTGATTATGTTGCATATTGTGTTCTTGTGCCATTGTGGGTTAGAGACCTTCGAGCATAGGAGATAGACTATCGTAGTTATGCACGATGTTGAAAGTTCTGAGATGCTCCCTGACATTTAGAGGATTGAGAAGATCTTATTTGGAACCCGGGGATGTTTTTGGACCCGAATTTCGGCCATCTTTTTGCGGCCTAGTTCAAGGCAAACAAGGAAAATTGGGGCGTGGAACGCTAACCCGCTGTAAAAGTCCCCTGCAGAAGGCCAACCCCTTACATCGGAGGCCTCTGACTGGCCAGATGGGTCCAACCACTAGATTCGGGCCTTCAGGGGGCCACCACTGTTGTTCAGCGGCGTTCTGAACCTAAAACTTTGATATTGTAGACTTAGGTTGTTGCGATAGTTGCAAAAAGGAGGCAGGAGCAATACAGCCAGCCAGCGAACAAAACCACGAGCGAGCGAGGCGAGGTCACACACGCAAAGACTTCTTCAAATTCTAGTCTCAGTCTCGTTCGCTCGAAAAATCTTCATCATCATTACGGCTCACCGCCACTCGCGCTTCGGCTCTGCGCGCTCACCCCCGGGCACTGTACTTGATAGGAGTAGGACCGCCAGAGACAATGACGACATAGATATGCCATCTTTACAATAAATTAGTCTTCTTCGACAGATGTAGCATAACAGTCTCCATTCTGAATTGGTCATCAAACGTTTGCCTATTGCGCCTCTGCGTCAAGGCTAAGCATACCACTGAGTCACTTGATGCATTCCAACGCAGATTTTGATCCCGAGGTCAGGGACAAATGTAGGAAAACGCCTGATCTCTAAGATTTGGATGTTATTACTGGTCACGCCTGGTCCCGAACGGTCTGGTCCCGAGCCGGGGACAGTACAAACAACGTACTCACCCTACGGGCTCTCCGCCGAGAGTCGTCGGATCTGACTCTTTTAGAACGAATATTATTGCAAGTCCCTGGATTAAACCTGAGAATTACTTTTAAGGAACTATACATTACATGGATCATAGCCTCTCACGCATCACAGCCTTTCTCATGCATGATATACAGCCTCATCCAGGCATCCAATAACGCCAGCGGCAACACGGACGTCTTCCTTAGACACAAATATATAACATGTTCTGCACTTCATTTTGACCAACATATTCTTCTCCATCTTCCCATAACGAATACGCCCCATACATTATTATAGCTCCAAGGGCCTATAGTTTCGAGCACCCACGACCACAACGTTTAAAAATCTTGTACTTATCAGCTTGACCAATCTTGAAGGCCGCTGTTCACGGTATGGGTTTCTTCGTATAATCCAGTAACGGACTCTTCATAGGTACACAATGGCCACCGACGAGACCACACGGGACACTGAAACCCCCATGGAATATTCGACCTGGAGCAACTATCTACGGCAGAGCTCAAAGTCAAGTTCCCAGCCGTTCAAATGTCCGCAATGCGGAGCGGAGTTGCTGGGAACGGTTGACTTTGCAGCAGCCACAATATTTCGGGAACACATCTCGACAGCCCATCCCAGGTTAGAGAGCACGGCATCAAAACTCTTCAAAACAGTAAAGGCCAAAGCTGAACGGTATGTTATGCATTTTCGACGCCAAGCATAAACGGGCGCTGACAAACCCCCGCTCGGTGAAAGACTAGTTGATTTCCCAACTCGGAGAAACCCGACCGAAGACCGAGCCTCACGGCCCCGAGAGCAGAAAGATGCAAACTCTGATTCGTTCTCGCTCAAACGGGAAGATCCCGACACAGACAGCCAATCACCGAAGCGCTCTAAGACACAGGTCACTAGGCAGGAACCGGACACCGAGTTCAGCCGAGTGTTCCACGCGGGGAAAGGCAGAGGCCCGTGGAGTGAGGCTACCTCGCCTCAGAAGACATATGACCCCAGCAATGCGGCGTCCAATATCAAACCCCCGCTATCCGCTGCCACTCAGCCCCGTTCACGACAAACTCGGCCGTCTGCTTCTGCCTCACGACCATCCAGCACCGATTATGGGAATGCAGGGATCTTCAAGCAGCCCAAAACTCACCCCATCTCTCAAGAGCAACTGGTGTTTGAAATCAAGGGCATTTACGCTGGCCTTGTCATAGTCGAGAACAAGTGCATCGAGGTGGTCAGCGCTCAAAACGCCCCAGGCGATGGCGCCAATACAAAGTTCAACAACGAGCAATGGCAAGCTCTTATTTCTTTGCACCGCACACTGCTCTACGAATACCACGACTTCTTCCTCGCCACTCAACATCCTTCGTCAAGTCCTGCAATGAAAAGGTTGGCATTGAAATATGCCATGCCTGCGAGGGTGTGGCGACACGGCATCCACAGCTTTCTCGAGCTTCTGAGACATCGCTTGCCAGCCAGTCTTGAGCATATGCTCACATTTATCTATTTGGCGTACGCAATGATGGCCTTGCTGTACGAGACGGTTCCGGCCTTCAAGGACACGTGGATTGAGTGCCTCGGTGACCTCGGACGCTACCGGATGGCAATCGAGGACAACAATATTCGCGATCATGAAGTTTGGACCGCGGTATCGCGCGGCTGGTACAGCAAGGCTTCGGATAAAGCGCCAACCACCGGTAGACTCTACCATCATCAGGCGATCCTCGCCCGCCCCAACGCTTTCCAGCAGTTGTTTTACTATGGGAAGTCGCTTTGCGTTGCCATCCCCTTCATCCCGGCGAAGGACAGCATCCAGACGTTATTCGAATCCATCATGGCGAACCAACGGGCGGCTTCTCTAGAACAACTCTTTGTGGTGATTAATGCCATCCTCTTCACTGGAAAGATGCTGGAGCGATTTGATTCCGTCGTGCAGGAGTTCACCAGCGCCCTAGATATCCACATCAGTCGCTCTACACGCCGTTTCCAGGAGCAGGGCTACCACATCGGGATCACCGTTTGCTATACTCTTGTCGGGTACGGATCCGAGGCAAACCCAATCCACAAGGCTTTCCAGCAGGCAAAGAGTGGCAATGAGCCCGCTGTGCTCGCGGAGGCCATGAACGGGGTGGACACCTCGGATGCGACGCCGGAGTCACAGGAGAATGCTGTGATGTTTGCGATGGCGACGCACGACATCGTTTTCAGGCGCTTTGGGGACCCGAATATCCTCACCTACGTGCATACGACTCTGGTCTTCATGAGATACGTTGCGTTCTTCCCGGAACTCAAGTATTTGGCTCGCCGCTTCCCCTGGAAGCTGACGGCCCTTCTCTTGAATACGTTGATGGGCTCCGAAGGCGAGCACATCTTCGAAACACAACGCTTTCCTCAGTCCAAGGACGAGGCTTCTCGACCGCTGCCGGAAGACTACGCATTGCGCGGCCTCCCATGGGCGGAGAAATATTTTCCTAGTGACTGGTTCAGCAACGACAAGATTGAGGATGAAGAGAAGGGGCTTGAAGCAGCCTCGATGGGACAAGAACGCAAGATCCGGATCCTCGCACTTGGGTACCAAATTGCCCAGGATAATAAGTACCTCATGTACGACAAGGAGACCCGCCATTTCATTGTCCCCGAGAGTGGCGTCGAGATAGAACCTAGTGACACGATGCGCATTGACATTGTACTCAGCAATTAGATGGGATATTTTCGCGAAGTCAAACATTATGGCTATTAAGGGTGCGGAGGACACTCAGGCTCTCTTACAAGGTTTGGATTTGGTCATATTCTTCTTAGCGTCTATCTAGCCCAATACACCAACACAACAACAAGACAAACTTGTGATACATTAGTTGATCTGGTAAAGCTCAACAATATTTTGCTGCCTCGACGCTGTCACATCCACCTATGTCAGCGAGGACCTGTGGATCCTCTGGACAAAGTCCACATATTAGGCGTCAGTCGAGGTAATTACACGGCTAAATTCGTGGCCCGCACGATCATGGTATGTCTACTAGTGTTTCCCTTAGGACTCGAGCTCCTTGGGCCCGGAGCCGGGCCCAACTAGGCCGGATCCAGTCTGAGTAGTCAATCCGTGGACCCGAGCCCTCGAGACCCGGGGCCGGGTCCTCCCTGATTGGTTCATACAGTGGAGAACGAACGAATACGGCGTCCGTCACGCGTCTGCCCCCTGATTTGTCCACAAACGTTGGTCCGTGCGCCTCCTCTGGGGTCATGACCTGGGTCATGACAATTAGTTTTTATTCTCCCCAATAATTATTGATCCCTAAAAAAAGAGGGCGGAGATTTAAATCATATTTTGGAGCACACCTAAAAGACGTTGCTGGGATACTAGCAAGGCTAAATCAGTATCTCTCAGGTGTCCACGTTGAGACCGAAACTTGGCCTAACCAGAGTCCCTTTTTTTTGGCCTATATGTTGTGGACGAGTTTTGGGCAAGTGGTAACCGGCGAGAATTAATACTGCTTACCGCTCCAAGAACGGCCTGCTTGAGGACAAGACGAAAATCATTCTACGGACGGATTGTAGGTAGTGGTGATGGCCATTATTCTTGATTTGCCAGTTGAGGTGCTGCAGATGATTCTCAGCTACTGTGTACTGGACGATATATTTGCGCTCGCTCGAACTTGTAGTTATCTCACCGGACTCGTCTCCGAGACCTTCTCATTCTGTCGCGCCTTCTGGGAGCCCAGATTATCTATACGGTCCTCACTACTTGCCGATATACCCTTCTCTTCTGAAACGAGCCTATGTTCGGCTTCTGTTGCAATACGCTTCAATACACCGGACTATTCAGGACGTCTTCAGAGTGATAATTTTTGCTGGGCCATGGTGCGGATATCTCCCTCATTGGAAAGGTTTCTGCGAGGTCTTTCTAGTAAGCTGTTTAGTGCGTTAACTAACGGGCATAAGTTAATTCTGTTCTAGATTCACTCTACCCGTCATTAGCATTTTCTATAATCCATCCTAACGTCACGTTATCAACTCCGAGTTCATGTCTCCTTGGGTGTTTAGTCCGAAAGAAAGTTCATAAACAACGCCGATTGTGTTTTCTACGTTGGCAAGAGACTTGCCAGGTCTGCAGCTTCTTAGAGATTCCTGTTACAATGGTATATACTGGTAAAGATTGGTATGACTGGGTTTTTTTCCCTTCTTTATCTGATGGTGCACTTTGCCTATGTCGCTTCTTTAACGATACGGATCTTGATTTGGTGCGTATTTCAAACACTGTTACAGTGACTTGTAATATCGAAATGCCATGAATTGCTTAAAAGCATGCCAGAGAAATATATTCATGTGCCTACGTATGCCCAAGAAGGATTCTGTATCTCCGTAGGTGGTATTCCTTCTTTCGGAAAAATACATTTGGCTGTAATTATATGTATGTGGTGGCAATAATAGTCAGCTGATCTCTCTTTCTTTTGACCGTAGTTGTCAGAAACACCGCGCCCTGGATTCGGTGGAGATAATGGGGGTTGCAACGGCTTGATTATATTGTGTGTAGAAAGTTGCTTTGTTTCTTGTTGAAGTTCTGACTTCTAGCCAGCATCTCCTTCTTTATAGACCACGCCGTAGGATTTAGCTTCGTCAACGCCGTGAAGCTTCGCTGACCGGAATCTGAGAGCCCCTGAACCCTTTCTTTCTGTTGGTTGCTACCTAGAGACCACTAACTTCCATAACGCCATATTAAGAATTTATATAGCGTACGATTCGAGCGGAGGACTCCCTTGTAATTGTTGTCTCATGAATCTCGCTGCAGTTCAATAAATGTTGCTCACACTTTACGTTATTACTAATATTATCAAACTATAAACTCCATAACAACAACGGGAATTTAAATCTTAGACTTAAAATAGCTTTTTACATTGCCACTCATCTGGACAGTGGGTAGTTTTTCTTTCATTTGGTAGGAAGGGTGGTTGAAAAGTGTTATTTAGGATAATGCCACGCCGCGGTCCCAAATAATGCGTAAGTGCCGAGAAGGATTACACCTTCAAACCTGAGATGCAGTTAGAACAACAATAATGTCAATACAATTTACTATGGCTTACCAAGTTCCATTTCCATGTATCAGGTAATTTACTAACAATACGGTAAGAGACAGGATTGTGACCTGAAACCCGTCGAAAAATAGAGTCATATTTGTAACGCCAAATCCCCAGCCTAGGATAACGAGGAGGGGTAGGATAAAGAAGAGGATTCTTACGCAGGAGGAAATGATCTCCTCAATTATCCATTCTACCCGCTTTAGTTTGCCGGAGAGTGCACACGACACCTGCTCTGGAACAGTTAAGAGTAGCGGCAATAGAACCAATCCAACGAAGCTCTTAGAAACGCCTAAAATCTCTGTGGGTACTTTTTTGGAATCGACGACAAAGATGGATGACACAATGTACAGGCCGCTGGAAAAAACTGCGATAGCGACACTTACAACAAGACGTAGATGTGGCTGGGGGAGTGATCTTTTTCGCAGTTCTGAGAGCTCGACGAAGTTCTTATGGCCGATGAATGGATAAGCTAACACTGTTGACGTGACCGCCAAAGACTGGATGCTGCTGAAAATAGGTTGTCGTTGGGTGTAACTAGAATGGGTGATATATAAAAATGCGACGTAGCAGCCGAAAACTATTAGAAGCATGAAGGCCGCTACCCGGGAGGTCGCTTCATTGCCACCTGCTTTCTACATGTCAACGCTTTATTCTTAACATTAGATTTCCCCTTACCTTCCTGTTGCCAGAGCTGGAAAGCTGTTGGCAGAGTAATACCGGTCAGACTAGCAACGAGCAGTTGTGAACCCGCCCTCGCTATAAGAACTGGATATACCATCTCCTCCTTTACGATACCTCCAGAAAGAAAGCATATCCCTAGAAGTAGTAAGCAGTTTGATAGGAAAGCCCCTATGAGGGAAGTTTGCGCCAAGAGGGCATCATTTCGAAGCAACGCTATCGTTGACAAGGCAAACTCTGGAAAGCTTCCGAATAATGTGCGGAAGATTCCACACAGCACCTCCTGGTGTGTTTTCTGTAACCTGATTAATATGTCGCCACATGACATTTGGATCAATATAGAAGTAGGAATTAATGATAATGAAGTTATAAAAAACTCGGCTGTGGTGCTTGGCATTTTGAAATGAAGCACCACACCCGCCGTAAAGAACACACCCGCAAAGAACGCGGAGAGCCAAAGCTTTCCGAACCAATAATCCATTTGGTACATTTTACAATTGATTGAGTCAAAGTGATGCTTAAACGGCAAAATTGTGCCTACTCGCGAGATTTATACACATTACGCTGATGACGAATAACCCGACCCGAAACTTGTCCATGTCCCAGTTTTGGTCTTGTGAAGTGGGACTAGATCTGGGCTTTCTATATCGCTGAAACACGGGGAAATTGGCGATTATTTTTGAACCAGATGGAACTTGAGTGAGTAACTGCCGCATATGTTTGATTAGAGATTAAATTGTATGCAAGTCGGTGCAACCCAATTTCAGCTACAACTACTCGGAGTAAATTCAAGAGACAGCTTGGTAAGTTATTTCTCCTCGTTTTATTCTCCTTTGCTCTTGTATGCTAATAGACGGACACAGGGAGGGCATTGATTCCAGATGGGAGGGGATGAAATCCGAAGTGCTCTCTGCCGACAACCAGACGTTCCCTCTGCCGATCAAGAATCACACTTTGCCAGTGACTCAGATTAAATGATGTCCTTGAGTTTTAAAGTTCCTCCAGGCATAGGAAGCCGGTTTGGTTCCGAGCTATACACGTCTAAGGACCCGGAGAACCCAAGGGTTGGCGCATGGCTATAATAGGCGCGGCCAAGAAATGGGACCTACGCCTTCGGTGGGGGGGCTTATGGGCTCAAGATATAATCTATTTTTAAGGTCCGCTATATTGCCGGGTCCGTCTGGCGTATACTATGGTATATCCAAGCGTTCGATCTTCCTGACGCGGGAGCGTTCCGGGGCGGCTGTTGATGCCACACTCCAGTCCCGTGTTCTCCCTTTCTGTGCACCAAGTCTTGGAAAGCGACCTCTTCGGAGTTAGGAGTGCGTTTGAGGAGTCGCGTTGTTCTGCAGGGGCACCATAAAACAGAAAGTGACGAGTTGCTGGGCTGCTGCGGTGGCCTATTTGGCACCAGGGAAATGGAGAAGAACCCTTGACTCAAGCCACACTCAGAAGCTAGCTGCCAGGCAGCAGAAGCTATCGTAAAGCGGGGTTATACACGTCATCATGACCAAGTGTGATGGTGGTTCTTTGTTCATTGGCCACCGCTCTGACGGTTCCGGCAGATGATTCCGTGACCGTGCTGGACAAAATCGCTGAATCCTGTAAACTAACGCCCTCTGATGACGTTTGAAACAGGATGCCCCTTGACCACAGAGCATACCTATCATGTTGCAGATTTTCAAATGCTATCTCAGTAATTGGCCCATACGCCCCACCCGGCCACTTACTCGGTGAGCCCCGCACCGCTCGGATTCGAATAGTTTCAAATTGGGCCCACTGTTTATGTGTTCTAGTGTTACACGGCAGGACCGCATGTGACAACTCACCTTAGTCGCCCCTAATTCTACAAGGTTCAGGGACGTTGACTACTGCCTAACCTGCACCGATTAATCTGAAGTCACCACGTCCATCCGAAAATTTGAAGATCAAAGCCATGACAACCCGTTTCCAAGCTACAAGGTTCGACCCTCCGGCACCTGTCGAGTTGTGGGATGACTCAAGAGTAGAGGTCCGCTGCCCGAGCTGCCGCGAGATCCACGGCCATGGCTTTACAGGATACGAACCAAACCGTCAGTACCGGCAATCACATTGCGCCGACACTCGGTTTTCCTGTAATTACCGGATACACTACCCGTTCGGCGAAGCAAATGGCGAGTCTTTTGCAAATTACGAAATTGACAAACAGAGGGGGCTCTTCGTGACTGCCGGGGTGGACGTATCCCAACGCTTCCCCGACGAACGAGATGAAAGTCTCTTCTATGAATGCGAGAAGGAAGTCAACAGCCGCCGAAAGTGGACTGAGGGGACTGCTACGACTGTCGTCTTTGAGGATGTGGTCATGAAAACCATCCCATATGTCTTATCCCGTATGGTCCAGGGCGACTTCGAATGTGTTCGCCAACACCTCGATAAATCGGCAGAAGCCGACCTATTTCTCAACGGCGGTGAGGCCTATTCGGTTAGCTTCAAGCCCACCCACCCAGAGGATTATGATCAAGACGAGAAGGACAAGAATGGACTCATCACCCACCACACGGTGACCGGAAAGACGGCTTTGCACTTCGCCTCATGCGAAATGTATCCTATCATTGTGGAGCTGTTGCTGGAAAGGGGAGCGGACCCGAATGTGAGGGATGTCGAAGGTCGCACTCCCCTGTCAGAGGCCGCGTTGTGGGGCAGGCTTGAGAATGTCAAAATGCTCCTCAAGAACGGAGCTAATCCACTTCTGGCTTGTATGAGAGATGGGAAGAGAGTTCTGGCCGTCGAATTTACCAAGAACGACGAGGTGAACGCAAAGCAACGCAGTCGTGTCGTTGTGTATAAGGAAGACTTCCATGAGAGGAGCCTCGACCGCAGAGCTATAGTCTATCTGCTCGAGAGCCACTCTGGGAGAACGGAAATTGCGAAATCATACGCCCAGGAGCTCGCAGGATTCGCATTTACTAGGGCTACGACTCCCAGAAGCTTCCTGACTCTCGTTGCCCACTTCGATGTTCCGAATGTGTGGAAAACCGTTGGTGTTCTGTGCCGTGGGTCTAACCTCCCGCCCGTCGCCGCCATGAGCGGCTGGACGCACCAGGAAGACCCAGTGGCCAACATCCAGATTGCGGGAGAGGAATGGACTGATGCTGTCCGGCAACTCTGCGGCTATATCGGGCATGACCTGCCCCCACATAAGCACGACCGAGGACAACCGGGACAGTTCCATGCCTGCCATGCCGAGAAGCAACTCATTGCATACTTTGTGAGCAGGCATGTCTTTCTCGAACACGACACCAGGGAGGGATGGATTAAGAGTGTTATGGGCGAGCGGGATTACCGGTTGCAGAAGCTCGGGATCTACTGCGATTCGGTTCGAGAGGCATTGCATCGACTGCGAGAGGCTCCTGCTCCTCCTGTCGTCGACTCGGAACTTTCAGAGCTACAACCGCCCGTCTCACTGCGAAAGGGTATCGTTATGGTATCCCGTCCACAGTGTATGGACTGTCAGCGCTTTGTGGCGTGCTTGAACGATGTTCTTGAGCTTGAGATCACAGTTGTGGCTTGCAGCGTCGTCTAGGCAGGAGGGCTAGAATATCATAATGTCTCCACTGAGGGGGCTTGTTAGCCTAGATGTGGTGTGGTTACAGAAGAAAATCTACGTGTAACATTATATCCCGATATTGAGCTGAGCGATGGTGCCTAAGCGCGGATTGCGACACGAGCATCACTCCCACGTTGCCATTCCGAGCATTTCCCGAGCCAGTGCAGGGGCCGACTTCGATCCACGGATCGAACCCAGGATTATTCGTTCGGATCTGGCCCAAATAGAATGCCCCCGTGGACCTAGCATAAAGGCGAGGGCATTCCGAGTATTTCCAGGCCTCGGGGCCGTTCACATAGCCGAAGTCCATCCTTCGTTTCCCTACGGAACCGTAGATTAGCTGATTACGCTTTGCCAATAGTCAGTCGTAAGCCAAGCCTTCTGACGCGGCACCCACGATGTCTGTGACAGCAGTGATGAACAGTCGCAACGCGGCGTAGCCGACGGTTAGGCTAAAAAGGGCCCCGGTTCCAAAAGAATGCTAGAGCCAAGATTTGGGTCGCTGTATCAAATTGCGCACAACTTTAGGGCTCAGATCCAATGGCCTTGTTTTTGGCTCTAAATAGGGGAAAGATATGTGTATATAAGCAATACGCGTTGAGACAAAATGACCTACTTCAAAGCGCCACAGCTATCGATGGGAAGAAGATAGTTCTTACAATTTGAGGTTTCCAAAATGGCGACACGAAGGACCGATGAAGACATCTTAAAATCTTTGTATCGCTTACCGACAGAGATACAACTTCAAATTGCGGAAAACCTCAGTCCACATGCGCTAATATTGGCTGCTAAAAAGGGGATTCCTCTCACATCAAAGCTGCAATCTCGAGCCAAGCACGCGTATACATGGATGACGATCCTAGGTTTAAAAGACTTCGACTTATTTGAAAAAATGTTTCCGGGAGCAGGAAATGCATTTTTAATAGGCTCAGATCTGAAGTATATCTACGAAGGGCTTTATGATGGAATGCCGGCAGATACACCTTCACCAATGCATCTTTTCCTTGGCTGGTGTCCCCTGAATGGGTATGGGCCGGCTATTAAGCCATCCCTACTAAGACAGTCGTCTCGTTATCGGGGGCTGAAAGTCGAGAGAAAACGTCCTCCTATCAATCTTTATCTTGGATCGGGGCCAAAGAGTCAAAATGTCATACCTGATTTCGACATGATCGTTGACGCTGAGACTCTCAGGTCTCATATACTTTATTTTAAAGATCCAGATTCAACCTTACGAAATGTTACTCTAGAGCATGAATCCTTCTTTGACGGCAAAACATACTATTCGATAAACTTAGACAAGGCATTGTTTCCGAATTTCTCTCAAAAGTTTTCACTTTTTCTGAAGCAGGTTGTCGATGAAGACCTTAGTGCGGAGGAGATGAAAATTCCTTGGCATAAGAGAAGGGCAAGTTTGCGAAAGAGAGGCCAATTTCGATTTCAGGTGCTTCAGATCCAAGATGTTGCGTGGCGGAGGGTTATACACAGCTAGCCTTCAAGAAGCAAGCCGACGTCAAGATAACACGGACGAAGCAAAATAGACAGAGCTTCAGATAAACGAATGTAATACGACCTAGCTTAAGGTTCTTCTTTATTGAAATGTTTTTTGATATTACAGGTCCAATTTCTCATTCAACCATGGTCACGTCCTTTTTTTCTGCTCCAGGCTGTAGAGCATCAACACGGCGGGAGGAAATGTTTCTCCGAAGAAAAATCACTATGGGTGCTTGCTCCGATGGCGTCGCCTTGACTGTGGATGCCGTTTCTTCAGATCGACTCATGCCCTAGTAAGGAAACGACACCCGCATCGGATGATGGTGAATTTTGCCGAAACGGGCGGCATCGGGATCCCGCATTTGGTCCACGCCGGCCATGCGGCGAACCGCCGCCACTACAATTTTAGCGTACACTCACCCAGCCGGGATCTCGGGTATTTAAGTGGAAACTACAGCTCAGGGAAGGAAGGTTGCTAACACTCACAGAGATCACAGAAGAGACCCTACTCTCGCGCCGGGTGCGTGGGACAAGTTCCTTGAGCGGGCCTTGGTGACCAGGGTTCGAGACAAGCTACCTTAACCCGAGTACGAGCTTGACGGGACGAAAATCACCGTATTCGTCGAGAACCGAAACGAGCGAGACCTCCGCAAGTGCTTCGATGGGACCAACATAGAGTTGAAGGCGGTGGAGGACAAGCTGAGAACCCTGAGTCATTTGTTCCGGTAGCCACGAAGGCCCGGAGCTGTGCCAGAACTGGAGCTGCGATGCAACGGAGCCTTTTGGCACTAACAAGGGATTTTATTGCTGGCGCGATCCGAGTACACAGAAACACTATAAACTGAAAACAACCATGCTGGAATGTGCCGGAGGACATGTGGCGGTTACTTCCCGAGTAGGATGAGCTGCTTTTGTCACGTAGACGACGAAAGCGAAAAAGCGTTGATGATCAGTCTGCCGTCAACATCCATCTCTGCTGCCGTGGGCACGGCCAAGACTCCGATGTTTGCAATGCTGGTCCACACCGTGAGGCACAACACGAAGTGGCAAAAGGAGCGGCCGCCAAGAGGCGCCCAGATGTTCTAGTCATTCTAAAGCCGAGGGATAAGGCTCTGGTGCGGTATTGCCAGTGGCACTATGACCAGGTCAAGAGCTCTAGCTGGAACCAGGGCTTTGTGCATGGCGTACCGAGCCAGCGGCGCTTGATTCGCAAACAATAGATCTTGCCTCAAGGAGGCGGAGAGCGAACAACCAAGATCATCAGTAAACCACCTCTTTGGTCTTCTCCTTGACCTTGGTCTTCTGGTCGTGCATGTACTCGCGGAATCCGCGACGGATATGCTTCCGTGCTCTCTCACCACGGAGGATCGACAGGGTGCGCAGCGGGGTCTCAAACTCTACCTCGCCATTCGTTGAATCTGTGACCTTGGCTCTAGTTCTCTTGGCGCTTGGGTCCCTGCCTGCGACGGGCGTGGCGCTCTCGATGTCGCCGCCCTCTGATTTTTGCTTCCTCTTCTTGTGCCGGGGCATCAGGATGCTAATCTGGAGGTTAGGGATGAGAGCGGCCACCCAAGCGTCGGGAAACTTGCGGATGAGAGCACCCCAAGGCACCGAGATAGCGCCAAGGCCGATGGAGAGACCCCATTCCCTGCCGTTGAGAGGGTGGATCTTGAAGGCGTCGCTGCCGACGAAGATGATCAGGACCTGTCCGCCAATCATAATGCAGTTTATGGCGAGGAAGAACCAGTTCTTTGTGATGCCTTCAAAGATATTAAGTCTGTTGTCGAGACGGCGGTTGTTTAGCTCGTTGAAGATTTGCAGCCAGACAAACGTGTTGAAGATAAGAGTGTTCAGTGACTTCAGCTGGTATTCGTTGCTCCGGTCGTAACCAAGCACCGAGGCGCCAGCAAAATGCAGGACGAGTGTGATACCTAGTTGGCAGATAGCCTGCCCAAAAATCATCTTGTACATGCGGACAGTAATCAGTGGGGCTGATTTCCTGTCCGGCGGCCGATCCAGGATCGTGGGTCCAGGCGAATCGGTAGCGAGAGCCAAGGCCGCAAACGTGTCCATGATGAGGTTGACCCATAAAAGCTGAACAGCGTTCAGGACAGATTCTTCTTCGTTGCTGGAAACTGCAGAGATAAATGTGAGAGCCACAGCCGTGATGTTGACCGTCAGTTGGAACTGTGTCCAGCGATTAGCAAATCAAACCGGCAAAAGCCATGTCTTCCCGACACTCCACCACTAACCTGGAGGAACTTCTTCACAGCGTCATTCACAGCGCGTCCCCAGCTAATTCCCTTAACAATAGAAGCGAAATTGTCATCCATCAGAATAATGGCAGCTGCCTCCTTAGCCACCTCGGTACCCGCAATTCCCATGGAAAACCCAATATCGGCCATCTTGAGGGCCGGAGCATCGTTTGTGCCATCGCCAGTGACAGCAACAGTCTCGCCGAGCTCCTTCAAAGTGCGGACCAGGATTCGTTTGTCCTCGGGACTTGAGCGAGCCAGCACCTGAAGCTTTGGTACCAGGTCCTTAAGTTCCTTCTCCGATTTGCGGCGGAAGACCGGACCCTCCATTGCGATGCCGCCAGTCTCCGGGGTGTAGATGCCACACTCCTTTGCGATGGCCTTGCCAGTGAGAATGTTGTCGCCAGTGACCATGCGGACGAATATGCCGGCACGATGGCAGTCCTTGATAGCCGGAATAACCGTGGGTCGAAGCGGGTCCTTGATACCGTAGATAGCGACCAGAGTCATGTCATGGTGCACCTTGTTGAATTCATTGGCCGTGAGCTCCTTAGCGCTCTCAAGCTCTTTAGGTGGCCAAGATTCAAAATCGCGGTAGGAAGAGCTGATGGTGCGCAAAGTTTGACCAGCGTAAGAGGTGATGGTTTCGGACAGCATTTCCCTGTCGGTCCCGCTGAGCTCGGTAACAGCCAGATCCTCTCCTTCAGGGTTTGTAATGACTTTAGTGCAGTTGGCCAGGAGGATTTCGGAGGCGCCCTTAACGTATACTCGAAACTTCCCATTGGGGAGTTTTACAATTGTTGCCATATATTTGACGGCAGAGTCGAACGGCATAACCTGAACGATATGGGCGTTGTAACGCTCTTCATGCACTGGCGCTGAGCCAAGATGATCTCGGCAGAGGGTCAATAAAGCCACCTCGGTTTTGGAGCCGATGAAGGTTTCTTCTCCATCTACCTCTCCCTCGAAAGCGGTCGAGTTCGCAGCGTTGGACTGGATGAGTAGTTTCTTAATGGCGGGACTCAGATTCTTTGTGAACTCGGCGAAAGGCACGGTCGGAATGGTATTCTCAACCTTAGGCTTCTCGTCCGGTTGCTCCAAGGGTGCGTCGGTTCCACCAAAACTGGTACTCTTACCGAGAGTCGTGGCCACCACGGTCATCTTGTTCTGCGTAAGCGTACCCGTTTTATCAGAGCACACCGTGGTGGCGTTGCCCATTGTCTCGCAGGCCTTTAGAACGCGAACCAAGTTATTATCCTTCATCATGCGAGTCGTGGCAAACGCCAGCGCCAGCGTCACGGCCAGGGGTAAGCCCTCCGGAACAGCGACGACAACGACGGTGACCGAGGTGATAAAAAGTTGCAAGAAAGTCTGACCCTTCTCGTTCGGGGTGTCGGTATTGTTTGGCAGGCCTGCACAGAACTTGATGAGCAGGACAACGAAAAGCAGCGACGCGGCGCCACCGCCAAGCTTGGCGATCCAGTCCGCGAGGTTGTTGAGCTTCTTCTGGAGTGGAGTGTCCTCCTGATCGGTCTGCATGGCCATGGTGATGCGGCCGTAACTGGAGTTGACGCCCACCGCAGTGACCAGGAACGTTCCCGTGCCCTCGTTGATCTTGCTTCCAGAAATAATGAAGGGGTCAAGCCTTCCGGGGTTTACCAATGGCTTGCTTCCGTTGGCGATCTCTTGTAAGGCGGCGAACACCTCATCCGCAGGGACCTTCTTCAGCAAATCGGATTCGCCTGTGGCGGACGATTCGTCGCACTTGATCCCGTGGCCGGAAATAAAAATGCCATCCACAGGCACCAGGTCGCCAGTGTCCAGGTGCATGACATCGCCGACGTTGATGTCAAAGACAGAGATCTCGACAGACTTGCCGGAGCGTATCACTTTGACAGTGTGGTCGCTGTGCTTCTTGTTTAGCTTGTTGAACTGGCGCTCCATCTGCCGGTCGTTGAGTGTGCCGACCACAACGACAATGAAAATAGCGGCAATGATCGCCACACCCTCAATCCATTCGAGTTTCGCGGTTCTATCTGTGTGAGGAACACCGACGGTCTGGTAGATGCCCAGCGCAAGCGATACGACTGCCGCCGCGGTGAGCAGGATCAAGACCTTGTCGTTGTACGTGATCCAAGCCAGCTCCAGAAGCGTCTTGCTTTTTTTCTCGGGTAGTCTGTTTTCCCTAAAGACTTGTCTCCTGTCCGCATACGGCGCGCCGGCGGGGTATTTCGTGGGGGGCGGCAGCGCAGCCGGGTTGCCCCCCTTTGGAACGGGTACCCTGTCGCCGTTGACGCCATATTTTGGGGTGCCCCTGGGCGTAACATCCTCGAAGGCGACAGCGCCGTCGATACTCGTCTCGTCGGCGCTCAAACCGGTGTGGCGATTTGTCCTGAGGCCCTTCTCAAGGCCGGCCAGGCCGCCAAGACCATAGAAGGTGTCGAGGCTCTTCGGATTCAGGAGCTTCGAAAGGTGTCCGGGGCTGAAGGCAAATTTGTTGTCGGGGACAACAAACATGTCCTCAGTGCCAGGATCGGGCGTAAAGGCATTCTCAAGGTCAAGACGGAATCCAGCATCGTTGGCCTCAACAGTGGTGCGGGGCGCATCAAGTGGGGCATCGTCTCCGGTAGGTGCGGCCGAGGAGGAAAGCTGATTACTTGTTAACAGTGTGAAGCTCAACGATATCCTGTAGTGAACCGCAAGGAAAGCAGAATTGCTTGAAGTTGAGGTTCGGAAATGTAACATGAAATGAAATGATGACGAACCTGGTTGCCCAATGGAGCTGAATATGCCATTGTAAATATAACGGTAGCGTGGATGTGCGGTGATCTTTTGTTCTCTGGGTTTGGTAAAAACATTTTATAAACCGCTGAGTCCCAAAACTAGAGGGAAATTGCCTTTTTATAGATGTGAGGACTCATGGCTTTCGCTATGTTGTCGTGATCATACAAGTTTTATCCCCCCCCCCCCCCCCCTCTCTTTTTTCCCCGAACTCGTAAAAGGATAGCCATATAGCGGACCTCATGGGGCTTAGACAACCACAGCCACGGCCCACATACCCGCTGTCAAACATACACAACCGTGTACACGTCACAGAGCTTATAGGTCCTTATCTGATGGCATGAAATCCTATTTTATTGGTTACGGTCTACCAATGCGTGACTTCGCCAACCGATGGAAACCTGGAGGCAGCCTTGGGCTTATTTATGGTGTAATAGTTTGCCGCTACTCTGCCTATGCTGTGAAAGATCCTACGGGTGCCTGTTTCATGTTGAGGCACTTGAAGACTCGTGGTAGTCACCGCCATGGCTAAGATCACACAGAGGAAAACTTGAAAAGAGTCTTGGAGTTTTGTTGGTCCAGCACAACCTGCTCTTCTTCCAACGACTACTTTAGCCCTGAGTATCAGTAGACCCGTCTCCTACGTTTATATCCATGCGCCCGAACTATAGAATCATCCCAAGGCGCGGCATGGAGAATCGGGGCACATTGATGACGCAGTAAGGCTTATTCGGCTCGAGGAACTCCGTGGATCCAAGAGCTTGCGTCATGCACCTCTGACAGTAATTATGATTTGCTGCTATTGAAGGTTGATCTTATGCACCGTGGCGGTGTCATTACAGCCCTCAGAGGTGGCGCGGGTAGCTCGTGATGATTTCAGGAACAGGTTTCCTCTCTGGGACTATTTAATGAACTCCTTCAGTTTGTTCTCTACTTTCCCTGCTGTCTATTCGCCGTACAGTAATCCATTCAACATAACAGAACTGCAGAATCAATCATGCAACGGTCAGAGCAACCACAAAAGCGCAAGATTCCCGATGAGTTTTTCTCCACCGGGTACGGCAAAAAGACTTTCGGCGGCCATGACACTACGGACACCGAAGACACGGAGGATAGCGACGCGGAAACTGTCAACTTTCGGCCATTAATGACTAGAACATCATCGCCTCAAGTCACGAGAACAGGCCCCTTGACTTCTTTTCGGCCACAGTCATCATCAATTACAACAGCGGAGGGCTGTGAGAACATCTTTCCGAATCCAGGGCCAATGGTTTCAGCAGAGCTCCCAACCAGCGTGAACACCCCGATAAGGCCAGCTATTCAAAACGCCATCGAAAAGGATGGCGAATTTTTATTTCTGTTTGGTCTGGACTCTCCTATCTGGGTACACTACTACCAAGTGAAACAAAGCCCTCAAGTTCGAGGCTTCCTCCAGACGCTCAGCAAAAGAGAATGGATGACATTCTTTACGGAACGAGAGGACGAGGAAGTCGAAGGCGGAGACCTGAGAATTGGTAACACTGGCGAGGAATTACCAGTGGAAAAGGTATTCAAGATGAGAATATGGGGAGGGCAATGGATGTTGCTGATTGAGGTGGGCACAGTGGAACTCGACATTAGTGACGTAGAAGGCCTGGGTCTTGTGGATGATGCTGTGGAATTCTGCATTCAAAAACATGATTGGGGAGTGTGAAGTTTTTGCCTCGGCTTGTTAGTTGGATCAGCTGGTGTAGTTCATTGGTCAAGAGGTTCATGTTGACGCCCGTGCAGCGTCCGTTGGAGCTTGGGCCAGGGTTTTTTTACCAGCGCTGCCAGGATCCCTCCTGTCCTCTCCTTTTTCTTCTTTAGCTTAGAATTCCATCAACCTCAATATTTTCCACCATCGCCGTGACACTGTTCAGACGGAAGTTAAGCCAATGGAAAGATTGTACAACAGGTGTAGATCTTGGTAGTCAGCACCCAGAAGCGTGCAATTAGCCATACAGTAGCGTTTGGTTGCTCTGTGTCCTAAATCTAGGCCCTAGTGAGGAGTAGTGATATGTGGAAGAAGGCAAAGAGTACAATACTAGTGGAAGGGGCTAGAACCCCTGGGAAATGGGAAGAAACCGTTTCGAATCTTTATACGATTTCGAGCAGCTCATACGTAGTGACAGTCTTCATGGCCTCTGTAAGGTCCTTGTTGAAGGGGACCTTATACTCGGGCCACGACACTATTGTGATACCGGGTAGGAGCTTCCGGGCCTGAATAATCAGTTTCTCGACCTGGTTAACATTGGGAAACACGATGCACAGATCTGAGTCCCTATCCAGCCGCGTCTTCCAGAATAACTGTCTCGTACTGAGTAGCTGATCGCAGACAGCGTCCTCATCACTCTTGTTAACATCGCAAAGCACCATCGTCTTGCTGCCGTCGACTCTTTTGACCTTGCGCGTGGAGCGGTACGCGGTGAAGTAGATGTCTTTAAATATCGAATCCAGACAGTAAATAGACAAAAGACCGTCATTAGCGGCTAGATCGAAGTACGCCTTCGCAATATCTGACTTCCAGCCCCACAGCTCAACACGGATATTGCACTTGAGTACGACCTTGACGGCGGGCATTATATTGCGGCCTTCCGTGATGACGATAAAGGTCGTCTTATCCTTTTTCTCGGCAGCCTTAGGATCGTACTTAGCTTTTACCCGCAACTCGGTAGCTTTCTGAGCTATGCGAACAGGCATAGAATTATCGACCACCTTTTCTATGCGGCCGTAGTCGCGGTTATTCCTCTCAAAGTCCTCCCAGACCGAGTCGTTGGGGGGTGGGCAGGAGCCGTGGAGGAGTGAGGGGTCCTGGGTATAACGATTGCGCCGGAGTCGCTCTACCAGCTTTCCAATATCTATGCGGAGACGTGGGTCAAGGCCGCTGTCTTGCAGCTTGGGCATGTGGCTGTTGCCCAATGCCGCGAACTTTTGGGCTCCGATCCAGACGTTGAAGTCGTCGACAAAAATTATGCACGTCTCGCCGGACATCGTAATATTTGTAAACAAAAGAATAATGCAGAAGATTGTCTCGCGTGGAGGGGCTGATCGAAGCCACAAAGCAGACTCTACAGTTAGGTTCACCAATATATAGTACAATTGCTCCCACTCTAGCCCATAGCAAAATGCCCGTAGAGTAGTACTTTGGGGTTGTTAGGGTGCTTAGGCACTGTGATGCAGACAAATAAGGCGCACTGTATTATCAGCAATGAGGAACAGGCTGTGTTAGTCAGCACCTGGGAACCTGCAACTAACGGCAGAACGCCGCTCGGTTGCTCCGTGTCCCGAATTTGGGCTATCCCCTAGGATAGTCCTAAATATAGGACTGATGTCAATTTTCAGGCACGTTACAGAAGCTCAGATTGAGGGCCCTGGTTACAGTACCTTCCGCCGCCCGCATGTATTTTTAACAACCTCGCCCTCAAGCTGGGCAAAAATGTCAAAACTAAGCGCTTTGAGAGATCGTGCAATAGTAATTGCTTAGTCAGCCCCCAAAAGCGTCTGCTACGTCCCAAATTCGGGCTAAAAATTGATGCCAAGTTTTGGGCACGTTAGCAGAAGATCAGATCCAGGACTGCAGTCTTCTCCCTGCAGAGTATGGATAAAAGGACTGCTTTAGAGGATATCTCAAGATAATCCCGATCTTGTGACGGAGACCAAAAGCTTCAGTCGACTGAGATACACACCACTCAATATCTTACTTTAGAGCGGCGTCATGGAGAAACTGCAATTATGCGTCTATTTTCTTTTACTTACTATCCTCGGCGGCGAAACAGCTGGGACTACCTATTTCACAGTGCAGTCCCAACGCTGGAGCTCATATTTTAGCACGCATCGAATGGACGATGATGCACGCTGGGGCGGCAGGGTCTTCGTTTTTCTTTGTTATTCAGCTGTTTCTAGTTCTATTTCCTTCATTACTCTCGCTATCTCCCCTTGTTTTTCTAGAGTATGGGCATACGGATCAGAAACGCGCAATCGTCCCAACATATGCTATAATCTTCTAGGCATAGCGACCGCCGCCGTTTTTCTGACTTTTCAGCTTCTTATAGCACTGCGGGCTAAGAATTGGTGGTACTTGTTTGATGGGGCTGGCGTCACCGACTATTCTCACCAGTGTCACGCTCTCTTTGCGCTAGCACTTTTACCATGGGGTTTCCTGGCGCTCCTAACTCTCATCGCCTTCGCTGCACTATTCCAGAGATTTTTCGGATAGCCTACCAAATGGAAAAATGTCTTAAGTTACCTGCTCTACAGGCATAGAGTGTCCTACTTTTGCGTCATCTGAATTTCCATATGGTTTTGAGATACTGGCTCTTTGACCAAGGTGTTTGCGGTAACATGGTGAGGCTGCACTTCGAGTACAAGGTCCGACACATGGCTATCTCCCTAGCAAATCCCTTTCAATTTGAATCCCAACCGGAGGACGGGTTCGTGCCAGGGGACAGCTCCAGCGGCCGCGTCATCGTAGACGAAGCTAAAGTTCAGCGCTAGATATGGCAAGACAGTTCCGTCAGAGAGCCCCTTCGCCACAGCAGGCCCAAGGGTTGCTCGTTTATTCGCCCCACGCAAGCCGAGGTCTCCGGCTCTCGGGAGCCCAGAGCCTTGATTGGGGGCGATTTAGGCCGGGGCAGGCACGGCAGCTCCTACCAGATATTGTTGAATTGGGCGCCTTGCCCCAGGCGCTTGAAGAAGACGGCATAGGTGGCAGAGTCATGGCAGGGAAACGTAATGAGGGCTCATGTCAGATTTCTCGGCCGGTGAGGCTGAACAGGATTCTGCTTGGATCGTGACGCTTTGATAGATCTGTGCAATGCTGCCGGGGGCCGCTCTTATGATAATTTATTTATAAATCGCTACTATCTCTCCCGAGTAACACCTTTTTTCTCTATCCAGTGTCTTTTATACCTTCTCACAATGTCACAGCAATCTATACCTCTTACTGACAATAACGGGTCGAATCAGGCTCTATATAACGGGAATACACAGTCTCGGATATCGGCGAACAATTTATCAGTTTTCCAAGTACCCCCGCAGTTTCGAATCGACCTCGATAAACTCTTGGCAAAGCTAGAATCTAAATTTGGAGCCGGGGTGTGCACGATCTACCTAATGCAAGATGTATACACTATAAAAGCGCCAGCCAGTTTATCTATTGTACGTTCCTAGCATTGCCTGCAGTATCTTAAGTCTAGAGAGCTAAGTAGATGTCTTGAACAGACTGAACTTGCTGAGTGTGTTTGAGAACTGCGGTCAATACATATTACTCTCAGAGGTCAGGATTTTATCTGTGCATGTTTATACCAAGGGCCTCCTCTAGCGATGCCTCCTTTCTTAAGTCTTCCAACATAGGCAGTACTTTATCTAGGCCGAGGATATACCTTGACATGATCTGCCTGAGATAATCCACAGAATCGGAGTAATTTTGCATTTGTGACTGAAGCTGTTGCTTAGTGATGTGAAGTTGACGGTTTTCCACTTCTAAGAGCTCTCTTCGCTTTGACTCCGCATTGTTATTGCTCTTTAGATGATTAATTTCTTGAGAAAGCTTCAGATTTTCCTCTTTAAGTTTGTCAATCGTTGTTCGAAAACTGGGTTCTGGAAAAGACAGCTGTATAACGTTAGTTATAATACAGAAGGTGAAAAAGCTCTACGTACTGAGGTAATAGTGTCTGGTGTTGAGAACTCTAGATTGGAAGGTACGGCTTCAAAACTTTTTCCAACCTCTCGGCAGAGGATTCGGTACGTGCTGATAGAATGGCTGCTTAGATTGGTAGCAAAAATCCGAGAGAAGAACTCCTCTTTGCCTTGTAGAACCTTCCAAGCATATGGGTCCTTAATACAAGGCTTAAGACGGACTTCAGCAGGCTTTATTCTAATGCTCAGCCTCTGGTCTGGCTGATGTTAGCAAAGTATCGGGGAGTTCCCAGTTACGTATCCGTGCATACAAATATGTTCTGAAAGCTTCTCACGGCACTCGTCCCTTGCCCGCCGCCTTTCAGCGTTGCTTAGTCGCGTTGATGCCATCTTCAAAGTTACCGCGATAAAGACTAAGTAGACTAATTGGTGGGCGTTAGTTAACATTTGAACTGACAGTGGAAAGTCCAAGTTTCGGGCCCCAAGTTGCAATTTTGGAAGGACTGCCTCGGTTTAATTCACCCCTCATGGGCCAGGAAATCGGCCCAGAAATCAAGCGAGGGCCGTGATCTGGGCTCTGCGGTTGAAGCGGCCGGGTAAAATGTTCTCACCGCCTGAGATCACACCGCTTTCCAAACTTGGCTTGCCGTTTTTATGACCGTTTACCCGAGCTCTCCGTTTTCTAGCTCACCGCTTGCCTAAAATGTACGGCTCCCTGGCTCTGGCTCACCGCTTGCCTAAAATGTACGGCTCCCCGTTTCTAGCTCACCGCTTTCAGGCGGTCTCTAGCCTCCCCCGCTGGGATCAGGACCAAAATAGATGATGTAGGTTCAAAATTGAACTTGCACTTGTAACACTAGCGTTAGGCAAACTGGGTTTGGCTGTTTTCGCGATAACTCATGCTCTGCCTGCCATTGCAGTATCCTTTAATTGATCTACCACATCTAAGTCGTGATAGTTTGCAGGACTATGTATCATAGGAAATGCTTGGAAGGCCTAACTCTCGTTAGTAGAAAAGTAAACTGATAGATACTTTCCTGCAATGCTAGAAGGCGATACAGTCAAGCGGTGCAACGAGAATCTAGTAGTGTATTCTGTGTTTCTGATGCTATCAAAAATGGAATAGGAAGTAGTTGAGTGCAGTATATTGTAGCGTCGGCTTGAACTATCTATTCTTACAATCATTCAGGATTCCCAATCAGTTCAGGGCTTAAAACCTTCTCCAACACCCAAATATCTTCTTTAGACGGACGGCCCTTGAAATGAACGCGGTATTCCACCTTTTTGCCTTTAGCACGACGGGTGTGCAAGATTTCCACGCCAGGCCCCAGCCCTTTGTAGTCCCTCCTAAGATCCTCAATAAGTCCGCGATCGAGAATGTTCCCTCGAGGCTGCCAACTGTAGCTTCCGTCACCCCATTTAACATAAAACCAGCCTTTCCACTCATCGAGTAAGCATTCAACCATGTAGTAATCTTCTGAGCTGTCTTTGGGGGTTCCCGGGGTGCTATAAGCCAATTCGTTGTCTTGACCGCTCTGGCGTAATGTTTCTTCTGCGACAGCCTCTGGCTCAGTTGCTTGTATGATCTCAGAAATGCGTACCTCACAATCCTTCAACAAGTGGGCCTTGCCTCCAGCGGTTTGCCGGTCTCGCGTTGAGGGGTTTGGCGGGATTTGGGCTGCAAGGGTTTTGCTGCGAGTAGAATCTTGGTCCGAATTCAGAGTGCTGATCCGGGGCTCGCGGTGATGATCGCTGAATCTCTGCAACTCCGGATCAACTAACCATGCTGGTGGCCTGGGCGATGGTTCGTTATAAATCTCTGTGGGGAAGATTGCTGATGAGTCAGAACTCTGAGATTCCGGTCCGCTAGAAATGTCGTTAATGGTGGGTGACGACGTATTTGGAAAGTAACGGCCTTCGTCATCAAGATGCTTTGGTGCTGGATCGTCCAACTGAGATGAGAGCTCAGTAGGGGCATCCGAAAAGTCATCTCGCTGATCCCAAAGACTATCCTTATCACTGGATCTAGGCGATGTCGAACCGCTCAACGGCGAAGTGGTCCAGTGGAGATTCATCGGGCTTGGTTCGAAATCAGATGTTGAGAGGTCGACTAGGTCGGCATCATCTAAGTCCGTTGAATCGTGGAGGGGTTCCGAATTACGGCCTGCTGGAAGTGGAGTTCGTGTCCTTTTGACGGGGCGATATGACTTGAATTTTCCATCCTGGCAGTCCTCGGGGCTTGACTTGCGCTTTGTCCGTGTAAATATTTCAATACTGTGGACATCCTTAAGGTGGTTTTGGAGGTCTTGACCCGATTCAAATGAGCGAGGACATTCCGGGTGGGGACATGCAATGCTGGTTGACTCAACTCTGGCATTGATGTAAGCTGATACGCATTGGGAGACATGACGTTTCCAGGCATGAGTGTCCAGGTACTGCTGCATTCGCGTATCTGCCGGAAGGTCTGTCCGCCCGAGGTGAATTGGACAATATCCTGCACAGGCGACGGCTTGACGGAAGAAAACTGGGTTGCAGCGGAATGGAACCTGATGCTTATCGATGTGGTTCTGGCAGTGGCGTAGCCAAGCCTTCTGGTTTGTTATCCAGCAGCTGCACAGAAAGCAGAATTGAGCAAACCCGCAGTTCTTCTCGTAAAATTTTTCGGAGCAGCGGTACGTGTGCTTCCATCTCTTTGTGGCAGGGATACTATGTTTGTCCAAACGGATAATTAGCTGTGACGCTCTTTTCCAGCACACGGAATTATTTCTTACCTCTCCATGTCGGTATTGCAAGACGGAATTGGGCAGCGGCCGTGTTTAGGTTTAAGCACATCCTGATAAGCCACACGGCAATCGCTTGTCCGGAGAGTAATAAGATCACGGAGAGCGGAAATTCCCTGCGGGCTCCGAAGTGGCACTCTCAGAGAGAGTGTGTGAAACAGGCGCTTGCGCTCCGGCATCATATGGAGAACTCGAAGGAAGTGGTCGCGGCGCCAATCATTCTCCTCGTAAGCCTTACGCTCAGTTGGGTACACAATCGGCTGGTTTTGCTGGCATTCACGGAGTTTGTTCTTCTCCAGTCTTCGCCGTTTGCTGTACGCTAGATTCCGCTCGTCCCTAAGCCGTTGACGTGCCTCCTCTGGGGTATTCTCGTCATTGATCTGGAGGGAGAGACTCTCAATCAAGCGTTTGAGAGTAACGTATTCCTGTTGTTGCTCTAACTCTGCCCTTCCCCTGGCCGGGAGTTCGAGAGGCAGATCGCTGTTCCATCGCATAGTCGCCGAGCGAAAGTCTTCCGTGAGATCGTGCCGGATGTCCATGCCAAGATAGGTCGCAGCACCATCGACTGTATTCATTGTGCCTAAATAGTTCCTGCGAAGAACTGAAGAGTTTTGTTGGTCGGCAAACTTTAGAACCTGCTCTACTGAGTAGCCACTGTCTAGGTTGAGTTAGCCAGCTGTTCTCGGCGCCGGTAATGCATAGTCATCTCACCGTTAGTTTTAACAAGAACCTCCCGACGTGCGCAATGCAAGCCTACGCCGTCGGGAAATCTTGCGCGAATTGCCCAGGCAGACATTTGATGGGACCAGCTAGCCGGGCTTCGATTCTTCTCTCTAGGCCCGCAGGCGGTCCACTCTGGGAATACTGCTTGGTCCAGTTTACTCTCCTCCCACTGTAAAACCCAGTGATTTTGGCCGGTTGGAGGAGGTGTAGTCGCGAGTACTTCTTCCAGGGTAGGATTTCCTTTAATCGCTTCGGATGAAATAATATTAGCCAGCCAAAATAGCATTGGTTGCGCATATAGAGGTGGTGGGCCGAATTTTGATGATATTTTTTCGGGCATTATATGTTCCGGCCTAGTTCAAAGGTTAAAAGGCTACCAAACATTTGAAACCGGGTATAACTCACTGATTGATATCCTTTCCTTTGCATTCCTTTCTTCGGACCTTTAGTCTGAGCTCGGGTTCGCCATCCTTCCATCCAACAAGAAGGACAAAATCCTATCGAAAATCAGCTTAAAGTCGATTATACACTCTAGCATATCTCTTACTTTGAACCTTGCCTGACACAACTCCTGGAGGCGGGCCGAGCTAAAGCAGTGCGTATTTAGTAGGTTGGAGTTATCTATACGGCACCCGTCATGCACATAGTCGTAGTGATCCCTAAACCACAACTGCTCTTGCAAGATAACGTAGTTCTCTATGGTTAAGAAAGCCTGATCCTCGCGGAGGTTCTTCAAGCCGAGCTCTTGAGCCAGTGGCCCTTGAATATACTATATTGGTTAGTATGTTGCCCTCCTCATGATAGTAGTATAGTTCTACGTACCGGCGCCATCGACCTCTTAACATTGAAGGGTATCTCCAGATTGTAATGTCGTTCCCACGCATTATAAAATCGGCGCATTACAACTCTCACGCTGTAGGGAGTTGGTAGTTCGTCCTCTTCATCAAGCTTGCCTTTCATGCCGAGCGCCATAGCTTTGGCAAAATGCTTCATCACCTGCATATCCCGAGGATCGGAAGGCCCATATTTCTTTACAAATCTAAAGAACGTCAGATCTTAGCGTTAAATACGTGCGCACTATTTACTTACGAATGCCACACTTCAAGTACTCGTGAATACTGGTCCTTGCTTTTGGGCCTCAGATTCCTGCGAACCGTATGAGGGCTGATCTTAGAGCGGTCGCCTGTAAGGCCTCTCCTTTCAGCCCGCTCGATAAGGGCATCTGCTGAACTGGATGTCTTTGATTCCAATTCCATTCTGTATCTTAGCGTTTTATCAAGGGCGATGATAAATTCAGGGTGTTGAACAGCGGAAGTAGGAGTGCTTTGAAGAAGGTAAAGGTGCGAGAGTTGGAGGGCAGAGGCTAAGTCCCCAGGGTCAAGTAGGCAACACGAAAAAATACAAGAGGTAAAGGCGAGGCTGTTCATTTCTAAAATGAGGACCAGTTTTGGCCATCTTTATGTATGGGACCAGTTCTGGGCTCACTCGGCTAGAGTTGAAGCAGTTCAGCATGTTGCGGCACAGCGTGCCGAAAATGGTACTTAGCCTGAGCAAAGGTGAGCAAGCCTGAGCGAATCCTGAGCCGAGCCTGAGCCGGCCTGAGCCGGGCCTGAGCCGGGGTGAGCAGTGTCACGTGCGCGAGGTACAAAAAAGGAAATTCTGGGTGCCCAGATTCGTCTCATATAACAACAGTTATCCCTGTGGTTGTGGATGGGGTGTCGAACCTTTTACCCCTCCCTTATCTCTTTGTGTCACGAGAGTTGGGCATCAGTCAAGGCCGTCTTGGCGTGCGGACCTGGTCTCAATCGGCATGTTCTTGTTGGTTGCTCTTCCCAAACACCGAAGCCATGCATGAGGCTAACTGCAGTATGTCAGCGATTGGCAGTCACGGGGGGCATACAAACACGTGCGAGTTGAGGGGCCAAAATTTACACCAGTGTTTTCTTGGCATCGCCTTCAGGAGCTGTCTAGAACTAAAGAACTATGCACTTGTGCTTTTTCTCCTTGGGTAGTACATGCCTCAGTGCCTGTCTTGCGGCAACCTCGAAAACTTGCTTTACTCCTTCATTTGTCTTTGCTGAGCACTCAATATACATGAAAGCACCAAGCTGCTGGGAGGCCTCAACACCCTAAGATTATAAGTGGCTTGAGTGTTAGCTCCGGTCAATGCAGACCACTAGTATCGATACTTACCTGATCTGGTGAGACGGGTTTCTGGTTAGACTTTTGCAATCTTTGAATAGTCTCCGGGTTATCTCGTAGGTCCTTCTTGTTACCGACAAGCAGGATAGGGACACCAGGACAAGAGTGATGTATTTCGGACATCCACTGGTATGCCAATACAGTGTCAGCTCGGCTCTCACAGAGTTTATAGATAAGCAGAATGTAATGCACCTTGCTGAACACGTTGTGAAGCGAGTTCGGGGAATCAATGCTGAAGCAGATGAGGACTACATGAGTGTTGGGATATGTCAATGGTCGAAGGCGGTCGAAGCATTCTTGACCAGCGGTGTCCCACAGCGCCAGGTCAACAACTTGCCCGTCGACTTCAACCTCAGCAACATAATTTTCAAATAGTGCGGGAACATAAACCTGGATTTGTTAGTCCTAGTTCCGGTGACGTTTGTAACTCGCCCTACTTCGGGGAAACTGTTTATAGAGAAAACCCTATCAAGAACATTCAGTCAGCGTCGCACGAATGTCGAGGAGTCAGTAACTCACATCAGCAAGCATGTCTTGCCAACACCGCTATCTCCAACCACGACGAGTTTACGCATTTCTGGCCACAGCGACTTCATGTTGTGTTTGCGAATTGTGGTAGCAATTCCTGGTCTGGCGGTTGAGACTCCTTGCCTGTTTTTGCCGACTAAAGTCAGAACTGTGGCCCACTGCCACAATCAATCCAGGACTAAAAGTCGGAATAGACACCGATAGCCTCTGTCAGCGGTTACTGGTCAAAAATCAGGGGCGCGTCTCTATCCCTCTACATGTGGTGTCGCATTTTCGATGGGGTGTGCGAGCAGCGGATGGAGAGAATTGCGACGCGGCGATAAGCTGAGGGTCCCCTTGCATGGTGTCAACGGGATTGCCAAAGCACCACGTGACAACATTCTCAATGTTTCTCTGGAAGGACTTGTCCCGTCTGCGAGTCACTGGCCAATCGGAAGGCGCGATTCAGTGATTCGTGCACTACAATACAGGGCTTACAGGCGGGCGGTCTACTGCCTCCTGCAACTCAATGTCAAACTTGCAAACTCAACACCGCTTCTCAGCTGTCGCAGCATTTCCAGAAGAAGAAGAAGAAAAAACCATAGATAACATCTAGGGATTCGCGGCGTAAAAGTCACAAAAGTGCACACAGCTTTCAAGTTCCCTAAATCTTCCCGCACAAGCCACCTATGAACTCAAAAATATAGTTGAAACTTCAATCCCATCTGTCAGAAAACAACCTCGATATAACTTTGCTCATGTAGGCACAGGCGGACCACTCGAAATGGTAGTGACAGGCCCGGCAATGCCAATGCAATAGTAGTAACCCAGCCATAGACCGCCACATTCAGTTCCAAGCGCTGCGTTCCATGCATAAAAGTCGCTGCACATGCACGTGTTAGAATGTGCCCCCATAACATGAAGGTATCCTCAGGCAAGAACTCACTTTAGATCAATACCGGCCGCATTCGCAATCGCCCAACAGCCATCCCCGGCCTGGGCAAAATAGAAGCGACGACAGTTGGCCACCATGCTTCCGACTTGGGTTGGCTCTGGCGTTGTGATGGGCTCGCTGCCCGTGGTGGTGCTCGTTGGCGGAGCTGTCGTGGTCGTTGTGGTTGCCACTGGTGGTCCATCCGTCGACACACAGACATAGTAATCCTCGACGGGATTCTCACAGTCCTCCTCACCCACCGCTGGGTTCCACTCCAAAAACTGTTCCTCAGTAATGCCATTGGTTCGCGCGATAAGAAGGCAGGTGTCCTCCCTATAATTTCGTCAGCTCGTGTCAAGTCCTGAGATGTGCAGTTGAAACCACGTGCAACTGACAGAGAGGATGAAAAGAAAAAAAAACTCACGGCCCAACAAGCCACAGACTAGTACAATCCCCCACCATACCCTCGTGAGTCGGCGTCGTATCGGGAAACTCCATCGTCGCCATCGGCGCCGTCCTTGTTGTTGGTGTTCCCGGCACACCCACACAATACCACTGGCCATCCATGAGTCCTCCACACGGTTGACCCTCCCCAGCGCTCCAAACCGTGGGATTCCACAGCCGAAATCCTGTTCGCTAAATGTCCCGAACCCATTCGCAATGTCCGCACACGATTCCCCCGCTTCGCGCTGATACCACTTTTCACACGTGCTGATCTGGCCTGGCGGGACAAAAAACGGAGTACTATTGGCTGTTGGCGGCATTCCTGTAATTCCATCCGGTCCGACGACACAGTACCAGTAATCTAGCCAGAGGCCATCACAGTTTCCGTTAAGCGCGGGGTTGAAGGAAAAGAATTCTTCTTGGGAAAGATATGTCCCGTCGCCGATAATCTCCCGACAGGTATCCCCCTCTTGGGCCTGATAGTAGGCTAAACACCCGGAGATAATCCCCGCTTGAGTAGGCTGGGGGTCGAAGTTGGCATCTGCAGTGGGAAAAGTGGTAGGAGTGTAGTTGGATACGAGAGTCGGTTCGGGTCCTCCGAGTAGAGTAGTAGTCCAAGTAAAGAACGAGGTGGCGAGAGGCGGATTAGGTACGTTGATACACACCCACCATCCGTCAAACAGGCCGGAACCAACGATTCGATGGGCAGGCGGGCAAAACTCCCAAGCCCCACCGTGCTCGGTCACCGGATGAGGGTACCTGCCAAATGCAAACACCTCCGGCGGTTTATGTTAACTCCGTTACAGTTCCCTTGAGCGCTTAGCGCTGCACCCCTGCTGGAGTTCGGAGCCGCCATGTAAGCTAAGGCACAGCCAAATGGGAGCGCAACGGCGTGCATAAATAGGATGTATTTGTCAAAAGAAAGGGGTTGTTGCCACGCTGTCAAGAACACAAAGAAAGGGCTCGACCCTGGATCGAACCCAGGTACTGTAGTCAGCTTGCATATGGATGCCTGGCACTACTAGCAATCCAACCACTACGCCACCAAGGCAGTGTACGATAGCTTGACAGTTGGTTCATGCAAAGAGGTCTATATAAGAGAGCATGTCTAGCCTTGCCAGACAGGAACAGAAGAACAGATATACAGCACAATCAATTCACACTCACACACACAGACGAATGTACGGTGCCGTGCTTCTGACAATAGCAACTCCGAGGTATGTTAGATAGACTATTTTGGATAGCTGTACTTCATTTATCACTCCTAAGTCTAGCTATAAACAGCCACATAATCATCAACCTTGTCATGATCACCTTCAACCACTCCAAACCTCACTGGCCTACTCCTCCCCATCTCCTCCACTACCTCATCCCCACTCGTACACGCCCTTTCTACCCTGCCCCTCGTAAACCTCACAAAATCCAACTCTTCCTCTTTATTCAACAGAATCCCCCACCGGCCCAAAAGCCTCTCAATCGGCCCCTTCAAGCTCGGGCTACACGCCCCAAATACGGCAATAAACATCTCGGCCACCGTCCACGTCGCAATGCTCACCGCGACCGCCCACGTGTCCTGCTGCTCTGGTTTGTCGGGTGCCCACTCCCCGACCATGGCTGATTTCGCGATACTCGCGCCGCTGGCCAGGAGGCCTAACCCCGTCAGGCAGCAGATGAGGATGCGTTCGCGGCGGGGGCGGCGGAGGCGCCACAGTACAGCAACCATTGGCGCGAGGGAGAGGAGAATATCGGTGGTGATGTTGACTGCAGAGCCGATACTGGAGACTAGCAAATCGATCTGAAGGGTGAGACAAATAGCGTTGGGGGTAGAATAGTCCCACGCCGCGGCGAGGGGTCGGCACTTTGTGAAGGTCCATGCCGTATTGGCGACCAAGTAGATAGCCTGGACCGTAATAAGCGTAAGGAGAAGCGGGCGCCACCAGCGCGTTGTAGTGCTAAGGGGGTAGAAGCGCGAGAGGAGAGTAAGGGCGACCGAGGTTTTAATAAGGGTCATGGCGAGGTTCCACAAGGGGACGGCGAGGTAGGCGAGCTTGATAACGTGGGTCATTGTGGCGAAGGTGAGGAGGCGCGGGGTGGTGAACATCTCAAAGGTAAGCAAGATAAAAGAGGTTATGGATGTGAGCTGAAGAAGTGTTAGTTTTTTTTTCTGTTTTCCGACACTTCCGGGAGACTCACAAAGCCCATGGCAATCAACCAATCATCCCATCCCACACGCCAGGTGGGCCATGTGCGGACGTAGAGGCGCGCGGAGAATGGGATGAGAGTAAGGGCGAGGAGAGTCCCCGTGAAGCCAAAGTAAACGCGCGCGAGCAAGGCGGCGCGATCTGAGATGGGGATGAAGGGGTCGGTCGGAATTGGTGGGGGCCCGGAAGAGGTAGCCGTTGGGTCGTCCATCTCTCTCCTTTGAAGATCGCACCGCCAATCGAGTGGATGCGTACATCTCCACCGCTGAGAGCTCGCGATGTTAACAAGATAAAAGCGGGGTGGGGGAGATTCACAAGATCGACGAGACGGGGGAGATGGGACTTGGAGTCGATTCTTAGATAGAAGAAACAGAAGGGGAGGAACGCGGTGGTCAGGAAAGTTCTTTTCTCTCGTCTTCGCACAGACGCACGGCCAGATTCGGCCAACTCCAGGAGTAATCGCAAGGAATGTTGGGCGCGTTGACGGCTGGCTTACGAAGTACACTAGACTGTGCGCGAGACCAAGGATGCGATGTGGGGTCTAGGTACTAGTTACTGCAGCCTAGCTTAGATTTAATTGGCCCATCATTTGGCGGTTGGGCTGCTCGTTGAAGGAGAAAAATTCGGTTTTGGGAAATTAGGTGGTATTGAAAGGCTTAGCACCCGTCAAGCCTAGCGCTAGCGCTGACCTTCACTGAAGATCCCCCAACCATTACCTCTTTCCAAGAGGACAATCCTCGTCCACGAGGGCCCACGGCTCTGGGCAAGCGGTGGTGGTGCTGCACGTGCCGAGCAGGGGCGCGTTTACGCCGGGGCTTGACCGCGGGCGCCGACCAGATCTATCGCTCGACGCTGGACGCCGGGGGCTCGATGACCCGAAGATGGCGCGGCTCGTGGTTGCGGACGGTAGTGTGTCCCACGCTGACCATGATGCGGGCTGTTGTGGAGCAGCGGGAAGCTGCAGGGGCAGGGCTCGATACTGTGGGCGGCGACCGAAGCTCCGGTGAGGGGCATTTGGGTTGGGATCGGGGTACGGAGAGAGCGGATCTGGGTGCTTGTTGAGGGGATCCTACGGGTCGAAATTCAGGTGGCCAGGCAAGGGTGTGGTTGGCGATGTGGAGTTTAGTAGTTGAACATCTACTCGAGGAAATGTGTAACCAAGAAGACAGTGTGGTATAAGAGGCAACGCCCCAGTTTTATGTATAGAGAACTGATAAATGCGCACCCCCCATTTCGCTATTCGCGCATGCTGCTCGGTATTCGCAACCCATATGTCACGCAACTTGGATATCAATCGTTGACCTTCAGTTATTGTAACATGCCGTCGGTGAGATCGCGTCACCCGGTAGAGGCTCCTGAACGTTCCTCCTGGTGAGTTTGCGTCGTCTCCCTTTTAATAGACCAGCAACCCCTGTTGTCCATGTCGCCAGCTGACCATGTACCCTCCGTAACGTAATCCCAACCCAGAGCAATATGTCTAACTCTACCATCAGGTATCTCGTCCCTTTCCCTGATCTGACCGACTAGGCCAATTAGATCGCTCCCCTCGATGATCCCGGCGCTTGAAAGGAGGCCTTCGGGCTCCTCCGTAAGAATGGAGCGAGTCTTGCGGACGTAAAAAATGACCCAGCATGCGGTAAACAGCGTCAATGCCAGAATCGCAAGGACAAGATAGGCAGCCCAGTAAACCACAAACAGTCTTGTTGTAGGCTCTAGAGCAGTGCCTATGACCGTCTCTTGTACGGGGAGCGTACTATCGAATGCGTTAGTGGCAACAGCGATGCTATACACACCTGTGAATGCCTTGGATATGGCTTGTATAAGGTTTTCCGGCGTCAGCCAGTGCGCTGGTGCTTTTTTTTGCGCCTGGTTTAAAACCACGACCCCAAAATCTGACGTTGACCAAATCAGCCCCGGATTGAAAACGACTGATCCTAGTATTCCAAACTCTATGTTCTTCCACTTTGCGGCGCGAGTAGTATCCGGTCTGCCACTCTCTGCAGAGCTTCGGATAACTGGAGCGCCAGTTGCACCCGTAAGAGTCAATCCCAACATGACGGGTGCGGTCCGGTATAAGGTAGCACACGATATAATGCTGAGGTTACTGAGGAGGTAAGGCGAGGATGCCGAATATGTCCCGACTGCAAATACGAGACGGCCGAAGTTTGACGCGGGGGGGCAATCAGCCACCGCTTTTCCCCTGAAATAAACCTCGGCGCTCGCTGTCACCGCAGTGCTCAACTGAAAAGGGCACCCCCTGTCGTTTCCGGCCACAGTGACCTCGCCACGGCCTTGCCCCGAGGGCACGAGATTGATCACATACTCTCTAATAGCTTCGCAGCTAACGTACGCAGAGTATGCCATGGTTTCCGCGGCGATGTGGAAAGTGTTGTTTATCTGCGGCGCCACTGCCGTGAAGGGGCGGAAGGAAAACTCTCCGTCGGTCCAAGGGATATGTTGTCCGCCGTATACCAGGGTTGCAGCTGTGGTGTGGATGGCAGGTCGCCAGTCGAGATCACCCAAGCTGGTTTCGTTAAATGCTGAGCTGAAGGAGACAGAGGCTGTGGAGGGGAGCATGACGTCTTTAGGTGCAAAGAGGCGGGCACTGAGGGGGGCCGCTAAGAACTGGAGGACTAGGCTGGCCAAGAGGGCGACTGCAATGGTGCTGTGTCTCAATCGGAATGCCCTCCACCATCTAAGTGGGAGAGCCGTGGCCCGATAGTCGAGCAGGATCGACCGCTGCGCACTGGCAGAACCATTTCGGAGTTCCACATACGGCTGCCGCTCGGCGAGCGCACCTGAGATCCACGCCCAGTGGGCGCTAAATAGCTGGAAGATGACCGTGGGCAGCGCCGTCCACACGAGGCCCAAGCTCAACAAGCTGTCCGACTCGCCCTGTGGGCCGGTCTCGAGAGTGCCATTGACGAGCGCGGTGTCGCTTGCATCGTTCTTGACAGCGATCGTAGCGAAACCCTGCCAGCGAGAAGATTGGATTGTGAGGGCGATTATGCTGGCCATCAGGCCGAGGTTGGTGATGATAAAGCTGAGTAAAGAGATCCGTCGCAACGCCGCGGATAGCCATTCATTCGGTGGAATCCCCTGTGGCCTTTTACCGAATTTTTTAGCCGGCGTCTCTTGTCCCGGGGGAAGAGATGGTGCTTCCCCCGCGGGGGAACACGAGATTGAGTCTTGTGGATTCATCCTAGGCTTGCAGTTCCAGGGCATGTGTACACAAGTGGACAGATCTCGCAACAATTTAAAAACCAGAAGGCGCTGCAGCCTTCCACATCAGACCATTGCCGCGGAGAATGGATATCGGAAGCAGGCATCATGCTCAGAAGCTGGCTGTAAAGAGCTCTCTATTTATTGGTTCGTCTCCGCGGTGGCTTTCGATAGTGCCTGCAAAGAGTCTCAGCTTTACCGTATTAGTGCAACAGATGTGGATCGCGGGTTATAGCAAACCAATCGCGGTAATATCTCTCTGCTTCGTCTTCAGCTACCGAAAATAACTCACTCCGGCGCTTTGCCCTCTTCGACATCAAACTCAGCTCGCGTGACTCGGATATAGATGGGAGCCTTATCGCCCTCAGTGGCAGGCTGTCTGAGTGCATTAATCCTCCCCCGTTTTCCGTGCTCTACTGACAATTCCCCGATACTGTATTACCATCTATTTTCAACCAGCAGATTACTCTCATGAAATACACTTCCCACGCAAAGGCCGCGATGGCGGTAGCTGTGCTATCGGTGGCGGCGACCTACGCAACAAGTGTCGAGACTGAAACGTGCCTTGGAAAACCGCCTACGACTACCCCATCGGCCTGCGATCGTATGCAAGCGAAACTGAAAACATGCAGCGAAATAACTCGCAAAGAAGACATAATCATTTGTTTCTGTAATCAGGATATGCTGAACGCATTTATTTTGTACGTTGGGGATGAGATGCTGCTCGATCCAAATTTCATCCGCTGTTCCGTGGAGCTAGGCATTGCTAATCTGGTGGGCGTGCTCAACAGTTGCAAGGGCGAGGCTCGCGAATGTGCCTTGATGTACATCTCCGATGCGGACATAGACGTGATGGTCGAGGAATGGCAGAAGGCTTGCAAGCAGTACCTCCCGACATCGATTACAACTCCAGTGCTCACACCTCTCTCGACCATACTTGACCCCGACTCTTGCTCCTCCGCCGCTCAAGCATGCCTGATGAGAGACCGTGGGGTCTCATCTTGCAAGATGGCTTTCGCGACGAACACGACCGCGGCGCTTAGTTGTCTTTGCCAGTCCACCCAGCTCGACCTCGCATCGCGGTGCCAAATCGACGGGACGAAATGCATCCCCACCAAGCCCGTGACCGTCACAAACATCTGGGAGTACAAGAACTGTCAACCAACTGGATGGCCAGTAAGAAATCCTTTTGTATCCTATGAGTTTTAGTTTCCTCGCGTTGACAGCTCCTTGTCGGACAGACGACGACAGCAGCCGCCAGCACCGGACTTACCCCGGCGCCCACGGCTCGACCTACCTCATCCATCTCCAGTATTGTGTTCAGCACCACAATACGTCAAACCTCCACCAATGATGCCGGCCATCTTACTGCTTCCCTGGTAGACTGGTGCTTCTTTTCTGTGTTGGTGAGTATCGTGTCTGAGGGCATCCAGGTGCTATGGTAGTCCCTCTTTTCGAAACTCAAACTCGCAGAGACTGAGGCTGTTGATAGCTAGTCTATTACCTCACTACGAATCGATGGGGAGTTGAACACCGATTTTCTTGCTCTTTTTGGGGAGGGGATTTTGATTTGAATTTTGAATTTTGCCCACCAAGCCTCCCTTAGTTGAGGAGATGCTGGAGAAATAGTAAAAATCCAAGACAAGATGTACTTAAGGTTGCTACTTCAGCTTTAGCTGGTGCCCTGGTTGAGAATTTCCAGTCATTCATTAGAATGAGAATCATATTATGCCGGGAAACTATTTGTATGTCGAAAAGCAGGGGGTTTGAACCCCCACTCTTATTTTCAGAGTCAAATCTCTTTTCTCCTCTAAAAAAAAAAGGGGGTCTAGGGGGTCCGAATTCTCTATTTTCTTATGCGAAAAGAATTCGTTTCAAATTGTATGCTAACTTAGCCGCAAACGGCATCATTAGAAAGCTCTCGGAGAGTCAAAAACAACACCAAAGTTGGCTTGATTGTATGAGGCCCTGTTGTCGAGAAATATAAAAAAGAAGAGAGTGGAGACGAAGTTTGAGCCGCAATGGCGTACGAACTCCAGATTTCCCCGACCGGTGCGACGATGTTGGGCTCGAGAAACCGATGAATAGTGCCTCCCCAGCTGGCGAAGACGTTGGCGCTCCGCTCCCTTAAATAGCGCGCTGGAATGACCAAGCCCTTGGGGTTGTTGTCAAACGTGACCGAGAAGTTGCCGCCACCCAAGAGCAACGACAAGATAGCATTGCTCACTGCCTGCTCTATGATGCAGTAGGCGACAATGGCCACGTCAAGTAGGTCTATGGGTAGCCTTATCCCCTAGATGCCAACTCCGTAAAACGGATGTATCTCACACTCTGATTCACAAGGCCCCGAGCTTTCTCTTGTTAAAAGGTGTGAGGCATGGAAAGTGCGATGGGAGATACTTGTTAGTGCATCACCACCCCACACAACACTATTTAGCTGGTGTCTGGGCGGCTCAGCCAGATTGGAATGCATCACCCATCCTTACTACCATTCTCTCAAAGGCAACTTTAGCTGGGGGGGACTGAAAACGGCCCCTAAAGCTAGGCAGCGGCCACGGATAGGATCACCCAACTTAGGGTGAACTTAGGGGAAGCCTAGGACAAATCAACCTCAGATTAGCCCAGCTCAGGACTGCGGACAAAAAAGGATATTTCTTATGCCTAGACTCATCTCAGAGTAGTAGCCTGCGGTGATTGTATAGAATGGTACCTAGACCGGATGTTTCAAATCTCTACAAACTATGAATTTTACTTTTGATGAGGGCAGCAGCAGGAAAATCATGGTCATGTGTACTGTGCGGGACCAACGCAGTGCCCCTATCGAAAACGATATCTAGGTAAATAGCAAAGCTACTTGGTGACATCTAGAATACCAGATCTTCGGTCGGGTGATGTTAGGATAGAACTTTACTCAAGCTTGCCATAAAGTATAACTCTATATAGCTTTGATATATCCCCTGTGCTTGATCTTGTTCTGTCGAATTACTTTTCAAGCTCCTACTAGCTCAGACCAGTTCTGGGCGTCGCTATTTTGTGTCGTGCGGATTGATCTGGGTAATGAAAGCATGAAACTTTTGGAAAGGCTAGCCAATTTTTCTACTCTGTCTACGGATGTGGCGGGAAGATGACTACTTGGTGCTTCTCTCCTCTGGACCATCAGGTTTGCGATTTCGAGGTCGAAAAAAAGAATCTATCTTCCTCTGCTTCTTGTCAAACTTGGAGTTTCCGATCCCCCCTCCCGTCTTCCTAAGTCCGGAAAGATGATCGATGTAGTTGATGGCGCTGAAGGTGATGTCTGTGGCCGAGAGAGCTCGGCCAATATAGCTGGTGGTGGTGGGCTGTGATCTGGACGGGGGCTCGGAAAGAGGCGTTTTAGTCTTCACGACTACCTCATGGTAGGCTGCATTGCTAAGGAATTCGTCTAGCGGTACGGACTCCGGTCGCATGGCGCCATCAACGGAGAGGGTTAGGACTTGCAGTGCTCTCAGCATGTGGACGAACTGCAGCTGCACGTGTGAAAGGATCCCTCCATGGGCGACGATAAAAACGCATTGCGGGGTGTCACACGGGAGGAGGTCCTCGAGCAGTGGGAGTAAGACAGCGTCGAGGAAGCGTTTCGCCCGAGCAATTAATTCCTCAAGTGGCTCCCCCTCCGTGTAAGCCCCTCCTCCCTGCCGGGCTGCTGCTGCGGGTTCTGAAACTTCTGGGTTCCTTTCGCGAAACTGCTTCTCACGGAGCTCGCCGAGCTGGACAATCTCCATCGTAGGTGCTATCGTAGAGCTCGGCTCGGCGTCCTGGGATAAGTACGCATCGCGGATGCATTCCGCTGTCATGCGGGCCTGCTGGAAATCCGAGCAAAACAGGTGAGGGATAGAGCCTAGGCTAGCCGCCCGTCCGGCGAGATGCGCACCAAGCCGGCTGGATTGGATGACACCGTGAGATGTTAGGGGAGAGTCCGGTGGCCCTGCACTACAGCCTCTATCAGCATGACTGCAAACAACAATATCGGTTTTCAGACCGGAGCATGGAACATACTGGCCACGGGACACGTCGTCGATTGACTCGCCATGGCGGATGAAGAAGATATGCGTCTCCCCCATCCCTGGATGGTGATATCTTTGTCTCTCTCGGCTGTAGCTGAGGGTAGCAGTGCTGAACCCAAGAAACAGAGAGCACGCAGACTGACTTGACTCTGTTGGGAGTGTCGCTGTCCGAGAGAGTGCTGACACAAAAGAAACCCCTCTCCCCTTACGTAACAACCACTAAGCCAGTAATGGTTCTGTTGATTAGCTATCAAGCAAGGAATCACAGCCCACCCTGCAAGCCAGCCTAGTTTGATTTGCTGAGTCCGTTGCAGAAGCGTAAATAAGCGCCTGTAAGCAGGGATCTACGGAAAAAAAGAAATTACTGCGCTGAGTGATGTCATCCACGTCGAAGCGCAGAGATGGAACGGCCATGCAGTCTGCTGCGAGTGGGGAGCGAAGACGTTATCGAAAACCCCTTGATTGGAAAGGACCAGCGAAACGCAAGAAGCCAGATACAACGGCTCCTCAAGCGGTCCAGATACAGACACCACAAAAACACTTCCAGAAGATGGGCCACCCGCCGTCAAGGCATCATTCTTCAAAGGCTTTGTGTTCTGGGCTCTGCGGCCAAGAGCCGTACTCGGGTTCCAATAGGATATACAGTGGACGATGTGCGACACATCCCTACCGGGGCCCTCTTGCGGCTCATCTCGGCTGAACGGCTTGCCATAAGCCAGTACATCGAGACGCGATAGGACGAGATCCGAGATGAGATCACAAGCGCAGAAGACGATCTACAATCGGACATTTGATGACAGTGGGTATCGCCGTTGTCTCCCTTGTGGTCCATGACGCCTCATCATTTAACCCGCCGGAATGAACGTCGATGTCCGCCGCTGTCTCGCCCCGACCCGCTCCCGTACACTGGTTTCGCAGGACGGAGAATCAGGTAGCGGCTTCTCTACGCGGATGCTGCAACCCACGCCTTTCGAGCAGCGTTGAAGAGCGAAGAAGGGTGAAGGCTTCTTCCTCATCAAGAAGGCGCTTTTCGGGCGTATAGTGACGTATGGGGTTTGCGCCGGTCAAGACCCGGTTTTCGTCCGTTGTGCAAAGTTTTAGTCCAAAAGGCATTCGCCTTATTTTTACCGTCTAAACCAGAAAACCCTACTCAGACCCTACGGGCTACAAGCCCTAGAACTGGAAGGGATTAGGTGTCGCTCGCCCCGGTGGTCCCAACAGCAAAAGTTTACTAGACCCGAAACGTACTCCAGCTCTTTCATACACTTCCTGTACTGGATAGGGCCACGGGGTGTACTATGCCCACGATTCCTATCTAACGCCCCAAGCATTATTGTTAATCTCTGGGCTAGGTGCTACCTCTATAGATAGCAATTCAGGAAGCTTTAGCTTTAGCGCCGCTATATCGCTACCTAGCTGCTTCAGAACAACTATTCCTAATTAGGCTGCCAAAACGTTACTTCTCGTATAGAAGTCGGCAGCAGATTCTGCACGAACTCAGCCTGGTATATAATCCCAACTACGCCATTGCTCCTTGCCCTGCTCCTTGCCTACACCTCGGCAAGCAACCTTAACGCGTAGCCCCCTACCTCCAGAACCTCTAATCGTCTGAGCTCCTTAAGGGACCTAGCAAAGGGCCCCAGCTTACCCAGGTCTAGCCTTACCCCCGTATCCTCGACTGGCCTCTTATTATTCGCAAGATCTAGCCGAACTTCCCTTAACGTTTCCCTATACGACTAGAGCATCTCCAACACGTCCGTTAAATGTACCTTACGATCTATTCGGCTAGCCCGGGGCTTCTTTTTACTATAATAGCTGGGTATGGTAAATAAGCTGAATACCTGGAGGTTTGGCGCTGCGGCGACAATACTACGTAATATATCCGCTTCGATATTACAAATATGATCGAATTTAAGCTTGACGAGGTTAATCGGGTAGATCTAAGCGTTATAGCAGAAATTCAGGCTTCGGCTTCTTGGGCGATGCGACCGGGCTTGTTGACGGTAAGGCGGCGGAGGTTAGGCGCGGCGCGCATGATTATTAAGATACTTGGGAGGGCGAGTCTGCAGCTGTCGTCGTCGTCAACACCATAATCGAGCACGAGGGTAGTAAGACGGGGGAGGATAAAGGGAGTTGCACCAGCGTCGCTCTCGTCGCCGCCGCGGAGGAAGAGGGGACGCCATTTGCTACTTATGTCGAGTCCCAAATGTACGAGGTTGGGGCTGTGGAGGAGAAGGAGCTCGATAACGGTGGTGGGGTTGCGATAAGAAGAGGTGTTTCGACATTTGCGTTTCGCGAGGTTGGGGTGTCTGTTACTTCGGAAAACGGCCCCATCGAGGTCCAGGATGGACAGATCGATGTATTTGTCGTATTTAGCAAGATCGGGGCGCTGTTTGAGAGTGCGGATGACACAGTTGGAAACGCGGTCGGGAACGCGGACCGGGCGCAGTCTTAAGCTATACCTCTCATTTCCTGACCGCGTTCCCAATTACGCCGTATTCCTACGGATATCAAGCGGACAGCGGAGATCAAGCCCTTGAAGCAATTCGCGCTGCTGCTGCTAGGGAGCAGCGCGTGGGTTCTCCGATGGACAAACGGAATCAGCAAGCGATACTCACTCTGCTCGGACACAAATGGTTCAAGCGCATCTGGGTAAGTGACAGGCGGTTGATAACATGGCGAGGCTGCTATTAATAAAGTTAATATAGGTCGTTCAAGAAGTTGCTGCAGATCGACATATCCTGATAAAGTCCGGTGCCACAGAAATCGACGGATATGCGTTCTGCACGGGCTTAAGCGTACTTAAGCCGTTCGAAACGCGTCCAAAGCTGCAGGCGCTAATCCCTCCGATAGCCTACCTTATAAAAGGAGACTAACTCCTGTCAGATGAAAAGGGGGTCAGCTGACTATGTCAGCTGACGCAGTGGCAGTTGCCCCGGAGGCAACCAGTTGCCACCACTTGCCACTGCAGCAAGCGGTGATTCATCACAGCGTACGCGGCCCTTTGCCGCTGGCATTTGTAATGTACAGACCAGATGGTCTATGAGAAAGGAGCTTTCTGGCGGAGCCAGAAAGCCCGGGACAGAACACAAGAACATCTTCTTGGAGGACACGCACACACAATACAATCAATTCACACACACACAGACGAATGTACGGTGCCGTGCTTCTGACAAGGTATAGGTTGCTTCCGGCCCGAGTTACACGTACACCCAGTACGTGTGTACGTCGTGATTGGAATTGTTGCCTCGGAGCTATCCTTACAGATTACGCGTCGTCTGCTTTCCATCGATGGGAAAGTTTAGCCGGGGGACTGAAAAGGGGCCTCTAAGGCTGTGCGGCGGCGGTGTACCGGATCACCCCAGCTCAGGGGAGAATCAGGGAGAGCTCAGGACAAATCAGCCTTGGCTCACCCCAGCTCACCCCAGCTCAGGATTGCGTACGAAAAAGGAAATTTCGTGTGCCCAGATTCGTCGCAGGAAGCCTAGCTGTTTCCCACACCTCGGCTCAATTACATCCTAACATGGACTCAATTCGTCGGAGCGAAAAGGTTTTCATGTCTTATGCCGAGCCGTGAAACTGACTTGGCGTGGTACGCTGACGGCATTAACCTAACCCACGAAAGCGCCGCCCCTGCGTCGCGTAGCATTGGGTCTCCGCACTGCATGACATTCATCGATCCCTGCAGGGAGAAGTCGCCATGTACAGGTACAACTCAGACATTCCCGACCATTTTACAAAACCAGCTCCGGGGCCGCATTGTTTTTAATATGGCATCCACCCCACTGCTAGGGCTCACAACTTCGATAACTCCTCTAGTGTTGCGACATTCCTTCTCACCTCCAGGACACCACATTGCAAACTGCTGTGTGACTACTGGATTCAAGACAATACCACGACAGACTAAACTAAGTTTCTGCGTCCTCATGACTATGCTGTTTCCAACGAATGCAAATCACACTACCAGCTCCTACTCTATTCTTAGCAGTTCAAGTTACGCTCCTCGCAGCTTTGAGGGTGTTCCTACTGTCTAAACGCCCACCACCTAACTTGACAGGAGTATTGAATCCATTCTCGTCCAAGACGCAATCTCCGGAAAGTACTAATGGCAGTCGATAATCATGTGGTCAATAGGATCATGGGAATGTATTTGGTGCTAGTTTGGACTCGGAAAGATTACTGCTCATGTTGTCGGTCGGCCTCCCGAGGCAACAAGATGCAAGATGAAGATGACACATTCGCCCCATGTTTTCACTTGCAGGGTATTGATTTCTGTCTTCTTTTGATCCTCCAAGGTGATGAATAGACACTCAGCCTCTCACACTTTAGTCTTCACCTCTTTGATCTCCACCATCTCCAGAGATAAACTTTACCCACACATTTTTTTTTTTCTTCTCGCTCTATCAGAAACACAAGTTATTTTCACTTTTACTCCATCTCAGTATGTTGTTCAAAACAACAGTGTTTGTGCTGGGGACTCTTTTGTCTCTGCTTTTCCAGGCGGCAGGTGCAGCTCCCGACCCCGAGCCTGATTATGTCTGCTCGCCTACAAAGCCTTGCACCTTGGGTTGCTGCGGCCCCTTGTAAGTCTATTTCTTTTGCTGTATGACATCAATTTCAGCGGAACAACACCAGGCCTAATAATTTAATTTGTAGAGACCCAATTACCAACACAGGGGTTTGCGGCATGGGTCCCACCTTTTGCGGTGTCGGAAACTGCACCAGCACCTGCAACGCCAAATCCGAATGTGATCCCGGCTGGGGCGCCGAATGGTCGCAGCAGTCGGTCTGTCCCCTCAACGTGTGCTGCTCCCCCTTTGGTTTCTGTGGAACTACCCAGGATTTTTGTCAGGGTAAAACTATTCCCCAGCCCGAGTGTCCCGGTGGACATAGTGCTGACCAGCGCCTCATTGGCTACTACGAGGGCTGGAACCTCGCAAGACACTGCGGACGGATGGCTCCCGAGGATATCCCGATGGGGTGGTATACCCACATCAACTTTGCCTTTGCGCTGATCAATCCCACCACTTTTCACATTGAAGACATGGGGCCCGGACTAGCGGCTCTGTACAGTCGTGTCACAGCCCTGAAGCAGAGACAAGACAATCTTAAAGTGTGGATTGGTATGTTTTCCCCCAACTGAAAGAAAAGAAAAAGAGGAAAAGAAAAATGCCATTCTAAGAATGTTGTCGGATGATCAGCAATCGGTGGTTGGGCCATGAATGACCCCGGTCCCTACCGCACCACATTCTCGGACCTCGCCGCCTCCACCACGGCACAAGACGCGTTTTTCGAGTCTCTCATCACCTTTATGCAGCGTCATGGTTTTGACGGTGTCGATCTCGATTGGGAATACCCCGTCGCCGAAGACCGGGGTGGCATCCCTGCAGACTACGACAACTTCGTCACTCTCGTACGTCGACTCCGCGAACGCCTTAACCGCACCGGTCGTCATTACGGGCTCACCCTCACTTTACCCGCTTCGTACTGGTATCTCAGGGGATTCAACCTGCAAGGATTAGAACCCTATCTTGATTGGTTTAATATCATGACGTATGATATCCACGGCACCTGGGACAGTACGGTAAAAGCCATTGGGCCTTATGCGTACGCGCACACCAACCTTACGGAAATCCAATTCGGGTTGGAACTTCTCTGGAGGAATAAAATCCACCCGGGCCGCGTGGTTATGGGGCTAGGGTTTTACGGAAGGTCCTTCACGATGAAATCCCCCTTGTGTATGGCCGCGGGATGTGAGTTCACCGATGGAGCAAGGGGGGGCGCTTGTACGGGAACGCCGGGGGTGTTGTCGGCAGCGGAAATCAACGAATTGATTGCGAATGGGGCAACCTCGGTGACGGATACCACGCATGCGGTCAAAATCGTAACGTGGGATGGAAACCAGTGGGTTAGCTTTGATGATGCCGAGACATTGGGGATGAAGATGGATTATGCGAATTTGCGATGTTTGGGGGGGTGAGTGTCTCCTTTCCTTCACCTATTTCGTTCGTTCCCTCTGTATATTTCTTTTCTTGCCAACAAAGCTAATGGAAGGCATGTCAATGTTGTTTAGGACCATGGTTTGGGCAATTGATCTAGATGATGGATCGCTGATTGAGGCGCTGGGATCGGGACTATCCACGCCAAAGGCAACGGTGCGGAGTGGCGAGACCAGGTCGATTCCGTGTCTTGATTCGGATTGGCAGGAGGAGGAAGAAGAAGAAGAGGAGGAGCTTTGATGAAAGAGAGAGATGGAAATAGGGGCTCATACATGTACTGGCGTCAATGTGAACTTGTCATACGCTACATCCCAATACAGCAAGTCCATCCTTAAAATATCTGTGTCTTCTTCTGTCCGTGAGGTGTGACCATCTGAGGACTCTTGTTTGGAACGGCAAGCACGGGCTATAAGCGCCAATTTATGTCTTCGCTATGGATCTCACTGATTCACCGTTTCCATTCTGATAATGCCGAGTTTTTGTCTCGACGATACCGTGTTATCCGTTTGCTGCCACCTGGTCTCTCCAGAAAGTCTCAGGAGGGTGTCCTTGTCTCGTCTCGTTGAAGCACTGGCCATGTTCTCTCTGTTTCTCTGGTTGTGCACGTGTGCTTTAGACTTGTTGCAAAATTAAATTTGCCAGATACGCTACATCAACACAATACTAACGATATGACAAGTCTCCAATCTGAAAACGATAAGAAGCACCCACTCCAGGGCTATCCAGTTCTCTCCACGGCTGAGCCTAGGCAAAAATCATGAGGGTCAAGCCCACCCACTCCCCGCACAGCCGTGGGTGAAACCCCCCGACGCAAAGGCGACCTTGTTGTTTTTAAAGCAGCGATTATTCACAAACACGGGTGTGCGAAACGTCACTTTCCACTCGAACCCTTCGTCGTTCGTCCCCTGGAAATAATGCCAGTTCCATTTCGACACGCCTAAGCCCAGACAGCCTCGGGCGTGGCGCAGCATGGTCTCACGGCCGTAGTCCCAGCTGCTGAAACCAGATCCTGTTTTTTTTTTTAATCTCAAGTATTAGCGATCGCAGCTTTTATTCTCGGGCGCTTACATTGGTGAGAGGCTGAGAACGGGCACAGTGTGGTGAGAGTGAAACCCAAATGGAATAGGGAAGAGAGCTGAAAACCAAAGCGGGGGGGGGCGCTACCGTAAATCTCATAATCGCTATAACCCCGATGGTAATCCCCCTTGCATTTTCCGTCTGGCGCCTTGAGAGGGGGCCAGGGCCGCCGATGTTGTTGCGGAGTAAGCTGGTAGGTATACTGCGCTCTACCGAGGTGGCCGCCGAGTTTCCAATTCATAGGATTATTCACCGAGTCGCCGTCACAGCCGTGGATAATCTTCCCAAAGGCCTCGAGACATTCTTCCCGGTTGATGGTGTCGACGGTGGTTCCCTCAATGGCAAATTCCATCTCGTCGGCGGTGAGTTCGTGGTACAGCTTGGTGACTCGCCAGTTATGTTGGCCGGGTCCGGGGGTCTGGATGGTTCGGCAGAAATCCTTGTAGTTGATGTCGGCTCGGTTGGCGGTAACATAGGCGCGCCGGTTCTCGGCGCTGTAGCAGCGGAATGTCTCGGACACTTGGCAGGTTTCCGGGGTGATGCCGAGCACCTCGGCGCGGAGGTCAATGGCACGAGCGAGGGCAAAGGAGGCGATGACGTTGTGGCCGTCCTCGTTGGGGTGGAAGATACGGCCGAACATGTCGGGAAGCAAAGCGCCGATGCCGGGAATCCACGAGGTGGAGTCGGAAGGGCAGCCGGGGATGGTGGGGGCACGGGGGTCAAGAGAGTGGAGGGCGGCAGCCCGGGGGTTGACAGAGTTCCAGAGGGAAGAACGGTAGACGGCGCGGTCAACGCCGTTTTCATCAAGGTCACGGTTGGCCATGGCATGGCGGAGGAATCTTAGTTGGGCCTTGGCGACGGGGTCAAGCTTCTCTAGCTCGGCTTCGGGATCCCACGGGTAATTAGACTCCGGCTGCTGGGGCTCAACATGAGGGATAGTGGGTTCGTCGTATGTATCAGTGGTGTCATTTCTCACGTCTCTCTGCTTTAGTGGCCATACACTTCGAAACCAGCCCTTGCGGGTGTCGGACTTGAAGAATAACAGGTTGGGCTGGCGAGGATCCGGATAAGCCCCAGACGAGGAAGGGGAACACATTTGGCCGTCAACGCCCTCAGCAGGCCAGGGATCCCAGTTGGAAAACCCAATCTTGTAGTCAACCTCGTCACGCACATCGTTGACCACGTCGCGGATCACGTCGTTGAGTGAGTTTGTCAGGGTATTGAAGCGAGTGCGACGCGCAATCGTCAGCGGCAGCGGGTCCTGGCGTTCTTCGCCAACGGCCCAGGAAAGCCATTTGTAGGCAGCCCAGGCAAAGAGACCCCAGTCCTGGTCCGTGGCGCACTTTTCGTTTTCCGTGTTGAAGAAGCGGGCATACCCGTTGACAACCACCACGCCGCCCGACGCCATCTTGGGGTTGAGGGCAAGGAGAATCTCCTTGATGTTGTTGCGTACAATTGTCTGCACGTTTTGCTCGGCCTTGGACAGGATGGTGTTGCATATCTCCTCTCCATGGAAAGCCAAAACAATGCAATCCTTGATGATGTCGACCAGGCACAGATCGTTGCCGCCGGCTGTCAGGGTGACCATGTTGAGATTTCCGGCCAGCGCGTTGACTTGGTCGTAGATTTGCCAAGTCTGGTGGCCAGAACAGGCCTTGAACTGAAAGTTCTCAACGACAGAGCCGAGTCGGCGGTTCATTATGACCGGGTAGGCCTGGTCGTATCGAGAGCACTTCCAGTCACTGAATGGAAAAAGGAAACCGCTGTAGTAGGAGCCTGAGCCGATGCCAGCCGTGTAGCTGTCTCCGACAGCGGCAAATCGGTTGAGCCAGCCGAAGGATGTCGGGTCCGGCGTTGACTGGCGGACCTCTACAGCATTGTTGCTGGAGGCCTGGGGGATGATGAGGGCGACTGACACGCCCAGAAAAGCAGGGACGAGTGATAAGAAAGAAACCATTGCATTGACTTTCAACTTCCTGGTTGACTTGGGTTTTCCGACCATGGGCTTGGTGGGATAGGCCATCAACTTGAACTTGAACAATACAACAGACTGGAGTCTAGAGATAACCCCTGAGGTAGCCAGTGGCCTTCATCCTTGGTCCATCTTCTCCAAGCCCCGGAGGCCACTAGCGCTTTTCGCAGCACTATTGACTCCTCCATGATCCTCCTCAGGAGAGAGTTGTATTATTGGTCCTATCGCCCTCTTCACGGGGCACACCTGACAGTTGTTTAGCCCAGGTGCGCAACATGTACTGGTACAAGGATCGGTACATGGACTCGACCGGTCAGTGTCTTACCATGTATGGGACCTGCGTTGGGTAACATTCTGTAATGCTGCCAAGACGATAATACCCCTCATCGTGACCTGAACCCCTCACGTCATGACAACTTGAGGTGAGCAGGAATACTTCTAGATACAAGCAGTGGCTAGGTACGGTTCAAGCCAACAGGATGGGGAATATCGACACGTGTTGTAGAAAAAGAAGCGGTGGTCGACAGAAGTGTCTGGGAGTCTTCAGTCCCTCACCAACACTGGACTCTAGACTAGACTTGCTCGACTATTGTCTATTCTCAGACACCCTCAGACACTTTCTCTCTCTTTTTTAGCCCGCCAAAAATGAGATTCGCCGCCTGGAGTGCTGTCCTTGTTGGACTGGCCACGATTGGAGTCGAGGGTGGCCACCGAGCGTGGGAACCCCCCATTCACCACCTGGACTCCAAGGCAGTCTTGATGTCGCGAGACTTGATGGACGTTGTGACGGGAAACCGCACCTCTGGAAACATTTCCATCCCTCTGCATTCGCATCAGAAACGCGTCGTCAGCATCCAACCACATGCACATGGCAGTGGCGACTACCCTCAGCTCTGGCCTGACGGCACTATCACGGCCTGTTTTGAACAGCGACAGCACGACATACCCGGAAAAGGGATGAGAACGACACGCGAAATTCTAGGAGCGGAGCTTGGTGAGGCCTATAAGCTCTGGACTAGCGCTGGCATCAGGTTCAAGTTCAGGTTGCTTAACGACAACGATGCACGGTGCAACCCCAACCATGGCAACTTCAGAAATACCCGCCCCCAAGTCTTGCTTATCAGCTATGCCGGACACGAGGTACGCAGCATGCGGACCGACGTCGGCATGGTGCCAGGCCAGAGCATGCAACACGATCCACGCAAATGGGGACCGAGCATGCTTCTGAGCAACGTGGTGGACATGGGCATGGGAAACGTGGTGCCAAACTATGCCCACGAACTGGGACATGCTTGGGGCCTGCACGTAAGTTTTTTCCTTCTTTTTTTTCTCTTCTTCCCCCCCCCCTGGGCAAAGCTGACTGACACATTCCTAGCACGAACACCAAAACCCTCGCTGGTGGAGCCACGAGTTCTCCGATATCCACCGGGAGAAGATATACTTTGACGCAACCAGCTT